>Ga0114910_1000300_pt1 | contig 26039 bp, 25 predicted proteins | sample MalvireepMed_908_FD_83500 | JGI IMG/M metagenome (GOLD analysis project Ga0114910, IMG submission 83500) | Marine viral communities from the Global Malaspina Expedition - Malaspina viral metaG DeepMed_908 | ecosystem: Environmental > Aquatic > Marine > Oceanic | place: Mediterranean Sea...
GCAAAGGTCAGGGTGACGGGCGCGCCATCGCCCAGCGATCCTTCGAGCGTCACGGGAACGGGTTTCGCCAGCGAACGCACCTTCGCGCTGAGCGGGACATCGGGCAGCGGGCCGATCCGGTTGGTTTCGACCAGCCGCGCCGAAGCGGTCGCCAGCATCGCCTTGGGGCCCACGCGCACCTCCGCCGCATCGGCATCCAGCTCCACCACATAGAGCGGTTCGGGCTGGCCCCCGATCTCGAGCCCGCGCCGCTGGCCGACCGTGAAATGGATGACCCCGCCATGTTCGCCCAGCGTCTCGCCGGTTTTTGCATGGACGATGTGCCCCTTCCGCCCGCCTTCGGGGCGCAGGCCCTTGACGATCTTGGCGTAATTGCCGTCGGGCACGAAGCAGATATCCTGGCTGTCGGGCTTGGCCGCATTGCGCAGCCCCGCATCCTCGGCCAGCTCGCGCACCTGCGTCTTGGGCATGCCGCCCAGCGGAAAGCGCAGGAAGCCGAGCTGGTCCTGCGTGGTCGCGAAGAGGAAGTAGGACTGGTCGCGGCTGGCGTCCTGCGCCCGGTGCAGTTCCGGCCCGCCCGCGCCCATCGCGCGGCGGACATAGTGCCCGGTGGCGAGGCAGTCCGCGTCCAGCTCGCGCGCCATGGTCAGCAGATCGGTGAACTTGGGCCCCATGTTGCAGCGGATGCAGGGCACGGGCGTGCGGCCCGCGAGGTAATCGTCGGCAAACTGCTCGACCACCGATTCGCGAAAGGCGCTCTCGTGGTCGAACACGTAGTGCGCGATGCCCAGCCGGTCCGCCACGGCGCGCGCATCGGCGATATCGTCGCCCGCGCAGCACGCACCCTTGCGGCCCGTCGCCGCGCCGTAATCGTACAGCTGCAGCGTAATGCCGACGACATCGGCGCCGGTCTTCGCCGCCAGCGCCGCGACCACCGACGAGTCTACCCCGCCCGACATCGCGACGACGATGCGACAGTCGGCGGCGGCGCGCGGCAGATCGAACAGGCTCGCGGCCCGATCGGCGTTCGAGAGGAAAGTGGGGTCGGCCATAGGTACCAGACCTGCGCATATAGCCTCCCCCCGGGGCGAGACAAGCGAAGCACGCTCCCGCGTGGCTCTCCCGGCGGCGTCGGGTTTACCCGTTGTTGACCATCTCCGGGTTACATACTGCGCATGTTTCAAGACGTTAATCCTGTTGCCGCGCCCGAAGAGTCGGCCGACAAGGACGGGCTGCGGCGGGTCGGCTGGCCCGAGCTTGCCGCCGCGATCAGCCTGTCGCGCGGGCTGGGAGAGGCGGAGAAAGGCCTGCTCGACCGCGCGGGCCCGTTTTTCGACCGAGCCGAGGAGAAAGAAGAACGTGGCGTTAACCCTAGCTCTTTAGCGCGCCGCAAAGCACCCGGAGGTATTGCTGGTCGCACAGACAGCGTTCCCCCCAGGCGTGACCGAGAGACAACATGATCGAGAACCAGAAAATCAAACCCGACCACGTGATTGGCCCGCTGGGCGAACCGCTGACGCTGGCCGACCTGCCCTCGCCTCGCACCAAACGCTGGGTGATCCGCCGCAAGGCCGAAGTGGTGGCGGCCGTCAATGGCGGTCTGCTGACCATCGACGAGGTTCTCGAACGCTATGGCCTGACGCTGGAGGAATTCGCGTCGTGGCAGCGCGCGGTCGATCGTTCGGGCATGCAGGGCCTGCGGGTGACGCGCATCCAGCACTATCGCGATCTTTACGAGCGCCAGCTGAAGTACTGAACATAAGTGCGAAGGCGCGCGGGCGACAATTCGTCGCGCCCCGGGAACTCCCCATCGTCCGGCTCCGTTGCAACTCCTGTAAACCCGAACGGGTGCAGCAATAACAGGAGTTGGGAAATGCTGAGTTGGATTATCGCGATTATCATCGGCGGCGTCGCGGGCTGGATCGCCTCAATGATCATGGGCCGCGATGCCTCGATGGGCATCTTCTGGAACATCATCGTGGGCCTGATCGGCTCGCTGATCGGCAACTGGGTCGGCAATGCCTTCTTCGGCGTCGGCGGCCCGATCGGCGAATTCAGCCTGACCGGATTTCTCGTCGCCATCGCAGGCGCTGTGATCCTGCTGGCGATCGCCAATCTGGTACAGCGTGGCCGCGTACGCTAACCATATCAGGCAAGTGACCTGAACAATCGGGCGGTTCGACATTGGTCGGGCCGCCCTTTTTGCATGCGCGCGTTACCGGCGGGGGCGTCCCCCCGCGCCAATCCTTCGTCCCACAGCCTCTGCCGTTGGTAGAGCATCCGATTGCCTGCACCGTGCCCGACGCGTAAGGCGCCCCTGATAAAGGAAACTCGAGCCGGCCGGGCCGAAAGGCCAGGCGAATGCTCCCATCGGGTAGGCCACTGCGAACGGACTCCACAGCTGATGAATTACCAACCGCCGGTCGGCCACGAGGACACAGACGACCGTATGACCCAGACCACCGCACCGATCGCCGAGGAACCCTCGAACGGCGGGGCCCTGCGCATCGCGATCATCGTCGCCGTGCTGATCCTTGCCGCGCTGATCGCAGGCTGGTTCTTCCTGCGTTCGGCGAACGAGGCACCTGCGACAGCGGGCCCTGACTCGCAGGCTCCGCAAATCACGGTGATGCAGCCCGGCAGCGCGACGATCGAGGGTACGATCACCGCCACCGGCACCATCGCCGCGCGGCGCGCGCTGCCGGTCGGCGTGGTCGGCGAGGGTGGCCGGGTCGTCTCGGTCAATGTCGAGCAGGGCCAGTGGGTTCGCGCAGGACAGGTGCTCGCCTCGATCGACCGTTCGGTCCAGAACGAACAGGCCCGCGCACAGGCCGCGCAGGTGCAGGTCGCCCGAGCCGATGCCGAACTGGCGCAGAACAACCTCGATCGCGCGCTCCAGCTGGTCGAGCGCGGGTTCGTCTCGACCGCCGATGTCGATCGTCTGACCGCGACGCGCGATGCCGCGCGCGCCCGCGTCGATGTGGCGCAGGCGCAGCTGGCCGAACTGCGCGAGCGAACCGCGCGTCTCAACATCGTTGCGCCCGCCGCAGGGCTGGTGCTCGAACGCAATATCGAACCCGGCCAAACGGTCGGCGCGGGCACTTCGTCGGCCTTCGTGATCGCGCAGGGCGGCCAGATGGAACTGCGCGCGCAGGTCGGCGAGAACGAGCTGCAGCGCCTCTCCGTCGGGGTGGAAGCGCAGGTTTCGCCGGTCGGATCGACCGAAAGCTATACCGGGCAGGTCTGGCAGATCGAGCCGACCGTGAACCAACAGAGCCGCCAGGGCACCGCGCGCATCGCGCTGGCCTACGCGCCGGGCCTGCGACCGGGAGGCTTCGCCACCGCGACCATCCGCAGCGGGACGACCGTGGCACCGCAGCTGCCCGAAAGCGCGGTGCTGGCCGATAGCGACGGCAGCTACGTCTACATCGTCGACCAGAACAACACGATCCAGCGCCGCGATGTCGAAACCGGCCTGTCGAGCGCCAACGGCATTTCGATCACCGGCGGGCTGACCGGCAACGAACGCGTCGTGCTGCGTGCGGGCGGCTTCCTCAATCCGGGCGAACGTGTCGAGCCCGTGTTGCGGGACGAGTAACGGACCATGGGTTTCCGCAACATCTCCGCGTGGTCGATCCGCAACCCGGTGATCCCGCTGGTGTTCTTCACCGCGCTGCTGTTCGCCGGCCTGCTCAGCTTCCGGACGATGGACGTCGTCAACAATCCCGACGTCGAATTCCCCGCGGTCAATGTCAGCATTTCGCAGCCCGGCGCCGCGCCGACCGAGATCGAGAACCAGATCACCCAGCTGGTCGAATCCGCCGTGCGCTCGATCAATGGCGTGAAGACGATCAATTCGACCGCTTCGGAAGGCAATTCGAGAACTTTCATCGAATTCGAGATCGGCATCGATCCGGACGATGCGGTGTCCGAAGTCACCAATGCGATCGATACGGTTCGCGGATCGCTGCCCGACGGGATTCTGGAGCCGCGCGTTTCGAAGCAGGAGGTTACTTCGGGCGGTTTCCTCGGCATCTACGCGGTCGAAGCCAACGACATGACGCTGGAACAGCTCAGCTGGTTCATCGACGATGTCGTCGCCAAGCGCCTGCTGAGCGTGGAAGGCATGGCCGAGGTCAACCGCTTCGCCGGGGTCGACCGCGAGATCGAGGTGATCCTCGATCTGGAGCGGATCCAGGCCTACGGCATCACCGCCAGCCAGCTGAACAACGTGCTGCGGCAGAACAACATCAACGCCGCGGGCGGTGCCGCCGAAGTGGGCGGAACGCGTCAGTCGGTCCGCGTGCTGGGCAACAGCGACGATGCCTACGCCCTCTCGCAGCAGCAGATCCAGCTGGGCGACGGGCGGACCGTGAAGCTCGCCGATGTCGCCACCGTGCGCGACGGCTTTTCCGAACGCACCTCGATCAGCAAGGTGAAGGACAAGGAAGTCGTCAATTTCGCGATGTCGCGCGCGAAGGGCGCGTCCGACGTGTCGACCTTCGAGGGTGCGCTGGCGGAGATCGAGCAGATCGAGGCCGAGAACCCCGGCGTGCGCTTCATCCAGCTGACCGACTCGGTGAAATATACCGAGGAACAGTACGAAAGCTCGATGGCGATGATGATCGAGGGTGCGCTGCTCGCGGTTGTCGTGGTGTTCTTCTTCCTGCGTGACTGGCGCGCGACCTTCATTTCCGCCGTCGCGATCCCGCTTTCCGCCATCCCGACCTTCTGGTTCATGGACCTGCTGGGGTTCAATCTGAACTCGCTCTCGCTGCTCGCGCTCGCGCTGGTTGCGGGCGTGCTGGTCGACGATGCGATCGTCGAGATCGAGAACATCGTCAGACACATGCGAATGGGCAAGAATGCCTACCAGGCCTCGATCGAGGCGGCGGACGAGATCGGCCTGCCCGTCGTCGCGACCAGTTTCTGCATCGTCGCGGTCTTCCTGCCCGTGGGCCTGATGCCCGGTATTTCGGGCCAGTTCTTCAAGAATTTCGGGATCACCGTGGTGGTCGCGGTGCTCATGTCGCTGGCCGTGGCGCGCCTGATCACGCCGATGCTGGCGGCGTACTTCCTCAAGTCCAAGGGCCATGCCGAACATGGCGAAGGCCCGGTGATGGATCGCTATATGAGCATCCTTCACTGGTCGCTCGACCGGGGCAAGATGCTCGCCCGCCGCGCCGCGGTGGAAGCGCCGCACAACCGCTTCGCCTACCTCTCGATGCTGCTGCTGACCGTGCTGCTGCTGATCGGTGCGACCGGCTATGTCTTCTTCGCGCTTCATTCGCTTCTGGGCGGGCTGGGGCTGGCGGAGAAGGTGGGCAATGCGGTCGCATCCTCGCCCGAATCGAGCGCAGGCCTGTTCTACAACCGCCTGATCGGCATCCTCCAGTTCGCCATCGCGATCGCGGGCGCGTTCCTGGTGGGCTGGGTGCTGGTCAAGGGGATCGAGCTGCTGCGCCTGCTGCTGAAGGCGGACCATCCTTTCGCAAGGATCTTCTCCTTCGTGCTGGGCATCGTCGGCGTTCTGCTCGCCGCGGCAGCATCCTTCGCCATCGTCGGCGGCCTTCTCGCGATGCTCTTCGGCCTCGACACGGCGGCACCCGACGCGGGGCCGGAGGCGGCGCAGGCCGGTTTCGACTTCGCTTCGATTACGCTGGCCCACGTTTTCGTCGGCGCGGTCGCGCTGGTTGCCGCGATCGCCGGTGGCTGGGCCGGGTTCCTCGGCGTCCGCCTGCTCGCGAAGCGCCCCGATTCGGTCAGCTACATGACCGCGCGTTTCTACGACCACCGCGTCTGGATGCTGATGATCGGCTATTTCGCGCTCCTGCTGACCGTGCAGCTGTTCATGAGCGTGCCGGCCCAGTTCCAGCCGCTGGTCGACAGCGACAACAGCCAGGTCCAGATCGAGATGGTGCCCGGCACCACGCTGGAGGACACCGAGCGCGTGGCCGACCGCGTCGCCGCGATCCTTTACGAACAGCCCGAGGTCGAACGCGCGCTCGAGCGGGTGCGGATGGGCAATGCGTCTATCTACATCACGCTGTCGCCCGACCGCGAGCGCAAGTCCTACCAGTTCGAGCGTGAGCTGGCCCCCGAACTCGCGAAGATCCCCGATGCCCGCGTGCGCTTCCAGTCGCAGCAGGGCGGCGGTGGCGGCAGCGGGCGCGACATCACCGTGATGCTCGCCGGATCGGACCCCGCCTTGCTCGAAGAGACCGCTTCGCAGCTGGTCGAACAGATGAAGGGGCTCGATACGCTGGTCGCGCCCCGGATCGAGGCCGACCTCAACCGGCCCGAGCTGATCATCCAGCCGCGGCCCGATCTCGCTGCGGACCTCGGCGTGTCGACCGCCGCGATCAGCCAGACCATCCGCATCGCCACGCTGGGCGAGATCGAGCAGAACGCGGCCAAGTTCTCGCTGTCGGACCGGCAGATCCCGATCACCGTGAAGCTGCCCGAATCCTCGCGCGAGAGCCTCACCACGATCGAGAATCTGCCCGTGCCTACGCTGGGCGGCGGCACCGTGCCGTTGGCGCGGGTGGCGGATATCAGCTTCGGTTCCGGCCCGACCGCGATCCAGCGTTACAACCAGAGCCGCCGCGTGCTGGTCGGCGCCGATCTTGCGCAGGGTGTCGTCAGCGGCACCGCGCGCGAGCAGATCGATGCGCTGCCCGCGCTGCAGAACCTGCCGCAGGGCGTGACCCGCGATGCGGTGGGCGAAGAGCAGTGGCAGCAGGAACTGGTCACCAGCCTGATCTACGCGGTGATCGCGGGCGTGCTGCTCGTCTTCGCGGTGCTGGTGCTGCTCTACAAGCGGTTGATGAGCCCGCTGGTCAACATGACCAGCCTCGCGCTCGCGCCGCTGGGGGGCATCTTCCTCGTCTGGTTCGTCGGCCAGCCGCAATCCATGCCGGTCTATATCGGTGTGCTGCTGTTGCTGGGGATCGTCTCCAAGAACTCGATCCTGCTGATCGACTTCGCGATCGAGGCGATGGCCGAAGGGCGGGGCAAGATGGAAGCGATCCTCGATGCCGGGCACAAGCGTGCGCAGCCGATCGTGATGACGACCTTCGCTATGACTGCCGGGATGATCCCCACCGCGCTTTCCGGCGTGCTGGGTTCGGGCGACGGGGCATGGCGCGCGCCGATGGGCACCATGGTGATCGGCGGGCTGGTCGTCTCCACCCTGCTCACCCTGCTGATCGTGCCTGCGGGCTTCAGCCTTGCCGACGGGTTCGAGAAGCGCGTCGGGCCGTGGCTGCGCGAACGCATGCTCAGCTACCGCCCGGGCGACGACACCGCCGGCCGCCTTAGCGGCAGCGCGGCGGACCCCGCACCGGCCGAGTGACGCGCACGCCGATCATCGCCCTGTCGGCCGATACTGTAACGCCGGCCCCCCCGATCCCGATCGGGCCAGGGCCATGCGCCGCACGGCAACGGCGATGCTGGTGCTGATGGCGGTGATCTTCGCCACCAGCCACTGGGCGATGGGCGCTTACCCGCAATGGGCACCGGGCCTCGGCTACGTCAACGCCTTCGCCGAAGCCGCGATGGTCGGCGGGCTGGCGGACTGGTTCGCGGTGACCGCGCTGTTCCGCCATCCGCTGGGCGTGCCGATCCCACATACCGCGATCATCCCGCGCAAGAAGGACCGGATCGCCGACACGATGGCGCAGTTCCTGCGCGACAATTTCCTTACCCCGTCGGTGGTCGCGCGGCGGATGAGCCGGATGAACGTCGCCACCGCGCTCGGCGGGTTCCTCGTCGACCGCGAGGGGGGCGAGCGTTCGCGCTTCATGGGCGGCGGGGCGGAACTGATCGCCGAAGTGCTCGAATCGCTCGATCCCGAACGGCTCGGCCTGCGCGTGCGTGCCGGGCTCGCGGGGCAGCTGTCCAAGATCGAGCTCGCCCCGCTGCTTGGCGGGCTGCTTGAGAACCTGATCGCCGACGGACGCCATCGCCCCCTGCTCGACGGGCTGATCCGCTGGGCGGGGCTGACGCTGGAAGACAACGAGGAGGCGGTGCGCGAGATCATCCGCAGCCGCGCCAATTCGGTCTTGCGCTGGACCGGACTGGACGCGCGCATCTCGTCCTCGGTGCTCGACGGGGTCTATCGCCTGCTGGCCGAAGTGCTGGTCGATCCCGAGCACCCGATGCGCACGCGGATCGATACGGCGCTGGTCAAGCTCGCCGTGCAGCTGAAGACCGATCCCGAACTGCAGGCGAAGGTCGAGGCGGTGAAGATGGACCTGCTGGAAAATCCCGCGCTGGCCGAATGGTGGATGGGCGTGTGGGAACGCATTCGCCGCTCGCTGATCGCCCGCGCGCGCGATCCGCAGAGCGGGATCGGCGAGGAATTGCGCGAAGGCATGCGCGAAGTCGGCCGCGCGCTGCAGCAGGATGCGCGCCTGCAATCGCAGATCAACCGCTTCGCGCGCCGCACGGCGGTCGGCATGACCTCGCGCTATGGCGCGCAGATCGTGGCGCTGGTGTCCGAGACGGTGAAGCGCTGGGATGCGGGCACGGTGAGCGACCGGATCGAAAGCGCAGTGGGCCGCGACCTCCAGTTCATCCGCATCAACGGCACGCTGGTGGGCGGGCTGGTCGGCATCACGCTGCACGCGGTGGTGCAGATATTCTGACCTCCGGACCCGGTCAGAACCTGTCGTCGGCCGGATCGTCGATACTGAAATCGTTCTCGGGCGGGAAATTGGTGAAGCTCATGCTGATCGACCGGTCGAGCGCGGTGACGTGGTGCCACCAGCCGATCGGCAGGGAGATCGCCTCGCCCTCCGACTAATCGCCCGCACGATGCCCCGCAACGATGAAACCGACGCGGACGGCAGCGATTCTTCGGTGTCGCGCGCCTGCCCGATCCGCCCGAACGCAGGACCTACCTTGGTAACAAGAAGCGCACCGAGGCGCGATAGAAGCTCTCCATGGGCTCGCCATTCTTATCCAGCGCAGGATCGAAGCGTGCTCTGCGGAGGAGGAGTTTGCAGGCGTAATCGTTCAGAGCTTCCGGTGCGGTGCCGCCTTGAACGTGACATTGCGTCGGGCTTCCCTCTGCATCGATCGACAAGCGGAACCGGACGACCCCCTGATCGCCGCGCCTGATCATGGCGCTCGTGTAATCCTTTTCGGAGACCCAATCGCTTGCGTCGTTCAAGGGTTTGGGTGTGCGTATCATGCTCTCATGGCGCTCGACGTCGATCCCCCACTGCTCCATCAGGTCCCTCGTGCACTGGCGCATGGCTGCCATGATGTTTCCCATGGAGCCCGTCTCCAATCGGAAGCCGGGGGATTTCTTCGTCCGCACGTCGAGCCATTGGATCGCCTTTTCCCGCTCGGCAGACACGCGATAGCCTATTGCGTTGTCTTTATCGGTCTCGCCGGCGGCATCATCGGAGAGGTCCGCGAAAGCGACCGTACCGGTCAACGCCGCACCGAATTCCGGAAAGGTCGAGAGAAAGAGGGAGCGTTCCTGCATCGCTTCGTCCGGCCCGAAACCGAAAGCCAGCCCGTTCGACCCTGCATTGAGCTTGAGCCGTTCGACGGCCGGCCCCGCCACGACCAGATTGAAATAATCGCCCGGCCCAAGGCGATCCATGATCAAGACGTGCCGGTTGGAGCCTTCGCCGAATATGCGGCCGGCGCGGCAACTGGAATCTCCGACATTGAGGTTCCAGCGCGAGGATGGCTCGATGATTTCCGCAACGTCCTGCGCGGCGGCTGGCGATGCAAGAACCGCCGCGGCGATCATCATCGCTCCGGCGGTGGCGAATGCTGCGATGCGTTCGATCATGGAACGGCACGCTACGTCCGCTCCGTCACCGGATCAAGTCGACGCCTGTCGCTGCGCCCCCGACGGCTAAGGCATCCTGAAACCGACGGTGCCGCTATAATAGGCGGCACGCGGCTGGCCATCGGCATCGGTGGCGGGCTCGAAGTTCGCTCGCTGAAGCAGCGCGTGGCATACGACATCGTCGAATGTCTGCGGGCGCGTGGAATTGACGATCTGACAGGCGGTCGGTTTGCCTTCTTTGTCGACCGTCAGCCGAAAGGAGACGTTGCCTTCCTCGCCGCGGCGCATCATCGAGATGGGATAATCGCCCGTCTGGACCCAGGCTCCGGTGTTGCTGGCCGGCCTGGGCTCCCGCTCACCGGCAGCGAGGTCGATCTGCAGGTAGGCTTCCAGGTCCTGCGCGCAAGTCCGCAGCGCATCGAGCGGCTTGGCCATCGATCCGATCTCCAGCTCGACCGTCTCCCAATCCTCGCTTCGGCCGATCGAGAATGTCGTGATCGCAGCTTCGCGTTCAGGCCCGATGGCGACGATGCGCCCGGCATCGGTCTTTTCGACCGGGGCAAGCGTCGTGCCGTAAAGCGAGATGATCCTCGTTCCATCGGGCAGCTTGCCATAGAGAAACGACCGCCGCATCGGTGCCTCGTTCGGGCCGAACTTCAGCGTTGCCGCCTTCCGGTTGATCTTGCGCAGGTTCGAACCGATCAGCGTCAGCGTGTAGAACGGTTCCGTTCCGGTCTGGTCGAGCATCAGGACCACACCGTCATCCCCGCCGAACTCGCGGACCAGCCGGCATCTGTCCTCATCGTAACGCACGTTCCACGGGGAGGATGGCTGAAGCGGCTGCTCGCTCTCTTTCGCCGAGACCGATGAAAAAGCCGCCGCAGAGGCCAGGGCTCCTGCGACGGCTGCGAAAATCATCCTGCGTCCGATCATGGAACCGCAGGCTATGGTCAAATCACGACCAAAAGATGGCAAGTTGCCTCAGAGCTTCTCGGTCAGCTCCGGCACCGCCTTGAACAGATCGGCGACGAGGCCGATGTCCGCGACCTGGAAGATCGGGGCGTCCTCGTCCTTGTTGATCGCGACGATGACCTTGGAGTCTTTCATCCCCGCAAGGTGCTGGATCGCGCCCGAGATGCCGATTGCGAAATAGGCTTCCGGGGCCACGATCTTGCCGGTCTGGCCGACCTGGTAATCGTTGGGCACGTAGCCCGCGTCGACCGCCGCACGGCTCGCGCCGATTGCCGCGCCCAGCTTGTCTGCCAGCGGCGTGATATATTCCTCGAACGTCTCGGCGTCCTTGAGCGCACGGCCGCCCGACACGACCACGCTTGCGCTCGTCAGTTCGGGGCGCTCGCTCTCGGCCAGTTCGCGGCTCACGAATTCGGAAGAGCCCGCATCGCCGGTGGTTTCCACCTTCTCCACGGTGCCGCTGCCGCCTTCGGCCTCGGCCTTGTCGAACGCGGTGCCGCGCACGGTCAGCACCAGCTTGTCTTCGGTGCTCTCGACGGTCGCGATGGCGTTGCCGGCGTAGATCGGGCGGGTGAAGGTCTTCTCGCCCTCGACGCTCATGATCTCGGAGATCTGCATCACGTCGAGCAGCGCGGCGACGCGCGGCGCGATGTTCTTGCCGGTGGTGGTGGCGGGGGCCACGAAGGCATCGTGATCGCCCATCAGCTTGACGACCAGCGGCGCGATATTCTCGGCCAGCATGTCCTTGTAGGCGGGGTCGTCCGCAAGGTGAACCTTGCCCACGCCCGCGATCTTCGCGGCGGCATCGGCCACGCCCGCGCAATCCGCGCCGGCTACCAGCAGGTGCACTTCGCCAAGCTTGGATGCGGCGGTGACGGTCGCCAGCGTCGCATCCTTGAGTTCTTCGTTGTCGTGTTCGACCAGAACGAGAGTTTTCATGTGATATTTCCTTGTCGCCGTTCGCGCCCGGTCAGGTCTGCACCCGGGCCGTGCGCGGACGGAAAATCCTCAAACCTCAAACGATGCCCAGCGCCTTGATCTTGGCGACCAGCGCGTCGACATCCTCGACCTTTTCGCCCGCTTGCCGCACGGGCGGCTCGGAGACCTTGGTAGTCTTCAGGCGCGGCGCGGTATCGACGCCGAAATCGGCCGGGCTCTTGGTGTCGAGCGGCTTTTTCTTCGCCTTCATGATATTGGGCAGGCTGGCATAGCGCGGCTCGTTCAGGCGCAGGTCGGTGGTGACGATGGCAGGCAGCGTCAGCTTGACCGTTTCGAGACCGCCGTCGACTTCGCGCTTCACGGTGACCGAGTCGCCTTCCAGCGTGATCGTGTTGGCGAAGGTGCCCTGCGGACGGTCGAGCAGCGCGGCGAGCATCTGGCCCGTCTGGTTGCTGTCGTCCGAGATCGACTGCTTGCCCAGCAGCACGAGCCCGGGCTGTTCCTCTTCGACGATGGCCTTGAGGATCTTGGCGACCGCCAGCGGTTCGAGATCCTCATCGCTTTCGACCAGGATCGCGCGGTCGGCACCCATGGCTAGTGCGGTGCGCAGCGTTTCCTGCACCTTGGCCGGGCCGACCGAGACCGCGACGATCTCTTCGGCGTTGCCCGCTTCCTTGATCCGGATCGCTTCCTCGACCGCGATCTCGTCGAACGGGTTCATGCTCATCTTCACATTGGCGAGGTCTACGCCGGAGCCGTCCGCCTTGACGCGCGGTTTCACATTGTAGTCGATCACCCGCTTGACGGGGACGAGTATCTTCATGGGTCGTGTCCTTTCCCGTGATCGGCCCGGTGCATTTCCACCCGGGCCGCAAAATGCCTTGCCTGTTTAATGGCTGGGGGCGGTGTTGCGTTCCGCAAACAGCGTCGTCAAGGGGTCGGGCGGACCCGCGCGAAAGCGTAGCGTAAGGTGCAGGGCCAGGGCGCGCCGCGCGGGTTCGGCGCGCTCTTGCGAATCATGCCTTCAGCATGACTGGAACCAACACATAGTCGGGAGCTTGCAGTTTCATGGCAGACCAACCGAACAACGTGTGCGGCATCATCAATCGCCTGACCGAGATCGGCGACAAGAACGACACGGTCTCGATCGGCGATATCATCGATGCACTCGGCACCCGTTCCTACGGGCCGGTTCTGCTGGTGCCGGCGCTGGTGGGCGTCTCGCCTATCGGCGGGATTCCGGCGGTGCCCACGATCCTCGCGGCGACCCTGCTGCTGATCGCGGTGCAGCTGGTGTTCGGCAAGGACCACCTGTGGCTGCCCGGCATCCTCAAGAACCGGTCGGTCGACGGCGAAAAGCTCGCCAATGCGGCCGAGGATATGGAGGGCGTGGCCAAGTGGACCGACAAGATCTTCCACGGCCGGCTCGAGGCCTTTACCGGGCGCACCGCCGCGCGGATCGCCGCCGGGGTGATCGCGGTGCTGTGCCTCGCGGTTCCGCCGCTGGAGCTGGTGCCCTTCGCGGTGGCGCTGCCCATGGCGGTGATCGGGGCCTTCGGCATCGCGCTGACCGTGCGCGACGGGTTGCTGATGCTGATCGCCTTTCTCGGCAGCGGCGCGGCCTTCTACGTCCTGGTCACGCAGGTGCTATTGAGCAGCGGTAGCGGGGGTGGCGGCAGCGGCGGGATGTTCTAGCCGCGCCGGAAGCGCCTGGCGGGCAAACGCGCGCCAAACCATCCGGCACCGACCGGTCGACGAAGACCGGCCGGTGCCTTGAGGATCAGTTCGCCTTTGCGACCTCGGCCACGATCTTGCGCGCCGCGTCGCCCAGATCGTCGGCGGGGACGATCGCCAGGCCCGATTGGCTAAGGATTTCCTTGCCCTTCTCGACATTGGTGCCTTCGAGGCGGACCACCAGCGGAACCTGGATGTTCACTTCCTTGGCCGCCGCGACGATGCCTTCGGCGATCACGTCGCACTTCATGATCCCACCGAAGATGTTGACGAGAATGCCTTCGACCGCCGGGTCCTTCAGGATCAGCTTGAATGCCGCGGTCACCTTCTCCTTGTTGGCGCCGCCACCGACGTCGAGGAAGTTGGCCGGGAACGCGCCGTTCAGCTTGATGATGTCCATCGTCGCCATGGCGAGGCCCGCGCCGTTGACCATGCAGCCGATATTACCGTCGAGCTTGATGTAGGCGAGATCATATTCGCTCGCCTCGACCTCGGCTTCGTCTTCCTCGGTTACGTCGCGCAGTTCCTCGACCGCCTTCTGGCGATACATCGCGTTCGAATCGAAGCTCATCTTGGTGTCGAGCACCAGCAGATTGCCGTCTTCGGTTTCCACCAGCGGATTGATCTCGAGCATCGCGCAGTCATAGGCGAGGAAGGCTTCGTAAAGCTGCTTGGCCAGCTTCTGTGCCTGCTTGTTGAGATCGCCTTCCAGCTTCAGCGCGAAGGCCACCGCGCGGCCATGGTGCGGCATGAAACCCTGCGCCGGGTCGATGGTGATCGTGGTGATCTTCTCCGGAGTGGAATGGGCCACCTCTTCGATGTCCATCCCGCCTTCGGTCGAGGCGACCATGGCGACTTCGCCACTCGCCCGGTCGACCAGCAGCGCAAGGTAATATTCCTTGGCGATGTCCACGCCGTCGGTGACGTAGAGGCGGTTCACTTCCTTGCCTTCGTCGCCCGTCTGCACGGTGACGAGCGTGTTGCCGAGCATTTCGCGCGCGCTCGATTCGACTTCCTCGATCGACTTGGCGAGGCGCACGCCGCCCTTGGCATCGGGGCCCAGTTCCTTGAACTTGCCCTTGCCGCGGCCACCCGCATGGATCTGCGCCTTCACCACGTAGAGCGGGCCGGGCAGCTGCTTGGCGCCTTCGACGGCCTCTTCCACGCTCATCGCAGGGATACCCTTGGGGATCGCGATGCCGTGTTCCTTCAGAAGGTCCTTGGCCTGATATTCGTGAATGTTCATGGGGGCGCTTCGTCCTTTGTGGGCTCGATCGTCGGCGGATAGATGGTTCGCGACGCGCATAAGCATGGATGCGGGCGCTTGAAAAGGGCGCGGTGTCCGCGCACATCGCCCGGCATTGTCATGATCGATTATTCACGCCTCGAAACGATCCTGCGCGAAGCGGGCCGGATCGCGATGGACAGCTGGCCGGGTGCCGGCCATTCGGTCGCGAGCTGGCACAAGGGGCCGAACGATCCGGTGTGCGAAGCCGATATCGCGATCGACCGCTTCCTGCGCCGCGAACTGACCGCACTGCTGCCCAGCGCGGGCTGGCTGTCGGAAGAAAGCGCGGACGATTCCGCGCGTCTGACCGACCGGCTGGTGTGGGTGGTCGACCCGATCGACGGGACGCGCGATTATCTGAGGGGTCGCACGGGCTGGGCCGTCTCGGTCGCGCTGGTCAGCGCGGGCCGCCCGCTGATCGCCTGGCTGGAGGCGCCCGCGCGCGAGGAGCGGTGGCAGGCAACCGCCGGGCAGGGCGCGATGCGCAATGGCGAGACGCTGTCGGCCTCCACGCGAACCGAGTTCGCAGGCGCGCGGGTGCCCGCCAGCGATCTGGCGAAGGCCGATTCGATGCTCGTCACCGTCGACCAGCCCAACGGCATCGCGCTGCGCGCCGCGATGGTCGCGGCGGGCGAGGCGGACCTGCTGGCGACGATGCGCTGGGGCTATGAATGGGATATCGCCGCCTCGACCCTGATCGCGCGCGAGGCGGGCGCGGCGGTGAGCGATATTTTCGGCCAGCCGCTCGGCTACAACAAGCGCGATCCGCGCAGCTTCGGCCTGCTGGTCTGTGCGCCGAAACTGCATGCCGAGGCGATCGCCCATTTCGGGCCGCGAGCGCGCGAGAAACTGGGCCAGGCGAAGGGCCGGACCTGAGCAAGCGAGGCACATGAAAAAGAGGCCGACGCATCGCTGCGCCGGCCTCCTTTCTATTGGTCGAACTGTCCGGTCCGCTTAGCGGCGCGCGGCGTTGACGTCGTCTTCGCTGATCGGAACGATCTTGATCTCGACCCGGCGGTTGAGCGGCTCGTTCACGCCGTCGCCGGTGCGCACGCGCAGATATTGCGGGTCTTCGCCATAGCCGCGCGTCGCGATGCGGGCGCGCGAGACACCCTGGCGCACCAGATAGTCCGCCACCGCCTGTGCACGGCGTTCGGACAGGTCCTGGTTGTAGCCCGGCTGGCCGGTCGTGTCGGTGAAGCCGTACACGTCGATCAGGCTGTTGGGGTAACGGATCATGCTGGCCGCGACCGTGTCGAGGGTACGCTGGAAGCTCGGATTGATGGTCGCCGAGTTGGTCGCGAAGGTCACGCCGTCGGGCAGGCGGACGAGGATCGCTTCCTGGTCGCCGATTTCCTCGACATCGATGCCGCTGCCGGCGGTCTGTTCGTCCAGCTCGCGGATCTGGTCATCGAACTGGTCGCCGATCACGGCCCCGGCGGTGCCGCCGATGCCTGCGCCGATGATGCGTGCGGCATCGCCGCCGATAAGGCCGCCCAGCAGATAGCCGAGCGTACCGCCCAGCACGCTGCCAGCAGCGGTACGGCTGATCTTCTGTTCACCGGTGTTGGGATCGGTGACGCAAGCGGAGGTGCTCACCAGTGCCGCAATGGCAACCGAGGAGAGAATGATACGGGGGGTTTTCATTGTAGGTCGTCCCTCTTTTTCGTTTTCGTGGCGCGGTCGGTTTGCGCACGGTTCGGGGCTCGCGTTCCACCTACGCTCGCCAGATACCCGTAACGTGCTCCACTAAGGCGAGTTCCCGCACGGTCGGTGGGGGCGGGGCACCGATGACGGCTGGCGCGGCGCGACTTTTGTGCTAGCGCGGCAGGCACCGTGACACCTTTCCCCTGGACAGACCTGATCATCATCGCCGGGCTGATCGTGCTCAACGGCATCTTCGCGATGTCCGAGCTCGCGATCGTTTCGGCCAAGACCACCCGTTTGCAGGCGCGGGCCGAGGCGGGCAGCAGCGCCGCGGCCACCGCGCTCGATCTGGCGGGCGATCCGGGCAAGTTCCTCTCCACCGTGCAGATCGGCATCACGCTGGTCGGGATCATCGCCGGTGCCTATTCGGGCGCGAGCCTGGGCGGCCCGCTGGGCGAGCGGCTGGAGGTCTGGCTCGGCCTGTCCGAAGCCAGCGGCGCGCAGCTCGGCTTTGCGGTGGTCATCGCGCTGACCACTTACGCGACCCTCGTGATCGGCGAACTGGTGCCCAAGCAGCTCGCGCTGCGGATCGCGGTGCCGATCGCCCTCGTGATGGCGCGGCCGATGAAATGGCTCGCGATCATCGCCGCGCCGGTGGTGTGGTTGCTCGATTTCTCCTCCGCCACGATCGTGCGCCTGTTCGGCGTGCGGCCCGGCGGGCAATCCAGCGTGACGGCCGAAGAACTGCAGATGCTGTTCGCCGAGGCGACGCGCAGCGGCGTGCTGGAGGCCGAACAGAGCGCGATCCTGAAGGGCGTCGTCCGCCTTGCCGACCGGCCCGTGCGCGAGGTGATGACCCCGCGCACCGAAGTCGACTGGATCGACGCGGGCGCCAACCGCGAGGAAATCGAGCAGACCTTCGCCGAGAGCCCGCATTCGCTGCTGCCGGTGGCCGAAGGTTCGCCCGACCGGATCATCGGCGTGGTCAAGGTGCGCGAAGTGCTGGCGGAGATGGTCTCGGGCAAGCCCTTCAAGCTTACCGACCTGGTCAAGAAGGTCGAGGTCGTGCCCGACCAGCTCGACGCCATGGATGCGCTGCGCGTGCTCCAGCAGGCCGATGTCGCGATGGCGATGGTCCACGACGAATACGGCCATCTCGACGGGATCGTCACCCCGATCGACCTGCTGACCGCGATCGTCGGCCAGTTCGAAAGCGACAAGGACCAGGGCGAGATCCCCGAAGTGATCGAGCGCGCGGACGGTTCGCTGCTCGTCTCGGGCAGCCTCTCGGCAGAGGATCTGGGCGACCGGCTGGCGCTCGATTACGGCGAGGATCGCGAATTCGCGACCGCCGCCGGTTTCGCGCTGTGGGTGCTCAAGCATCTGCCCGAGGAAGGCGAGGTCTTCACCCACCAGGGCTGGCGGTTCGAGATCGTGGACATGGACGGACGCAAGATCGACAAGCTGCTGGTCGCCCGCATCGCGCCTGCCGATGGCGCAAATCCGGATGGCTAGCGGAACCGCCCCGCCGGCAAAGCCTTTGTAGGGCATGGGGAAACCGACAGATATCTGGCTGATCACCAACGAAGGCAGCGGCTCCGTACGCGAAGAGCTGCTCTCCGATCTGCACGAGGCCTGCGAAAGCTCGGGCCTGAGCATCGCCGAACGCACCACTTTTCCGCGCGATTCGATCCCGACGCCCGATCGGCTGGAGGCGCGCGGCATCGACGTCGTCGTCACGCTGGGCGGCGACGGAACGATCAACGCGGTCGTCTCCGCGCTGGCGGGCTGGAGCGGCGCGGTCCTCCCGCTGCCGGGCGGCACGCAGAACCTGCTGACCACGCGCGTCCATGGCGACGCGGCCGTCCACGACGTGATCCACGCCTTTGCGAAGGGCGATTCGCACCGCGTTCGCCCCAGCATCATCCGCTGCGACCAGGGCATCGCGCTCGCCGGACTGCTGGTCGGCCCCGGCACCAGCTGGAACGAGGTGCGCGAGGCGCTGCGCGATGGCGATGCGGGCCAGATGCTGGCCGCTGCGGGCAAGGCGATCGAGAATACGACGGGCAACGCGCCGGTGCGGCTCGCCGAGCCCGAGGCGGGCGAGCGGGAGGGCTATCCGATCCTCGAACTGGTTCCGCACGCCGAGGGGATGGATGTCGCCGCCTATCATGCGCGCAACGGCGCGGATTTCGTGGCGCAGACCTGGGCGGTGCTGCGGCAGGAATTCCGCGAAGGCCCGCACGAAACCTACGGCCCTTTCGACAGGCTGCGGGTGGAAAGCACGGGCGAGGAAGAGCTCGACCTGCTGCTCGACGGAGAGCCCGCGCATGGTGACACGCAGGCGACATTTGCGCTCGATACATGCCCGGTCGACCTGATTGCCACGCTGCCGGACATTGCTTCATGACCCAGACCCTGCTGTTCCATGTCAGCGACATCCATTTCGGGCTGGAGAACAACGAAGCGCTCGACTGGTTCTCGGCCGAGGTCACGCGGCTGCGGCCCGCCGCGATCGCGATCACCGGCGACCTGACGATGCGCGCGCGGCACCACGAATTCCGCGCGGCGGAGGAGTGGATCGGCACGCTCGACGCGCCGGTGACGCTCGATGTCGGCAATCACGACATGCCCTATTTCAACCTGATCGAGCGCTTCGTCGATCCCTACAAGCGGTTCGGGCGGCTGCGCGACGTGGTGGAGCGCGAGATCGACCTGCCCGGAATCGCGCTCGTCCCGCTGAAGACGGCGGTGCGCGCGCAGCCGCGCTTCAACTGGTCGAAGGGCTGGGTGACGGGCCGCGCGCTGGACAAGTGCCTCGCGGCGCTGGATGCCCTTCCCAAGGGCACGCGCGCGCTGGTGACCGTTCACCACCCGCTGCGCGAGGTCGGAACGCAGGGCACCGCGCTGACCCGCGGCGGATCGAAGGCGCTGGCCGAACTGGCGAAGCGAGGCGTGCTCGGCGTGCTGTCGGGCCATGTCCACGACGCGTTCGACATCATGGAAGACACGCCCCACGGCCCGGTCCGCATGATCGGCGCGGGCACGCTGTCACAGCGCCTGCGCTCCACCCCACCGAGTTTCAACGAGCTGCACTGGGACGGCGAGCGGCTGGACGTGAAGATCCGCAATCTGGAACACGTCCCGGACGAAGCGATGAAGATCGACGACGTCCCCGAGGATGCGCAACCGCCGCGCCACGAAGGCGAACCGGTCGCCCCGGTGGGCGCCGTGCCGCGGACCGATCCGCCGGTGAATTAGCGGGAAAATGGCGAACCGAGGGCAGCTGACCGGCAATGCGGGGCTTAACTACGTACTTTGGCAGATGTCTCGTCGCGGATGGCACGCCATGCCGACGATTAGAAATGCGCGCGGCTCTGATATCCTCGCGACGGATAGCGCAGAAGCGGTGTTCTTCGGCATTCAGTCGAAGGCTCTGAGCAAGCGGAACCCGGTTCCGTTGGGCAGTAATCTGGAAAAGCTCCGCTCAGATTGGTGGGTAATCACGATCCATGCGAACTCTGATCATCCGGTTTGCTTCATCATGGCGTTGGATGAGGTTCGCGAGTCGGCGCACCGTGGTGAGAAAGACGGTCGGGTGAGCTACTGGCTGCAGCCCAAATCATACGACCGGGATTCGTTCCGCGAGGCTTGGCATCGGTTTGGCGAGCCAGGTCTCGACTGACAAACAAAAAGGGCGGCGCCTTGCGGCACCGCCCCTCCTGGTGATCGGAGATCGCTGTAGCTTAGCGCCCAGCCGCAATCAACGCTTGCTGAACTGGAAGCTACGACGTGCCTTGGCACGGCCGTACTTCTTGCGTTCCACCACGCGGCTGTCGCGGGTCAGGAAGCCGGCGGACTTCACCGTGCTGCGCAGCGCCGGTTCGTACTTGCTGAGCGCCTGGGCGATGCCGTGCTTCACGGCCCCGGCCTGGCCCGACAGGCCGCCGCCGCGCACCGTGGCGATGACGTCGTACTGGCCTTCGCGATCGGTGATCGCGAAAGGCTGGTTGATCACGAGACGCAGCGTCGGGCGAGCGAAGTAGACTTCCTGTTCCTTGCCGTTGATCGTGATCGTGCCCTTGCCGGGCTTGATCCACACGCGGGCGGTCGCATCCTTGCGACGGCCGGTGGCGTAGGCGCGGCCATGCTGGTCGAGCTCCTGCTCGCGCAGCGGCGCGGTGCTTTCGGCCACGACGGCGGCATCGGCTTCGGGCGCATCGCCGGCAATGTTGCCGAGATCGGCAAGATCGCGCACGCTTTCGGTGTTCTGAGCGCTCTGCTGCTCGTTCTGGTTCTTGTCGTCGGCCATTAGCTGAGAGCCTTGTTCTTGCGGTTCATCGAAGCGACGTCGAGCGTCTCGGGCTTCTGCCCGTCATGCGGATGCTCGGTGCCAGCATAGAGATGCAGCGCCTTCATCTGCTGACGGCCCAGCGGGCCGCGCGGGATCATCCGCTCGACAGCCTTTTCCAGCACACGCTCGGGAAACTTGCCTTCGAGGATCTTCGCAGGCGTGGTTTCCTTGATGCCGCCGGCATAGCCAGTGTGCTTGTAATACTTCTTCTCGCCCATCTTGCGGCCGGTGAACTTCACCTTGTCCGCGTTGAGGACGATCACGTGATCGCCGCAATCGACATGCGGGGTGTAGCTCGGCTTGTGCTTGCCGCGCAGGTGATTCGCGATGATCGCGGCGAGGCGGCCCACGACGAGGCCTTCCGCATCGATCACATACCAGTTCTTTTCGACCTCGGCCGGCTTGATCGACCGGGTCATCTTGCTGAGCGCCTTCATGGCTATCTTTCCCTTGGAATTCGGGGGTCTCGCCGGGCCGTTCGATCGCGCTGCTCGCGGATTCGCCGGTCCGGACGTGGAGCGCGCTAATGCGTCGCGACCGGTCCCAAGTCAAGCAATCATGCGGGTCAGAGAAGAGGTATTATGATACCGTGCGGCTGAGCGTCCAGGTTTCGCTGCCCGTGCGCGCCAGGTTTTGCGTGCCGGTTTCGGCCACGCGGGCGAAGCTTGCGAGCAGGCCGGTGGCAGGATCGGCCTGCGCGGTTTCGCGCATCCGGATCACGCCCTTCGTTCCATCCGCCAGCGCGATCTCGCGGCTGACGCTGCGGTCGCGCGGTTCGGGAAAGAACAGGTCGCGCGGCATCAGGGTGAGCCAGCGATGGCTGCGATCCGAAAGATCGGCGATGAACTGACGCGACGCGGCGGCCGCATCCAGCCCGGCCGATCTTTCGCGCGCATAGGCCAGCGCGGCCGAGGCCACGGCCTCGGGCAGTTCGGAAAACGCCGCCTCGCCGGGGGAGGGCAGGATCAGCCCGTGTTGGTCGAGCCGCAGCGGGAAGAAACCGTCCTCCTCGCGCCGCTCCTCCATCGCGGCGAGCGCCGCGAGCGCGGGCGGAGCCTCCACCCGGACGGAGATCTGCGTTCCCGTGACTAGCGTCTCCCCACCGGCCTCGGGCGCGAAGGCCACCGCAAACCTGCGCGCCGCTTCGATATGATGCCCATCGGCCAAGCCGCGGCGAACCGTGCGTTCGAGAACGAATTTGCCCGCGACCTCGCCCGACAACCCGGCGGCGGACAGGCGCGACCACAGGGGAAAGAGCGACAGGGCACCGATCGCGGCCAGCACGCCGCGCCGTTCCACCGCTCCGCTCATTGTACCAGCCCGCCGAGCCACCTCGCACTCGCCGCGCCGCTGGCATCGGCCCGCCAGCCGAGGATCGCGGGTGTATCGTAGGGATGCAGCGCTTCGAGCCGCGCGGTGGCGGCGTCGAGCCGGTCGGCATGGGTCTTGAACAGGACTGCGATTTCCTCGCCCGCGCCCCGCTCTCCATCCCATTCGAACAGCGCCTCGACCTGGCCGATCACATTGGCGCAGGCGATCAGCCGCTCATCGAGCAGACGGGTCGCGACCGCGCGGGCATCGTCCCGGCTGGCGAATACGGTGTAGATGAGTGCGCTCATGCCTCGCCGGGTGTGCTGCGCGTTCCGATGGCATGCGCCGAGGCTGCGGTCGCCGCGACCAGCAGCGCGCCGGTGACCTGATGCGCGACCGCGATCCACAGCGAAACCCCGCTGAGCACGGTGACGATGCCGAGCAGTACCTGCCCGATGGCGAGGCCGATGACCGCCTTGCCCGCGTTTCCTTCCCGCGCGAGCGCCTTCCAGCCGAGTGCCAGCAGCATGGCGAAGGCGATCCATGCGAACCAGCGATGGAGGAAATGGAGCAGGAAGGGATCGTGGGTGACAGCCCAGAACAGCCCGCGCGACATGTCCGCCTCGGGCACCAGCTGACCCTGCATCAGCGGCCAGGTGTTCGACGCGAGACCCGCATTGAGCCCCGCGACCCACGCGCCCAGCAGGATCTGGACGAACAGCACGAGGCTCGTCCCGATCGCGAGCGGGCGCAGGATCGCCGGGCGCGCGCCGCGATCCCGATCCAGCGCATGCAGGTCGAGCGCGGTCCAGACGAGGCCCGCCAGAGTCACCAGCGCGGTGCACAGATGGATCGAGAGCCAGAAATGGCTCACATCGGTCATCTCCCCGCCCAGGCCCGAGCGGACCATCAGCCAGCCGAACACGCCTTGCAGCCCGCCGAGCGCTAGGAGCGCAACCAGGCGGAGGTGATAGCCGCGGGGGATCCATCCGCGCACCCAGGCGAAGGCCAGCGGCAGCGCGAAGGCGAGGCCGATCGCACGGCCCATCAGCCGATGGAACCACTCCCAGAAGAAAATCGCCTTGAAATCGGCCAGAGTCATGCCCGCCGGGCCGGCCTCCAGCCGATATTCCGGCGTCGCCTGATACTTCGCGAATTCCGCCTGCCATGCCTGCTCGCTCAGCGGCGGCAGGATGCCCGAGGCGACGTTCCATTCGGTGATCGACAGGCCCGATTCGGTCAGCCGCGTAATCCCGCCCACCGCGACGATCAGCACGACCATCGCGGCGACGATCAGCAGCCACCATGCCAGCCATCCGGGCCGGGCCCGTCCCTGAGCGGAATCGCTCGATCCGTGGAGTGTCGCTGCGGTCATTGCGCATGAATGCGTATTGGCGGGAAAACTTGCAAGCGCGCAAAGCTGCATTGCGGTTGAACGGTTTGCATCGGATCGCGCCCGCACCGCTCTTGCAAAATGAAACAACATCACATATCTGGCGCCTAATGAATCTGCGCAGCTTCTCGAATCGCATCAGGCTCGATGTGATGGGCATCGCCCTGTCGGCGCTGTGCGCGGTGCATTGCCTGCTGACCATCGTGCTCATCGGATCGCTCGGCCTGGCGAGCAGCTGGCTGTTCGCGCCCGATCTGCACTGGTGGGGCCTGGCTGCGGCGACGATCATCGCCGGGCTCGCGATCGGCATCGGCGCGGTGCGGCATCGGCGCCGCACGCCCTTCGTCGTGGCGATGACCGGGCTGACCTTCATGGGCGGCGCGCTCGCCGCCCCGCACGGCATCCAGGAAGCGGTGCTGACGGTGATCGGCGTGGCGCTCGTCTCGCTCGGCCACATCCTCAACCTGCGCCATGTGCCGCAGACCGTAACGCAGGATGGCTTGCGCAAAAGCGCCTGAGCCCTATCTCGCTCCCATCATGAGCGACCCCAGATCGATCCAGCTGAACGGCGAAAGCCGCACCACCGCCGCGCCCGACATCGCCGCCCTCGTGCGCGAGCTTGGCCTTGCGCCCGAAAAGGTCGCGGTCGAGCATAATGGCGAAATCGCTCCGCGCTCGAAACTGGGCGAGATCGCGCTGGCCGATGGCGACACGCTGGAGATCGTGCATTTCGTGGGCGGGGGCGACCACGCTGCGAGCGACGAGGATACCTGGTCGGTCGCCGGCCATACCTTCCGCTCGCGCCTGATCGTGGGCACCGGCAAGTACAAGGACTTCGCGCAGAACGCCGCCGCGCTCGAAGCGAGCGGGGCGGAGATCGTCACCGTCGCGGTGCGGCGGGTCAACGTCTCCGACCCGAATCAGCCGATGCTGACCGATTTCATCGACCCCAAGAAAGTCACCTACCTGCCCAACACCGCCGGGTGCTTCACCGCCGACGAAGCGGTCCGCACGCTGCGGCTGGCGCGCGAGGCGGGCGGCTGGGATCTGGTCAAGCTGGAGGTTCTGGGCGAGGCGAAGACGCTCTATCCCGACATGCGCGAAACCCTGCGCGCGACCGAGACGCTGGCGAACGAAGGCTTCAAGCCGATGGTTTATTGCGCCGACGATCCCATCGCCGCCAAACAGCTGGAAGAGGCGGGCGCGGTCGCGGTGATGCCGCTGGGCGCGCCGATCGGCTCGGGCCTCGGCATACAGAACCGCGTCACCATCCGCCTGATCGTGGAAGGCGCAAGCGTGCCGGTGCTGGTCGATGCGGGCGTTGGCACCGCGAGCGACGCGGCAGTCGGCATGGAGCTGGGCTGCGACGGCATCCTCATGAACACCGCCATCGCCGAGGCGAAAGATCCGATCCGCATGGCGCGCGCGATGAAGCTGGCGGTGCAGGCCGGGCGCGACGCGTATCTTTCCGGCCGCATGGCGACGCGCAAATATGCCGACCCCAGCAGTCCGCTCGCCGGGCTGATTTAGGGGAGAAGCCGCCCGGTTCTCCACAGTCTTAGGGCTTTGTTTACCAAGTTCGGCGAAACATGGCCTCCATCGGATCATAGCCCGATGGAGGGGCACCATGGCGACGAAGAACAACACCACCAGCCTGAGCATCGCGGAGATGCGTGAATTCGCCGGGTTCAGCCCGTGCGAGCAGCGTTTCATCCGCCGCAACCTCGATATCGGGCTCGGCCGGTGCGATGCGTTCAAGATGTGGGCGCGCAATGCTGCCGAAAACGTGGCGATCCGGCGGCAATATGTCGCCTATCAGGACCTCAAGGCCATGCGCCACGCGATTCCCGATGCGGATGCGAGCGAGGCGGTCGGCCCGTTCATCGGCCAGCTTTCGCGCCTCGCCGCCTTCGACCTCGCGCAGGAGCGGCTCGACGGCTTCTCGCCCTTCCGTTTCCTCTACGAACGCCTGCTGGGCGCGGATATCCGCCCCTGGCTGCCGAGCGCCTTTTGCGCCGGTGCCGCAATGCCGCACCTGCGCCCGGCGCGCCGCAAGATCCTGCTGCAATCGCTCAGCGAAGCTGCCGCGACCGCACCCGCCTGGTCGAGCCGGGCGCCGACCTTCTATCCCGAATATGTCGATCTGGAAGAAGCGGCCTAAAGCTCTTCGACGATCAGGTAGATCACCGGCGTATCGCCGACATTGACGACCTCGTGCCACGGCGTGCCGTCGCTGGAATAATCCGCGCCGGTCGCCAGATCGACGGTACGCGTTCCGCTGGCATCGGTGATCTGCATCGTCCCGCCGCTCAGCGCGTAGCCGTAATGCGCGGGGTGGAAATGCCGCTCGTGCCCGACGCCGGGCGGAAAGGTGCAGCGCAGCACGCGATGCGTATCCGTCTGGTGGCGAAGTTCGCACACGCGCTCGCCCTCCCAGCCCGCTTCCAGCGCACTCGGCAAGGAGAGATTGCCCGCAGTGACGCAACCCGTCGCAAACGCCACGAAGGCGGCGGGTGCCGCGAGGCGGGCAACAGGCCGACGCCCGCTCACTTGCGATACAGCGCGTCGAGCCGGTCGCCGTAGCGTTCCC
>Ga0114910_1000308_pt1 | contig 25712 bp, 24 predicted proteins | sample MalvireepMed_908_FD_83500 | JGI IMG/M metagenome (GOLD analysis project Ga0114910, IMG submission 83500) | Marine viral communities from the Global Malaspina Expedition - Malaspina viral metaG DeepMed_908 | ecosystem: Environmental > Aquatic > Marine > Oceanic | place: Mediterranean Sea...
ATGGCGCTGGAGAACATTTTCCCCCCGCTGCCGTCCGAGGCGATCATGGGGGCAGGCGCGCTCGCGGTGGTCAACGGCAAGATGAGCTTCTGGCCGCTGCTGATCTTCGGCACGATCGGCACCGTCATCGGCAACTACGCATGGTTCTGGTTCGGCAACCGCGTCGGCTACGAAAGGCTCGGCCCGTTTATCGAGCGGTGGGGGCGCTGGCTGACGCTCGAATGGGAAGACGTCGAGCGGGCATCGCGGTTCTTCAAGAAACGCGGCGAGTGGGCGGTGTTCTTCCTGCGCTTCTTCCCGGTGATGCGCACGATGATCTCGCTCCCGGCAGGGCTGGCGCACATGAATGTCTGGAAATTCCTGATCTTCACGACGGCAGGCGCGGCGATCTGGAACGTGCTCCTGATCCTCGGCACGCAATGGCTGGTGGGCACCTTTTCCAACGTGCGCGATCTTGTCAGCTGGATCCTGATCGGCGCAATCGTGCTCGCGGTCGCAGGCTATGGCTGGCGGCTGTATAGCTGGAAGCCGCGCGCCGAGCGTTAGTTCTCGCTCTGCTTTTCGCGCGGATGCGCGCTGCGATAGGTATCGAGCATCCGCGCCGCATCGACCTCGGTATAGATCTGGGTCGAGCCCAGGCTCGCATGGCCCAGCAGTTCCTGCAGGCTGCGCAGGTCCGCGCCTGCGCCCAGCAGGTGCGAGGCGAAGGAATGGCGCATCGCGTGCGGCGTCGCGCTGGCGGGCAGGCCGATCTCGGCGCGCACCTCGGCCACCGCCTTCTGCACCAGTCCGGGTGAAAGCGGCCCGCCACGGCTCCCGCGAAACAGCGGCTCCGTCGGCGCGAGATCGTGCGGGCAGGCGGCGACATAGGCGGCGATGGCGGTGCGGATGGCGGGCAGGATCGGCACCACGCGGGTCTTGCCGCCCTTGCCGGTGACGCGGATCGTTTCGCCCAGTCTCGCATGTTCACCCCTCAGCGAGAGCGCTTCGCCCAGTCGCATCCCCGCGCCGTAGAGCAGCAGCAGCGCCGCGCGGTCGCGCAGGCCCGTCCATTCCTCGCGCCGCCGCTCCCCGATGGCCTGCGCCATATGGACCGCCTCGTCGGGCGTCACGGGGCGGGGCAGGGTGCGCTTGATCCGCGGGCCGCGCAGCCGCGGGGCCTGCGCATCGCCGACCCCCGCCTCGGCCCGCGCGAAGGAGAGGAAGGCGCGCAGCGAAGAAAGCTCGCGCGCGGCGGAGCGGTTGGACAGGCCATCGGCGCGGCGGCGGGCGAGCTGGGCGCGCAGGGCAGGGGCCTCGAGCCGGGCGATCGCTGCGAAGTCGCAATGCCCGGTCGCCTCCACCAACCGCTCCGCCGCGCGCACATAGGCGCGCACGGTGTGGGGGGAGAGGCGGCGTTCGTCCGCAAGGTGGCTTTCCCAGCGTTGCAGAACGCCGCTGCTCATGCCGCGCAAAGATCCGCCGATACCAGCTCGCCCAGCAGCGCGTCGAGCAGCGGCATGCCCTGCGGCGTGACGGTCAGCCGGTCGCCCTCGCGCGTCACGAAGCCGAGCCCGGCGTAGAACTCGGCCCGCTTGGTATCGATCAGCGCATCGGCCTCGGTCCCGAACCGCGTGGCAAGCGCAGCGAGGTCGACCCCTTCGGCAAGGCGCAGGCCCATCAGCAGCGCCTCGCTCAACTGTTCGTCGCGATTCAGTGCACGCTCTTCCGAAAGGCCGTGTCCGTTCTCGCCGACACGGCGCAAAAACGCCTCGGGCTTCTTGTGACGGATCGTCGCCACCCCGCCGCGCCGCCCATGCGCACCCGGTCCGATGCCGACATAGTCGCGGTAGCGCCAGTAGGTGAGGTTGTGGTGGCTTTGTGCGCCTTTGCGTGCGTGGTTGCTGATCTCGTAGGCGGGCAGCCCTGCCGCCGCCGTCTGGTCCTGCGTCTGGACGAAGAGATCGGCCGCCTCGTCCGCATCCATCGGCGTGAAACGGCCCTTCGCCACGGCTCCGGCAAAGCCTGTGCCCGGCTCGATGGTGAGCTGGTAGAGCGAGAGGTGCTCGGTCCCGAAAGCGAGCGCGCGGGCCAGCTGCGCTTCCCATGCGGCGGCGCTCTGGCCGGGTAGTGCGTAGATCAGATCGAAGGTCACGCGCCCGAACAGCCCTTGCGCGCTTTCGACAGCTGCCAGTGCTTCGACCGCGCTATGCTCGCGCCCGAGGAAGGCCAGCGCCTCGTCCTCCAGCGATTGCACGCCCAGCGACACGCGATTGACCCCGGCGGCGCGGAAATCGGCGAATTTGGCGGCTTCGTAGGAGGTTGGATTGGCCTCCAGCGTGATCTCGGCATCGGGCGCGAGGCTCCACAATCGCTCCGCCTCAGCGATCAGCGCGCCGGCGAGGGCAGGGGGCATGAGCGAAGGCGTGCCGCCACCGAAGAAGATCGATCCGACCCGGCGACCACGCGTATGCTCATGCTCGTGCGCCATGTCCGCCAGCAAAGCGGACTGCCAAGCCTCGGCATCCACATCGGCGCGCACATGGCTGTTGAAGTCGCAATAGGGGCATTTCTTCAGGCAGAAGGGCCAATGGATATAGAGCGCAAGATCGTCAGCGGCGGGCATGGCGCGAATCTAGGGTGCGCAGGCCGCGATGGCCAGCAGCTTAGCCGAACTGCTCCGCCACCAGCTTGGCGAAGGCATCGGCGCGGTGGCTGATGGCGTGCTTTTCCTCCGGGGCGATCTCGGCGAAGGTCTGCTCGCGGCCCGTGGGCATGAACACCGGGTCGTATCCGAAGCCCAGTTTCCCGCGCGGTGGCCAAGTGAGCGAACCGGGTGCAATTCCTTCGTAGACGGCATATTCGCCATCGGGCCACGCCAGCGCCAGTGTGCAATGGAAGGCCGCGCTGCGGTCCACATTGGGGCCCTGCTGCGCGAGCAGGCCTTCGACCTTGCCCATCGCCATGTACCAGTCGCGGCCCGGCTCGCCTTCGAACCACTGCCGCTCGGCCCAGTCGGCGGTGTAGACGCCGGGGCGGCCACCCAGCGCGGCGACCGACAGCCCGCTGTCATCGGCGAGGCTGACGATACCCGACCCCTGCGCCGCCGCCCGCGCCTTGATCAGCGCGTTGTCGACGAAGGTCGTGCCCGTCTCCTCGGGCTCGGGCAGGCCGAGAGAGCCTGCGGACAGGCACTCGACCCCATAGGGATCGAGCAGCGCCTGAATCTCCTTCAGCTTGCCCGCATTATGCGTCGCGATGACGAGCTTGCCCGAGCCGATGCGTCTGGTCATTCTTTCCCTCCGTCGCCCCTGCGCAGGCAGGGGCCCATCCGATCCTTCAGAATATCCGAAATCTTAGCTGGATCCCCGCCTGCGCGGGGATGACGATGAAGGGAAGGGCGGATCATTTCACCGCCGCGTCCTGTGCCTTGAAGATCTCGCCGCAGCCCATCTGCGCCAGGCGCAGGAGGCGCAGCAACGCCTCTTCGTCGTAGGCCGCACCTTCGGCGGTGGCCTGGACTTCGGCGATCTTGCCGCCTTCGATCAGCACGAAGTTGGCATCGGCATCGGCCGTGCTGTCTTCATCGTAATCGAGGTCGAGCACCGGCGTGCCCTTGTAGACGCCGCAGGATACCGCAGCGATCTTGCCCGTGATCGGATCTTCGACGATCGCGCCCGATTTCTTGAGCCCGTCGATCGCCAGACGCAGCGCGACCCACGCGCCCGAAATGGCCGCCGTCCGGGTTCCGCCATCGGCCTGGATGACATCGCAATCGAGCGTGATCTGCCGCTCGCCCAGCTTCTTCATATCTACGACAGCGCGCAAAGAACGCCCGATAAGCCGCTGGATTTCCTGCGTTCTGCCGGACTGCTTGCCACGAGCTGCCTCACGGCTGCCACGGGTGTGCGTCGCGCGCGGGAGCATCGAATATTCGCCGGTGACCCAGCCCGCACCCTTGCCGCGCATCCATGGCGGCACGGAGTTTTCGACGCTGGCGGTGCACAGCACGCGCGTATCGCCGAAGCTGATGAGGCAGCTGCCCTCGGCGTGCTTCGTGTAACCGGTCTCGATGGAAATGGCGCGCATTTGGTCGGGCGCACGGCCTGAAGGTCGCATGGGGGATTCTCCGCTTGGATGAAGGCTGCGGCCTAGCTAGCTAATGGACGATGCGCAAAACCAATTTCCTGCTGGCGGGCCTGTTGGGCATCGGCCTGGTCGGCGCGGCCTCGGCCGCGATTGCCGACGAGTGCAGCTATTCGCCGTTCGGCGACTTCCGTTTTGCGCTTGCGCCAGAGGGCATCGCGCATTTCTTTTACGAGGATTTCCGCTGCGACCCGTGGCGGGTGGTCGACGCCGATCCTTCGGTCCGGTCGGTGACGATCGTGCCCTACAGCAGCAGGACCGATGCGCCCGCACGCGCCGTCACGATCTATCGCGGCGGGACGCTGACCGTGGGCGAGCCGGTGCCCGATCCCGAGGCACGATCGGGATGGCCGGAGTGGGACTACGAAGCCGCAGTCGTGGTGCAGGACCGTGTGCTGTCGGAAAAGCTGTTACGAAAACTCACGCCGATTACCCGCGCCAATCGCCTGACCGGCGAAGACGACGACGCGCTGGTCGAGCGTCTCAAGCGTGAAGGGGCGGACATGGGCGACGTTCAGAACTACCTCGTCGCACCGAAAATCCCTTGCCGGGGAATCGTGCATGATGGCGGCGGGGTCACCCTTCGGGTCGAGAACGGCGAGGGCGAAACCTACGAGGTCGCGCTCGACGCTTACTGCCATTCCACCGCGAAACGGCAGGCGATCGCGGCGACCTGGGACGCGCGGGAACGCGTGTACGAAGCCACGCATTTTTCCGGCGATCACTTCGTCGACGAACTGGCGACCGACGCCCTATGACCAAGTCCCCGCTCACCGAACTGACCGACCGTACGCGCGACATCTTCCGCCTCGTGGTCGAACAATATCTCTCCACCGGGCAGCCCGTCGGTTCGAAAACGCTGGCGCAGGGCGGGGCGGTGGATCTCTCGCCTGCCTCTATCCGCAGCGTGCTGGCGGATCTCGAAAGCCTCGGCCTGCTCGCCGCGCCGCATGTTTCGGCAGGGCGCAAGCCGACCGAAAGCGGGCTGCGCCTGTTCGTCGACGGGATGATGCAGATCACTCAGCCCAGCGAGCAGGAGCGGCGCGCGATCGAGGCGCGGCTGGGCGATCCCGGCCCGCTCGAAGCGCGGCTGGAGGCGGCGAGCGCGATGCTTTCCGACCTCTCGGGCGCGGCGGGGATGGTGTTCGTCCCCACGTCGGAGCGGCGGCTGGCGCAGATGAGCTTCGTGCCCCTCGACGCCAGGCGCGCGCTTGCCGTGCTGGTCGATGCGAACGGGCAGATCGAGAACCGCCTGATCGAGCTTGAGGGCATGGATGCCAGCGCGCTCAGCCAGGCGTCCAACTACCTCTCCGCCCGGCTCGCCAATCGCAGCCTCGGCGAGGCGCTGGGCGATATCGAGCGCGAGATCGCCAGCGGGCGCAGCGCACTGGACGAAGCCTCCGCCAGCCTGGTCCAGCGCGGCATCGCGATGTGGAGCGAGGATGCCGATCGCAGCCCCGTGTTCATCGTGCGCGGCCAGGCCCGGCTGCTCGACGACGAGGCGGTCGGCGATGTCGAACGGGTGCGCCAGCTGCTCGACGAGCTGGAGAACAAGCGCAGCGTTGCGCAGGTGCTGGAGCGTGCGCGCGAGGCGCAGGCTACGCGCATCTACATAGGCAGCGAAAATCGCCTCTTCGCGCTCAGTGGTTCCTCTGTTATCGCGTCCCCCTTTCGCGACCGGGAGGGGAACGTCGTGGGCGTGCTGGGGGTTATCGGCCCCACGCGCTTGAACTACGGTCGGATCGTTCCCATGGTCGATTTCACCGCCCAGTCATTGGGGCGATTGACCGGTTAACAGGGCTGAACTCACCTAACGACATGCAAGACGAAAACGAACCGAAAGACGAGCCTGTAGAGGATCGCGAAGTGCTGGACGAGGAAGCCGAGAAGGAGCTGGCGGGCGTGCCCGAGCACCTGCGCGACCAGAGCGAGGACGACGACGACGATGCCGGCGGCAGCGTGTCCGAAGCGCTGGAAAGCATGAAGGCCGATCTCGATACCGCGCGGCAGGAAGTCCTCTATGCCCGCGCGGAGACGCAGAACGTGCGTCGCCGCCTCGAAAAGGACATTGCCGACACCCGCGCCTATGCGGCGACGGGGTTCGCGCGCGATATCCTGTCCGTGTCCGACAATCTCGTGCGTGCGATCGAATCCATTCCCGAAGAGCTGCGCGCGGACGACAAGTTCAAGGGGCTGGTCGCCGGGATCGAAGCGACCCAGCGCGAGCTTGAGCGCGTGTTCAGCCAGCACGGCGTGACCCGCGTGGCCGCCAAGGGCCTGCCGCTCGACCCCAATGTCCACCAGGCGATGATGGAAATCCCGAGCGACGATGCCGATCCGGGCACGGTCATCCAGGAAATGCAGGCCGGTTACCTCATTCGCGATCGCCTGCTGCGGCCGGCGCTGGTGGGTGTGGCGAAGAAGCCGGACTGACCGGAGTTCTGACCGAAGTTCGGGGCGTTCGGGCGCGTTTTCGCGTCCCGCATTGGAACAATCGGGCGGGTTCGCCGCTTTGGATCGCATAAGGTCCAGAGGAGAACCCGCCATGAAAGCCCTTAAATCGAAGAGCCGTTTCGCGCTCGTCCCGGTCGCGCTGATTTCCGCCCTCTCGCTCGGCGCGTGTGCCGAGAACTACGCCGCCGAAGGCGGTCTGGGCGGCGCTGCCGTCGGTGCAGGCATTGCCGCCGTGACGGGTGGCGACGTCACCCGCTACGCGCTAGCCGGTGCCGCTGCCGGTGCATTGGCCGGATATTTCGTCGACAAGAATGATGGCTGCGACGGTTACGACCGCGACGGCTATCTGGACGAAGATTGCTTCGGCACCCGCGGCTACCCCGCCGACCCGCGCTGATCGCAGCGATTTCGAATGAAAAAGGCCGTCCTGGCAGGGGCGGCCTTTTTCATTGCAGGTAGAGAACCAGATAGCGCACGCTCAGCGCCACCAGCAGAATCGCGTGGACCTGCCGGTTGCGAACCACGATCAGCGCCGCCATCATGGCGACGAACAGGATCGTCAGACCGACGGAGAGGGGCGTCAGCAGCTGATCGCGGATCTGCGGGATGCTGAGCAGATAGGCCCACTGGACCACGACGAGCCCGATCAGCATCGCCATGATCGTGCGGCAGACGCGAAAATAGTGCGTGTCCAGCGTGTCGAAGCGGCCGGGCTCGGTCGGGAAGACCAGCCGCGCGGCCAGGTAATATGCGCTGGCGAAGGCCACGACCGCCAGCAGGGTTGCCGGATCGACCGAGACCAGGCTCTGCACGCTCCACGAAAACATCCAGAACGACAGCAGGTCGAGGATCACGAACACCGCAAGCAGCGGTGTCAGCCAGCCGACCGTGAACTTCTCCCCACCCGCATCGCTGGCGAAGCGCAGTTCGAGCGTCCGCCCGAGGCCGGACAGGATCTCCACCAGCGAAAGGCCGAGCGCGAGAGCGTAGAGCGCGAAGATGAATTCGAATTCGGTCATTGCACTATGCCAATAGCTGCGGCGGCGGATGGCGTGATCGGGTCGATCCCATTGTTTGAACTCATTATCGAACCGGCAACGATACGCGCCGCGAGAATATGCGCAGCACCCGGGCCCGCGTGTATCGCTGCAGCAGCACGGGATAGAAATTGACCAGCAGATTGCCGATCGTGAGCGCAATGGCCCACTGGTGCCAGCCCCCTGCCAGCGCGCATGCGGCCGATCCCACGCCGAAGATCAGAAAACCGAGATGCGCGCGCTCACCCACGATACCGGTTGCCAGCCTCGCCGAGAGCGACGCTTCCCCGGCGTAAGCTCGGTATCCCGGATATCGACGCCGCACGATCCTGTTGACGAGATCGCCATCGGTGATGACGAAGCGGGCTATCTTCACTCCGAACAGCTCGTACGTGCGCATCGCACGATCCCGCGATCCGATGCGGAACCACGCCTCGGGCAGCAGGCGCACAGCAAAAGCGCCTGCCAGGCTCGCCACCAGCCACGGCAGCGGCTCGGTAGCGAATGGGAGCGCGTCGTAGGGACGCAGTGGGCCACCTGTGCGCGCCCAGAACAGGACCAGCAACGCGAGCCAGAGCGCGAATATGGTGAACAGCGCGGTGTTGAGCTTTGTCGCGAGCTTTTTCGCGGCACCATATTCTTTTTCGTTCACGCCTTCGCCCCCGGAAACCGCACCAGCAGATCATAGGCCTCGCGATTGGCGATGCCCGCCACGCGCACGCCGTTTCTCAGCCAGAAAGCGTGCTTCACGATTTCGGCCTGCTGCTCGATCCCGTACTTTTCGAGGCCCCAGCCCGGCTTCAGGCTGTAGTCGTAGCGGCACCAGGGGTGGCGGTGCAGCGGCAGATACCACTCGCCCTTGGTCTGGGTCTGCCACACATGGGTCATCTCGTGGATGAAATGGCCCTGGCGGTGGTGATTTCCGGCCGAGAAATCGTCGCAATATCCGGCCGCATCGGGGTGGAAATGCAAGTGCCCGCGCGGGGCCATGGTCGTGTTCTTCGGCTGGAAGAACGCCCATTTGCGGCGTCGGATCGTCACCTTGCGATAATCGATCGCGGTGCCGAAGACGGTGCGCGCCAGCGCGACCTCGCCGCTCGTCAGCCGTCGCTCCCCGCCCGCGGGGCAGGGAGCGACCGCCGTTTCATGCGTTTCGGCGTCGATCGGATGATCGGGCACGTTCGTCGATTCCGCTGGCGTCGCTATCTCGCGCTCAGCGTTCCGCGTCGGCGGGCATGATTTCGGCTTCGAAATCCATCGTCGATCCGCCCGCCATCGTCAGCGTGACAGTGGTCGAGCCACCCGCTTCGAGCGAGGGATCGAGTTCGAATGCCATCACATGCAGATCGCCCGGCTCGAAACTGATCGTGTCGCCCGGCTGGACGGTGACCACGCCGATCGATCCCATCTCGGTATCGTCATATTCCATGTAATCGTGCAGTTCCGCGCTGGCCGCGCCTTCCACGTCCGCGCGGCGGACCGAGATCGCCCGGTCGCTGTCGTTCGTAAGTTCGAAATAGACGACCCCCGGGTTGCCTTCCACGGCGGGCAGGAACAGGCGCCCTTCGGTCGCGCTGAGCGGCGATGCGGTCTCTTCGGTCTCGGCAGGCTCTTCGGAGCAGGCGGCCAGAGCAATGGTGCCCAGCGCAAGTGCGGTCGCTGCGTAAATCGATTTCATCTTCAATCATCTCCCTGACTTTTCGTCCCGGCGTATGACTAGGCGCAACCGTCTCTTGTGCCAAGAACAAGCGCACCTATATCCGCGGCTCAACTGAGCTGCCGAGCGCTCTCGCCCTTGGACGGGGATAGCGCGAGGGGCAGTGTCCAACGAAGCCAATAGGATGCGGGGTATCATGGCAAAAGTAATCGGTATCGACCTCGGTACGACCAACTCGTGTGTTGCGGTGATGGATGGCGGCAAGCCCAAGGTCATCGAAAATGCGGAAGGCGCGCGCACCACGCCGTCGATCGTAGCCTTCACCAAGGATAACGAGCGCCTGATCGGCCAGCCGGCCAAGCGCCAGGCGGTCACCAACCCGGACAACACCGTGTTCGCGGTGAAGCGCCTGATCGGTCGCCGGTTCGAAGACCCCATGACCAAGAAGGACATGGAGCTGGTCCCCTACGATATCGTCAAGGGCAACAACGGCGATGCCTGGGTCGCGGCGGGCGGCGAAAGCTATTCCCCCAGCCAGATTTCCGCCTTCATCCTGCAGAAGATGAAGGAAACGGCAGAGAGCTATCTCGGCGAGAACGTCACTCAGGCGGTCATCACCGTTCCGGCCTACTTCAACGACGCCCAGCGCCAGGCGACCAAGGACGCCGGCCAGATCGCCGGCCTCGAAGTGCTGCGCATCATCAACGAGCCGACGGCAGCCGCGCTGGCCTACGGCCTCGACAAGGACGAGAACAAGACCATCGCGGTCTACGACCTTGGCGGCGGTACGTTCGACATCTCGATCCTCGAAGTCGGCGACGGCGTGTTCGAGGTTAAGTCGACCAATGGCGACACCTTCCTGGGCGGCGAAGACTTCGACTCAGCGATCGTCGAATATCTGGCCGACCAGTTCAAATCCAAGGAAAACATGGATTTGAAGCAGGACAAGCTGGCTCTTCAGCGCCTTAAGGAAGCCGCCGAAAAGGCGAAGATCGAGCTTTCGAGCGCGCAGCAGACTGAAGTCAACCTGCCCTTCATCACCGCGCGAATGGAAGGTGGCAGCTCCACCCCGCTGCACCTCGTCGAAACGCTGACCCGCTCGAAGCTGGAACAGCTCGTCGGCGATCTGGTCAAGCGCACGCTCGACCCGTGCAAGAAGGCGCTCGAAGATGCAGGCCTGAAGGCTGGCGACATCGACGAAGTGATCCTGGTCGGCGGGATGACCCGCATGCCCAAGGTCCGCGAAGTGGTCGAAGGCTTCTTCGGCAAGAAGCCGCACACCGGCGTGAACCCCGATGAAGTCGTGGCCATGGGCGCCGCGATCCAGGCGGGCGTGCTGCAGGGCGACGTCAAGGACGTGCTGCTGCTCGACGTGACGCCGCTGTCGCTGGGTATCGAGACGCTGGGCGGGATCATGACCAAGATGATCGACCGCAACACGACGATCCCGACCAAGAAGACGCAGGTCTATTCGACCGCCGAGGACAACCAGCAGGCGGTGACGATCCGCGTGTTCCAGGGCGAGCGCGAGATGGCGGCGGACAACAAACTGCTTGGCCAGTTCGATCTGGTCGGCATCCCGCCCGCACCGCGCGGCGTGCCGCAGGTGGAAGTGACGTTCGACATCGACGCCAACGGCATCGTGAACGTCAGTGCCAAGGACAAGGGCACGGGCAAGGAACAGCAGATCCGCATCCAGGCATCGGGCGGCCTGTCGGACAACGACATCGAATCGATGGTCCGCGACGCGGAGAAATTCGCCGAGGAAGACAAGAAGCGCCGCGAAGCGGCCGAGGCCCGCAACCAGGCGGACAACCTCGTCCATGCGACCGAAAAGCAGGTCCAGGAAAACGGCGACAAGATCGACGCATCGCTCAAGTCCGATGTCGAGGCGGCTATCGCCGAGACGAAGACCGCGCTGGAAGGCGACGATGTCGACGCGATCAATGCCAAGGCGCAGGCGCTGACCGAAGTCGCCATGAAGATGGGCCAGCAGATCTACGAGCGCGAGCAGGCCAGCGGTGACGGCGATGCCGCGCAAGACGGTTCTGCCGCCTCGGGCGACGACGACGTGGTCGATGCGGAATTCTCCGAAGTCGACGATGCCGCCAGCGACGGCCCGGCGCCCGGCGCCGATCAGGGCGACAGCGGCGAAGCGGGCCGGGTCTGATCCGGCGGAGACGTAAAATGGTGCCGCGCAGGTCACTCGCGCCTGCGCGGCCCTCGTCTCATGCCTTTGACCGGTGGATTAGCTGATGGCTTCCGAACCCGATCTTTACGAACTGCTCGGCGTACCGCGCGATGCGGACGCCGCAGCGATCAAGTCTGCCTATCGCAAGATGGCGATGCAGTATCACCCCGATCGCAATCCCGGCGATGCCGAGGCCGAAGCGCGCTTCAAGGCGATCGGCGCTGCCTATGAAGTCCTGAAGGACCCGCAGAAACGCGCGGCCTACGACCAGTACGGCCATGCCGCCTTCCAACAGGGCGGCGGCGGTGGACGCGGTGGGCACCACCAGGATTTCGGCGATATCGGCGATATCTTCGAAACGATCTTCGGCAGTGCGTTCGGCGGCATGCGCCAGGGCGCACGGCGCGGGGCGGACCTGCGCTACGACCTCGAAATCACGCTGGAAGAGGCCTTCCACGGCAAGTCGACCACGATCGAGATCGAAGTCTCGCAGCAATGCGACGTGTGCGCGGGATCGGGTGCCGAGCCCGGCACCGGCACGCGTTCCTGCAACGTGTGCGCAGGCCACGGCAAGGTGCGCGCGCAGCAGGGGCTGTTCGTGGTCGAACGGCCATGCCCCAACTGCCACGGCCGCGGCGAGGTGATCGAGAGCCCGTGTCGCAACTGCCGGGGCGATGGCCGCGTCGATGCGCCGCAGTCGCTTTCGGTCGACATTCCTCCCGGCGTCGATACCGGCACGCGCATCCGCCTGTCCGGCAAGGGCGAGGCGGGCCCGCGCGGTGCGCCGTCGGGCGACCTCTACATCTTCATCCACGTGCGCCAGCACACGCTGTTCAGCCGCGAGGGATCGAACCTGATCGCGGAGATTCCGGTCAGCTTCACGACCGCCGCGCTGGGCGGGAAGGTCGACATCCCCGACCTCGATGGGTCGACCAACACGATCGAGATTCCCGCCGGCATCCAGTCGGGCAGGCAGCTGCGCCGCCGCGGGGCGGGCATGCCGGTGCTGCAAGGGCGCGGGCGGGGCGATCTGGTGGCCGAAATCACGGTCGAGACGCCGACCAGGCTTTCCAAGCGGCAGCGCGAAATCCTCGAAGAATTCCGCGAGACCGAAACGGGCGAGGAATGCCCGGAAAGCCGCGGCTTCTTCGACCGGATCAAGGATGTTCTGGGCGGCTAGCTCGACGTCCAACGTCGGCGCGTGCCTTATCGCAGCCGTGCCTCGATCTCGGCATGGAGCCCGTCGAGCAGCCCGTCCGAACAGCGCAGCGCGCCCCGCTCTTCCTCGATAATGGCGAGGAAGGCGCGGCGCAAAATATCGCGGCGCTGTTCGAAGGGCACTGCGCGGTCGCTGGTCGATAGCACGATGTCGATCAGCCGTTCGCAGCCGTGCAGGCGGCCCCACAGATAATCGTTCTCGCGATATTCGCGGCTGAAGAATGCGCCGAAGTCGTAGAATTCGATCCCGCGCAAGGTCGCCGATGCGCCGCCTTCACGGATCGCCTGCGCATCCTCGGGGCTGATCCGGTCGACCTTGACCGGCTCGAACTCGTTCATCCCCTGCGTGCCGAGGATCGGCAGCGTCGCGACGTCGTAGAAGGGGAAGCCCAGATAGGCGTACATCATCCGCCGCCGCAACTCGCGCGGCATATTGCTCAACGCTTCGGCCAGAGCGGCTTCGGAGCGCGTATCCAGCTCCATCAGATTGCGCTTGTCGGCGATGTAATCGAGCACCGCGCCCGGATCGGCGACCGCCTCGCGCGCAATCCCGGAAAAATCGGAATCCATCGGCGTCAGCCCGTCCCGCTCGAAATAATCCGCCAGGATCGCGTAGATCGCCTCGCGCGCCAGATCGAGCGCGTCGTTGGGAATGCCGGGGTCCGCCTCCCAATCGCGGGCGGTCCGCCGGGCGAGCAGACGCAGGCGGCGGATGCGAAAGGCCAGGTCGAAGCTGCGGAAGAAGTCGATGGCTTCCTTGCTCGCCCCCCCGCTCGGCCCGGCCAGGCTCTCCAGCCCGCGCTCGCGCAGCGCATCGCGCAGGCGCGCGGCGATCAGCTGCGTATCGGCCTCGGCTTCCTTGGGCGCGGCGCGCTTCACCAGATCGGCCAGACGCTCCACGATGCCGATGAACTTGAGTTCGGCATAGCCTGCGAAGGTATAGCCCGCCTGCTCCGCCGCCGCCTGCTGCGCCTTGCCGCGCCAGTTGGCGAGGCGGCGCGGGGTCGGGCGATCGAAGAACACCGTGCGGTCGAACAGTTTCTCCACCGCGCCTTCCACCTGCGGGCGCAGCTCCGCGATCATCGATTGCAGCCGCGCGGCATGACGCGACTGTTCGGCGATCGCTTCCAGATTGTCCCGGATCGGTTGTTCGCGGGGAAGGGTGGAGAGTGAGCCGAAGATATTCTCGAAGAACCCGACCTTCGCGTGCATCCGGCTCTCGTCGCGCTCGTAACGGTCGGGCCGAGGGTCGATATAGGCGAAGCGCCGCTCCACCTCGCGCACCGCCGGGCGGCCGCGCAGCGCGTCGATCGCGCCTTCGAAGGGGCGGTTGACCAGCACCGATCCGTCGATCAGCGAAACGCCTTCGACCCGCTTGGCCTCGAAATGGGCGGGCATGATCCTTTGCAGGAAGGCCTCGCGCGAAGTCCAGTCGCGCTCGTGCGTTTCCGCCAGCGCATCGATCTCGCCCACCTGCAACGGCGGGAACGCGCCGGGGAAGCTGGCCGTCGCGCGCGCGGCAAGCGTCAGTTCGAGCGGATCGGCCAGCCACCCGCCGGAAACCTCTGGCGTCTTGGCGGTAAAGCCGATCGGCATGCGATGCTCGCTCTCCTGCACCACCGGCGGGCTGTTGAGCCGCAGCGTGGAGAGGTAGCCGTGGAAATCGGTGGTCGGCACATAGAGGTCGATCGGATGGCCGGGCGGCAGCAGCGGGCCGTCGGCCAGCGCGCCGTCCATCGCCTCCAGCGCCTCGATCAGCATGGCCGACATGGTCTCGCCCGAGAAGGGCGGCTGGAACCAGCGGCCGCGCATCAGCTTCGACACCTTCTCGCGCACCTCGGCGCGGGTTTCGGGCGCGACGCTTTCGGAGACCATGTTGCCCGGCCGGCGGAGCACGAAATTGGCGAGCGGCTGCGCCCAGACCTTGGCGAAGCGCCAGCCCATGCGCGCGTCTTCGGCGGTCAGCTTGTCGATATCGGCGTTTTCGAGCCACATCGTGGTCAGTGGCTCGATCGAGCGACCCGAGTAGATCGCCTGGGCGAGGAACACGGCGTTGATCCCGCCCGCGCTCGCGCCGCTGAGAATGTCGGGCAACACGCGCAGGCGCAGCTCGTGCTCTTCGGCCAGCATATCCAGCACTTCGCGGTAGGCCCCCGCGACGCCGTCCAGCGCGGGCGCATCGGCGTGGAACGCCCGGCTCGCGCGGGCGAGGTTCCACACCTCCTTGGTCACGCCGTGCATGTACACAGCCAGGCTGACCCCGCCGTAGCAGACCAAGCCGATCCTCAATTCCTTCTGGCGCATGCCGACAATCTAGCGGTGGAAGCGGGGTGAAAGCAACTTGCGTTCCGCAAATGTTCCACCTAACTCCCCGCCTTAAGGAGGAGGCATGGCAAAGCCCAAGAAACGCTACGTGTGCCAGGCTTGCGGAGGCGTCTCGCCCCGCTGGCAGGGCCAGTGCCCGGACTGTGCGGAATGGAACACGCTGGTCGAGGATGCACCCGCGACCGTCTTCAGCCAGAAGCACGATCTTTCGGGCGGCGGACGGCGGCTGCAGTTCGTCTCGCTGAACGAGGCGGTCGAGCCGCCCAAACGTGCGACCACCGGCCTCAAGGAATTCGACCGAGCGCTGGGCGGCGGGCTGGTGCCGGGCGCGGCGATCCTGATCGGCGGCGATCCGGGCATCGGCAAATCGACCCTGCTGCTCCAGACCGCGGGCGCGGTGGCGGGGCGCGGGGGCGATGTGGTCTATGTCAGCGGGGAAGAAGCCTCCGCCCAGGTGCGCCTGCGGGCCGAGCGGCTGGGCCTGGCCGATGCGCCGGTGCGGCTGGCCTCAAGCACCAATGTGCGCGACATCCTGACGACGCTGGGCGCGCAGGACGAGGCGCCCGATCTGCTCGTCGTCGATTCGATCCAGACGATGTATTCGGACACGATCGAGGGGGCGCCCGGCACGGTCAGCCAGGTGCGCGGCTGCGCGTTCGAACTGATCCGCTTCGCCAAGGAACGCGGCACCGCGCTGGTGCTGGTCGGCCATGTCACCAAGGACGGCAATATCGCCGGGCCGCGCGTGCTGGAACACATGGTCGACGTGGTGATGAGCTTCGAGGGGGAGCGCAGCCACCAGTACCGCATCCTGCGCGCGCTCAAGAACCGCTTCGGCGCGGTCGACGAGATTGGCGTGTTCGCGATGGCGCAGGACGGGCTGGAAGAGGTCGAGAATCCCTCGATGCTGTTCCTTTCCGGGCGCGATGCGCCGCTGGCGGGCAGCGCGGTATTCCCCGCGATGGAGGGCACGCGGCCCGTGCTGGTCGAGATTCAGGCGCTGATCGTGAAGCTGCAATCGGGCGCGACCCCGCGCCGCGCGGTCGTGGGGTGGGACAATGGCCGCCTTGCGATGCTGCTCGCGGTGCTCGAATCGCGCTGCGGGCTCAATTTCAGCGCGGCGGAGGTCTATCTCAACGTCGCGGGCGGATATCGGCTGGCCGACCCGGCTGCCGATCTCGCGGTGGCGGCGGCGCTGGTGTCGGCGCTGGCGGACCGGCCGCTGCCCGATCGCTCGGTCTGGTTCGGCGAGGTTTCGCTGGCGGGCGAAATTCGCCCGGTGGCCCATTCCGGGCTGCGCCTGCGCGAAGCGGCAAAGCTCGGTTTCGAAAGCGCGCACGGCCCGATAAGGGAAGAAAAAGCTTCACCAGACATTCAATTCGGTGGATTTAGGCATCTCGCGCAACTGGTGGATCGCGTGATGCGATAGGCAAACAAAGGTACGAACGCGCCAATGACTGGGTTCGACATCATTGTCCTGCTGATCGTCGCGGTGGCGGCTGCGGGCGGGTTCATGCGCGGTTTCGTGCAGGAAGTGCTCTCGCTGGCCGCGTGGATCCTCGCAATTCTGGCGATCCAGAACCTGCACACCCCGTTGCAGCACTTCATCGAACCGCGCATCGGCACGCCGACGACCTCCGCCATTCTCGCCTTCGCGCTGCTGCTGCTGATCCCCTATGCCGCGATGAAGCTGATCGCCTCTCTGATCGGCGGGAAGGCACGCGAATCGCTGCTCGGGCCGCTCGACCGGGTGCTCGGTTTCGGCTTCGGCGCGATCAAGGGCGCGATCATCGCGGTGGTCGGCTTCTCGCTGCTGGTGCTCGGCTACGACACGGTCTGGGGATACGAAGGCCGGCCGAGCTGGATCGTCACCGCGCGAACCTACCCCTCGATCAACGCGGGGAGCGAGCAGATGGTGTCCTTCATCCGCGATCGGCGGGCGGCCCTGCGCGCCGAAGAGGGCGAGCGGGAGGAAAACGGGACGCGCGCCGTGACCAGCGAATCCGCATCCGAGTGATCCCGATCCCGTGACCAAGCTCTACACGCCCGAAATCCTCGCCCTCGCGGTCGAACTTGCGGACCATCCGCGCCTGCCTGTGCCCGATGCGAGCGCGCAGGTTCGCTCGCGCACCTGCGGGGGCACCCTGACGCTCGACCTGGCGCTGGACGATGCGGGGCGCGTCGACGCGCTCGGCATGCAGGTTTCCGCCTGCGCGATCGGCCAGTCCGCCGCCGCGATTTTCGCGCGCGAGGCCCGCGGGCGCGGACCGGAAGAAATGCTCGCCGCGCTGGGCGAGATCGAGACGTGGCTGGCAGGCGAGGGCGACACGCCGCGCTGGCCCGGCATCGCCATTCTCGCGCCCGCAAGCGGATATCCGGCGAGGCACGGCGCCATCCTTCTCCCCTGGAAAGCCGCGGTCGAGGCGCTTTGCAAGGAGCGTGCGGCGCGCTAGATTGCACAAAAAAGCGGAGGGGGAAATTCGAACGATGAGCGCGTCCGACGACGCCGGTGTGCGCCGTGAGCCGACCGACAAGGAAATCCGTCTGGTCATCGCGGCAAGTTCAGCCGGCACGATCTTCGAATGGTACGATTTCTTCATTTACGGGACACTCGCCGGGCTGATCGGTGCGGCGTTCTTCCCCAGCGGGAACGAGACGCTGCAGATCCTGCTCGTGTGGGCGGGCTTCGCGGTCGGCTTCGGTTTCCGCCCGCTCGGCGCGATCCTGTTCGGCTTTCTGGGGGACCGGCTGGGGCGCAAATACACCTTCCTCGTCACCGTCACCCTGATGGGCATCGCCACGGCGGGCGTCGGCCTGATCCCCAGCGCGGCGACCATCGGCCTTGCCGCCCCGATCATCGTGATCGCCTTCCGCATTCTTCAGGGCCTTGCGCTGGGTGGAGAATATGGCGGCGCGGCGATCTACGTCGCCGAGCATGCCCCGCCCGAAAAGCGCGGGTTCTACACCAGCTTCATCCAGGCGAGCGTGGTGGGCGGCTTCGTTCTGTCGATCGCGGTGGTGCTGGCCTGCCGCGCGCTGATCCCGGCCGACGATTTCGCCGCGTGGGGCTGGCGGATACCCTTCATCCTCTCGATCGTGCTGCTCGGAATCTCGCTGTGGATGCGGCTCAAACTCTCCGAAAGCCCCGTCTTCCAGGCGATGAAGGCGGCGGGGGAGACGGCGAAGAATCCCTTCGTCGAAAGCTTCACCTTTCCCGGCAACAAGCGGCGCATCTTCGTCGCGCTGTTCGGCATCACCGGCGTGCTGACGACGATCTGGTACACTGCCTTCTTCAGCGGACTGTCGTTCCTGCGCGGGCCCATGCGGGTGGAAGAAGGCGTGGTCGAATGGATCATGCTCGCCGCGGGGCTGATCGCGATGAGCTTCTATCTGGTGGTCGGCCGCTGGTCGGACCGGATCGGGCGCAAGGCCCCGATCATTCTGGGTGCGGGGCTTTCGCTGATCCTCATTTTCCCGGTCTTCTGGGCGATGGGCCAGCTCGCCAATCCGGGCCTTGCCCAGGCGGCTGAGCGCACGCCGGTGGTGGCGACCGGGCAGAACTGTACGCCCGATCCCTTCGCCGAACTCTTCGGGCGCGAGCAGAGCGATTGCGGCAAACTGCTCGATACGCTCACCTCCAGCGGCGTGCGCTACAACCTGCGCGAGGGCGAGCAACTCGGCCTGACCGTGGGTGGAGAGCCCGTGGCACTGGCAGACAGCTGGTACGATGATGGCGCCGCGCTGCGCGAAGGCGTGCGCGCCGCGCTGACGCAGCGTGGTTTCGACTTCTCCCCCCAGACCCCGCCGATGGCCAACATCCTGGGCATCGTGGCCCTGCTGCTGGTGATGGGAATGCTCTCCGCGCTCACCTACGGATCGGTCGCGGCGCTTCTGTCGGAGATGTTTCCGCCACGGATCCGCTATTCCTCGATGTCGATCCCCTACCATATCGGCGCGGGCTATCTCGGCGGGTTCCTGCCGCTGATCGCCGGGATCATCGTTGCGCGCAGCGGAGATATCTACGCCGGGCTGTGGTATACGTGGATTGTTGTCGCTTTCGGCCTGGTCGTCGCATGGTTTGGCTTGCCCGGCGGGCCGCCACGTGATTTCGAGGATCGGTGACCACAGAGCCTCCACCCCCGACGCTTCGCCTCGCCATCGACACCCACGCGCTCGCCGCGAACTGGCGTGCGCTCGACGCGCTGTCGGGCAGCGCGCGGGCGGGGGCGGCGGTCAAGGCCGATTGCTACGGCCTCGGCGTGGACCGGTGCGTGCCTGCCTTGGTGGAAGCGGGCGCGCGCGACTTCTTCGTCGCGCACTGGAGCGAGGTGGCACCGCTGCTCGCCCATGTACCGCCGGAGCAGGTGGCGGTGCTCCACGGGCCGGTGAGCGCTCAAGATGCGCAATATGCCAGAGCCGTCGGCGTGCGGCCGGTCATCAACTCGCTCCATCAGGCCCGGCTATGGAGCGCGGCGGGCGGCGGCGCATGCCACCTGATGGTCGATACCGGGATCAACCGCCTCGGCCTCGCGCCGTCAGAGCTGGACGATCCGCGTCTGGCGACGCTCGACGTGCAGGTCCTGATGTCGCACCTGTCTTCCGCCGAAGAAGATACGCCCGCCAATGCGCGGCAGCTTGCGGCTTTCCGCGCAGCGCAGGCCCGCGTTCCCCATCGCGAGACGAGCATCGCCAACAGCGCCGGCATCGCGCTGGGCGCGGACTTCCGGTGCGACCTCACCCGGCCGGGCCTTGCGCTTTATGGCGGGGTGCCGACGCCCGATCTGGCAGACCATATCCGCCAGGTCGCCTTTCCGCAGGCCGCGATCATCCATGTCCGCGAACTGAGCGCGGGCGATAGCGTGGGCTATAATCGCGAATTCACCGCGCCCGCCGCGATGCGGGTGGGGACGGTTTCGCTCGGCTATGCGGACGGCTTCCTGCGCAGCTGGGGGGCGCGGGGTTATCTTTGCCACGATGGCCAGGCGCTGCCGCTGCTGGGCAAGGTCTCTATGGACATGGTGGTGGTCGATCTGGCCGACGCGCCCGATGCGCAAATCGGCGACTGGCTCGACGTGCCCTATCACCTCCCCGATGCAGCGCAGCAATCGGGCCTGTCGCAATATGAATTGCTGACCGTGCTGGGCCATCGCTTCGCCCGGAGCGTCGCGCCGGATTGCACTTATGATGTTGCAAATGCTAAGGATGATGCTGCGCAGCATTAATCCGGAGCCGCACGACCCCCATGGCCAACAAGAAACACGTTGAAGGCGAACCCATCGTCACCAAGAAATACGCCAACCGGCGTCTCTACAACACGCATTCCTCCAGCTACATCACGCTTGACGATCTTGCGAAGATGACGCGCGAGGGGCTGGACTTCACGGTGGTCGACGCGAAGAGCGGCGACGACATCACCCATTCCATCCTGACGCAGATCATCGTCGAGGAAGAGGCCAATGGCGAACAGATGCTGCCGGTCAGCTTCCTGCGCGATCTGATCTCGATGTACGGCAATTCGATGCAGTCGATGATGCCCAGCTATCTCGAAGCGAGCATGGCCAATTTTCGCGCCAACCAGGCGAAGATCGCCGAAGCGTGGCAGAGCGGCATGGCCGGCAATCCCTTCGCCAAGATGGCCGAGACAAACCTTGCGATGATGCGCGCCGCAACCGATGCGCTCACCGGGCAGGGCGCCGCGGGCAAGACCTCCGGCCCCGCCGAGAGCAAGGCCGACGAGACGGCGCAGGAACTTGCCAGCATGCGCGACCAGATGGCCGCGATGCAGAAGAAGCTCGACGAGCTGGGCAAGTAGCAAAAACCCCTCGCGAACCGCTCGCCCTGCGCTTGTCGAAGGGCCGTTCTCTTTTCTAAAAGCGGTATCGAAAGAAACAGCAGTGCTTCGACAGGCGCGGGCTCGTGTGGGCTTGCTCCTGTCGAACGCCATCTCACAAGGCAATTTCCACGTGTCCAACATCCGCCACGCCCTGTCCGTCAAACGCGAAGACGATTTCGCCGCCTGGTATCAGGCCGCCATTGCCGAGGGGCAGATGGCCGAGGAATCGGGCGTGCGCGGGTGCATGGTCATCAAGCCGTGGGGCTATGGCATCTGGGAACGCATCCAGCGCCTGCTCGACGACCGGATCAAGGCCACCGGGCACGACAATGCCTATTTCCCGCTGTTCATCCCGCTCAGCAATTTCGAGCGTGAGGCCGACCATGTCGAAGGCTTTGCCAAGGAAATGGCGGTCGTCACCCACCATCGCCTGATCGCGGACGGGAAGGGTGGGCTGATTCCCGACCCGGAAGCGAAGCTGGAAGAACCGCTGGTGGTGCGCCCCACATCGGAAACGATCATCGGCGATGCGATGGCGCGCTGGGTGCAGAGCTGGCGCGACCTTCCGCTCAAGCTCAACCAGTGGGCCAACGTGGTCCGCTGGGAAATGCGCACCCGCATGTTCCTGCGCACCAGCGAATTCCTCTGGCAGGAAGGCCACACCGCGCACGCCACCGCCGAGGAGGCGAAGGACCACACGCTGACCATGCTGGAGGTCTATCGCGCCTGTGTCGAAGACGATCTCGCGCTGCCGGTGATCGCGGGCGAGAAGCCCGAGCATGAGCGTTTCCCCGGCGCGGTCGAGACATGGTCGATCGAGGCGATGATGCAGGATGGCAAGGCCTTGCAGGCGGGCACCAGCCACTATCTCGGCACGAATTTCGCCAAGGCTTCGGGCATCAAGTACCAGGCGCAGGAAGGCGGCGAGCAATTCGCGCACACCACCAGTTGGGGCGTTTCGACCCGGCTGATCGGCGGCGTCATCATGGCACATGGCGACGATGACGGCCTGCGCGTGCCGCCCCGGATCGCGCCGTGGCAGGTCGTGATCCTGCCGATGCTGCGCGGGAACGACGATGATTCTGCGCTGATCGACTATTGCGATGGCCTGCGCGCCACACTCACCGGCCAGCATGCGCTGGGCGAGCCGGTTCGCGTGCTGCTCGACACCAAGCCCGGCAAGCCTGCGCAAAAACGGTGGGACTGGGTGCGCAAGGGCGCGCCGATCATCATCGAGGTCGGCGGGCGCGATATGGATAACGGCGTCGTGACCATGATCCGCCGCGACCAGCTGTGGGACATGGAGACCGGCAAGCTCAACGCGCAGGCCCCGACGCGCGAAGTTGCCGGCCAGACGATCCCCGGCGTGCTCGGCGATATCCAGCAGGCGCTGTTCACGCAGGCGGCCGAACGCCGCGATGCGAATATCGCACGCGGGATCGACAGCTGGGACGGCGTCGTCGAATTCTTCGCCAATAACGGCAAGTACCCCGGGTGGGTCGAAGTGCAGTGGTCCAAGCCGTCCGGCGATGCACTCGAGCAGGTCGTCGAAAAGCTGAAGGCGGAGAAGCTGACCATCCGTAACGTTCCCCGCGATGCAGCGCCTGCGGACGGCACCTGCATCTTCACCGGCGAACCGGCAGTCGAGCGGGTCTTCGTCGCCAGAGCATACTGATCCTTACGAGGGGGGAATTTCATGGGCGCAGCAATCAAGCACGGGTTCGCGAACCTGACCAATTTTTCGGGCCGCGACAGCCGCACGCTGTTCTGGTGGTGGGTGCTGCTCGTCGTCGTGGTGGTCTTCGCGCTCAGCTTCATTTCGGGCATCGTCTTCGCCGCCGGATCGATGAGCAGCGCATTCCAGGCGGGCGCGGCGGGCGTCGACCCGGCGCAGATCGAGGCGGAGATGATGCGCAGCATGGCCGAAAGCCTCGGCACGCAGGCGTGGGTCGGATCGGTCATCTCGCTGGCCGGGCTCGCGCTCATCATCGCGTCTTTCGTGCGTCGCCTGCGCGATGCGGGGCTGCCGGTGCTGATCGCGATCGTCCCGGTGCTGACGACGCTGTTCGGATGTTACGTCAACATCACCTCGGTGGACGAGATGCGCACCGCCATGATCGCAGCCAGCACGCAGCCGATGGACGAGGCTGTCGTCGCCAGCTCCGGCCTCGCCCTGGTTGCCTATGCCGGCTATCTGGTGGTCATCGTGTGCGGGCTGTTTCCGAGCAAGCGGGCAGGCTGATCCGGCATCGCGCCGCATTATGATCCGGGGGCAGGGGGCGGTGCGGGATAGTACCGCCCCTCCCATGCGTTTAGAGGCCTGATATGGCCAAACGCGCAAACACCCCCCCGAAAGGACTGCCCACCCAGAAGCAGGTCCTCGAATTCATCGAAACGTCGGACAGTACGGTCGGCAAGCGCGAGATCGCGCGGGCCTTCGGCCTCAAGGGGCAGGAGAAGATCGCGCTCAAGAAGCTGCTCAAGGACATGGCCGAGGAAGGCCTGATCGACGGCAAGAAGACTGCATTCCATCGCATGGGCGGGCTGCCCAAGGTGACCGTGCTGCGGATCGCCGAGATCGAGGATGGCGAGGCGATCGCCGTGCCCGAGAACTGGGAGCCCGACGATGGCGCCAAACCGCCGCGCCTGACCGTGATCGAGAAGAGCCGTGGGCGTGGTTCGTCGAAAGGGGGCCCCAGGGGCATGCCCGCGCTCAAGGTGGGCGAACGCATTCTCTCGCGCACGGAGGAAACGCCGCGCGGCTGGCGCGCGCATCCGATGAAGAAGCTGCCGCAGCGCACCGAAGGCCTGATCGGCGTGGTCGAGAAGGACGGGCGGGGCAAGTTCTGGCTCGCCCCGGTGGACAAGAAGGTCCGCAATTCCTCGCCCATCACCGATATCGGCACGGCCGAAGAGGGCCAGCTGGTCTCCGCCGAGCCGACCGGGCGCGGCACCCGGTCGGGCGTGCGTGTGACCGAAGTGCTGGGCGATCCGCTCGCCCCCCGAAGCTTCAGCCTGATCGCCATCGAAAAGCACGGCATCCCGCATGTCTTCCCCGAAGCCGTGCTGAACGAAGCCCGGCTGGCGGCGAAGCTGCCGGTCACCACCGACCGGCGCGAAGACCTGCGCCATGTGCCTATCGTCGCGATCGACCCGGCGGATGCGCGCGACCACGACGATGCGATCTGGGCCGAGCCGGACGATGCGGAAGATAACAAGGGCGGCTATCGCGCCATCGTCGCCATTGCCGACGTGTCGCATTACGTGCGCCCCGGCGGCGCGCTGGATCGCGAGGCGAGGAAGCGCGGCAATTCGGTCTATTTCCCCGACCGGGTCGTGCCAATGCTGCCCGAGGTCCTCTCCGCCGACGTATGTTCGCTGCGCGCGGGCGAGGATCGCGCGGCGATGGTGTGCCACATGAAGATTTCACCCGAGGGCAAGCTGCTCAACTGGCGCTTCACCCGCGCGCTCGTGCGCATCGCGGAGGTGATCGCCTATGAGGATGCGCAGCGGCGGATCGATACGCTCGAAGGAAACCACCCCCCGACCCCCTCCTTCGAGAAGGAGGGGGAGAAGGATAAAGCCCCCTCCTCTTCAGAGGAGGGGGTTGGGGGTGGTGGAGGCCTCGACCAGCACCTGAACAACCTCTGGGCCGCATGGCGGGCGCTGTGGAAGGCCCGCGAGGCGCGCGATCCGCTCGACCTCGATCTGCCCGAACGCCGCGTGATCCTGAATGAAGAGGGCGGGATCGAGGAGATTGCGGTTCGCGAACGGCTCGATGCGCATCGCGTGGTCGAAGAATTCATGATCGCGGCCAATGTCGCTGCGGCCAAGGCGCTCGAGAGCAAGAATTCACCCGTCGTCTACCGCGTCCACGAGCAACCGAGCCGCGAGAAGCTGCTCGCGCTGAAGGAATATCTCGGCACGCTGGATATGAAGCTGGCGCTGGGGCAGGTCATCACGCCCACCTTGTTCAACCGCTTTCTGAAAGACGTGAGCGACGAGCAGGAAAAGGCGCTGCTGATGGAGGCGGTGCTGCGCACGCAGACGCAGGCCTATTACGGGCCGGACAACCAGGGGCATTTCGGCCTTTCGCTCGGCAGTTACGCGCATTTCACCTCGCCGATCCGCCGCTACGCCGACCTGCTCGTCCACCGCGCGCTGGTCGATGCGTTCAAGCTGGAGCAGCCCCATCCCAAATCAAATGGGCCGCAGGGCAACACGATCCCCGAAACCAGCGGGCTGAGCGATGTCGACCGCGACGATCTGGGCAAGATCGCCGAGGCGATCAGCCGGACCGAGCGCCGCGCGATGGAGGCGGAACGCGACACGATCGACCGCTATGTCGCCGCATGGCTCGCAGGGCGGGTGGACGAGACGTTCGAGACGCGCATTACAGGCGTCCAGAATTTCGGCTTCTTCGCGACCATCGTGGGGCTGGGGGGCGACGGCCTGGTCCCCATATCCACCATTGGCGACGAATATTTCCACTACGACGAAGCGGCCAAGGCGCTGATCGGTGCGGATAGCGGCACGCGCTACGAGACCGGGCAGCGGCTCCGCATGAAGCTGGTCGAGGCCAATCCGCTGACCGGCGCGCTGCGATTCGAAGTGCCCGGCGGCGATGCCTCGAAGGCGCGCGAAGGCCGCCCGCTGCGCAGCCGACCGAAAGGCTCGCCCGGCGGCGCATCGAACAAGGGCGGCAACCGGAAGGATGGCCCGCGCAAGGACAAGGCCGGCAAGCATGCCGTGGGCAAACGCGGCAGGCCGGGCAATATTCGCCACCAGGGGCGGCGGAAGAAATAGGCTGGGGGAACGGGGGCCGGGCGCTGCCGTTTTTGGCCCAAAGGAGAATTCCCCCATGCTTACCCC
>Ga0114910_1000320_pt1 | contig 25070 bp, 34 predicted proteins | sample MalvireepMed_908_FD_83500 | JGI IMG/M metagenome (GOLD analysis project Ga0114910, IMG submission 83500) | Marine viral communities from the Global Malaspina Expedition - Malaspina viral metaG DeepMed_908 | ecosystem: Environmental > Aquatic > Marine > Oceanic | place: Mediterranean Sea...
ATGAACAACTTAACCACAACCACGAAACCCAGGTCAACCGAGGCTAGGATCGAGGCGGCGATAGGTGAGATAGTAGAAATCAGGCTGACTAATTTGTTAGGGATCAACCGAGACGAGCTGTTTGAACGCAATGATCGGGGTGAGCTCGTATATGGTGACGAATTTAATGACACTTTCCACGACGTGAAAGCATGTCTTGACGATCTATTTAGTTAAAGAGGAGACAGAGATGAATCATTCCACAAGTACAACAATTAGAGGTACGAAGGAAAAGCAAGAGGTTAATACCATGCGGGATCATCTCGCATTGGCACGATATGGGAAATTGTCACAACAGGAATTAGTTCAGTTGATATATGAGGAAATATATTGCAAGATTCCCGATGATGAAATCCGATCCATTTACCCGATAGAAATTAAACCGAACAGCATCCTTTAAGGAGACAGAGAAATGAAGTATTTGTGCATTCAGAAATATTACGATAACGGGAAGGTGTCAGCATGGGTTGAGTCGTGCGCCGACGAGACGGAACCTTATTTCAATGAGAACAAAAAATCCGACGAATATGGTGACATCTTCGATACGAAACAAGAAGCTGAAGAATATGCAGAGCAAAGCCGTTTGGCCTAGAGGACAGAATAATGGAACTACGAAAGAAGAAGAAGACCAAAGTCTACAACACGGCTAACGGTGTAGCCGTCAGGTTTTACGACACCGAGATTTTCAACTACAATCTGGACAAGCCTACCATCACCCTACGAACAGACGGCTATTTCACGGTCACCACCAAACGGAGAATCAACCAAGCCTTTCAAGAATTGAATTTGCCTTTTACCCTCTGGCAAAAAGATTATGATTGGTTCGTAGGAAAAACCGGAACTGATTTGATCTGGGAATTTGAAGGTAACGAGTTGAATATCCCCGCCTGATGAGAGCCAGTTGGTAACTGGCCGAAACCCCGAAAGGGGTCGTGGGAAACCACAATAAGATTATGAACCAAGGAGGAGGAATGATGAAAGAAATTAATGTCTATTCAGGTAGCCACTACCAAGTTGAATTGGAAGGATTATTGGCTGCACCGTTACCCAAATTCGATCCCGAAGGACGGTTCCGACCATTACCGCATTCGGTGATGGATCAGCAGACCCGCTCAGTGGTAGAGGATTTGGGCCACACGATAACAGAAGAACAGTTCCACATGACAGATGATGGCATGAGGGCGGTCGGTATTTACCAATTCATCAGCGATTTGGATCCCGACCATTCCAACACGGTGTCGTTCTATAATGCTAATGACAAGTCATCGTCAACCAAGATGGCTGCGGGTAAGATTCAACACATCTGCCTGAACGCAGTCATCACGGGGGAGGTAGTTTATAAAACCTGCCACACCAAATTTATTGAGGACCGACTTCCAGTTCTCTTGAGTGAGGCCGTCACCAAAATCGGCGGCTACATCAAACACCAAGAGATTCAGCATATCGCCTATAAACGCATCACCTTAGATCAGGAGGAAACCAAGAAAACCCACCAAATGAAGGTGGACCATCTTATCATGGAGGCTACCCGGAATAAGGTTATTGCCGGTTCTGCCATTGGCGCAGTTGAACACCAATATTGGATGCCTCGACATGAGGAATTCACTGAAAACGGTTATTCACTACACCGCTTCCTGCAAGCCTTTACCCAAGTTTTCCAAGATCGGCGATACAGCTACCGCCGGCTAACCAAAGCCAGCTTGGAGTTGCAACGGATTTTCAACCGGCAATTTAAAACTGAGCTTGAGCAAGTTGGTTCGGACATCGAAGGGACGCTTCAAGAAATGGAGGGTTGGAGGTTAAATGAAGGGCAATGATCAATCCCAGATACCAAATCCCGTGGTCAAATTGGTGGCATCAGTTCTACGCTTATGAGTATCGGCATGAACTGGAAACACAATATGATGATGCAGATAGATGTTTTTTCATGTTGGTGAAAAAGACCATCGGTGACCGTTGGATGGATAGGAACGAGTTATTTTGCCCTGAGGAATGGGAACAAGAGGCCGATCCACCGACCTTTTGGGTCGAACCTGCTGGAGATCCGGACGTGAGAGGCAAAACCGAAATTAATGAATATCGAGATATGATCTTGAAGATGTATCAGGAGGAGACAGAATAATGAATCTACTAAAACAATTTGAAAAATCCGATGAGCTAGTTGCACCTTACCAACACCATCCCCGCGGTTCCACGCGGGCACGTCTGTATGGATCATCGCATGGACTCTTGCGAATCAAAGGCCCAGCGGTGACCCCCTTGAAAGGTTTCCCTTGTTATCAAGTGAATTTATTAGAGGAGGATGGTAACAAAAAACTCATCATCAAATTCACTAAAGAGGAATCAGGAGCGTCGGGCAGACGCCACAAAGACCCCAGCAAATCCACCGTCAGTTTGGGTATTGCCCAATTCTTGGCTAAGGCGGAAATCCCACCCCCCGAGAGAGGTATGGTCTTCTCCTTTGATGAGGGTAATGGATTAGTCTTTGATGATAAAAACAAAATTCTCCTCCTCGACTTTAGTCGTTGCATCACCGAAAAGGCTGACTGGAGAAAGCCGACTGACAAAAAATAAGCGATGACCTATCAACCTGAAACCAGCGACTATTGGGACCCGACTCAAGAATCACTGAAAAGCTACATGGTCAAACTGGAGGGCTGGCGTCAGTGGGACGCCAGCCTGTCCACCGCTGAACAGATTATCCGCGACTTGAAAGTATTGCCACCCGAGAATATCACTGACAATAATATCAACCTGCAACATCTAATCCGACTGATCGGTGAAGAAAAAGCTCGACAAGAACTAGAAATGCCAAGCCAAATGGAGCTTTTTTGATAAAAACCAAAAAAACTGCATAAAATTACAGTTTGAGCTTGACATTACAAGCTCAGGACTGTATAATACACATCAACAAGCAAGAGAGAAGGAGAAACAAGATGAACAACTTAACCAACCAACCAACCACAACAAAAGGAATCAAGAAGGGATTAAAGGCGGTCAAATTTATTGACCAGCTTTTCCACGACCTTGACGGTTCCATCACAGGACATAAAAATTCCGTGTTTTCATTGACAAAATACGGGGTCGTTTCCAGTGATGGATGCTATCTCGACATGGATGGTACTGGCCGACCTAGCACTTGGGCTACCAAGTCAACCACAAAAATTATCGCCGATACGATAATACAAGATCACCCCACCCACCCAATCTATTGGGTCAAGCCAGCAATGGTCAAGGTGTAAAGGAGACAGACAAATGAGCAGCCAACCAACCAGCAACCAGTCTACAGTCGTTCGGTCATTAGAACTAGCCATGAAAGCACTAGAAGAATACAGATGTAACCTAATGGATGAGATGTGGCAATTGGCCAGTGAACGAGACCAATCAAGCCTGGAACTTCCAGCCCGAGCGGATGAGATTGGAAGCCTTGAGGTTGAGCACAAAAAAACTGGAACCGCTATCAGTGACCTCAACGGAATGATCGGCCATTACAAATTCGTAACCCAACAATCCTAAGGAGATACAAAATGCCAACCAGACCTAACCTAACAGCATTAGCCAGAGTCGTTGAAGCCTTGAAACCCTCAACCAGAGAGCATATTGACGTTTCAAAGGTTTACCAAAACAACCCATTTCCAGTTGACAGCAGTTTTGAGTTTAACCCAATCACAGTCAACATGGAGCATCACTCGGAAGACTTAACTTACAAAGTTGAGAACCTCAGAGGTTTGTATAGCGATTATGACGGCAAGCCAATTGATAACTTCGAGATCACATATTCCAGCTCAATAGTGGAATTCGGTTTAGTAGCAGACGGTGTTGGTAGTATGCACCAAATGTGGAACACCATTGCCAACCATATCAAAGAACTAGAAGCCTAAGAAATGAGGAGAAGTAATGGCCAGAGATTTTCTGGAGATAATCGTACTGGCATCGGCCATGTTCTTATGGCTGGTATTAGTATTTTGTAGCGGATAAAAAAAATGGGGCTGTGCTTAAGACACAACCCCAACTAATTTAACACTTTAACACCTAAAGCCATAAAGGTGCTTTAAGGAAAAACAGTTTATGATAGCATATCAGAAGGGGCAAAACCAGTTCGGTATTAAGCCTCAATTGAGTTATAACGAATGTTTGTCGGTAGCAAAAGGGATGGACATTAATCCCACGCCGTCAAACCTAAAACGGATCGAAAATGCCAATTCGATTCGCTTCAACCAACAATACGTGGAAATGCCTTTTGTCCGGGACGGGTACGAGGTCTATTGCGTATTTTCTCAAACACTTGGAGGTCAGGGATACATCGTATCTTACCAGATCTTCAAGAGAACTTGGGTTTGCAGTTGTCCTGACTTTCAATTCCAAGGACATCAATGTAAGCACATTTTAACCTTCTCAACCATAAGGTGACTCATGTCAAAATCAGAAAGACCAGCCACTGGCAAATTTGCCAATTATGAATTCGTACCGGATCGAGTTGATGGTGTCCACCGGGTTAATGAGGACCGAGTCGAAATCAAAACCAGTAAACCTACATTTGAGACTCACGATTTATTAGGGTCTCTTATCGTTTGTGAGGCCACGGTCACCATTTATCCCGAAGACATCAGTCTGCCCGACAAATTGGAATACACCCAACAGGCACACAAAACCATCGCCAAGCCAGATGGCAAAGGTGGATTCAAATCATTAGAAATGAATTCTGACAGTATGTATGAAACTGTTCAGACCAAGGCTATCGGAAGGGCATTAGCCGCCGCCGGCTATCTCGGGCGTAAAGGCAGTTCGAAAATGAATTTTGCCAGTCAGGAGGACATCGACGAAGCCAAGCAAGCAGATACCCCGACTGCCACTGATGCAACCAAAACCCCGACTGCCAGTTTAAAGGTAGTCGAAGATGAAGCGAGGAAGGAGTTAGATCGCCGACAAGCTCTATCAAATAAGCTAGAAAAAAAGGTGGGGGAAGCCAAGGCTGAACTCACTAATGCCATTACAATTCCTGGAAATGGCACTGAACTAACTCCTCAATTATGGAAATCTTGGTTGGATGCGGCCAAGATTCCAGAAGACACCTTTCAGGCTATCGACGGGAGGCAGCAGAAAGCCAGTGTTCCAAAACTGGCTCAGATCTTTCAAGCCTACCAATCGAAACCAGTTATGAAGCCAGAGGTACTGAAAGCACAATTGGAGAGTCAGTACCAAGTAGTCAATCCAAGACTATTAACCGATGAACAGGCTGACAAGTTGATCGGCGAAATGAAGGCGGTGAAATAATGCCATTACATCCCGCCGAAATAACCAGAGCCAGAATACGGGGTATCAACTATCCCGCTGAGGCAGAACAGATTTTCCGTCAAGAGTTGCAGCAAAAACCGAAGGAGGAGTTGATCAACCATATCATCAGCTACCTCGGGACTGAACGGATTCTCGACTATCTGGAACGGGAGAACTTGCTGAACGAACTCGTCATGCGAGAGGAGCGAGAAGACAAATCTCGTATGATGTACCGAGATCTGCATCGAGACCAGGACTACTACTAGCCGCCAAAAGGCACGACAATCAGCGTAGTGCGATTTGTTTCACATTTCTATAGTCTTACACTAAACCGTGACATCCGACACCATCTGTCAGGTGTCGCGGTTATTATTAAAGGGGGGAGGCATAAATGGATCATTTCAAGCTGGCTAACCAGATCGAGGGAGATTTCCAGAATCTTCCGTATGGCAAGGTAATGGAACTGCGGAACAAGATGGCCAACCAGATCGCAGACATTGACCTTACCGAGCCAATCGAGGATATTAAGAGGTGGTATCGGGACTATATCCTGCGGGGAATGGAATCCGACGGCTACCTCAATGATAGCTTGTCGACCTTGATTTATCTTTACCTTTCGGCCGTATGCGAACAGATGGATATGGACTGGAAAGATAAAGCCCATTTTTGGCAATATTTAGAGGCATGATCAAAATCACAGATGTTATAATTAAACAGCGGAACAAAGTGGGGCATTTTAAAAACGGCCCATAAAAAACCCGCAGTTAGATTCGATCAGTTATTGACGGCAAGCTGAAACTGATCTGAACATCTAAACTAATCAATGCCAATTCAGGTGACTGAACACACTTGAGTTGGCTTTTTCATGCCTAAATAAAAAAGCCCGGTCAAAAGCTATCAGACCGGGCTTTCTCTACGGGAGGTAGCAAGATTAAGGTTTTTTAGTTGGTTAATGGGGATTAGCAGTTACTATCTGCGGCTCCCCGCCTCCCATTGAGACGTGTCTTTAATGATTCGTTTCAAATCTTCAGTTTTGAAGGGCTTGCTCAAGAAGTCATCCATGCCGGAGGCTTTGCATTCCGCTTCAATTTTACCCACCACACTGGCCGTAATGGCTACAATTGGGACTGGCTTCCTGTCATATTTTTTCTCCAAGCGGCGAATCTCCATGGTGGCTTCAAAGCCGTCCATAACCGGCATTAGCAAATCCATCAGCACCAAGTCGAAGGAGGGGGCTTGAGCGAACTCATAGGTATCTTTGAAGGCCGTCAGCGCATCTTGACCGTTCTCAACCGACAATACCACGCAACCCAAACTTTCCAAATGGTGTTGTAATACCCGCCGATTAATTTCGTCATCATCCGCCGACAGCACATTCAAGTTGTACCTTGAATCTGAATCTGAATCTGGAGCGACTGCCTTGCTATTAACTAGAGGTAAAGGTAATTCGAAGGTGAAAGAGGTGCCGGTTCCAACTTGGCTGGCCACCGTTATTCCCCCGCCCATGCCTTGGACGAAGGCTTGGCAAATTGACAACCCTAATCCGGTTCCACTTGAGTCTTGACTGAGGGCCGAAAACGAATCGAATATGGTGGCTTGATCCTGTTTGGAAATACCGATCCCGCTATCCTCAACTGAAAATTTAATGCTGTTCTCATATCCACTATTGACGGTCAACCTGACAGTGCCTCGCGACGTGAATTTGACCGCATTACTGATCAGGTTAGTTAGAATTTGATGGATCTTTTGCTCATCGCCCAACCTGTTAAAAACCACCTTTTCCGAAACCCAACACGACAGGACTAATCCCTTTTCGGCTGCTAAAGGGCGGAAACTTTCGATGGCTTCGTGACATATCTTTTTTAAATTGAAAGGCTGAGAAAGGTATTCGATTTCATCGGCCTCAATCTTCGCTAGGTCAAGGACATCGTTGACCATTACCATTAGCCGATCGGCTGATATTACAGCCCGTGCCAAATCCTCGGCTTGCACCGTTGTTAATTGGCTTGGTTTTATTAAAGCTAAAGAACCGACGATGCCGTTAATGGGAGTCCTAATCTCATGGCTCATACGGGACAAGAAGTCGGTCTTGGCCTGAGTAGCTACTTCAGCTACATCTTGGGCATCTTCAGCCACCAATTGGGCTGCTTCGGCTCGTACCACATCAGCCAAGGCGTTCTTCCGTTCATCCTTAACCTGATCCAACTGCGCCTGCACTCCTTGACTCACCAACTCAGCCGCTTTGTCACGGTGATCTTCTAAGGTGGTGGACAAATATTCTTTCACCGCATCGGCAATTAACCGTTGCACATCGAATATTGACCGTCGATAGAAATAACTGATACCGCCAATCAGCACGGCTACCAAAACGATCTCATCCAGTATTAACTGCCACCAAGTCATCATCAGTCACCATTCTTTCCGTTTGATCGCTGATCGTATAATGCCACTGTAGCACTACCCAAGATGCCCAACAACACAAGCAACAGCCTTTCAAAGAAGGCCAACTCTTTCTCTATACCGGTGGACACCTTGGGTGACCACCAAGAAACCACGCTCATCATCACCATACCGCCGATCAAGCAGATCACGCCCATGAACACCATTCTGACTACGCTGATCTGGCCTTGAGTCTTAGTCAACCGATCATTCTGTTTCTCGGTTTTATCCAGGTTCTTTAATAGATCTTGAACTTGTGTTTCGAGGATCAAAATCACTTCATGGTCAGTTTTGCCGGCGTAAACATCGGCTACCGCCTTATCATTCCCGTTTTTCCCGTTCATCTTTCCTCACTCGCACAAAAGCCTTAACCCGATTCTCCTCCGCTTCTGATTGGCCGATCAAAAGCAAAAGAAAAATCACTACCGATGACCCCACTATCAAAACACCGAACCAGCCCAACTTGGTGGCGAATCCCGACAAATCAGGCAAAAGATCCAGCGGGAAATCACCCATAATCGAAGCTGTTACCAGCACCTTGAAAGCCATAGCCACCCAGGTCATTTTTCGCGTGGTTGGACTTTCAATATTATGCGATTTATCAAATTTCTCGGCCTCATCTGAGATCTCCGATTGGAAAGCTCGCAAGGTAGCCAACATCCGAAAAAGCTGAAAAAAAGGATTCATTTCCTATCATGGGGCCGTTAGTATTTTCACCAGTAAGGCCACCACCCCAGCCGTTGAAGCCGCCCCAACGGCACCCAGCACCTTATTTGAAGTCTCGATACGGGCCACACTAAGTTGCACCGAGACCAATGTCTTTTGGATTTCACCGATGGCTTCGGCATGGGGGCAAGTGGCGCATTGCGATTTTAAGGTCTGCGAAAAACTGTTTTTGATCTCTTGTATTAATGCTTTCGTTTCTTCCGACATTTCTACCTCACGAAACCGTCTTTCATATTATGACGTATAATGCGACAAGATTATAGGAGCGAATTTTGGCTTGGATGACAATTGACGCAGTAGCCGACAAATCGGGCAAAAGTCGGCGCACGATTGAAAGAGCCATCAGTGACTATTTTCTTCTCAGCCGAAAATTGGGCCGAGATCGCCAGGTCTGGTATTCAGTCGATAACGAATTGCCAACTGAGGATGACGTTCAAGCCGACACCGATCAAATCCAGTTTTTACGTTCCCAACTGGAAGCTAAAGACCAACAGATCGTCGAAATGCAAAAGGCTTTGGATCAAGCCCAACAGCTCCAAGCTCTGAGCGAAACCAGGCTCCAAGGGGCTGAACAAAAGCTGCTTCAGGAGCAAGGGAAAACGGTCTGGCAACGGTTGATGGGGCGGTGATAATCAGCCCCGCAAAACGATGCGCGCTTGGTTGGTTAAATCTATAATTGCTTGGAAATCCGTTTTCAAGAGCCAAACCGGACATTCATCCTCCGATCGAACCTGACGCTCAATCTTACCTACTACCGCTTTCATTTGGTCGACCAAGCTAAAGAACTTTCGTTCACGTTCGCCTTCCAAGGGTGGCGCCATAAGATCTTCTATGGACCCGTGCCGGCCTTGAGCTAAGGTACTTTCATTCACCTCGGCACCGCTCCCGTAATTGGCTAGAACTGTATTTGTGTTTGCGCTGATTGTAAAATACCTCTATGCCCTCCAGGTTGGAGCCGGTGAAATTCTTGTCTTTGTATTCCTCGGAAACGAATCGGCGATTAGGCATCAGTGATAACAAGACATTAACCAATTCGGATTCGCTTTCATAAACCACAATGCGGTCCACATATTTGATGCTTTCCAGTTGGATAAATCTTTCGTATAAGCTCTGAATCGGTTTGCTTTTCTGAGGCCGATCCACCGAGGGGTCAACTTGTAATCCCACCACCAATTCGTCACAGTTAGCTTTGCACTCGGCCAACATTAAACAGTGACCGGTATGGAGTAAGTCAAATGAGCCGCAAGTAAAACCTACCACCAGCCAAACAACCGACCGGCCCAACCCTTGGAACCGTTCAGCATACTTTCCTTCCGCTTGGCTCGGACGATAGCATCCTTGACTTCGGCTTCGGTCAACAGAATATCTTGCTCGACCTTGCCTGCCACTTCCACTTTGGCGTGCCAGTATTGGTCAAGTTCTCCAAAAACGTGATCCGAATTCTTAACCAGTTTCAGTCTCATCTACTTCGTTCCCTTCCCCCTTGCTGGGGCCGTTTAACCCAAGGCTGAAGCTGGTCGCTTCCTTCACCAATTGGGCGTCATCGCTTTGATTGTTGAACCAGAAATCTGTCAGCTTCGACATGCTCGTTGCCACGGCGGTCACCGTGATGGTTAGTAAGGTCTCTACACCAGCATCTATTTGATATTTCCCGGCTGCCATCAGCAATAACCCCACCACCAAGGCTAACAAAACCCCCAATAGTGCCGCACTGAGAGCATACTTCCTTTTCTGCCGATACAAGATTAATTCTAGCAACTCGTGGTTGACAGAGTTGGCATAATCCAGGTCGGTTTTGGGGAGATGGGCGTTATTATTGGCCATTATTGCGAAGCCATGAATTGATCGTAATAATTATGTGCGCCGGAACCTGTCAAGCTGATCTCATAAGTGCCTTCATGGTCTATTGCGTCATCTATATGCCAGGTATCCACAACGATACCTGTGCCTTTGACCGGATCGTAAGGTTTCAAATCGTTCAGGCCATCCAATTTGATCTTGTATTTTAATTTGCGTGGCGGTTTCTGCACCTCGGCACCAGCACCAGGCTCTTTGGTCAAACCAATAGGTGTGACTTTGACTTGGCTGGGGTCGCTCACAATTACTGGCAAGTCCACATTAACAGTCGTGAAACTTGACGGACTAGTGGTAGACGGGTCATAAGCCAGAAGTGGGACAGTGACAATCATGGTCTTAGTGACGGTGGGAATGTCACGATCAACTGGTGTTTGAAACCCTTTGCACATAGCCTTGGTAATCGGTTTCAACTCATCGTTCAGCTTACCGTCTTTATTGGCGTACATCGAATTACAGAACCAATTAGGCGGGGCTGACCGTACGCATCTACGCCTCTCACTTGACCAGTGCATACAAACTGGAATGTTGGCTTGAATATTAGCGTTGTTGGTACCGGTTTGGGTCTTCTTGCCAGCGATCTTCTGTTCCAATTGAGATTTAGGCATGGAAGCCATCATGTTTTCGGCGTTGCTGACCTCAACCTCCATTTGACGAGGATCAAACGGGTTCCAAGTTTTCTCGATAATGCGTAGACTATCCCGAATGCCAGCCCAATATTCCGTTGACGTGTCTATTGCACCACTAGCAAAGGCCCAAGCATCAACCGTTTCATCCATCCGTTCAATAATAATTTGAGTCTCAGTATTAGCTAATATGGCATACAGTTTCTGGATCTCTCCCACCAACATGATGCCGTAATCCCTACCGAACCCCAACTTGGCCCCTCGATACTGGTTCTCAATAAAGGTGGGGCTACCAGCAATATCATAAATCAGGGTGTAATTGTCCGTATGAAGCAATTTTGAGGTGCTAGGGATCAGTGTCAAAAACACGTTGGGGTCAATCAAGTTGTCCTGATAAGTGGCGGCGGTAGCCGATTCGTCGTAAACATCAAACAGATCACCGACATTAGCTTTCTCCGTATCGTATTTGATAGGATCTATCTCGTACAACTCACCAAACTTGACCGAATATCGGGTCTTAGGGATAGAGGATCTGGCCAAGACTTTAAGAGCATTATTGGCTAGATCGTCAGGTTTATGGATCTGTTCGTCTTGCATGAATTGACTGATCTGGCCATAGGTGTCGATGGCATCCTGATTCTTAACCGAAATGGCTTCCACACTGGCAAAAGATGTCGGGATATAATTAGGCGGGGATATACGAATTGCGGTTGATGGCACGATTAAATGGTTGTCAGTGATCGAAGTGATTCTGGTTTCCAGCACATTCTTGACCGGCATCCCTACCCCTGACGGGTCGGTTTGAGATAAGTTGGGCAAATATTCGCTTATCTGGATTCGGCCTACATGGGCGAATTTGGCGCTATCGGTCGGCACGACTAGGCTGATGCTGGTGCTACCCGTCATCCGTAAAGGTGTCCGATAATTAAAGGATTTGCCAATTATTAGCGGTTCCTCAGTGTCAACCTTGATGCACATACTGACGTTGCCCGAATCGTACTGGCCGGCGGTTGATGCTCCCACCTCATAACTGTCAGATGATGGTTGCTTTTTCAGTTTCCCTATTTGCATGAAATACCGGCCGGCTCCAACACCGAAATGGTCACTCCACAGCATATAAACACTGGTGCTGTCAGGGTTGGTATCCCAATTGGGGGAGACGGTTATTTCAGTGCTGGTCGAACTGTAAATCGCCCTCACCTGCCCTACCCCGGTACCATTAGCGATCTCTATCCAACCTCTGCTATAATCGGCGAATGAAGCTCCACTATCCGTCAAGGTGCTAGCCGCACCAGCGGTGGCGGTACCGGTCACATAATCAAAGCCCAAGACTTCGGTGATTTCAGGATTGCGAACCAACCATATTTCCTTCCCTGCCGGATCGCCATTAAAGGCCTGATCCAAGGTTACGGTTAGGCTCCCATTATCAATAATGTTTCGAATCTGGCCGGCATTAGTACCGCTATATAAAAAAGCTATACCACCCCGATAACTGCTGGCCTTTAATCCTGTATAGGATACGGTAGCCAGCCCTGGCCCTTTGGTATTGTCCAAAGTTAGAGTCAAGCCATCCCCGCCAAGTGAGGCCACGCCAGTAGCCCAGACATCATTGAAAACGGTGATCACATCGCCCACCCGAAACTTTCTATCACCTCCGGCCCAATTACCGGCAATCCTCAACATTTGGCGTGAAGTTTGTCGGCCCGAACCAGAGGTCACGGTATGGAAATCTTGCACGATACCAGAGAAGGTATCCTCCCATGCAGACGAAGCTCCAACCGGGTAAATCTCGGTAGCTAATTCGGAAGCGTCTTGGTGTTTGCTCAAGGATTCCAGGTTGCGGCCATAAATCACACTCATGCCGCTATGTTTACCTTTAAAGAAAAGCAGATCGGTCAAGCCGTCCTCATTAATGGATAGATCGCCTTCATAAATGGGGGCTAAACTCCGAGCGGCACGCAAACATGAATCGGAACGAAAGACCGCCTCCTTGGTAGTGGCTTCAACAAAATCTACCCGGCCCACAGCAAAGGAATTGGCAAACGGTTCCAAAATGGTAGTCAGTAAATCGGTGGCATCTTCCTCCCAAGCTGGACGTGCCGCCCCTAGCTGATTTTGGGAATAAGCTATATCGGTCCGGCCAGATACCACGAAAGGCAAATTGGCCATATCATAACTGAAATGATCAGCTTGAATATGGGCCTTGAGGATGCCTTCTTGGTCACGGGTATATTCCACCTGTTTGATGCGGTACAGCCGATAACTGATTCTCTGGATGGTACGGCCAGCATGGTCGGAGGCCGACCCAACATCACCGCGAGACCATTGGCGAATACTGACATTCCCGGCATCAATACTGTTGATGGTGCTACGGTAAACCAGACCGGCCAAATTAACAGTGACCACATCATCTATGGCTAAATTGGTCAGGAAAGTCGGACCGGTGGTAGCATTTAAGACCACACCAGTGGAAGAATTGACCGCCGTGATGGTCGTCTCCAAAGGAGCCACTCGCATATCCACCAAACGCAGATAATTGAAAGCGGTGACATGCTCCAAGGCAGGATCATCGTAAGCCATGTCAAATTCGATTGTATGGCCTCCGATTAGGTCTTCTGACACCTTAACACTATTGAAGTCGATACTGTCCAGGAACCCCATTCTGAGGCTATTTGGCACATACTCAACCGAGTTCCTAGTAGTAGTAACCCCGTTCCAAACTTCTAAGCGGTAACTCTCCAGCATTTATCTGCCTTATTGGAAATTGTTACGGTAGAAAATCTCGACACCAGAGGGTATCGAATTGGGGAAATACAACATCGCCTTGGTAGGTGACAAAATCGGCATCTTGCTCTGATTGATGGTCATGTTGGTCAGAGCATCAGTATCAGTGCTAGCCGAAGCGTCCCACAGTTTGGCCCTAGCGATTACCTTGGTGGTGTTGGAATCTAAGGTCAAGATGTCTCCCGCATCCAAGGTGGAGCTATAAACCGCTTTCAGGTTCTCAAACTTGGCCGCGTTGCGTTTCGCGTGTTGTTCGGCGAACCATTCGGCTGGCTGGGATTTGGCCAGGATTTCGAGGTCGTCGATGATGAAGTTGCCGCCGACGGCATGGGTGTTATTTCTGCCGAAGAAAATATCAAACGCGGTTTGAGTGTTCGCCGTTGTGTCCGCATTATTCGTCGCGCCAACATTTGAGCCATTGATATAAACCATCATTCCATTTGTGGTGTCAAATGAGAACGCGACCTCTATCTCCTCGTCTTGGCTGAAGCTCATTACAGGAGAATATGAGGACTTCCAAGTATATTCCACCGCTTTTGAGAATTGGAACTTGTCGACGCCGAACGCATATTTCAGATAAAACTGGTTCGCATTGCTATTGTAAAAATGGCACAGATATTGGTCCTCTCCCGTCGTCGATGGGAACTGCGGACGAATCACTGCACGAACAGAAAACTCATCAGGATTGACAGGCTTGGCGCCAGCGGAGGCGAACTTGAACTGTTCATTAGCCCCAGTCTTATACCCCCGCGTCAATCGCGTCGGCTCGAAGCGATAGCCGTTTGTCATGTTGTTGAAGCTGACGCTGAGGTCTGGGCGGTGGACTAGGGCCACGTCGTCGAAGTAGACGGTCGCAACCGGCCCTACAGCCCGGAGGTACATCTGTATGGTTCCTGTGCATCTAAAAACCTTGCTAACCCGCTGCCAGCTAGTGGACCCGACAAGGGTGATGTTGATCCAACCCGTGCCATCGTATAGCAGCACATGGGGAGTAGATCCCGCATCGGCTTTGTACCATGCGCTAAACTCGTACCAGTCTCCAATTGTTGCGCTTCGCACCTGATATGCGCCTTGATGCGCTCCTGTGGTGACAATTTTGGCGCTGTAGGTGCCGCTATGCTCATCAGTGTCAGAAGTCACGGTCGCAGATGCCTCTTGAGACCACCCCGTGGGCGGATTAGCTCCCCCCTCCATGCCGCCATTATTGACCAAGTTGGGCAGGAGTTTCATGTCGTCGTATTGGCAAGTCTCAGTGTCAGTGGTACTGCTCGAAATAATACTTAAATCAGTAGAGGCTCCCGCCGCCTCATAACAAGACTCAACAAACCCCCAAGTGTTGGCCGTGACTCCGGCTTGGGTGGTATTAATAATTGCCGTTGCCCCCACTGTCATCATGTTATTGTAAGTGACAGTCGCCGCCCCTCGATGCCATGCCCGGATGACATAATCTTCGCCGCTGGCCGTGGTGAAAATATTACGGAATGACGCTGGTGTTGCGTCTCCGTTGGTAATCTGAATTGATTGGGCATCTTTTTTGACTTGGCTGGTGATTGTGGAATAGGAAGATGCCGCATCTCCTTGCACCCGCCCCCCAATCCCGCCATTCTCCATCCCCCCATCAGCGATCAGGTTTTTGCTGATGTAGGCCAGTTGTGTGCGGGAGTGGGTGCCATAGTTGGTAGTCGTGCCGCCGACTAAAGCCAGCGTGTTTGAACTGGCCGAGCTGTCGGCCAAAGTTGTGGCGGCGGCCGCGTCGGACATTAACCACCAGCCAGATTGTGCAACACTGTTGATGCTGACTGTAGCCCCGTTGGGGTTGGTGGCCAGAGATAGGGCGGCGGTATCACGGGTGCTAGTTATACCCAAATCCGCCGCAATCCATATCCGCACATCTTTAATCGCTCCATTATAGTAGTCATAGGCACCCCGGCCCACCCCTATCCTCACGTCGTTAGTGTTGTCGAGGCTACCAGTCAGGCCGGAGATGGCGAGTGGAGTCCCATCGGCCACCCCATCCACCCAAAGAAGGCTATCGCCGTTTCGATCTGCTGACCACATAACATGGTGCCACTTCCCATCTCTCAAATCAGTAGCTCCGTTATGGGTCGACGATCCCCCACTGTCAATAACATGCGCCCTAAGAACGCCATCATATATGGTCAGCTCATACCCCTCTAGCGAGCCTGATGTCGACCTTTTCCCTACAATCCCATTCGTCCCTGATGAACCGCTATTAACATTAAGCCACGCCGATATAATGACATCATTTGTTCCCGCATCCAACACGTCCCCCAGAGCAAAATACTCGCTCGTCCCGTTCAAAGTGGCATAAACCCCGACTTTATCGGCGTCTGTTAGGGTGGCATAGGTGATGCTCGTATCAGCCGAGGTTGCTACTGTGCTTTGCACCTTGTAGCCGGTTTCATCGTACAAAACAAACCGATCAGTACCCGGAAAGATCTTGTCACCGTATCCGGCCACTGTGGCCGCGGTGGTAGTAGTAACCGAAACCTGCGCCGTGTCCATATTGGAGGAGGCGATTTGCTCGTTGTTAAAAGTGGTGCCCACGGTTTGGTCGAAGTCGCTGTAATACACCAACTCGCTGGAGGCTACGGTATCGGCTCGGACGCCTGTGCCGGAGTTGACGAGGGTGGAGACTTCGGTATCGGTTAATGGCCGATCCCAGATGGCTAGATCGTCCATTAGGCCGTCCCATCCATAGTTTGCCGCATCCGGTGAATAAGCGAGCCCCAGGGTTGAAGCCACAGAGCTAGCATCTGCGGGATTGCTGGACGTCGTTGCCGAGAGAACCGCCGTTGCGCTTGTACTCGGATAAATGTCTAAGGTCGCATAAGCCGACCCATTCGCAACGGAGAAACCTGCTCGTCGGGTATCCCATCGGGCCACAGCTAAATACCAGTTGCCAGGTGTTAGCGTTGCCGAAACGGTTGAACCCGTTGAGGTATAAGTCGCATTCGTAATAAAGTCGAGTTTGTCGCTCGGGCCATAATACCGCAAAGTGACCCCGTTGCTTGTTCCGTTTCGGAATATATACTCTGTGTTGTTAGTGTTCCAATTATTGGGACGTTTGAACCAGAACGAAATGGTGCCCTGGTTCAAGTTCAAGGCCGCCCCTATGCCCAGTGCGGTCCGCGTCCCCGTGTTGGTGACGGTGGCATTATCCCCCTGCCGGTCCCCATCAGCGCCCATGTTAGCATCAAAAGCAATCGCTTGGTTCAGCTTGCCCGTCTGCCCGTAGAACCCGGCCGCGCTGACGGTGGCGGATACTGATTCGCCCAAGATGTTGGTGGCATTGTTATCGTTGGCGTTCCAGACTAGGCTATGCGTGGCTTCGACGATGGTGGGAGTATTAGCCGCCCCTTTAATACGGTAAACGGGGAAAGTTGGGGCTGTACCGGTATTGATGCTCTTGAAATAGCCGTTGGTGGCGTTAGGTGTGAAGTCAGTAGTTTTGACATCACTAACCGCGAAAGGATAAACCGCTTTGAAAGGTAAAGAGATGTTGGAGAAGCCGTGAGCGAACCATTGACTGGTCAACCGTTCTTCATTCATGGTACCTGAATAATTGACTAGGTAATAGCGGTCATCACGAATCCACCACTGATCGCCCACGGCCGGATTAGCACCACCAGCACCAGGGAAATTGGTTGAGGTTGGGGCTGGACTTATATAGAATATGCGGCTGGACGCATGTGAGGAACCGAGGTCATGGTCAAACAGAAACCCTCTATAATCACCAACCCCGCTGCTGGATAAGAACTCGATTTTGTAATCAATCACCTCTAGGTCGGCAACCTGATAACGGGCCGATTGAGTAGGCGGCCCGATTTGATTGGTAATATACGGATTGCCAGCCCCGCTGACTCCACTTGTTCCATAACCGAACGGCCCTGCAACCACTGATTCGTCGGCGAACCACAAGGTCTGAGCTTCCACCTCGCCATACAAGATCTCGTCTACCTTCAAACGGTTGCGGCAAAGCTGTTTCAACTGGTCTAATCCATACTCAAATGCTTGAATGGTATCAGCGTGCAAAATCCCATTAATCGTAATCCGTCGCACATCCGGCAAACTGCCGTAATCCCTGGCCCCTACATCGCCGGGGAACTGTAGTTGCCGATCTCTGGTGGGAGCCAAGCCCCTACCGGACACTGATAAAGTCTCAAAATTACAGTTGAACGAAGTTGATTGCCCGAGGTCGTCATAGATGTTCCGACCGTTTATTTTTACTAGCTGATTAGCCATTATGATCTCCTGTTATGATTAGACAACGACCCCGCCCATTGCTAAATTGAGGCCTTGAAGCCTGGTGGCCATACGGTCTCTCTGAGTATTAAAGCTGGAAACCTGTTCGGCCGCTGGTCGTCCTTGATTCTGTTCCAAGGTATTAGATAGAGAAGGTAAATATGATTCGAGAGCTACTGCTGAACGTAAGGTATTACCTGCTACTTGAGATAGCAACGACATTTGGCCTCTGAGGACACGGGTCAGCGCATCCGCTTGCCGGACGGTGATATTACGGATAGCTACCGATAACCCTTTAGCCACCTGGCCTTCTTCTTTCTCCACCGATTCTGGCACAATGCCCAGGGCTTTCATCGCCGCCCTAGCATTAGCGGCATCACTTTCTATTAAATTATTAAATCGGCCCCGCAATTTTTCCAAAGGTGCGATTGCCTTACCTATCTGTTCCGATCCCTGTAACCCGCCCTTCAGGATGTCATTTAATTTTGAAAAGGCCTCTTGGTATTCGTTTCCTTGTAAGGTCTTGCCCATTATTGCTTCCACGATTTTGGCGTTGATCTGTTCGTGCATAATCTCACCAAAATCGTCTATCTTCCCACTTGAAGCGGCGGCAGCTAATCCGTCAATTAAGGAGAAGCCCATCTGGTTACCAGCTTGCCATAGTTCCCGTTGTTCGCGAAGCAATTCGTCGGCGATGCGTTTCTGTTTCTCGGCCTCTTTTCGGGCTTTCTCAGTGAAATGCTGGATGACCATACCCACCCCTTGGAAAGCGGCCATGACCGGGCCTTGGGTCATAGCGGTGGTCAATAGATCCAGGCCAATAGTGCCAGCGTCCAAGGCTTTAGCTAACCCATCCTGACCGGTGGCCTCGGCCCATTCTGCGGTGGCATCGGTAATATCAGCTAAGGCACTCACATATTGAGCCTTATTTTCTATGACGTTTTGCATCTCCGAGGCAACTAAGCCACCTACAAAGCCAGTCCCACCAGTAACCGCGCCGGCCGTGGTGGCATCAACCAAGCTCGACATGGTATCGCCGCTAACGGGAGAAACAAGTGTTTCTTGCCGAGCCATTCTCTTGACAACTGCTTGACGATCCTTTTCGTATTGCACCTCACGGTCAATTAGCCATTGGAACCAACTGTTCCAAAACATTTTATCCTCAGCTTCTTGGTTGGCCAATCTTTCCGCTCGGCGATCATCATTTATTTCCCTAGCCGCCAACGACATTTGATGCTGTTGCTCGATACTGGCTTGGATGATTTTAATTTCGGTTTCGTGCTGTTCCTTTTTAATGCGCTTGATTTCAGCTGCCGTCTTTTCAGCTTCAGCTACCCTTTCTTCTTCCACCTCTTTTGCTAATTTGACATCCAACTTCCGCAACATTTCTTGTTGCGCTCTGAGGTCAGCTTCACCTTGCATCTGACGAGCTTTAGCTTCTTCCCTAGCTTTGGTGGCATCCTCAATAGCCTTCTTTGCCTTCAAGGCTTGCTCGGCTTCACTTAGGCCACCTTTGGTCGGTGCAGGTGGTGGTGTGACTGCTGGCAACTGGCTGGCATCTTTAGCCAACCGAATAAAATCGGTCAAGACATCTTTGCTCAAATTGAGATTCTTGGCTAGGATTCCAAGTTGCAGATTCCAGGCTTCGGCTTGCCTTTCGTTTTGTAAATCCCCGAAAGTGGAAATCAGTTGCTCAAAACTAGCCGCATCAGCATCACCACTGACCCGGATCAAATTCTCCAACTGCATACTCAGGCCAGCCAAGCTATCTTTGGCCGCTTTGATGTCAGCTTCTTCACTACCGATCATCCCACTCAAGAAATCGCCTACTGTTTTCCCTTTATTCTCATCTTTTCTTAATTCTCTCAGGGCTAAGGTGCTTCGTTGCGCTGAAGTTTGCCCGGCATCCATCTGCGCCTTAAACAGTGCCATAGCATCAACGCTCTTTTCTAATTGTGCAAAGGTGAGGCCGCCTAATAAAGCTACCCCTCCTTCACCGGGTTTGGCCGCCTTAAAAGCCTTGATCGTTTTTTGGTAAGCGTCGATCTTTTCTTCAGATCGTGTGATCTCTAAGGCTTGCATCCTTAATGCGCGGGTGGATTTCTTCAATTCCTTAGAAAACTCGTTCCTGACCAACCGTTTTTGTAGTTCTAACCGACGAGCTAAGGCGGCATTAGCTCCCTCAATGGAACCGCCCTCATCACCCCACAACCCTATCAGGCCGGGCAGTTGTTCCTTCAAGGATTTGACCACTTTCAGCAACTCATCGTGTAACCGTTCGGCTTCTTCGGTATCAAGGTTGGCATCAGCTAAAGCAGTTTGGATCTCACCATACCGAGTGATCAAGGTTTCCGTTTCGGTGTTCTGAGCCTTGAAGCTGGTGGTCATGGCTTCGATACGATTACCCACCGCCTCCAGCCGTTCATTGGCTGGCATCAGCATCTCGTTCAATTGGGATATTTTGTCAGTCCAATCGGTGGTCAACCTCGTCACTTCCGGCAAAGCCATATTGCCGATAGTGGTCTTCAATTGGTTGAGGGTATCACCGAAATTCTCAAAAGCGTTGCTGGCGGTTTGGGCTACTGGTGGAATCGTCAATAGTGATTTATTAACACCAGACACAAAATCATCTACCGTTATGCCCATTGCTTCGATGTCTTTGGGAATAGCGGTGCCGAAGGCATCCTTCATTACCTGACGGATTTGTGGTACCCGTTCGGCGATCTGATTAATCTCCTCGGCTGATAGCTTCCCTTTAGCCGCCATCTGGCTGAGAGCCAGAATCACTCCGTCTAATTCGGCTTTCCCTTTACCCACCGAGGCTAAAGCGTTACCGAAGGCCCGTAACGATTCTTCAGCTTGGCCAGCCGAGAAGCCAGCTGCTTGCAGGTTGGTTGAACCCTCCACCGCTTCCGGGAAACCAAGACCCGGCAGTTTAGCCACTTCCCGTAACCGTTTAAGTTGCCGATCAGCTTCCGCCGCACTACCGGTGACCGAAGTTAGGCCCACCCGGAACCGTTCGATTTGGGCGGCTGAGTCGATGAACTGTCTGCCGAAATTGAACAAGGCTTTACCGGTGCGAGTAATCATCTCACCGGCTTGGTTGATATTACCTAGTTGCTGGAAAGTTCGGTCCAACCGGCTCATTACTGATTCGGCTTTCTTGGCACCTCGTTGCAGACCTTTAGTATCTAGGTTAAGATCAAATTCGATGTTGCCAAGATTGGTGGTGTCGGCCATTATATTTTCCCTCGACGGAAGTTTTCCGGTGCTTTGCGGGACATCTCTTGATGCTTAGTTCTAACTTCGTCGATTTTTCGTTCTTGTTCTTCCAAATCCAAAATATGCAAATAGAGGAGCAGTTTCAAATACGGCATTTTGCGGTAAATTGTGCCGGGTGGTATATGCAACCCTCTGGCCATATTCAGTTCCAAGCTAGCATATCCCATCCAGGGCGGGATCAGGCTGGTTTGCTTAGGTTGAGGATCTGAAAGATTTGTATGAAAAAAGGGGTTGAACCCTTTACCAGGGTGTCGATGACTTCGGCTGGATTAAGCAGTTTAATCACCTCCATCTCCACCTCTAACTTGGACGGGTCAGGATCGGGAAACGGATCCAAAGCTATTTGTAAAACCTTGTAAATCCGGTCCCGCAGATCTTGTTTACCCAATAGGCGCAAGATGAAACGAGGAATAGCCGTTTCAGCCATCAAATCCTCGTCACCTTGCACCGATTCTAATAGAGCTTGTACCTCGGTCGAGATTAGCTCCAGTTTATAAAATGAGGGATAATGCAAACTGAGTTCGATCTTCTCCACCTCTCCGTTTCCGTCACGGCGATGGACGGTGAAAACCTCGGGAATATCAGCCATAACCTTACGCAGTTCTTCGGCTTGATCGCCGACACCGTCTTCTTTAAGGTTCTTGACCTGATTCTCAAGTTCTTCCACCTTGACTGTTAGGAAATCGAGTCGATCTTCACTCATAGATTAAACACCGTCGTAAGCGTGACCAAAGCCCCATTCACCGCCAGAATAAACGGCGAGACACATGAAAGTGACTGGAATCAATAACTCAGAATCCTTGCTATAAGTTAATTCCGCATCCAGTACTGGTACTGCTGACGAAAACGTCCAGGTGCCTAAATTGGTGGCACTGGTTTGCCCGATGAACTTGATCGCCGTGGTGTTGTCATCCGCTGGTTCGGCTGTTAGTGAAATGCTGCTAGTGGCTGTTGGGACGCCAACACCATCATTCCCTCGCAACATCAAGTTCAGGTTAGACAAGGTTGATTCCAACAAACTGGTGGTCACCGTCAATTCCGTTCTAGTACGGACGGACTTGATAAATCCCAAAGAATCTTGTGATTCTATGTTCAACCTATCCTCACTAAAATTGATGGACAGGCCATCACGAAACCCTCCCAAAGACGTAAAGGCGGCGGCTCCTCCCCCAACGGGTTTCATAAATGCTTGCAAATCACCCGCCCCAATTAGAACATCACCAATGGTTGTAGCCATAATTATTCTCCTTTATTCTGAAGCTGGTGGAGACCATGAAGATTCTGCCACCGCTTGATCGTCGATTTTGTTATAAGCCGTCACCTTGACAGCTACGGTTATGGTTGGTTCAGCTATTTCTACTGCATAATCCGGCAAGCCGGTGGTGATTGTTTCTTGGAAATCAACCCGGACAGTATTATCAACTTCGTTGCCATCCTCATCGGTGGTGGTACTAGGATCTCCACTACCGGTAATAGAAACCACTAATCGAGTTGTAGCCGAATCAGCTACCCCCGAAACTTTCAGTTTGCCATCACTGGCTTGAACCGTTAAAGTCGGTGCGCCTGGTGCCGTCGGTTGATTAACCTTGCCACCTTCCAGATCCTTGACCGATTCTTGGATTGCCTTATTGTGATCGTCAATCTCTTTTTGGCGGTCGTAATCGACAAAAGCCGACTTCCCCCGCACAAACATCTGAACCTCTAAATCCTCTTGCCGCTCGGCATCTGTAGCCCCACTGACGGAATAATGCCCCGACACATCAACGACGGCCTTATCAGACGACCTGATAACACCTCCATTGACCTGGGGATATTGAATTGCGCCTATGTCCAATTCTAGGTGTGACATTTAACCTCCCATGTTATGTTTGTTAGGTTATTTCTCTATTCTCAAAAGTTTTTGGCTAGAAAAATATTTCCTATAATAAAAATATATTATTCATTAGAAAGTTTGCAAAATTGATAAACAAACCTAACAAACACAACTTTCACAGACTAATATAAGACCGAAATCTAACTGTTAAGTAATGAACATCGGCTTCCAAGGCATCCCATAATGGGCCTATAGTGCCGAGAAAAAATTGCGATTTGCAAACGGTGGTGCCTTGCGTCCACCTCTCCACATTAGCCGCGGTCAGGATCTGGCTTTCTATTGAAGACAGGGTTGCCACATCAGCCGAACCGTTGTCCTCCGAAGCCACGAACACATTAAACCAGCCGTCATAATTCTGGATAGTGGAATCCATGCCCACATCGTTCAAACTAGCCACCACATTGACGGAGGGGTAGCTGATGCCGTCCGGTCGTTTCGGCCCTTTAGTGATCCCACCGTTGAGCAATGAAGTCACGCCAGAGACGTTGACCAAAGTTGCTAACCCGATCAAATAAGCGTCAGTTGTTACAGCACCCATTACACCTCCTTACAACTTGAATTCCCGCATAGCTTTTTTGGCTTCGGCTTTAGTGGGTTTGACCAAGACTCGATAACCGTCACGGAAATGGACGTGAACGGCATAATCCATAACGGCAAATATCTTGGCATACGGTCCGGCCGAACCCTCAAATAACCTATGCTCGATACTGGCCCTCAAATTACCGCTTCGATCTATCCAAGCACCGGGCCGATTACCATCGCGACTATTATTGACACTTTGCCGACCCAAATAATCCAAGAAAGCCTCGCCTTTAGTCTCGATCTTGTCGATTACCCGATCCAACTGACGGGCTACGAACTTCTCCACATTCTGCTTGGCTTGCAACATTACAAGAACCTAACTATCGCCCCATGTTTTCCTGCCATCACCAACTACAAAAGCATCCTTCGTCGTCAATCCCATCAAATACCAACTGCTGACCATCACCCTCTAACGACCTTAAACTTCGGCCACGATTGAGTATGGTATGATTGCCCACAACCTTCTGCATCCCCTCCTCCCACTCCACCATCCACTGAAACCGATCAGGATCTGTTTGCTGTAACTTTCTCCAAGCGTACGCACCCTGACGGAAACAACTGCCACCACAATTGTTGTGCGAAAACCCACGCCGATACATCAACGGAATCTCAATCCCCCAGCCATCGACCAATTTCATATAATCACGCTTCATCAACCGAGGCTCCCACAATAACGGAAAGTCCACCTCGGCTCCCATCTTGATATACCGCTGACGTGGCCCATCCAAACGATGCGACTCCGTCCAGTCCAAGCCCAAATAAACCACACACGGCAGACGATCTTTGATATGCTTAACAAAAGGCTGGATCTTCAACTTGCGAGTACAGGAAAGGAACCGATTTGAACCAATTATCCCCTCCTCCTCAAATACCTCTGGTGGCGTTCGCCCGTCCTTATGCCTTGTTATCTCCCGATCCCACCTCGCCTCCAAATCATCTAGGAACCGATACAGATCATCGTCCTCCCAAGAGGTATCCGCAAACCATAACTCCACATCATCACCATAACGGCCTATCACCCTGTCTGCCGCTACCGCACTGGCTATGCCACCACTCAAACTGACAATATGACTCGCCGACATCAAAACAACTCCATTAACCTTGGCGGGAGAATGAACGATATTTGCCTTGTTTACGTTGTTTACGACGCGGTTTCGGTTTCCGGCCTGGACGTTTTTTGATTTTATAATTGCATTTGAGAGGCATTATATTCGCTCCTGTAAAGAGGTTTCCATGTGGCTAGTCCAGTCCTCAATTCCCAGCACATCAAAGGTAGTTGAACCCAAGACCACCACCACGCCACCTGACGGATAGGCCGACAAAAC
>Ga0114910_1000324_pt1 | contig 25044 bp, 14 predicted proteins | sample MalvireepMed_908_FD_83500 | JGI IMG/M metagenome (GOLD analysis project Ga0114910, IMG submission 83500) | Marine viral communities from the Global Malaspina Expedition - Malaspina viral metaG DeepMed_908 | ecosystem: Environmental > Aquatic > Marine > Oceanic | place: Mediterranean Sea...
GCTAAGGCACGCCTTTATAGCTTGTGCTTGTGTCTATACGTTAAATGCACAAGAAACACAAAACATCAGTTTGCAAGCGTGTATAGAGATCGCGCTGGCTCATAACCTGGATTTAAAAGCTGCCGGTCTACGCGCAGAAACCGAAACCATTCAGTTTAAGCAAAGCCGCAATGCGCTGCTTCCGTCAATCAATGCCAATTATAATTTGGGGTTGAGCAATGGCCGAAGTATCGACCCGTTTACAAACAGCTATGTGAATGAAGAGCTGACTTATTCTAACGCCGGACTCAGCATTAATACAACTCTTTTTGACGGTTTTCGGATTTTAAATAAACTGAAGCAAAACAGTCTCAATAAGGCTGCCGCCGAAATGGAAATCGAAGAAGCACGGCAGAATTTGGTGCTTGATGTGACCTTGAGTTTCCTTCAGGTGCTTAACTTTCGAGAGTTGGTAAAACTAGCCGAAACACGTTTGATCACCTCTAAAGAGCAACTCAACCGACTTCATAAATTACAAGAAGAAGAAACCGGAGATCCTGTGGCCTATCACGATTTGCAAGGGCAAGTAGCTTTAGATCAAAGCGCGGTAAATGACGCTAAGAACAGCTTGTACAATGCGCTTGCAGATTTAAAATTTCTGCTGAATACAGAGCGTCCTATCGAAGCTTCACAACTGGTGCTTTTACTGGATCTTGAACCTCGGTCAGATACTGCAGATGCAGTTTATGAGGCTGCGTTGCACAATTTAGCAGCGGTGAAAGCAAAAGAATTGCGCGAGGAAGCAGCAGCAAAAGGAGTTGCGGTAGCCCGTGCTCAATATGCACCGCAAATCAGTTTGTTTGCAAATTTTGGAACCAATTATTCTAGCGCTGCGCGCCTGTTTGAAGACGCCGGAACGCAAACCGTACAAACCGGAGATTTTGTGCGCCTTGACGGGACCGATTATGCTGTCTTTACACAAGAAGGTTTGTTTGAAGCCTCTCCCATTTCGTACACCGATCAGTTCAACAACAACCTGAATAGTGCTGCGGGTGTTTCGGTGAGCATTCCTATTTTTAATGGCTTTCAGGCAAAGAATGCTGTACAATTGCAAAAGGTAAATCGCGATCAGGCTTCGGTGGTGCTGGAGCAGACGAAGCGTGCCTTAAAACAAAATATAACACGCGCTTACAATGATCTGGATACAGCATACTCAAATTTCCAACTTTTAGAAGCGCAGGTTGAAGCCTATGAAGAATCTTTCCGCATTAATGAAGTGAAATTCAATTTGGGTGTTTCTACCAGCGTGGCCTACATCACCAGTAAAAATAACCTTGACAATGCGCGTATTAATCTTACCAACGCGCGTTATGCCTATTTATTGACGTCACGAATCTTAGATTATTATAGCGGAAGGATCGCTATGTGATGCTTGTAATTTGCATTTCTGTCTTATTTTTAAGGTATGTGTAAGAAACACTATATCTAAAAAGAGTAGCACATGCAATCAAACGTAGGTCTGGTAATTGAAGAAAAAGCAGCAGATATTGGGAATTTTATGGTGGGCAGGTTGCTGCCGTTTAGAAAGAAGCGCGCCGTGGGGCCGTTTTTATTTATAGACCATATGGGGCCTGCTTGTTTAAAAGAATATCAAAATCTCGATGTGCCTCCACATCCGCATATTGGGCTTTCAACCTTGACCTATTTGTTTGAAGGATCTATTTTTCATCGGGACAGTTTGGGCAATGCGGTTGAGATCAAGCCGGGTGCTGTCAACTGGATGACTGCAGGAAAAGGAGTAGTGCATTCTGAACGCACTCCGGAATATCTGCGAGACGAATCTAAATTTCTACATGGTTTTCAGATTTGGGTCGGCTTACCTAAAGCGCTGGAGCAAAGCGAGTCTTCGTTTTATCATATTGAAAAAGAAGCTTTACCCAAGTGGGAAGAAAACGGAATTCAGTACAAGCTCATTGCAGGGGAAATTGAAGGGAAATCTGCTCCCGTTCCTGTGCATAGTCCGCTGTTTTTTATCGAAATAAAAACCGAAGCTGCTCAAAAAATTGACATAGGCGACCGACTTTATGGCGAAGTGGCGATGTATGTTTTAGAAGGCTCGGTAAAGGTTGAAGGAAACACTTACGGAACCAAACAACTTCTGGTGGCTAAAAAAGCTTCATTATGCGCTTTTGAAACTAATGAGGAAACTACCCTTTATTTGTTTGGCGGTGAGCCATTTGATGAAGAGCGTTTTATGTTTTGGAATTTTGTCAATTCAGATAAAGCTGTTTTAGAGCAAGCCAAAACCGATTGGAAAAATCAAAACTTAGACGCATTTCCTAAAGTCCCGGGGGATGAAGAAGAATATGTTCCGCTTCCAGAGCCTAGACAGTTTAAGTGATCTTCAAACTCAATCAAATTTATTGCGCTTTAAATTTTTTATATATACTAGCTTCTAATCATAGAAGTTTTAAGCTAAAATCCTGACCCCTTGTATTACCGCTTTCTTGTGATTTTCGTTCTCTTAATTGTAGGATGCACCTCTAATTCAAATACCGACCTAAAAACCAGCGAAGACCCTTCTGATTCTATCAGCTTCTATGATAAGAAAGCGCAGAATCTGGAATACAGTTTAGAAGAGCGAAAACATTTTGCGAATAAGGCCTTTGAAAAAGCGCATAGTGAGCTAAACACGAAGCGTTTTGCGCGCTTGTCTTACCAAAAGAACTATTTGCACTTATCATTAGGTGAGTACGATAGCTTGCTCGTTTACGATAGACAAATGAATCGCACGCGGTTTATGAATGCTCCCGCTATTTTGGCGATGCAGGAGTACTTGATGGGTTACTATTTTGAGGCCATCATACAGCAGCCCGATAGTGCTTTTGTGCGCTATAACCGATCTAAATTTTATTATCAGAAAGAGTCAGATAGTAACGGGATAGGAAAAGCCTTGTTAAATATGGGCGCAATTCAGAAAAGGCAAAATGATTTTTTTGGAAGTAAAGAGACTCTTACCGAAGCTTTAAAGTATATCGATCAAGGTAAAAATGCTCAGACGTATTTCTCAACCTTAGACCGTCTTGCTCAAAATCATCGCAGGCTAAAAAATCTACAGGAAGCAGAAGCGCTCTATGATCAAATTTTGCAAGGAGCACCTCGCGAAGATCTGCCGACTTATAAAAATAACTTGGCAACACTCTATATTGATCAGCAAGAGTTTGCAAAAGCACTTACATTACTTAAGAGTATTCCGGCACAAACCTTTGAGGATTCTAATTCTTTAAAGGCGAGGGTACTTGATAATACGGCGTATGCGATGTGGTTATCTAAAATAGAAACACCGTTAGAAGCCTTTTTGATTCCGTTAGAACTACGTAAAAAAGCCAATGATCACATAGGATCTATGGCCAGTTACACGCATTTAGGTGAGTTTTTTATGACGCGGCAACCGCAACGGGCTACAGCTTATTTTGATTCAGTTATTCGGATTTCACGCAAACTTAATGTCCCACGAGCTGAGCTGGATGTTCTACATTTTAAAATGAAATTAGATCCGGAAAATCTAAGGTATAAAGACCGTTATATAGCATTACGAGATAGTTTGTATGAAAGCGAACTCAAAGTCAAAACACAATTTGCTAAATACAAATACGACGACCAACTCAAGCAGGAAGCGCTTTTAAATCTTGAAAAGCAAAATGTTGAAAATGAATTGAAACTAGCAGAAGAGCGCTACACAAAACTTTGGATCATTGCCGCGTTGGTCGTAGCGATACTGCTTTCGGTATTGATTTATTTCAATCAAAAATACCGCGCAAAACGTTTAAAAGATGCGCATAGAATAGACAGACTTAAAGCCACTTATGATACCGAAGCTGCTATTTCCAGGCGTTTGCACGACGATTTTGGTTCGGGGTTAAATAATGTGATGTTGATGTTGCAGCGTAATGCCGGTAATGAGCAAGTGCTAGATCGTTTAGAAGGCTTGTATGATCAAAGCAGGGATTTTTCGCGTACGCTTAACGAGATTGATACAGGAGCCGGTTATTCGCAAATCCTCTCCGGGATGTTGCGCGAGCAAACTCCGGAGAAAACCAACTTGTTGTTGTTAGGCTACCAGCAGGTGAATTGGGGTCGGCTTAACGCGGTGAGTAAGATCACGCTGTATAAAGTGTTGCGCGAGTTGATGATCAATATGCGTAAACATAGCGCTGCTCAACGGGTTACTTTAAAATTCAGTAATATGTCGCAGCAACTTGAAGTAATCTATACTGACAATGGTCGTGGAGCGAGCAGCACAGATTTGCAGCTAAGAAATGGACTTCAGATTACGGAAAAGCGTATTCTAGCCATCGGCGGAACCCTTACTTTTGAAACAGCACCCGGAACAGGTTTTAAAGCGGTGATCAAACTGCCTTATTAAAAAGTAGGATTTATGTTTAAAAAAGTATTGATAGCTGAAGATTTTCAAGGAGATACAAAGAGCATTGTTGATACCCTTAAAGAGCAAACTTTTATTGCTGAAGTGTATGAGGCGCAATACTGTGATACCGCGTATACACGCATTCAGGTAGCGCTTCAGGAGCAGCAGCCTTTTGAACTCTTGATAACCGATTTATCATTTAAACCCGGCAGCTTAACCCGAAAACTTACTTCGGGCTACGCCTTGATCAAAGCAGTACGAGCTTTAGATCCGGAGATTAAGATCATTGTAAATTCAGTAGAAGATAATCCGGTTAAGATTAAAGAACTACTTGACGTTTATCAAATTGATGGGTACGTGTGCAAAGGCAGAAGTAGTTTAAACGAACTCATACAGGCTGTAAAGCAAGCTTCTACAGGTGCTGTTTTTGTTTCGTCTCAAATCGATTTAGCCGAAAAAAGCAACGTCATCGAACTTGAAGAGTTAGATCTTATTGTAATCAACGATCTCGCTGAAGGTTATAGTAAACGAGAAATTCGCGAGCGACTCATCAAGCAAGGCATTAAACCCAATAGTGAAAGCTCTTTAGACAAAAGGGTAAGCAAACTCTTTATTCAGTTTGATGTAAAGAATTCGACACATCTGGTCGCTAAACTCGCACGGCAGGGAATTATTTAATACATACTCCGCTTACAATTCGATAAGTTTTTGCAACTAGATAGCTGCTCTTTACTGTTTCAGTTTTAGTTTTTTGTATATTTAGAAGTCTGATTTATAGATTAATACAAGAATTATGTGGATGAAGCTCATTCTGGTTTTGGTAAATGATTAAATTCTTCAGAAATATTCGCCGTCGCCTGCTCCGTGAAAATCGTTTCACTCGATATCTCATCTATGCTTTAGGGGAAATCATTCTCGTTGTCCTAGGAATATTAATAGCACTCCAGATTGACAATTGGAATGAGAATAAACTTGATAGGAGGCGAGAAGCAAAGCTGCTTATCGCTCTTCACCACGATTTTAAGGCTAATGCAGAAAACCTTACCAAAGCGTTAGCATATTATCCACTTTTGATGGAACAACTGGAGCAAAAACAAAGCTACTTGGGTCTTACAAAAGATGAGATTAATGACTCGATAGAAAAAACGTTAATCAATACGTTCTTTCCTAATACCAAAATTTATGAGGGGAGTTTACAAGTTCTACTCAATTCCGAAAGTTTGCAATTAGTAAGCAATGATTCTCTTAAGCGGCAACTAACTTCCTATCCAGCTTTTGTAAGCAGTTTTAAGGAGCAGGAAACAGCAGCAAAAGACATTGTCTTGCATGAACATCGACCTATTGTGGAGCAACACGTAAACTTACTGGATTTTTATAAGGGCCAAAAAGAATTTGATGAATTGCGAAATAGAACGGTAGGTTCTGATTATGAGGCATTGGTTCAGGATCGTGACTATCAAAACGTAGTTATAAAGGAAATGTATCATATCGATTACACCTCAAATGAGGCATCTCAGTTACTAAGTAAAACCAATGAAATTCTCAGTGTCATTGAAACAGACATTAAAATATTAAATCATAAAAATGATTAGAATAATGAAGTTTTGAGCCAGTTACCCATATATCCCTTAACCAACTCGGTAGTAACTCCGAAAGCTACAAGAGTAATAAGTTTATTGATCTGAATCTTGACTGGGATATCTGTTGAATTATCTTTCAAACCTAATAATTGTTAAGAAGTGTAAGGTTTTGATGTCGAGTTTGTTACTTTTTTAAGAGACTTATTTCATTTTTCTCACGCTTTGTATGGCCTACGGTAGCATCGAGACTAGCTCTATATGATATGTTTTCAACTGCTAAGCCAACTCATGATTAGTTTAACTCATATGTTCTCCAGTAGGATAGGCGATTCTTATGTTGATTAAATCTTGATTAATAATAATGAGAGGAAAGAGTCCTAAACGAAAAAAGCTCCTCAATTTCTTGAATAGCTTTTTGCGGTCTGGACGGGACTCGAACTAATCTGGGAGTGCCAGTGTTTTCAGGGTCTTAGAAATGCCAATTTTTAATGACTCACCGAATCGTACACCCCATTTGAAAGTTTAACATTTTTAACGTTTTGAAATATTTTACTTTATTTCCCCTAAAAATTTACTAGAGATGAAAAATTAATTAACACTTCATCTTTAGTACTAATTATGAATTAAACAACAGATCTCAATCTATTTTAAAAACCTCATTCATTTTATTCTGTAATTGTGTGTCGTCGTAGTTATGGTTTTCAAATTCATTAGTTTGAGCATTGTAAGTGTATGTAGCCGCCCAAGCATCACGATTTTTGATGCATTCTTTTAAGGCTTGGGTAATATACACCACTTCTGCATCCGTCATTATCGGATGTAAGGAAACGCGTACCCAACCTGGTTTATTGGTCAAACGTTTGTTATCTATATCCCGCATTAGGGCGTTAGAGCTTTCCTTATTAATACCAAAAAGGTGATGTGCAAAACTGCTTGCACAAGACCAGCCACCGCGGGTTTGAATGCCAAAACGATCATTGAGCAAGCGCACGACCAAATTATAGTGCATTCCGGTTAAATTAAAAGAAACACAGCCTATGCGCTCGGTATTAGGGTTTCCTAGCATCTTAAATTCCTCTAAGTCTTCTACACCTCTGTAGAAAATGTTAAGCAATTCTGCCTCGCGTTTTTTCATTTTGCATGTATTCATTTGCTCTTTTAGCCTCAAGCATAAAGCTGTACGTATTACCTGTAAAATACCTGGAGTTCCTCCATCTTCACGGGTTTCTAAATTACTGTGGTAGCCATAACCGCCCCAAGGATTGGTCCATTTTACATTACCTCCGCCGGGATTATCGGGGATGGTATTTTGATGTAGTTTTTTGTCGTAGACCAAAACACCACAGGTACCGGGACCACCCAGGAATTTATGCGGGGAAAAGAAAATTGCATCCAGTTTTTGAGCAGGATTTTCTGGATGCATATCTATATTTTCATAAGGCGCCGAAGCAGCAAAATCTACGAAGCAGAGTCCGTTATAAGCATGCATTACCTCAGCTAGTTGGTAATAAGACGTGACTTCTCCTGTCACATTGGAACAAGCCGTAAACGCACCTATCTTTTGTGGTCTATCTTTATAGAGCTTAAGTTGTTCTTCCAGCTTTTCAGGACAAACTTCGTGATTTGTGTTTGGTTCTAAAAGTACTACATCAACATTTAGCGCCAACCAAGATACTTGGTTGGAGTGGTGCTCCATATGGCTGATAAAAACCACAGGACGGTCTACAGAAACTGAAGATGTTTCTTTTGTCCTTAACCCCATAATGCGGTGCAGTTTTGCCAAGGCTCCGGTCATCCCAGTACCGGTGGTAATTAAGACGTCATCACAATTGGCATTAACATGTTTCTTTATAATTGCCCGCGCCTCGCGATAGGCATAGGTGGATGCTTTACCACTTTCACTTGAAAAACTATGTGTATTGGCCATTACTGGGCCAATTTGTTTACAGATAATTTCTTCAATTGGTTGGTATAATCTGCCACTAGCTACCCAATCTGAATAAAGAAGTTTTTTAGGTCCATAAGGAGTTTCAAAATAATGACAATTCCCAATTGTGTTATTTCTAAAGGGTTCAAAATAGGATTCAAGTTTGCCTAAATCCTGCTCCTCAACAACGTTATTAGTCTTTAAATGCATGGGCTAAATCTTGTGCTCTTCAAATAAAGTAATCAATTTTTTATCTGAAGGTCTTGGAGCATTGGGATCTACAATGTTTCCCATAGGATCTAAAAGAATAAATTTAGGAATTCCTTTAATGTAATAATCCTGTACAAATTGAGAATCAAATGCATTATCTGCCAACAATTGAACACCTCCCAAATTTTCTTCTTCAATCATTTTTTTCCATTTGTCTTTATCTTTTAGCCTATCGATTGAAATACTTACAAACTGAATGTTTGCATTTTTATACATACTCTCTACTTTTTTTAGGTAGGGTATTTCTGCTTTACAGGGGCCGCACCATGTCGCCCAGACATCTATGTAAATGTATTTACCCTTTATATCATTTAAAGAAATTGTACTGCCGGCAGGTGTTTCATAATTAATAAATTGAGGTGAAGGCATGCCTTGCATTACGTTCTTAAGCTTATTGTAACTTGCTGTAATTTCTTCTTTATGCGTGTTGTTAGAAGAACCACGCATAAATGCAGCATAATATGCTTTTAAATCTGAGGTACGGGTAATTCCATACTGAGCATTTTTATAAAGCAAGTTATCTTTGATGAAAGTGTTTTTGAGATCATTTATAGCTTCTAAAAGAGCTACGTCATAAGCAATGTTTTGAGTCTTTGATAATTTATCTGCTTGATTTGAAACATGGTTATCAATTAGCCTAATATAGCTGTAGGAATATTTAAAGTCAACTTCCCTATCAAGAGCAATGTCTTTGAGTTCGTCTAATAGGTTAGCAGAAGCTTTAAATGAAGAATCTTTCGTGTAGTACTGATGATTTCTTTCATAATTTTTCAGATTTTCTAAATAACTGTATTGAATATTCCTACGTTCTCTGCTAATAAAGTCTTGCTTCAAGCCTGATTCAGCTTCAAGCATTTTTACTAGAACTTGCTTAATTTCTTTTTGTTTCTCTACAAAATCCTGTTCTTTAAAAGTATATACATTAACATCCTCACCAATTAAATTACGCTCTTTAATTCGTTTGGCTGCTAAGTAATTATTGGCTTTGGCATCCTGTCCAGTAAAATGCAATGTTTGGTAAGGATTTTCTGCATCATAAGCAAGGGTTAAGGTATCTCCTGGTTTTGCATAGAAATACATCACAGACCCACTATTATAGAACATAAAGTTGCCCTCAGGTGAAAATAATGTGTCCTTAAATTTTCCGTCAATTAGTGTTATGCTAGTCGAGAACGTATTAGTAAGACCGTTAATATTAAGTTTATCTGACTTGGTATTTTTAATAGTACCTGATAATACTATATAATCTTTTTGAGCTTCCTCTGTTTTTTCTTCACAAGCTGTAAGTAAAACAGCGACAAGCAGCATATACATAAATTTTTTCATAATGAGTTAGTCTATAATTTTGTTATTAAATACTTCGATCCCAGATTGTAAAAAAGCTTTGTAATGCTCCTCATTAGGTGTGTAGCCTACCGGTTGGGTTAATATATTCTTTGCATCCGGGGATAGCAATACATAGTAAGGCTGCGAATTTGTTTTAAAAAATTGGGTTTGAAAATGAGCCCATTTATGACCGTAACTCTTTAGCTGTCGGGTTCCGCCGTTTATACGGTTAACAAGGATTTGTTCTTCTTCGGGGAGTTCTTTTTTATCATCAACATAGAGGGAAATAAGTACGTAGTCATCACGTAGGTAGCCGTCAACATCTGGCAATGGCCAAATATGCTCTTCCATTTTGCGGCAGTTTACACAAGCATAGCCGGTGAAATCGAGCATAATGGGTTTGTTTACTTTCTGAGCATACGCAATGCCACTCTTTAAGTCTTTAAAGCATTCAAGATTATTAGGGCAGTCATTAGGTAATAAAAAACTGTAACCTACCGGTGGAGCAAGGCCGCTTAATACCGTCAGTGGAGTGAAAGTATTGGTTTCCTTATTAACCTTAAATCCTGACGCGAGGTAGATTACAAACGCTATAACAAGAATACCGCCACTAATTCTGAAAAATGATAGTTTTTGAATGGGGGAATCGTGCTTAAACCGGAGTTTACCTAAAAGATAAAGGGCTAAACCGGTAAAAACTACAATCCAGATGATTAAGAAGGGTTCTATTTTGAGAATACCCCAGTGCGCAACCAGATCTGCGTTTGAAAGAAATTTAAACGCAAGAGCAAGTTCCAAAAACCCAAGGATAACCTTTGTGGTATTGAGCCAACCACCAGAACGAGGTAATACATTGAGAAAATTAGGGAACATAGCAAACAAGGCAAAGGGTAAACCCAAAGCCAAGCCAAAACCTGCCATACCTGCTGTAAGCTGCCAAGCGCCGCCGTCTGAGGTGAGTGAACCGGCCAACAAAGATCCCAAGATAGGACCGGTACACGAGAACGAGACAATGGCGAGGGTCAATGCCATAAAGAAAATACCAATTAAGCCCCCATACCCTTCACCCTGTGTGGTTTTATTTGTCCATTTTGAAGGAAGGGTTAATTCGTAAAATCCGAAAAATGAAAATGCGAAAAACATAAAAGTGACAAAGAACAGGACGTTTAACCATACATTGGTTGAAATTTCATTCAGTATATCTGGATTAACCGAATCAATAAGGTGAAACGGGATACTTAATACTACATACACCGCAAAAATGGAAAAACCATAAAGTATTGCTTTTGATATACCCTGAGATCGGGACTGCCCATTTTGTTTAGTAAAAAAGCTTACGGTTAACGGAATCATAGGAAAAACACAGGGCGTAAGCAAAGCGAGTAATCCGCCCAAAAAACCAAGCCCCAGAATACTCATATGACTTCCGCCGTCATTTGTATTTTGTGAGGTAGCAGAATGTACATCAATATTTTCCTTGGTTGTGAAAACAGGGGCTACTTCATCAATATTTAAACCGTAAAGTTTTTGGTTGACATCAGTGTCATTAACAGGAGCAATTTCGGTATCAATATCTTCGGTTTTAGTAGTATTTGCTACAGGAATCAAATTAAAAACAAGATCTACAGTTTCTGGGGGTAAACAACGGGTATCGTCACAAACCATAAATTCTACCTGTGCTGTTATCTTTTCGAGACCGTTTTTGGTCTTTACGCGTTGCTCAAAAGCAGTGCTATTTTCAAAAAATTTAATTTCCATCTTAAACACAGGATCGTCCACCACGTGACCTGCTTCCTCTTCGGTTTTACCATCAAGCTGAAAAGCAGCATCTGCCGCGGTGTAATAAAATGAGGTAGGAATTGGCCCGTTTTCAGGGACATCCTGAGAATATAAATGCCATCCTGCATCTATGGTCGCTTTTGAAATCAGTATGTATTCTGTGTCAGAGATCTTTTCAACAGCTGTAGACCATTTGACAGGATCCATTATTTGAGCAAATGCCTGAAGGTTTAGGCAAAGCATCAATACAAAAAGCATCTGTTTCATAATATTTTAGTTTTTAAGTAAAAGGGCCTGTAAAGGCCCTTTTATCAGGTTTTTTTTTGAAAATGGGCTAATTCAAAAAATGATTTAGTTTTAAAATGCGATTAGTCAGCAGAGAGAGGCTTGCTTTCCTGATCTAATGATCCTGATTTTATAATGATAAGTCTGTCAAGATCAGTATATGTCTTAATGGCTGAATTTACCTCCTCCAAAGTAATGCCTTCAATGTCGCGTGGGTATTGATCCAAATAATCGGGAGTTTGTCCTCTTTCTAAAAAACTTAAGATACTGCTTGCCAATCCTGTGGTTGTGGCAAGCCCCACTTTATAACTTCCTTTTAAATTTGCTTTTTGTACCGCTAATTCTTCTGCGGTAACACCGTTAGTGACCCACTCCTTAAGTTGAACCTGAGTAGCCTCAAGTCCTTTTTCAAAAAGCTCGGGATTAAATGAAGCGTTGATCAGCCAATGTCCGCCGGCATCCAATCCGGTATGGTAAGCGCCGATGCTGTAGGTAAGTCCCTGATCATCGCGTACAGTTTGCATTAACCGTGCAGAAAAACCGCCTCCCAAAATATTTACGCCCACGTAGAAGGGCAAATAGTCTTCATCCAGTCGTTTTAAACCGGTGTATTGACCTATATACATTTCTGCACTGGGTTTTTGAGGAATGGTAACCACCTGGGTTTTTGCAGGAGCCTTTGTATTGTTAAAAATCATCTGGTCTTTCGCGACACCACCTTCCCAGTTGTTAAAGACTTTTTTCAAAGCCTTGTTAAGCATATCCTGATCTACATCTCCTACCGCTACCAGATGCATACCCGCAGGTCCAAAATAGGTTTCATGAAATGCCTTTACATCAGATAGACTCGCATTTTCAAGATCTTTTAAAGTAGCTTCTGTTGATTTAGAATAATTAGGGTGAGTCTCCGGGTAAATACTTTGTAATAAAGCAATAGAACCTTGACTTCCAGGATTAGTTAAACTATTTTTTATACTACCGGCCATTTGATCTTTAAGCAGACTGAATTCCTTTTCATCAAAAAGTGGGTTGCGTAGCTCATCTGCCAGCAGATCTAATACTTCGGGCAGATCTCTAGTCAAACACTTAAAGCTAATGTTGATGGTGTTTTTACCAGACCAAACTCCCAGGCGAACACCGAGTTTTTCAAGCTTTTGGGATAATTCAAATTTATCATTGTTAAGCGTTCCTTTAGAAAGCATACTTGTGGTCAGCGAAGGAATCATCTCGTTTTTTCCGGAGTTTACATAAGCATCAATAGGCATACTGGCATTTACGGTAAGAAAGTCTTTGGCTTCGGTCTTAATGGTGACTACATCAATATCAGCAATCGCTTCCCGGGTGTATTTTTTGGCATTCTGAATATTCTTTGCCGCGGCATATACTGCGTAGGTATTAGCTAATGATTCATTAGAAATAAAGTCCTCACCTTCGTTAAACGCATCCTGATGCGGAGTTCTATAATAGTTTTTTCCCGAAGTTGCATTATTTGCTTCAGCAGGTGCGGTTTCTTCATTTTTAGGAATAAAATATCCTGTGGTACTTTGGTCTTCCACTAAATACGTTTGAGCTGCCTGCTGAACAGTTTCCGCCGTAACCTGTTTCAATTTTTTCTCAAAATTGATGTATTCTTTCCAGTCACCACCTGCAATGGCTTCTGTTAATTCACCGGCGATTCTGCCCGATCCATCTCGTGCAAGTATAGCCTGTGCGCTTAATTTAGAAATGATTCGATCTACATCATTTTGATCAACATCTTCGGTCTTGATTTTATCAATAAGCGTCAGCATTTTGGTTTTCAACGAGTCATGATCTTTTGAAGGGTTAAAACCTAAAGACACCATAAATAACCCGGCATCTCTAAATGAAGACGGTTTAGCAGAACCATATAATGCCTGTCCGCTATCTACAAATTCTTTGTTGATATAGGAAGAAGGACCCGAGCCCATTATCTGGCCCAAAACTACCAACGAAGGGTAATCTTTATGTAGTTTTCCGGGGATTTTATAGGCCATATTGATCATACTTTGCTGACCAGGCTTTTTAACAACAACGGTACGTGGACCTAACTGTTCAGGCTCTTGTGTGTAGGGTTGTGGAATGCTGTGTGGTGCTTTTGAAATTTCACCAAAATACTTATCTACCAGATCAAATAGGTTGTTCTTTTCAAAGTCGCCTATGATCGTTAGGTAAGCATTGTTAGGCCAATAATAGGTATCATAAAAATCGCGTAATACTTCAATTGGCATATTTTCTATATCTGAACGCCAGCCTATGGTGCTGTGATGGTAAGGATGTGCTTTGTAAGCCGAAGCCCAGATTTCTTTACCTAAAAGACTCCCAGGACTGTTTTCTCCACGCTCAAATTCATTGCGTACAACAGTCATCTCTGCTTCTTTATCTTCTTTAAGAAGTAGCGAATTACGCATGCGATCTGCTTCTATATGTAGCGCTAACTCAAGATGATCGCTGGGTATGGTTTCATAATAATTGGTGCGGTCATTCCAGGTAGTGGCATTCATTTGAGCACCAATACCCTGAAGAACGGTAAATATCGCGTTACCCTTCTTTTTATTAAATGTGGGAGTACCTTTAAAATTCAAATGCTCTAAGAGATGTGTAGACCCGGTATTACCCGGAACCTCGTGTTTAGAACCCACCTCATAAACCACCTGAACGGTAACCACTGGTGCAGAATTATCCTGAACCAATAGTAATTTTAATCCGTTAGGTTGGTATTCGTATTCGTCAATACCGTCAAGCTCGGTAAGCTTAGAAAATTTTGAAGCGGCCTGCTGCGCCTGAAGCCTTACGCCCGAAAGAGCAGTAAGAACTAAAATAATTTGTATTTGTAAAATGATTTTTTTCATCGACTTAGATCTAGAATAGTTTGTTATTAGTAGCAGTTAACTTGAAAAGATGTTGTCTAAAAGAGCGTACATATCTACTTTCTCTTCAAGATTTTTTGAACTGTAAATGATTTTGCCTTCTGGATCGATTAAAATTTTTGTGGGAAACGCATTTACATTAAAAGGTATTCTCAGATCATTTTCATCAGTAGTGCGAATTTGGGTCCACGTAAACTCATTGTCCTCAATTGCTTTTTTCCATTTTTGAATGGGATCACCCTGATCTATTCCTACAATCACAAAGTTCTTGTCTGCATATTTTTTATTGATCTCTTTAATTTTAGGCATTTCGGCCATACATGGGCCACACCAAGTGCCCCAGTAATCAAGAAGCACATAATTACCTTTAAGGTCTGAAAGTTTGAACGTATCTCCACTCATGGTGTTTTCGGTAATTAATTCTGGAGCCTGCTTTCCAATCTTTGTTTCTTCTATTGCCTCAAATCGCATTTTCACTTCGTCGTAAAATGAAGTTCCGGCCAGTGCGCTTTCATCGAAATTTTGAAAGACCAGTTGGGCTGTATCCTGGTCCATTTCTTTACGGTAAAACATATCGCTATATACCCAGCTGGCTGCGACAGATTTTGGATTGTTTTTGATGAATGAAAGCTTTTCTTTTTTAATGATTTTATAGATAGAATCACGCGTTTTATATAAGTCTTTTTTTTGCGTGTCTGTTAATTCCCGGGTCCCCAGAGCTACACTTATACCATTGAGGCTATCGATCATCGGGAAAATCTGTTGATGGATTTTTGCCAAATCATCGTTTATTCCATTGCTATCCTGAGGGTACGCATCTACAATGTAATTATTCATTTTACCTGTATAATTGATTTCTGCTCCGGGATATGCAATGAACCACAGTCTGTTTACATTAGCTTTAGTGCTTAACGTGTATACCTTATCTCCAAAAGTCTGCTTATAGCTTCTGGTTGCCTGCGGCACAGTTATGAAGTACATCTTGTAACCGTCTATAGAGTCTTTAAAAGTAAACGTGTCGTTCTCGACCCAAAGGGTATCAATGCGCTGACCATTTTCTGCCGTGTCATCGTTTTCAAAATAGAGCAGGTAGTCATCTTCAATACCTTCAATATCTGCATTAAGTACAAAGGTATTTTCAGCAATAGTTGGTTCAGGTTGTTTGTCATTTTTACAGCTGGAAAAAGACAAAAGCAGTCCTATCCCCAGGATGGGGGTAATTAAATTAACTTTCATAATCATTGATTTGAAAGAGGCGCTTAGGGATACGCCTCTAAATTTATATATACTAAGGTGAGTTTAAAGTTTGACAATCTTCAAGCCTTCTGGCCAGCTAAGACCATCGCTACGTCTAAGTTCTATAGTGCCATACTCTGAATATGCAGCAGTAAAATTATTTGTCCAGTTGAGCGTTAACACCTCATCCGTTACACTTTCTAATTCCCATACACTGTTATAATAAGACTCTGCATAAACAATGGTTAAGGTTTGTGTATCGACATCGTAAGTTAATGCACCATCACGTGGACCTCCATAAGCTCCCCCAAAAGACATGTCTGCTACATTATAACGGCTTTCATCATTTGTATCTTGAGAAAAGACAACGGTTCCTGTTGAGCCAACGTTTATACCGGTGTAAGAATAGGTTACTGTACCGGGGCCAACCTCAGTCCAGGTATATTCAAATTCGCCCACCCAAGTGTCTACGATCTGTTGTTCTACTAAAAAACCAAAGGAACAATTGAAGCCTGAGCACTCAGTTCTACTATCATATACATTACCTTCTTTACCAGTAATGACCCATTTAATTTCAAATAAATCTCCGGGAACCAAATCTGAACGTGATGTGGTAAATTCACTAGCAAAAAGTTGATAAAGTTGATCTTTAGAAACTGTTAGTTGAAACGTTTCAGATGGATTAGAAATGCTTGTCAAAAGTTGTCCTTCATCACCTCCAATGTAGTTGTAGCTTTCTTCAGTGCGTTCTTCAGCATAGATGTAAAAATCAATTTGTGCGATATCTAAAGCAGTAGCTTCTTCTGAAGTGAAGGATACATTAAACGTTAAGTCTGTTGTAGCCCAAAATTCATCGCCGGTACTCTTATTTACATTATAGATGATGTTTCCTTCATTTTCAGGATTAAAAAGTAGCTCTGCATCATCTACCCAAGTAAGATTATAAGCAGGAGGTTGTACTACTTCAAGTTGATCTTCTTCACAAGAATTGAATACGGGGATGCATAGAAGTAGCATCAAAAGTTTTATAATATTTTTCATTTTTAAGAATTTAAAATGTTATTACCCCTAATCTAAGTTTGGGTTTAAGTTTTTGATTGAAGGTGCGATATCCATATAATAACCCTCACTACCTGGTTCTAAAGTAAATATTTCTCCTGTGTTGGGATTCGTACGTGTAAACGTAGGTACTTGGTCTCCATAAACGTGATAGCGTTTCTGGTCAAAAAGGTTTATAGATGTTCCTACCAATTCTTTGCGTCTTTCAGCTTTAATGAGTTCAAGCGCAGCTGCATCATTAGTATAGGTATAAGGTGTAAAGTTTGAAATACGATTGGCTAAAAGCTCATTGATTATAGCAATGGCATTCTGTCCTTCGTTAGTGCGTGCTTTAGCCTCGGCATTTGTGAGCATAAGTCGTGGTACACTCATACCGATAGAGCGTTCAGAGCTTGGATACATAAAAATAAAATTTGGAGAGACATCTACCCCTGATGAGGATGTTTGTGTAGCAAACAGATACCATCTGCTGTTATTTTCCTTATCATATAAAGCTTCGAGTGAAGGAGAAAATAAATGTATAGGGTTATTAAATGACCAGTAGTTATAACGATGCCAAATTACTTCCTGATTAAGGGTTCCTACATACCATTGATCTCTGATGGGTTGTGCATATCCAGACCATACATTTGAAGGATTATTAAAATCAACTTCCTTATAATCATAAAGAAAATCATAAAGGGCTAATGCCTGATTAGAATAGGTTTTTGCCGCTTCAAAATCTCCCATAAATAAATGTACTTCTGCTAAAAGAGCTAGTACTGAAGCGCGCCCAGGACGGTAATTTGCAAACGAGTTTATGGCTTGATAATCCTCTGGTAGCAATTCTAATGCATTAGTTAGATCAGATAAGATTTGTGTATAAACATCTACTACGCTTGTTTTAGCCAATTGTGCCTGAAGGTTAATTTCTAAAGGCATAGGTACTCCGGGTTGTTCAGGGTTTGAAGCATCAAAATGCCCAGCATATTGATTTATAGCTAAAAAATATTCAAAAGCACGCTGGGCATAGGCCTCTGCTTTTATCCTATTTCGTTCTTCTGAAGGTAAGCCTCCCGGTTGAGCATCATCAACATCCTGTAAAATTTGATTCATAACATGAATGTAGTAGTAGTAATTATTGTAGTCCTGGTCGCTACCATCATTATTAAAAAGCTGATGCTGCCAAGTGTATGCGTTTACATCTACCGGTCTGTTAGCGATGGTAGCAAAGCTTGGCTCTGTGTGATACACATCAGGATCCATATGTCTGATATTTAAAGCTACTGAACGTAGAATAGCATAATCAGCAAGTAATTTGTCGTGATCTTCTAAAGTGGTAGGAATAGTAGTTCCTGTAGGAACTACGTCTAAGAAGTCATCTGTGCTTTGACAACTTGAAATCGTTAATAGAATAGAAACTAAGTATATATATAATTTTTTCATGACGTATTTTTTAGAAATTTGCTCTAATACCAAATGTGTATCGGGTGAGGTTTGTAAAAGCTTCTGTGTCAGGAGCGACAGGGTCTAATCCCAAGTCGTTAGCTACAAATAAGAATGGATTAGAAACCTGAGCTGTAAATCTTAAACTTTTAAAGAAAGTAGACTGCAAGGTGTTTGCCGGTAAAGAGTATCCTAAAATAATATCCTGAACGCGTATATAATCACCTTTATGAATAGCATTTGTAGATTGATTCCAAATACGATGCATAGCAGCTGTATCAAAACGGTTTTCTATTTCACCGGTATTAGGATTCAAACCATTGTAAAAAACTTTAGGGACATTGGTAAATGCTTCATCACCAGGTTGCATCCATCTGTCTGCCCATATTTCATGAAGTCGTATGTTAGAAAAATCATAGTCAACGTTATTGCCTGCACCATATCCTACACTGGCATAGTTAAACGATTTTTTAAAGTAAAATCCTGATTGATAATTCATATTGACTGTTAGATCGAACCCTTTATAAGCCAATCGGGTAGATAGCCCTCCATAATTTGTAGGGATTCCAGATCCTTTATAAACGAGTTCATCAAATTCAACAGACTCTCGCCAGCTTTTGGTGTTGCCTTCACCATCATAAAGAAGAACTTCTCCATTTTCATCTAGACCTGCAAAGTTGTAGCCATAGATACCTCGTATAGGACGACCTTCTTCATATGCCGAGCCCCCTGAAGTAAAACCATCTACACTAGGTGAGCTGGTCGCATTATAAGTAACAAGTTCATTCTTATTAACATTGAAATTGGCTCTAACAGACCAATTGAAGTCTGATGTTCTTATGAGGTCTGCATTTAGTACAAATTCAACCCCTTTGTTATCGATGTCTGCATAGTTCACATTTGATGATGCAAAACCTACTGTTGGGTCTAATCTTAGTGCTGTATAAACATCTGTACTTTTCTTGAAGTAATAATCAAAACTACCTGATATCCTGTTGTTCAAGAATGCAAAATCAAGCCCGAGGTTTGTTGTCGCTGTTTCTTCCCATTTTAAATCGGGATTACCGGGCTGGCTAAGTACCAAAGTGATATAAGGATTACCCCAGTTAATGTTGCGATTACGTGCCGTAGGAAATGGTGAAGCGTTATTAATGGTGTTACCACCCAGACCATAGGTTGCTCTTAACTTAAGACGATCTAACCATTGGTAATATTCAGCAAAAGCTTCATTGTGTATATTCCAGGCCCCACCTACAGACCATAAGGGTTTATATCTAAAGTCAGGATTACTTCCATATATATTAGCCTGATCAATTCTAAAACTACCGTTTAAAGTATACTTATCATCATAGGTATAAGCTAGATTAGAAAAACCACTTACAAATCGGTTATCCTGATTATCAATATTAAAAATCAGACGGTCGTAATATCTGGTAAATGCCTGACCGTTCCAATTTGTAATGCGGTAAGAAGTTAAATCAACCTCGTTGATGGGTAGAAAGTTTGTGGTTTGCTTATCGTAACCAAATTTCCTGTTTAATAATGATTCTGAAAATCTACGGCTTACTTCGGCACCTGCAAATAGGGTGAGGTCGTGGTCGCCCAAAGTTTTATCCCAGTTTAAAGTGTTTTTAAATACCCAACCTTTTGAGTAGGAACGTTCCTGCAAATATTCAGCACCTTCAGGAATACGATTTACATATCTGTTAAGATCACTATCAAACACATAATAATCATTTACGGTGTTGCGCCAAGAAGGAAGGTTCATGCTCTTGAAAGCGTCTAAATCATCTGTGTTTCTTTCGTATCTGAAGGAACTGCTTAAATCAAGGTCTTTTAAAACTTCAACGTTTAATTGAAAATCAGCCCGTATGTCCATTAAAGTTGAAGATACATCGCGGTTACGTTGCTCTTCGACAAAATTAAAGGTGTACGGCGCTCCCGTAATGTCCTCGCGATCTTGAGAAATCCAAGGGTTCCAGGAAGCATACTTTTGTATATACTGTCCATTTTCATCAATTAGTTGATCATAGGGCTGTACTAATTCTGCCAATCCTATAGACCCCCCAAATGTTCCAAATTGAGATTCAAGTGAATTACGCTGCTGATTTCTTAACACAGCAGTCATACCGGCTGTAAATGAGATTTTATCATTAAAATCAAACACATTACGCAGATTCATCGTGATACGGTCATCTTCATCGCCAATAGATTGATCTTTCTTATTGGTGTAAGATAATGAGGCGAAATAAGAATTGCGCTTACCTCCACCGGAGATCGAAAGGTTGTGTGTAGTTCTCGTAGCGGCTCTTAAAAGATACTTTTCCCATTGATCATTAATGTTACGCTGTCTAAGCATATCAACATACTTGTCAAAGGTGTTTTGTGACCATACGTTACCATCAGGCGATAGGCCGCTTCTGTATAAATAGGCTAAATGAAGGTCATTTATACTTCCTGTTTGTGCAGGTAAGGATGCGATGTTGGTCCAACCTTTGTCAATAAATTCCATATCCAGATCGATCTCTTCACCAGTACTCATCCAGTTGAAGTCATCAAGATCGACTTTATCTTCTACCTCAAAAAAGCTAGATGCATTTACGGTAAGTTGTTGATTTTTACGACCGGTTTTGGTCACAATAACAACGACTCCATTAGAAGCACGAGCACCCCAAATCGATGAGGCAGCGGCATCTTTTAAGATGGTTATAGACTCAATATCTTCAGGATTTATAGATTCTATATTTTGTTGATCTGCTAAAGGGAAACCGTCTACAACGATTAAAGCACCGGCTTGACCGCCAAAAATCGTTGATCTACCACGTATTTCAAAGGTGTTGAAAATAGGGTTTACGTTAAGACCAGCAATTTGACCTGTAATACGATCTATTATATTAGGACTGCTTGGGCGTTGCTCCAATTGTTCTGAAGTTACTTTTGAAAAACTCCCTGCAGTTCGTTCTTTGGATAATTCCTGATAACCAGTAACGACCACCTCATCAAGTGCATTTACATCTTCCTGGAGGGTAACATTCACATCGTTGAAATAGGATAGGTCAGCAATATTTAATGTGCGGGTAACAAACCCCACATATGAAAATTGTAACGTAGCATTATTAGGAGCTGTGATTGAATATGCACCGTCAAAATCAGTGACTACACCTTTTGATTCATCAACAATCATAACAGAAACTCCAGGTAAAGGTGCACCATTACTATCTATGACTACACCGCTTACTGTTACTTGTTCCTGCTTATTTTTTGCTTCAGGATCTTTAAGAATAGTAATGATGTTGTTCTGGTCAACCCGAAACTTAAGGTTGCTGTTTTCTAAACTTTTATTTAACAGACTTAGAACCGAAATTTCTCCGGGCTTTAGCGATATTTGTGGGGAATTTTTAAAAATTCGCTTAGGGAAGATAAAGTGGTAATCTGTTTGTTGTTGAATGATTGAAAAAAGTTCATCAACATTAAGAGTTTGTTCTTTCTCTACAATTATGTTCTTTTGAGAGAAAGAGAGTTTTGGACTCAGGCTTAAAGCCGTCGTACAAAAAAGTAGAATTGCAAAACGCATAACAAGAAGTGATATCCGCTTTCCCTTACGGAAAGGGAGATTAATGAAATCATTTTTCATAAATTAGTTAGTGTTAATTAGACAAGGATTTAATTGATACTCAAACAGGGAGATTAAGTTGAGACACGGCCAAATGTTTAAAACTTAGCTCCCTTTTTTTTATTCTATAATTAGTTTGTTTTTATTAAACTGAAAATCATTTATTACTTCTAAAGACTTTAAATTGTTAAGTATACTCTCGATCTTTTCGTTTTTACCTAGCACTCCTACAAATTTTTCATTTTCAATAGATTTGTTCTTAAAAACGACCTCAAAGTCATACCATCTCGATAAAACAGTCATAATTTCTTTTAAAGACTTGTTATTAAAACTAAAGCGCCCGTCTTTCCAAGATGTTTCGTAGAAAACATCGACCTCTTTAAAAGTGATTCTGTTATTGCTGCGGTTGAGTACAGCTTGTTGATTGGGCAATAGCAAGTAATTTTCATTTTGGTAGTTAATACCTACTTTACCGTGTACAAGGGTGGTGATCACATTAATATCATCTGGATATGCTTTTACATTAAAAGCAGTTCCTAAGACTTCAATTTTGTGATTGTCATTATTTACTATAAACGTAGCACCATTATGATCACTACTTGGCGATACTTCAAAATACGCCTCACCATAGATTAGGTCTATCACACGGGGTTCACCAGGCACAAAAGCAAGTGGGTACTTAATTTTAGTTTCAGAATTAAGCCATACCTTGGTATTGTCTTCAAGCAGCAAAACAAACTGTCCTCCACGAGGTATAGTTAGATAGTTATAGCCAGGAGTATCCTTAGGGGGTGATGATTCATTGTAGACCAATTGCTCTCCATTACTCGATATATTAGAAGATTTATAATTGGTTCCCTTGGTGAGTGTAACTGTAGAGCCGTCTTCTCTTGTTAAAATAGCTTTATGAGTTCCGGTCGATATAGTAGATTCTACTACAGGAACATTTGTTTCAGTTCCATTAGTGTTGAATGAGTTAGGGGTGAAAATGTATGCGATAAATAAGAGCAAAGAGGCAGCAGCTGCTACTTTGAAAATAGGGGACTGTACTAGCTTAATTACACGAGGAGTGGTAGGTTTATCTTGCTCCTTAATAGTGTCAAGAATATTAAACAGCATTTTTTCCTTTATACTGTTTTCTGGGCCAAGTTCTTCTACCCAATTATTCTCTTTCTGAAAACTCTCATAATAATTTATGAGTAATTTGAGCTCTTCAGAGGTTGCTTTGCCTTCCAGATAGCGCTCTATTAATTTCTGAAAAAATTTAATATTTATTTCTTTTTGATCCATTTATAACTAATCAAGTGTGCTTGTATTAGTATAGTGTGCATAAAAAGAAACATCCCCTAGTTAAAATTGACTTTTTTTAATATTTTTTTCAAAACAGCCAAAAGTTTGCTGTGATTAAGATTATTTTGGGAGAATATTATTGCTAAAATGTCTTAATTATCAAGAAAGCTTTATTTAAAAAGGATATAAAATGTCTAGGCCGATAAGGTAGCCCAAATTTGATTTTAAAAATTTAAGAGCATAGGTGATGTGATTTTCAACAGTTTTTGGAGAAATAGAAAGCTTTTCTGAAATTTCTTTATGACTTAACTGTTTGTTCCTGCTTAATTTAAAAACTTTTCGGCATTTTCGAGGGAGCATTTCAACTACCGCTTCTATTTGAGCTTCTAGTTCCGCGTGCATCATAACGGTTTCTGGGGTAGCGTGTTGAAACCTATGATTGAGATCTTCAAATAACTCAACATTTTCAAATTTCTTTCTTTTAAACTCAGCAAAAACCTTATAACGCACACACGCATATAGATAAGCTTTTAAAGAAATCTTTATTTGCAGCTCTTTGCGTTTATTCCATAAATCAATAAATACATCTTGTATAATTTCTTCACATTGTTCTTTATTCTTTAGTAAATTATAAGATGAAAGGAATAAAGTTTTCCAGTAGGTTTCATAAAGCAGTGACAAAGCTTTTTTGTCGCCTTTGCTTAGATCATCAAGTAGTTTTTTATCGTGATGAGACACTGCCAATATTTATTTGAAGAGGGTTGAATTTTATATTGATACGTAGTTCTTCGACTAAGATAATAGAAATACTATTTATATAAGGGGGTATACTAGCTAAAAACTAGAAATCTGAGAGTATGTTAAATTGAATACCTAACTTTTATTAAAAGTGCAAAAAAACCTTTTTAATGGCTTATGGCTAAGCTTAAACCTATTGGTTAAGCTAATATTGAAATGAGTCTTCGATTTTTTTTAAGGCACGGTTTCAAAAAATATAATCTAATGAAGAGAGCAACTATTTAACCCTTGCCCCAATTAGAAACCTGTATAAACGAAAAAAGCTCCTCAATTTCTTGAAGAGCTTTTTGCGGTCTGGACGGGACTCGAACCCGCGACCCCATGCGTGACAGGCATGTATTCTAACCAACTGAACTACCAGACCAATATTTTATGAACTTTACAAGAGCGGAAGCGTTGATCATTTCCTTTCTTGCGGGTGCAAATATACATTCCTTTTTTAAGTGTGCAAACAAAAAATGAAAGTTTTTTTATTTCTTATAAAAACTGTTTTCGTTCTACTAGAAATGTACTCAAAATTGGCGCAAAACCACGCTGTATATCAGCACTTACATACGTGATGTTGTATTGTGCACAACGCAATTTAAGTGCTGTAAAATAATCACTTACTGCTTTGTTGTATCCTTCTTTTACATTGTCAGAAAAAACATCGATGCTTTTTCCGGTCTCCACATCTTCAAATCGCTTGGGTGTGCTATCAAAATCAAAATTTAATTCGGTAGCGCTATCGTAGGTATGAAAAAGTACGACTTCGTGCTTGTTGTACTTCAAATGTTGCAAAGCTTCAAAGGTCTTTTCTTGCTGTAATTCGTTTTGAAAAAGATCACTAAATAAAAACACCAGCGAACGTCGTTTCAATTTTTCAGCAATAAAATGAAGATTTGCGTAGGTATCTGTTTTTTGCGCTTTGTCGGGTTGAATTAAAACCTGATTCAATTGATCGAGCAACATATGATGATGGCGCTCGCTTCCTTTTTCCGGAGCATAGTAGTCAAACTGCTCTGCATAAATACTGAGTCCAACCGCATCACGCTGCTTCTTCATCAATTGCATAATAGCCGCACTTGCCAATACCGAAAACGCAATTTTATTAGGTTGATTAAAATCGGTTTGTTTGAGTTTAGGGTAGTGCATACTGCTGCTGTTGTCTATAATGAGATGAC
>Ga0114910_1000331_pt1 | contig 24797 bp, 23 predicted proteins | sample MalvireepMed_908_FD_83500 | JGI IMG/M metagenome (GOLD analysis project Ga0114910, IMG submission 83500) | Marine viral communities from the Global Malaspina Expedition - Malaspina viral metaG DeepMed_908 | ecosystem: Environmental > Aquatic > Marine > Oceanic | place: Mediterranean Sea...
CTTCGACACAAGCTCTTTTACAAAAAGCTCCTGCTTTCGAGTTAGTTTTTTATGCTCAAGGGGAACACGCCTACTGATCTTCTTTGGTCGAGCGCACAAGGCTTTGCTGTTATCCATTGCCGGAGTTTATGTGGGCAGAAGGGCTTTGTCAAAATATCCCTATATAGCTGTAGCCAGCAAAAATAAAAAAAATAAAAAACGATTTCAAAACGCATAAACGGAATATCGATATTAAGCTTGTCTTGTTACTAAAACATAACCGTGTAACCTTGCCGTAACCGCCAAAAGCCCCTTGGTTCGTGGTCCCTAGACCATTGGTTACGCCGTTACGCCGGTTACGGCCATTTTTTTCAAAAATAAAAAAAAATATTTCTCCAGCCACAGCTATATAGAGGGTTTTATGCAACCGATCCCGATACATTCCCCGTCGCAGAGGATTTCCCATTCGATGGAGGGTTCCACCTTGTGGAGGTTGAGGTAATGGGGTTTGAGTGTTTCGACGTAATCGGCAATTTTCTGGTTTATTTCTTCGGCGTCTTTGCCGTCGAGGATGACGCGGTATATGCGTGGTCCGACGTTTGCTGTGTTCCCAGGTGGTACGGTTAGTTTGACTAGGGCTGATGCTGTGATGGCGTCTTTGCCTTCGTGGGTGAATAATTTTTTCATTCTTCAGCCGCCTCTTCCTGTAAAAGTTTCGTTTTTTTACACTCTGAACAACTTAATTTAAGACTTTCCCGCTTAATCTCATCGTTATTTACAACGATAAAATTTCCGCAGTGGCAGCGACACACCCACCTAGTTTGGGGTATTCGTTTTGTTGCTTTCTGTGTGTCTTTAAAATTACGCCCACCGCAAGTTGGACATCTTTTAGGTTGGGGGTTATAAGATTCCCATCGCCTAGACCAAGGAATTGAATCATCATAGTCAGGCAAGTAAACGCCTAACACTCTAACCTGACCATACTTGGAGCCACTGTAATCTTTTAATTTCCTAGTGTTTCTTTCATTTGGGTGATACAAATTAACCAGATGCTCAAAACCATACGGCTGAATAAAAGTATCGCTTTCAATGCGTCCAGAGAACTTATCTAGCTCCGATTCAAACTCTGGTTTAGGCTTATGCAACGCAAGAGCCGCTTGCTTATTAATTGGCCGCCTACTTTCCGAAAGTTTTTGATGCAGAGTTTTTTTCATTCTTCAGCCTTCTCTGGCCCACGTCCAAATTCTGTCTCTTTTTCTTTTATAAGGATCATCCCACCCATATGCACCATAGCATCTGTCATGAGAAGGTCTTTGTCAGCGATCTGCACCTCATCTGTAATAAGGTCTTTCACCTCGTTGACACGCACAATTTCATATCCCTCTTTGACAGGGGGCATTGGGATCCATCTATATATTGTCATTAGTTTGCTCCTTGGTAATAGATGTTCCACGTGAAACATCTAGGTAGCTCAAAATATGAGCCACACACCATGGTAGCATACTCTATGTGGAAAGCTCTACTCTATTTTTTGCGGCGCATCTTACTGAGCGTCTTCGCCAGATTTGCCTGTCGGCGGGTGGTGGGGTTTTTGGACTTCGCTGCCTTGTTGAGTTGTTTGGCAGAGATGGTTTTCTTGCCTTTCACGCCCAGCTTTTTCCGGAGCGCACCGGGATTTTTAATTGCTTTCTGTATCCACTTTTTAGCCATGTTTGCGTTTCCTCTTTTTGTTGCGTTTACGGCGGCGGTCAACCGCGACTTTCATCTCGGTGCCGTTGGCCGCGAGTGATGCTTTAAGACAGTCATTGCAGAAGGAAGTGATCCTTTGGCAATAGCCCGTCATCATGTGATCTTCCACGCTGTCTTTTACAGACCAGTCCGCTACTTTAAGCTCCCTGGGAGGATTGATGTAGTCTTCCCCGGCGTTGGAAAACCAGAGTTGTCTCAGGTTTTTGCCACTGGAAGGTCGGTAGCCTACCCGGGGTATCCTGGCAACCACGTCACTGCCGTGTACGATGGAATAAAAAGATTGCAAGTGATCCATGCGGCATTTTTTAAATTTCGAGAAGGTGTTGGGCTTGCCAAAAGCATAGAGGTGCAGATCGCTGAACTCCCGGCACAGGTGGGCCGAAACCTCGGCACAGGCACCCCCCAACGAGTGCCCGACGAGAATTGTTTTGTTGGCAGGGTTCAGTTCTTTACGGATGTCCTTCCAGACACCCTGTTGGGCGAGATAGAAACCGAGGTGGATCCACGCTTTTTTGACGGGGATAAAAAAGAAGAGGAGGTTGAAGGCCCAGTCCTTTTTCTCAGCGGTGCCTTTGAACACTACCCAGTCCTCACCCTTGTGGGGGTTGCGGAGCAGGAAAGCGGTGGTGGAAGTACGTTTGTTTTCAAATTTTTGTGCGCCGGGGATGGTGTCATCGTAGGCAGCTTGGGCAAGCTGGGCGGCGCGGGTTAGCAGTTCAATATTATGATCCATAAAAAAAAACCCTGACTCAATATCTGGTAAGGATATCAAATCAGGGTGATCCCTTCTAGGAGCTAGCTAGAATTCTTATTTAAGGTTAGCCAAAGCGCCGAACGCTGTCAACGTAATCAACCAGTTCGCGGACCATCTTCTCTGTATCGAGGGGGTTGTTGCGAAGTATCCGGCACACAGCATTGGTGTCATTGATTAGTTGCTGGGTGCGCAGTGCGTCATAAGCCCTGTCTTCTTCATTCGGATCTTGCTCGGGTGGACTGAACGTGTCCACGCAAACGTCTTTCAGGTCTTTCTCCCATTCAGGAGTTTCGTCGTTGTGCCCTTGTTTCATGTGTGTCTCCCACTGTGAATAGCACGATTGTCCCATACCCAATGTGGAATGGCAATAAAAAATGTGCTATGGTAGCGCCAATATGTACATTACACTCTTTATGGTGTTTGTAATGGCCTTACACGTCAGCCTCTTGGTGTGGCTGGAAACAAGGAACCCGGGGAAGTTGCTGGAGGAAAGAGATGAAGAAACAGTATTCCTTTGAAACAGTCGAAGCGGTGCGTTACGCTAGAAGAGTGGAGAAACGCTCAGTGGCGTGGATCGCGGCCCGTTTTGAAATACCCATCGACACAGTAAGGGACTGGTTATATCGTGGAACTAGACTGGAACAATGAGCCGTACCCTTACAAAGGGTATCGTTACAATTGCTCACGCTGTGAGCAAGAATTTGAGCTTGATGTTTTTCTAAGCAAGTTAATTGCCGAGGGCGACACAGAAGTGGAACTAGCCTTATGCCACGACTGCATGGAAAAGCTGTGTTCTCACCTCATGCTTCCCTTTTACGCTCCTGATTTTTTGAGCTGTCATTAATATTCTTTTTTTCGTGCAGGAGTTCGGCCCATAGCTCGGCCTTTTTCAGGTCGCTGGCATGGGCCATGTTGGTTGTGGACAGGTCTTTCTGAAGTTTTTCAAGGGCTTGACGCAACCCTTGTTCGATTGCGCTCATAGCTAGACTGACATAGAGCGGGTAGGATTGTCAGGAACAGTCTGTGGTTTGTTACGCGCAAGTTCGGCAGCTATGTACTCCTTGTCTTTGTCAGTTAGGTTCTGTTCTTTCCAGTAGTCAAAGATTATGCGTAGCTGGCCGGAGATTGTACGTCCTTCCACTTTGGCAATTATCTTGATTTCCTCGTAGATTTCCCGAGGAAGCAGCACTGATTTCCATTTATTAAGGTTCATGTTTATCCTCCATAATCTGCGATTATATCGGACAATATCTTAATTTTCTACCGCTTCTCCCCAAGAAGGCCCAATTTCTATGTCACAGTGGTTAGGAACCGTCAATTCTATGGCGTTTTCCATCAGATGTGCCAACATTTCGGCATGTCGTTTGTCTTCCACCGAGAAAGCCAGTTCATCATGGATTTGAAGGAGGGGAATCTCCCCGGCCTCGCACACATCCACCATGGCTTGCTTCGTCTGGTCAGCAGCGGAAGCTTGGATTAAACGGTTAAGCGCCTTATAGGTGTAGCTTCTCTTGAGCCGGGTCGTTGGACCGTGGGCGGCGATTGCTTCTTCTTTAGGGAGCGCCTTGTGCATTTCAAAAGTGGCTGGTTCCCAGAGATCGAAGCGGCACTTGCGTCCCTTGAGGGAGCGGATGCTACCGGAGGAGCGTGGATCTTCGAGTCTTTTCTGTACGCCCTTGGTGAGCATTTTCACAAACGGCACCTTCTCGTGGTATTCCTCCGTCAATTGTTTGGCGTCTTCATCGCTTATGCCCAGTTCCACCGCCAATTTTTTGATGCCCATGCCATAGAGGAGGGCTAGAGAGATAGTTTTCCCACGTTTCCTGTCGATCCCGGCCATTTCGGCCACCACGTTGTGGAAGTCAGCCTTCGGATTATCCTGGTACTCCTTTATAAAGGCATCCACCCCGGGGAGCGGTTCGTTCTTGAAGTCACTGAACACCTTGGCGTAATGGGTCATTATGCGTGGCTCTTGCTGGCTGAAATCAATTGCCGCCCACTGGCGTCCTTCTTCGGGAAGGAACAGGCGGCGGATCATAGGCCCGAGTTCAGGGTCACGACTCGGCAACTGCTGGAGATTTGGACTGTTCATGCTGATTCTGCCGCTGACGGTCCCCCCGTCGCTGGATCTCACTTGGTTGATATGACTGTGGATGCGTCCTTGATGGACATGCTTGAGGATGGAGTCCAGAAAAGTGCCGTGTACCTTGTTCAGGTTTCGGGCTTGCACGATTAACTGGGGCAGCTTATGGGGATGTTCGGTCAGAAAGCTCTTGGTGAAGGAGGGCGCTCCCTTATCTGTCTTGGGATAGGACAGTCCTGCTGCATCAAAGGCCGTAGCTATGCTGGCAGCGGCCCATATCTCCACGTCGCTCCCGGCGAGTTTTTTTATTTCCTTTACTGTTTCTTTCTCCCGTTTGAGCAGCACTTGTTTACTGCGCTCGGCTTCGTCCATGTCTATGCGGATACCAAGTTCGGTCATGCTCACCAGATGGGGAAGCAGGGTGGTTTCAAGATTCCAGACTTCCCACAGGTCTTCCTTGGTCAACAGGGTTTTGAGATGGTGCCACAGCTCAAGGGTGATCTCGGCATCTACCTCGGCGTAAGGGCCGACGTACATGGCGGGGAGTTTGTACATTTCGCCTTTTGGATCGACGCCAAACTCACGGGCCGCTTGGACTAGGGTCTTTTCGGATTTGGTTTTTCCAAGGAGGTCATAGCACAGGGCGTTGAGCGAATAGCTGAACCGGTTTTCATCAAGCAGCGCAGAGGTCATCATGGTGTCGATGATCCTGCCTTTGACTTCAAAGCCCATGGCGCGGATCCAGCCCAGATCATACTGGGCGTTGTGCATTATCTTATCCCCAGGTGCGGCAAACACTTTCTTTAAGTATTTGTTTATCTGCCTAGCGTCCATGTTGCCGCCACCGACGTGGCCGACAGGGAAGTAGCCCTTCCATCCGGGCACTGCTATGGCATAGCCCACCACTTCGCCGTTCTTGGTCGGCCAGCCCGGACCCCGGCTCTTGAGATCCGGGTCACGGGTTTCCACGTCTATTGAGATTTCCTTGGCATCGTGCAGATCAGGGAAAGGATGCTCCGGGGGGAGCCAGTCGGACTTGGGGGGAAACATAGCCATCTGTAGTCTAGTTTGCATAGGGCACCCACTTGGTTTCCCGCAGGATTGCCTTTTCAAAGTGGCGACAGCTTCGGCAGTACCACCCTACTCGCTTTCTGGTTTCCATGTTAAGTACCTCTTCTGATTTTTCTTTGCACTGTGGGCAAGTGTTGGTGGTCAGGTCTGTCATAGGTCATAGGCTCGTGTGTAATCCTCCGGTTCAACGATGTACAGACTGGATTTGGTTCTTGTAACGCCGACATAGAACACACGATGAAGGTCATCTCCGGCTGACTTCAAAGCCGCTGCTGTAAGATCCAGAAAGAGTACCACGTTTTGGGCTTCGCCGCCTTTAGTGCCGTGGATCGTGGACAGTTTGATACGCGGCATGGCATTGAACTTCTCGCCCCGCCGTAGCAGGGCTGTTATGTACGCCCGGTCAGGTGGTGGAATTTTGTCCATGGCTTCATGCCATATCATATCCTCGGTAGCCAGTAGGCCGTAGTATTTCTGCAAATCAGACAGTGACAGTTTTGCAGTGTCCGTTGTTACTATTTTTTTCTTGCCACGTGCAACTCGTCCGCCATTACCTGACATGAAGTTATAAATGATTTGTGCTATATCGCGTTCAACCGGTCTTCCCTTGCGCAGTCCTTCCCATGCGTTAACAGCTACCGACAGCTTTTCACTGATGGACCGGGAGCCGTTACGTTCAAACAAATACCCTAAGCTTTTCAACTGGATAGACAACGGGGTGAGCATGTAGTTGGCCTGAGCCATAATCAGCCATGTGCCCACACTCATGTCCAAGCCGTCAATGGAGTGTAAGCGAGTGACCTGACCCCTTTCTTCCTTTGGTTTATAGACCTTGGGGAATCGTTTGTGGATACGGGATGAGATTTTATTAGCCAGCGCATGTACTGTCTTGGGGATACGGTAAGACTGCTCAAGCACTTCCGAACCGCCGGGAAGGTTTATAAAATGGTCAACGTCGGCACCAGCCCAGCGATATAAACATTGGTCGTCATCACCAGCCACGTACATACGTTCCGATTTTTGATCTAACGCATGTGCTATGTCCCATTGCAACGGAGAAAGGTCTTGGGCTTCATCAAGGAAGCACAGTTTAAAATCAGGACACAGTTCCTCGGCGCTGCCAGCAAACAGTTCAAGCATGTCGGTATAGTCCAACAGCCCCTGTTTCTGTTTGTATTCATTATAAGAACGTGCCACGTAGTCCACTTCATGCCATGTAAAAGGTAGTTCGGTGTGGTTGTACTCAGTATGCAAAGAGGTTTTCTTCAGACGCGACAGGTTAATGAGGGACAGCATCGGGTGATCGCTCACTCCCACCGGGCCATCTTCACCCACCTCCTGCTGGTGTTTCACATTCAGGGTAAACCCGATCTCCTTGGACAGTTCGGCGTAATGCTTTTTCTGCATGATGTCGCGTTCGCGGATGTTCAGTAGTTTGTACGATAAGGAATGGAGGGTGCGGAAATAGAAAAGGTCGGAGTCCATGTCCAGCTTGAATCGAAAGGCTGCTCGTTCCCGGGCTTCATGTGCTGCCTTCCTGGTGAAGGCGAGAAAAGCTATTTGCTGGGGATTTATCCCCGCGTTCAGCGCCTCATCAACCATGTTCAAAAGGGTGGTGGTCTTGCCTGTACCGGGTGGCCCGAAGATCCTAAACATCTTCAAATTGTGGCGTTCGCCACACACTATAGGAACGGGCGACGGGTTTGCGGTTCATGAATTTATCCTTTTTGTCTGCAATATAGCCCGGGGGAATTAAGCGAATGATGCCGCCCCGTGCAAGGTATTGCTCCACATGCTCGGCTACCTGTTTGCGCTCGTCCTCTTTTGTCAAAAAGGAGCTTCCTGCCCGTTGGAACCCACGGGGGTAGTCACTTGCCCCGTGTGCTGTGAATAAGCGGGAATTGCCCACACTCGTGTGGCTTTTCCGTTGATCTTCAAACTGATTGCTTCCCCGTTTATGTCTCTTAATCGTTGCGCAATTTTATGTGACTTGTACTCAAAAAATCTATTTTTTCTCAGGAAGGAATCAAAGTCTTTTAGCCGGAAATAGGTCTTTCCTTCATCGTCATCGGTGAAGGGTCGGCGCAACAGGATCTCTTCCCGGTTATCCGCCTTCTGCATCACAGTGCAGAACTCTTCCAAAAACTCATAGAACTGGCCTTGGATGCTGGCGTCCTGCGATACCTCCACAATGCTACCATCGGTATCACTCATCTCCAGAAGGAGGGCATTGATTCGCCCTTCCCAGATTGGTTTGGACACCGAACGAGGCATAAAGTTTAGTTGTTCAACACAGGCCCGCTGGAACGCGGCCTGATTCATCAAAGCTTCGGTATCCAGTTCCAGTGGCTGGGCATTAACGTCCATGAACCACACCGGGGGAGAACTATTGTATTTTCTAAGATTGGCGATAGTCGCCCCGGACACTGCTGCTTCTATCCCGAACTTTCGAGTTTTGCAGACTTCGGCGTTGCAATACGCATTGATTGGTGCGTCCTTGCACATGTACGCATAGTCCTTGCGTTGTAGCTGCTTTGCCACCACGTTAACTTCGTTCAGGGGTAACGGCGGCGAGAGATATTTGGCGTTGTAGACAAGGATCTCGGACTCCCACGAATCTGGATAAGCCTTGCGCAAATAAACGCCTACGTTGAACAGCCCGTTGTTCCTTCCCCCCTCGTTGATCATCTGCGCACAGAGCGTCTGGAGACACGGTGGACCGTCCTTTATAGGAACATTGGGATCATCTTCTATAGTAAGAGCTAAAAGCTGCTCAGGCGTCTGTATGTGCGTCTGGTGCAGTTGAAAGAATTCTTGGAGAGTGGCGGAGGAACCATCGTCTTTGATGGCATAACGCAGTCCTTCCTCGGCGTCATAAAAAGGCAAGTTTAAGAAGTTGCCGACATCACCTCGCTCAAGGAAGAGCTTGATCTGTTTGGGGAAGATCTCGCAATCACCGTAGCCCAGTGCAGCGGCCACATGCTGCAAGACTTCCTGCATCTCTTTGGCTGCAACCCACTGATCTACAAACAGAAAGCAGTGCGCCCCACCACTTTTGGAGCGGCATACCACCAGCGGCAGTTTCATGCGCCTGATTTTCTGGATTAATTCGGTGTGATCCAGGGGGTAAGTGTCAACGTCGATGCAACCCCACGTGACTTTGTTGTCCTCGTTGATGGGGATGATGCCTAGCGCATCGCCCTTACCGGTGAGATGGTTTTCCCACATCTCGTCAGTGCGTGGGGCTTTAACTACCGTCGCTTTGCCTGTGTTCTTCCCGTTGTTTTGTTGTCGGTCAATTCGATAGGTTCCGTAGGCTAGCTTCAGTCCCTCGAAAATGGCCGCGAACTGCTTTGCATCGGACATTTATTCTTCTCGGAAAAGGGGGCACCGGAGTGCCCCATGCTAGATTAAAACGGTGCTTCACCCGCATCCTTTTCAACGGGAATTTCTTCCCGTTCATGGTTAGCGGTCACTTGGCCTTTTTCAACGGATTCAGCGAAGATTTTGCAGTGGTTATAAGTATCCGCACTCTCCACTTTACCGTCCAGCGTGATATTCCATGTGTTCCATGTATAGTTGCCTTTCGCTGCTTTTTCTGTGGTTAAGTGGTAAACGTAATAAAAGGAAGGAGGATTGAAATGTCCCTTTTTGCCCTTCTCTAATCGGCTTGTCATCATGGAATTCCACTTTTCCGATTTTTTTTTGGCTGTTTTTGCCATGGTGATTAGACCGGGTTCAATGCGACCATCATCTTTGAGCATTATGACGTAATGATGGGCGGTGTTTTCAAGGTAATTCTCTGAGCCAACGATATAATCAGTGTAGTCCTCTTTCCCATCAGGATCGAGACGTCGCTCAGTTTTGGGCATCTCGCCGGAGGCTTTTTGCGCCGGAGTATAGAAATTGATAGGCGCACCAGCTTCTTCTGAGTCTCGGGGTGCCCATTCGATGTAACGACGCTGATAGATACACGGCACCACTTTAATTCCAACTGTCTTGCTGAACACTTCCTGCGTGACACTGTTGTAAATGTCGCCACCCTTCGCGTCATACTCTTCCGCTTTTTCGGCGGTGAGAATTCTCAGAAATGGCAAAGCCAAATCTTCCGTGGTTATGTTCTGCAAACCTAGTCCGGCATCTGCCTCTACGCTTGCAATATCGAACGGGATTACATTGCTTTCTTTCTTCTTGCTTACTGTTTTGTTGTTTGTCATTGGTTTCTACCTTTTAATTGTCGCTTTATGGCCTACATAGGCCCCAAATAATTCTTCTGGGAAGTCCTGTCCCCCCTCAATCATCTCCTTAACAAAAGCCTTTAATGTTTGATTATGCACTTCGGCTTTCTGGTTCACGTCAAAGCCTTCGGACTGGGCCAGTTTAATAAAAGTTTCAGCCTTATCATCTTCGCCCCGCCCAAACGGCAACGACACAGTGTTCTTGATAATGTCGTCGTGACCTTTTTCTCGCAGCCAATTAAACGCCTCTTCCCGATTTTCAACTTTAATGTGTGCGCCATAGACAGCACCCACTTTGACCTTGGAACCGTCATCAAGTTCAAAAGAGGTCATTCCAATTTCTTGTAATAGAGAAGGCAGATCTTCGAGAGAGATTTTATCGCGTTCTTTTTTGGCTTCCTTGAGAATCCCTTCCAGCTTTTCTACTTCTTCTTCCTTCTGTCGGAGAAGTCGGGCGACTTCCGCGATACTTTTTACACCTTCGGTGTTGAGGGACTCCACGCCAGAGGCGGCGTCGGCTTCCATTTGATCAAAAAGATCATTCATTTTCAGTGTCTCCTTATTTAAGAGTGTTATGCACTCTTGCGAAAGCACATATTAATCGGATAGAATTAGATATGCAAGGAGAAATGATGAATTTTAAAACCACGCCGTACCAACATCAGTTGGATGTTTATGAATGCTCCAAGGACCGTGATTTCTGGGCCTTATTTATGGAAATGGGAACCGGAAAATCCAAGGTGGTCCTTGACCAGATGGCCTATCTATATGAAAAAGGAGCGATTGATACCGCCCTAATTATCGCACCGAAGGGGGTTTTTGACACGTGGGTGCAGCAAGAGATTCCCCGGCATCTGAGTGATGATGTTCCATACAAAGTGGTGCGATGGCAACCTAGTTTCACGAAGGGTTTTGTGCGTGACATCTCCGAGATTGCTTTGCCCGAGAAGCGAGAGGAAAAGTTTCTAGGTATCCTCGTGATGAACGTCGAAGCTTTTTCCACTAATAAAGGAAGCCAGACCGCGACCAAGTTTCTTACTCTTAATCCTAACAATCTTGTTATTGTGGATGAGTCCACCACCATTAAAACGCGCAAGGCTCAACGGACAAAGAACCTGATTGAACTGGGCAAGCTGGCAAAGTATCGCCGTATCCTGACTGGCAGTCCCATCACAAAAAGTCCTATGGATCTCTTCACGCAGTGTGCGTTTCTTTCCCCGGATGCACTTGGGTTCAGCAGCTTTTATTCGTTTCAGGGTCGCTATGCGAAAATAGAGAGACGCCATGGTGCTAATCGTATTTATCCCCACATCCTTGGCTATCGACGGTTGGATGAACTGGGGGACAAGCTTGATAAATTCAGTTCCCGTATATTAAAGGAAGATTGTTTGAATCTTCCCGAGAAGATTTACATGCGCCGTAATGTCCCGCTGACCCCGGAACAAGCTAAATTATATAAGCAAATGAAGAAGTTAGCGTTGGCTCAACTTGAAAGCGGGGAAATAGCTTCGACGGTTAATGTTCTCACCCAGATCATGCGACTTCAGCAGATCACTTGTGGGTTCTTGCAACCGGACGAAGGGGAAGTACAACCGATTAAAAACAACCGGCTACAGGAATTACTCGACATCGTGGAGGAAACCGACGGCAAAGCCATCATCTGGGCCTACTGGATCCACGACATCGAACTTATTTATGAAGCTCTCACCAAAAAGTATGGAGTGGGATCGGCAGCTACTTACCAAGGCAAAACTCCGCAGGACGAAAGACAACAGATTATTGTTTCTTTTCAAAGCAAGGATTCTCCGCTTCGCTTTTTTATCGGGCAACCATTGACTGGAGGTTATGGTATTACTTTGACAGCGGCTAACAGTGTCATATATTACAGTAACTCCTACCATCTGGAAGCAAGACTTCAGTCTGAAGACCGGGCGCACCGGATTGGACAAACCAGATCAGTCAACTATATAGATATAGTGAGTCCTGACACCGTGGACGAGAAAATTTTAAAAGCTTTGCGGGGTAAGATAGATATTGCCGGGACGGTACTGGGCGAAGATACCAAGAACTGGTTAATCTAGCCTAAAGAACCAATCCCTTGTCGGGAACGGATCACTTCACTTACCGAATCAAACGGAAAGGCGGCGGCATACGCATCTTGGCCCGTGGACGGTGGAGCTTGGCCGGTGGGTGCTTGGCCCTGTGGCATCGTTAGTGGTGGCATTGGAGGGGGTGTAAATCCCACTGTCGGGGAGAGGTCCACCTGTTCTTCTGTTTCTTCTACTACTACTTCTTCTGGGGGTCGTGCCCTGAGTTCACGTCGCCGCGCCGCAGCAGCACGTCCCGGGGAATCTTCACCTTGTTCCTGAAACTGTTGGTACATTTCTTCGGCGGCTCCTCTAGTGTACTCCGTTAAATCAGCTTCTTCTAAAGTAGTTCCTGCCCAACCCGCAAGCCAGTTATTCAAACTTCTTAAATTAATGGTAGTTCCGGCCCTTTCTCCTTGTCTTTGTAGTCCCAACTCTAACAAGTGACTTGCCATTTCAGGATCATTTACCAAGCTGAAAAAAGCGTCATCTATTCGGCTTTGGGGCATGTTACTTAGCAAGTTTTCAAAAAGCTGTGCGCCAAAAGCAGGAGCCTGAATAGTGGCTACTCCACCCGGCAACATCCTACCGGCTTTAGCGCCTACCTGGGCACCTACCAGTCTTCGCATAAAAGGTAGCAGGTAACTAGCCCCCGGGGTTTGTTCAACCCTTCTCAATAAATCCTCAACTCCTGCATTATCCAGTTTTTGAAAATCACTCATCATCTCTAACAGGTTTTTCCACACACGGACTGCTTCGTCTTCTATAACTCCCGTTTTATTAAGAACCTGCATTGCGCTGTCGCCTCCTTTTACCAAGGGGTCAAACAGGTAGGCATGAAAGCGGTTTAAATCCAGGGGTGGTCTTCCTGCTTGAGGGCCGGTTAAAGCCAGAGGCTCTGCTCCTTTGGCATAAAGCCAAGCATCGTGGAGAACGGATTGCATAAAGCCGTTAGCGACTGTTTTACCCTCTTCCACCGCTAATTCCGAAAACCTTCGTAAATTTCTAACGGAGGTGCCCCCGGCCCTAGCTCGTTGGCCCGGTTCGCCGATCATCTGGCGAACGGCAGCAGCCGGATCATCTATTGCAAAGGCGTTAAGAAAGGCTAACTTTTCTTCTGCCTGTTTGAACATTGGGGTATCCGGGGTAATCGGATTATCAAAGAGTCTGTTTACGGTTTGAACATCGGTTAAATCTTCCAAGATTTCGGGATAAAATTCATCCAACATGGGAGTATTTGATTCCAACCAATTATTGAACTCAGCGGTAGGGGCCATCCGGGTTACCGCGTTGCCTTGGGCGTCTATGTGCGGTTTACCGTCGGGTCCGAGAACCGGTTCTTCGCGCCAGAAGCGAGGTTCATTAAGAACACCAAACAAAATATTTTCGCCAGCCGCTTTTACATCTCGTATACGACCCTCGGGGTTGAAATCAAGGAGGAGTTCACCATAGGCATCTTCGCCTGTTGTGGCCGCACGTGCCATAGCGTCTTCATTTGCTTGTCCCAGTGCGCCGAACCTCTGGGTGTTTTGTTCGTCCATTACGTTGATGGCGCGGTCCATTTCTACGTGCCGCATTCTTACGGTATTGGGACTACCTTTAAATAATTCCTCTCCAATTAATTCAGGGCGCTGGTTCAAGTCGCCTCTACCCATGTCTCCCACGAAGGTTCGATTGACGGTTCGTCTTACGGCTTGCTCAAAATCGATAGCTGTGTTTAAACGGCGTTCAATGCTGTCCGCTTGTCCACTTGCTTGAGGTATTTCAATGAGAGATAAATCTTCGAGAGTGGCGTCGTATAGTAGTTGCAACAACTCTTTATGTTCATCGTTACCAACTCGACTTGCATTGTTAATGGCTTGTTGTAAATTCTTACGCATATTGTTTAGATCACCACTGGTGATGTCACTTTCCGCTAGCAACTCGTCCTGTATTTTTTTTATCGCGCTAGTCGTTGTACTTTCTGCTCTTGTTGTAGCTGTCGCTGCGTTTTCTTCCAGCCGTGTAATTTTATTTTGTTCTGTACGACGTCGAGACACTATCTCTTCTTGAGCTATTCTTCTGTAGGCGCGTCGTTCCTCCGTGGTTTTGCCAACGCCCTGTTCCTTTGCCCTTCTCCGCCTACTAGCCTCCCAGACCTTCAAATCGGCTCGTATTTTGTCCGTCTCCGTCTTTAACTTCTCACCAAGTTCCGTGGTTCGTGTGCCAAGGTCCTCTTCTAGTTTTTCTATTTGCGGCCTTTTATACTTGTCGGGATTGGCTATATGATCAAATTGTTCGAGAACGCGGTCTAAAAAGACAAGATCACTACCTGAACTGACCCGTGGTTTCTCACCCAAGATCCCGAATCTCTCCATCGCTCCCGTATAGGCTTCCACCAAGTTGCTGGTATTTGCTCGTAACTCCGGAGGAATGGCGTCAAACAAAACATTCTCTTGTCTTCTTAAATCATTTAAAAGACTGGGGGAATCTGCATTCTCCCCTATGAACAAGTTATATAGAACACGATCCGCATCAAAGCTGTCGCCAGACCGTCGAGCGTTGTTGAATACCCGATTATAATTAGCCAGCGTTACACCAATGAGCTGTTCTACTTCAGCAGTCATTACCCCCTGTTGAATGTCACGCGCAATTCCTAAAGCTGATTCATCTCCGGTAGCAATTAAACTCCCCATATAAAGACGCATCAGGTTATTGGCGTTTTCCATTTTGTCCCGCAGAATCTTTTTCTGGGGGGCAGTAAGATCAAATTTATCTGCTTCTCCTAATGCGCGTTGCTGGAGAATGGCGAAAAAAGGAAGCCCACTTGCCAAAGCAGTGGTTTGATTATCGAGGTTTATTCCAGCTTCTCTTAAAAGGTCCGACAGATTAGAACTAACGGGTTCTCTGGGAACACCTTCTTCTCCCCTAACTAGCCGGGAAACAGGACGTCCTTCGGCTTGTTCAAGGACAAGATGATCTAACAGTACATCCAAAGTTTGTTGTGAGTTTAATTCACCGGGCATCAGCCTATTTAGTTCATCTATAGCCTCCACCAGCCAATCAGCCATTTTGCCTTCTCGGCCACCGGCAGTAAGGCTAGAGCCGAGGTTCTGGGTTCGTTGCCAAAGGGACGGGGCGAAATTAGAGAGGTAGGAGGTGGGCATAAATGCACTAGCTCCTTCCACCATAAATTGGGCTAAATCAGCGTCCGGGGCGATTGCCTCTACAACGCTCCCTGCTCCAGCGGCCACCAGCCCTTGATACAATTGCTGGGTAGTATAAATCCCGGGATTTTGCCTAGCGGCTTCAAAAGCTTCTTCAAGAAACTCTTCTCCTATCCCGGCGTATTTCCTGCCACCCACAAATACCCGGTTGAAACCGGGCAATTTTCCTACGTTAGTGTTTATAACCCCGGTTAAAAAATCCTTACCTAATGAAACTTCCCCTGCTTTTACTCCAAAAGGAATGGTAGCGAAAGGCCCTTCTGACCCTGCAAAATTTCCAAAGTAATACCAGGGTTGAAGGTCGGGCATGAATCTTTCACTTTGGATCTGGGGAAACATTTCACGCATGAGAGCGTCAGAAGTAAAAAACGCTGCAACCGCCGCTGGAAGTTTAGTGGGCCACCCACCGGGCATCCTCTGAAAAGCCTGAACACCAGACATCATCGGAGGAGCGCCTTGCGCAAAACCGGAAGCTACCGCTTGCAAGGGTCCTGCGTCCACGTTTATATTGGCATATTCTTTTATGATTTGTGCATCACTGAAGCCTGTTACATTTGCCGGACCTTGATATTGATGCCTTAAAGTATCGTAATCTCTTCCAACCATATTAGCTATTGTACGAGCAATATCTGAGGTGACTTCCTCCGGGGTCATTCCTTCTGCCGCTCCCTGCTTCTGCATGGCTCGAATATCTATATCAACGGGGTCAATTACTCCTAGCTCTCGTAGGCTAGCAAGTCTGCCTTCAGCTTTAGCCGCTCTGTCGATTGTCTCTACATATTCTTCATCGTCTAAATATTGTCGCGCTAAACTCGTCATAAAAAGTGGGGAATTTTCCCACTCATAGGCTCTTATAGCGGATTCGTCAAAACCAGCGTCCGTTAATTGCTCCGTTGAAGGATAAGTGATATTGAAATCGATTCTGCCTCGATCATCACGCGGAATAGCCCCCGGACCATGCCCCACACTAGGTCTAGGACGCCTGATTTCACCAGTCCAACCGTATTGTTGAACCAGATCTTGTACCGATTGAGGTAATGCTTCAGCTTCAGCCATAATTTATCTTGTTAAAGGGCACATAGAGGATCAGCTAGTCCTTCAGTGGTAGCGCAATAAGCCGCATTATCCGCTAGCCATTTCGCTCTTGCTTGGGAATCTGACTCCCTTGGTATGGGATTAGCTGTCTCATCAAATACATTAATTAGATTAGATACTTCCCTGACTCGATCTGTAAGCATTTGATGTTTCATATTTAGTTGCTGTTCAGCCTGTCCTGTGACTTTACCGCCATATGTCGGGTTTAGACCAATTTCTATAGACCGGAGTGCGTCCAAAAGATCGTTTCTTAACGCCACATATTTCTCTCTTGCGATTACGTCATTGGTAAGAAAAGCTTGAGGCGTAGGTATCAACCTCTCCAAGGTTCTCCGCAATTGTTCACTGTCCCTTCCCTCTGTGGCTTCCATTAAACTTAAAACCGCCATCGTGTTAAAACTCTCAAGAGCAGCAATCGCCCCGGACCTGTCCGTTCTAGGGTCGTAAGCGCCAAAAGTCAACATGGGGATATACTTATCCCATATTCCCCTGAATGCAGCCGAAGTACCCCAAAGAGTCTGCAAGTCATAATTTGCTTGAGAATACGGTTCCACGGCAGCATCAAACTCAATCGGCGCCATTTCAAGGTTAATGTTCGGCATACCCTGAAGCTCGTCCGCCAGATCATTAATCTCTGTCAAGCCCTCGGTGGAGCTTGAAGCGTCTATCCCAGTGATTGCTGCGTTTCCAGCTTCGGTAAGAGTAAATCTACCCCCCGCGTCTATATCGTAAAACAACTGAATTCCCCTTGGTTCGTCTGGCACTTTAAGCGCCTCCACGATCCATAGAGGGGGTTCCTGTCCACGAGCCTCATCCCCAGCTACTCTCGCTTCAAAAGCTTGTCGTACATAGGGAGGAAGAGGTTTGTCTGGATGCGCTACATATTCCCCTGTTTCTTGTACAAGCTCGCCACGCTGCTGTCGGTCCCGTGCCAATAAAATACCCAATCGTCTTTCCTCTTCAGGAGTAGCAGTGCCGTTTGCAATTTTATCTAGAAGCTCGGTATCGGTAAGCATAAATCTTTCTTCACTCGGAGTAATGGAATCGTCGCCTTCCCGTAGTGCTACTTCATTTTGCGCCAAGCTGCGTACTCTATACCCCTTCCTAATTAAGGCTTGCCCTTGAGCGCGTCCAGCACTAGTACCGACATCAAGGTACTGTATGTCCTCCTCCATGTTTCCGTCTGCACCTTCTTTCTGCCCTACATAAGCCATCATGGTCTGAGTAGGTAAATTCCGACCTGCGGCGGCAATTTTGGCTCTTTCTAACGCCCCGGCCTCTTGGATGCCCAGCCTTTCTAACGCCCGTGCCTCTGTCTCCTCCGCTGTACGACGGGATAAAGCACTTCCGATAGCGGCTTGTCTGGCGGCTGCTTCACCAGCAGCTGATTGGGCGGCTTTAGATGCTTTGGGAACACCGGCCAGAACCGGTTCGGTTACAGCCGCAAACTTACTGGCTGTACTGCCATACAGGGGACGACCCTGGGAGTCCCGGTTAGCGGCAAGATTTAAACCTGCCCGGGCGGCATCAAAGAAAAGCTGAGAGCGAGCAAGCCTGTTTTGTTGCTCAGTTGGAGCCATAATCTCTTTTATGGTCTGATAGTCTTCACCGAAAAGTTCAGCAAGTCTGCTTATTTCTTCTTCTTTTTCTTTTCCCCACTCTCTCCATCCTTCCGGTTCGTCGCCGCCCAGTGCCCAGAACTCCTCTCCTGCCGTAGAAGTAGAGGTGCTACCACCCTGCAACTTTTTTACAGCACCACCAACCGCAGCCATCATCTGCGGAGGAGGCGGTGGTGGGGACATTCCCGGTCCTAGTAAAGCGCCTACCCCTTGGTCCGTGGGCGGTGGTCCCATTGCTAACTGGGGTGGACCCCCAGGTGGACCCATAGAAGGAGGAGGAGCCATGGGCGGCGGACTTCCCATAGCAGGGTCACCAGTGGGGGGTATCTGCTGAAGAAGTTGTTCAATTCCGCTTTCCATGACTCCTTGTTCGGTCATTAAGAAGGTTGGCTGCACAAGCGCCAGTACCGTTTCAGGGGTCTGGTGTGCATCCTGTTGTCCTACATACTGGGATAATTCGTCATAACGGGCCTGTATGGGCTTGTCATTACCCCGGATTGCATCAATTAATTGCTCGGTGTTACCGGCACTGTCTACCTTTTGGCTCATCTGCTGCGCGAACGCTGCTTCAATTCCTTCCGGGGCTGGTCCCATTTGAGGTGGTGGACCTCCCATTGGAGGTGGACCCATAGGTGGTGGTGGCATCATGGGCATTCCCCCGTTTGCCATCCGGTTCATCCGGTGACGAAGGTAACGCTTTTCTCTCAGGTCCCGTCCGTACTCATCCCGTGCATCTCTTCCCACGGCACCTCTGTCATAGGTTTTCGGGGCTATGCGGTATATCTCGTCATCGACATTACGAATGGTTCGCTCGTCGTGAGCCATTCCACCTGAGTTACGATATAAAGGATGATTTCTATACATTAGGCTTCTCTATGTCAGGCCGGAGCCAGTTGGTTAAATCCAGCTAGTGCGCCCAGTCCGGCCAGACCGTAACCCAAGGCTGTTTGCCCTGCTGTAGCTCCCGGTCGTGATTCAGTAGTTAAGCGTTGCTGTTGGGAGGGTATTCCTGAGAGCATGTCTCCAAAGTAGCTGTATTCCTTATAAGGCATCTGCTGTCTCGCCAGATTGGTCTTGTACACCGCATCCAGCACATCCTGATCTACCCCGCGCCTGATTGCACCAAGGTTACCCAGCATAGCGACATCAGCACGTCCCTGTCCTGCGGCCAAGCTGCCAAGGTTTGCTTCGCTGGTTCCAAGGCTTCCCAGTCCTTTTCCAAGATTGGAAAGCAATTCCACATCCCGCTGGCCCAATTGTCCGTAGGTGCTACCCAGGTTACCCATCATCTGGGCAGCTTGCTGGGCACGACGTTGCTGGTTTTCAAAATCGGTGGACGCCTGAGTCATGGCACTTTGATAGCCCTGTCCCCTGATTGAGGCAAGCGCCCTTAACTCTGCGTCATTAAGGTTACGCTGCGCTTCCTGCTGGGCAATTCCCGACCGTGAGCCGCCAAAAGCCCCGGCTCCTACCGCTTTCCCTGCCTCCTGCATGTCCGACATTTTCCGGGCGCGGTCAAAATCCGATTGCACCACATCCACGACTTGCTGTTCGTAAGGGTTGTAGTAGGCACTTATCTGGGAATCCGGGTCAGCCAAGGTGCCCGGGGTGAATTGACCAATCGAGGTTCCAAGTCCTGTAGCAGCGGACTGTTGGTAACCGTAGGGATCTTCGCGGGTAAGTCCCGCCAGTCCCCGTGCATCTTGCACGTATTGCTGACCCTGCTGGACATTCCGTAGGCCACCCTGCATGTAGGGCATAAACCCCCCAAGTCCCCGTTGGGCTTGGGCAGAGGCTTGTTGCTGCTCGGGGGTTAGGTCGGCAACCTGAAAATCGGGTTCATAGGCAGGACCTACCCATTGACCCGCATCGTCCATTATTTTTTCATAGCTTTGAATTGGGTAGCCAAACTCGTCTTTAAGTACCGCACCGGTTGTGGGGTCGGTTTTATCGACTAGGTTGTAACCAAAACGATTTGCCTGTAGTCCCCGAACATCCTGAAGTAAGCCACGACGCATGGCCTCCATATACGGCTCTTCCCGTGTCATTTGTTCGGTATAACTGACTATCGGCTCAGTCATTACGCAGCTCCTTCCAAGCGATGCATCATGTCATACATACGTTTCATGCCGTGTTTGCGACTGCCGTTACCTGCTCCTCTTACTGCATCTGCCGTCATAACAAACTCACCGTCGGACAGCATGGCCGGGATTTCGTCGGAGGTTCCTGTGCCCGGTCCATTGATAGAGCCGTTACGGCGTGGGTAGCTCTGGGCTAATCCCCCGTGCTGGCCTCGTGGCACGAACGTGGGTGCCGAACGGTAAGCCGCAGGGTTAGCTTGCATCAAGCCTTGCCATGTTTGACCCCTCCATGGGTCTGGTGGAGGTAACGGATCGGGGGGATCGAACTGGCCCGAAGCCCACAAGCCCCCTATACCAAGGCCCAGCAGCGGTCCATACTGGCGGATATAATCTTTTTTGTCTTGGAAAGCGCGAGAGTCCGGCAGAAACGCCTGTTTAAGGCTTCCTAATTTATTTGGGTCAGTAAACACATCCACCATGGATTCAGTAAACCCACGCTGGTCTATATCTCCCGCCGAAGCGGTAATAGGGGTTAAGCCCGTTCTAAAAGCTTCAACTTGCTGAGGTGAATACTCGTGTCCCGTGCCCCCATCTTTCCCATACCCAAGAGGGCCACTCGGTACTATTTTCGCGGCTTGCATCTCGGCAATTTCTTGAGGGGTAGCGGGAGCTATGGGACCTGTAGGAGTAGCTCCACCAGTTCCACCAGTTCCACCCGTTCCACCAGTTTGACCCGCTCCCATAAATTTTTGCGCTCCGAGAGAAGCAATCCCCATGGCAGCAGAGTATTTAAGGGCATCTTTGGGAGAAGCTCCCATGAGCAATGACGGAAGCCCGACGGTTACTACACTCTTAGCAATTGCCTCAACAGAGTCCCCAAGAAGACCTTTTACATAGTTAAACGCATCCCATAAGGGGCCACCACCCGATTGAAACCTTTGTACGCCATGACCTGCCGGTAAGGACATAATGCCAGTGTTTCTATGGGACGGATGGCGCTGGTTCACTAAGTTTCTCCAGATGCGGCTGGGGCAAAAACACTAATCCTTGTGATCTTTACTTCTTTGCCAGTCCACGGTGTTCCACAATTGGGACACACACCTGAAGGGTAGGAGGTTATCTCCGCAGGGGTATCCACCTCAGTATTACAAGATGCACATTCGATTATATCGGAACTATTAGCTTGCGTCATGTCGTTACCACCGTCACAGTGCCAACTTCCCCTGTAGCACTGTTTCCTGCCGGATAAGGCATACTCGCCAGCGTTATATGTAACACGCCAGCGACCTGAAAAACAGCCCCGGTTTCAAGTCCGACGTTGTTTTCCTGTAAATTAGTTAAAGTAAGGGTCGTGGCCCGTGAATCGCCGGGGTTCTGCACCTGTTCAAGGAACACGGAAAAGGCACGTACCACCTCGGAGGTATAGGTCTGGTTATACTTCTCCGGCGCGTTGGGAAAGAGCGGCCTTACAACCTTGCGGGTAGCCATTACTGCCTTCCGTCAGGACGTACTTCAACCCGTGGACTGCCAAGCCGCCACTGTATATCTATGGTGTTTGAAGCCACCTTCAGGGCAAACGACCGTCCACGGAGCCTGATATAGGCTTCGGTAGTAAATTGCTCTACCGGGGTGGTAGAAGTCTGGGTGACAGCAGAAGCGTTGCTCTGCAAGTATTGCCCACCGGGATAGTTCCGTGTTTCGAGGGTCATGTTCACTGAAGCGGCAGAATCGGTTGACGCATCAAAGGTCAGGTCGGGAATGAGACGATTGAGAAATACAAACTCCTCGCCTTCCCCAATACTGAGCTGGCTGGACTGGATATAACTGGCAATGGCCGAGGCCGGGGTAGTAGTCCCGTCATTAAGCCCGAATTCCTGCTGGTACAGGTAGCCGTCAGTATTGGCGGCAACCGGATAGTCATTGACCCCGCGATCTAGCCAGTAAGTGCGTACCATGGTGCCGTAGTACCACACCTTCTCCTCGTAGTTAAAGACCACGTAGCGATCTATCTCGGTAGCATCGGAAGAGGGGTAGAACCACCAGATTTCGGAAAAGGAGGAATTAAGCCCCGCAGTAACCAGTTCCTGTTGTTCAACATTAAAGTCATTGAACACGTAAGATCGTACAGAACAAGGAAGCTTTTGTACCTGTCCGGTGTAGATATAGAACTCTTCAACGCCCATCCAGAACACCATGTCGTCCACGGCCTTGACTGCAAGTGGCCCTGCGATAGTGGTGTTCTCTGAAATCTGGTCAATACCGAAAGTAAACGGAGGACCGAGATATTGCATGGCGTGTAGGGAAACATCGGTCCATATCAAGACTTGCTGGCGCGTTTCAACTGCACACACGATCTCGGAACCCGAACCTACCCTCAGATCCCCTGCGGTGTTAGTAGCTGCCGCCGCCCATTCGGTTATGGACTCTTGGTTGCTGAAGCGAATCAGCAGGGGGTCCTGCGTTCCAATGGATGTTTCAGCATCACACCCGAAAACAATAACATGGCGATCCCTGTCACTCACCATCACCTGCTTGGCAACCGTGGGAGTAGCGGCATCCGCTCCAGAAACAAGGGTAAGAGGCACTCCCCGGTCCGTGCCCAGGGTATCCGTGTCGGTGTCCCAGAAATAGATGTTACCGTCCCTGACATTAAAGAGAAGATCTTCGCCAAAGTTATCATGGGTCCATATTCGCAATTCGCTGGAAGGCGTAGTGGTAGCTGCCGATCCCCACGTTCCACGACTCCAGGTACCGGAACCCCAGCCTGTACCGGCCACAGCTACAATCAAACCTGTATTTACCTGATAAGAACCAACTGTTGAACCGCCGCCATTGCCTGTGTCAGAAGAATTGGCAGTTACAGGGGTATCAACAATCTCACCGTCCACGGTGAGGCTCTGGATCGTGGTCCCTGCGGTACGGGCCGAGATCGTATAGTTATCGGCATCTACAACAGTAACGATCTGGTATTCCTGATTAAGCACCCCCGCAGTAATGAGGCCGCCAAGGCTGACTGCCCCGGAGAACGTCACAAAATCGTTAGTTACTGCCCCGTGGGCCGTGTCTGTTATGGTAAGAACCGCAGAGCCGTTGACCGCAGCAAAGGTCACATCCCCCGGTGACGTAGTTACGCGGATCGGGGTGATGTCATAATACTGACCGCCTTGTTCTATGTAGTATTTAAGAGAGGTCCCTACTCCGGTTAAGGTCGTACCGGGAAGCGAGACAAAGGTATGCAGGGCGCGACAGACCCCTAGAAAACTGTAAATGGATTTTTTGACCCAGCCGCCTATCTTTTCGGGAAGTCCAAACCGGAAGCGGACTTTATTAGAATCGAACCAGCCGCCTTCGTTGGTGTAGGAGGTGGTTTCCCGGTTAACGCCGGGTCGAAACTGCAATTTGGTTAAAGGCATTTACATCTCTCTACTGGCTGTCATTTAGAGGGTTATCCAGTATTTGCTGAATCCTATCTTCTAAATCTTCCCTTACATCACGCAATTCCGTGTTTACATCTCGAATACTATCATTAACTCGCTCTTCAAGCGCGTAGACATCATCACGCAATTCACGGGTAGTCTCAGCTACCGTATCATCTGCTCCCCGCGCTATATCCTCTGTGCTGGCAACGTCTGTCTCGATACGATCAATCTGCTGATTTACGTTGTTTAGCATTCGCTGGTTTTGACTGGTCAGGTCATCAATGTCCTGTCGCAGGGATGCTTCGACCGTATTCAGGATTCTTTCCTGATCTTCCAGCCTAGTTGACAGTACAGCCAAACCTTCGTCATAGGAGGAAAAGTCCGGTGAAATGTAATTAACAATCGCTGCCTCGGCATCCAAGAGCCTTTGGTATAGTTCAAACCCACCCCATAGCCCACCGATTATCGTACCCAGGACAGGAATAATGATAAGCAGTTTGCCACCAGTGAGCTTTATAGCTCCGACTTCTATTTCAGTTTTATCGGTCATATTGCCCTTGAATTAGCTCTTGAAAAGTCTGCGCTCCTTGCCCTTGAAAAGCCCTTATATTGCCATCAACGGGTCTATTATCTCCATATATCTCCCTTTCCTGATACCACTGGCTCTGGTCTTGTAGCTCTACCCCGTAGACATCGAAACCTGGAACTCTCGACATCAGCAGAATAGTTAAGGTCTGGTCATCGAACCCACCAGAGTCCTGCACGTTCTCAAGCTGCGACTCAATGCTCTGCTCAATTTCAGCCTCAGTCATGGTTTGTAAGGCTGTCTCAGCTCGTTGCACAGTACGAGCTTCGTCAACGCTTGGAGGAGCCACATTAAACTGCCCAAAATCGGGAGCTTGTTGGCTTAGAAATTGCCCTATGGTCTGCCCAGTGGCAATAGCCTCATTAAAGTCTTGTTCAAACTTCATCTCTGTTACTGAGGCACTTAGCTCTTGCATCACTTCAACTTCTTCAGAAGGCGTCTCTTCGCTACTGCTTTGGGTAACTACTTGGTTAAAATTCTGTACTGGGCCGGTAGAGACTATTTCTTGTATCACCTCAATTTCCGACTCAAAACCCCCAGTATCACCAAATACATCGGTTGAACCCCCGGTGTCCATACTCTGCTGAATATCCGTCTGTCCTAACTGAGCAAGTTGCATAGAACCCGAATACCCTGAATCAAATACAATCCCTACTTCTGCCAGCGCCGCTGTCTGGGTGGTGTTAATAGCCTCACTGACAAAACTAGTGTCAGCGAAAGTGGCTTCTGGTGTAGGCGTAATAGCAAATGTACCTTGGGTAAAGGTCTGCGGAGAAGCAATGACCTGAGTACCCTGCGCTGGCCCACCACTGAAGGTCTGGACAGGCTGC
>Ga0114910_1000333_pt1 | contig 24718 bp, 13 predicted proteins | sample MalvireepMed_908_FD_83500 | JGI IMG/M metagenome (GOLD analysis project Ga0114910, IMG submission 83500) | Marine viral communities from the Global Malaspina Expedition - Malaspina viral metaG DeepMed_908 | ecosystem: Environmental > Aquatic > Marine > Oceanic | place: Mediterranean Sea...
TAGAAGCTTGAGCAGTATTTGATTTCATTTGTAAATTTTGCGCAACAAACTGTCCTAATTGACGCCCTTGTTTAAGCCCTTCTTCAATTGCTGCACGATAGTGAATTCCACCATAAAGACGACTTAAAGCGGCTTCTGAAGAAGCATTTCTAAACGAATCAAAACTACGTACAGGCAAACCATAAGCGGTTTCTGTATCATCATCAAACTGAAAATTATCTCCGTAAATTTGGGTAAGCACTTCTGCCGCTGCTCCCGAAACTACAGAGTGACCGCTGCTGTATTCTGGAAATGGCGGAGTTTGTAAAACAGGTGCCCAGGCATCGTCAATGTATTGATTGATGAGCGTCTCAGGACGGATGAGGTTACTGCGGTATTTCTCATCCCAACAGCTGATGAAGCCGTCAAAGAGGGCTACAGAAGTCTTGGTGTACACATAAACCGTTTCCATCAAGTCGGCATTGACTTTTTTGGTAGCGATTTTTACAATTCCGATCCAGTGACCGCCGGGCGTGATCTTTTTGGTAGCAAACATCAAGTGTCCTTTGTGTGTAGATACATAAGGATTGCAATCCCAAAATTTGGCGATTTCCATTTTTTCTGAATCATCACCTTCTTCGGTCATAGCGTTACGCACGTCATAAACTTCCATCAATTGTTTGTGAAATTCAGAATCTTCTTCCATAGAAAATTCAGGTGGAGGAATTGGCATAAATTGATCTGCAGAATCTATTACCAGCGTTCTGATTTTCATCCAGTGTGGCTCAATGCCGTCCATATATGCAGGAGGCGTAGGTTGCCAGCGTGAAGGATTATCAGGATTCACCGAGAACTTTGGCATAGTACGCGTTTGCTTGTACATATCACCATCCATCCAAGCTTTGATGTGATCTGCAACTTTGAGTCCATAAGCTTTTGAAGCGGCCAACTCGGTTGGGTTTTGCTCTTCCCATTGCATATACAAACTGTCACGCATTTCGGTAATGCGATCTTCAGAAAAGATGAGGCTTTTAGCCATTTCCATCTGTGCAACAAGCGCAGCCACATCATAATTTACAGCGGCGTCAGCATCAGGTTTTGGCGTTTCTCCTAATTCATGAATTTGACCTGCCAGACTTTTATACTCAGGGTGATTTTGAACCAAAACTTCGTAGGCCGCCATATTGGAATAGGCGTAAATTCGGCTGGCCACAGGTGGCGAAAAAATATCATGAATGATCACCTCGGTAACTTTATCTACAGCATTATTATAGTCATCTGGAGTTACGGTTAAAGGTGTTTCTTCTTTAGTACACGAAGCGAATGCTACAGTGATTAAAAGAATTGAGCATATTTTTTTCAACATAATCTTCAAATTATTTTAGGGAAATCTTGATGAAAACGATTTCTTAAACTTAAAATTTTATGGGTACAACAGGTTGTACGCTAGTTTAATTTATAAAGTTGGCTGGTGGCGTTGTTAGGTGTCGCAAGTAAATACTTTTGACCATTTAATGAAAGTATTGAAAGATCTCTTATTGATTTTCGTGCAAAATCTAATCCGATTTGATCTCCCGGAATCACCGTGCTTTCATCTTTGATCAGGGCGCCGTTAAAGCTGTCTAATCTTCCGTGAAAGGGCTGTACGCCAAAGTAATTTCCGGCTGCAAGAACTTCTTCTTTACCATCATTATCGAAGTCAAATTTACAAAAACTTAACACCGGTGCAACCTGAAAATCACGACCTAAAGCTACAAATTCAAATTTGCCGCCGTCATTGCGCAGATAACCGGTTTCTAAGGTTTGTACTTCCAGTTTTGTACTTGTTTCTAACTGATCTTTGCTAAGAATTTGCTCGATGGTTTGACCGGCAAAATCTCTGTAATTCTGATATTTTTTTCTGAAAGAAACCACTTGAGATGCCAGCGCATCAAGCCCCATTAAAGGATAATATTTACCTTCTTTGGCTGTAGTGACAATAGTTTCCGTCTGACCATTATTGTCAAAATCATTATAAAACATCACCATTGGAGCATCGACCGAAGCTTTAAATTTGCTGTTTTTACCCCAGTTTCCAATTAGATAATCTTCATCACCATCACCGTCAATATCAAACGGAATCACGCTTTGCCAAAGCCCGTTAAGATTTTCAGTTCCTAAATCGACTTTAGTTAATCTACCATTTTTATTTTCTAGAAAGGTAGGTGCCATCCATTCGCCAACGACCACAAGGTCTAACTTTCCGTCCTTGTTAAAATCGCTCCAAACGGCAGCGGTTACCATTCCGAGATCTTTAAATTCTTGCACTACGCGGAAACTTCCGTTTTCATTTTCTAAAAGATAGGAAACCGGCGTTTTACCAAAACTTCCTGTTATGGCTTGTGTTCCGGCAAAAACATCAAGATCGCCGTCCCCGTCATAATCATAAGTTGCAAGAACCGAAGTATTGTCAAAAAGCTCAGGCATTGTAGCTGAAGAAAAAGCTGCGCCGTCGTTAAGGTAAAGTCCGTCAATCAAGGGTTTTGCTCTGTTAAAAAAGTCGCCACCTGCTGTACCGGTCATCAAATCGTTTTTTCCGTCTTGGTTGAAGTCAGCGATAACAGCGGTTACCTCTTCATTGATCGAATCCTTTTTAATGCTAGCAAATTCTGTTTTTACAAAAACTGAATCCTGTTGAATAAAGACTTGTGACGGAATGTATTTCGATCCGCCAAAAAACACGTCATCGTTCCCGTCTCCATCAAGATCGCCAACTGCAACAGCCGGACCGCGATCACCTATTTGATAAGGAATTAATTTCTCACGATCAAAGTCGGAATAGGCATCTTCAATGTGTGTAAAATCAAGGCCTAAAGAATCGGTTACTTTTGAGAACAGCTTTTGCTGTTTGGGTTTTAAACGGTTGTAATCAAAAGTCTGTGTGTTTTCTTGATTCACTACAAGACTTTGATTGGCACTGATGTCTTTAAGCATTTGACTTGTCTTATCGGGCCAAATGATTCGCACAGAGTCAACGGTTTTGGCATCGCCTAATCCAAAATGGATCATTGGTTCTGAAGAAGCCTGAAAACCACGCACGGTAAAAAGTTCTTTAAACTGCTTGATTCCGTTAGCATACGCATACACTTTAGCGCCGATGGCATAGGTGTTTGAGCTTTGCGTTTTCAGTTTTAGCTTAAGATAATTGGCTTTCTCATCGGTTTTATTGATGTAAAAGGTAGGCGAAGCATTGATGTTATTAGTGATTAAATCCAGGTCGCCGTCATTATCAAGATCGGCGTAGGCCGTCGCTCCGGAAACAATGGTGTCTTTTGCGATCCATTTACCAGACTGATCTTTGAATTGTAAATCGGCGCTTCCTTCATACACATAATTATGTGTTACTCCAGAAGGCATCAGATCGAGCGCCTTAGTGTCGATCAATCCGGTGTTATTGATCTTACTTTGAATCTGCTCGTTTGATACAAACTTGATGTAATCGAGGTCGTTCGGGCGTTTTGGGATTCCGTTAGAGATAAAAAGATCCTGCTGCATATCTTGATTAAAATCGGCAAACAAAGCGCTCCAACTCCAGTCTGTAGCGGCGACTCCGCTCAATAACGCGCTTTCTTGGTAATCCTTCCCGTCACGATTGATGAACAACATATTTCTCGTAAACTGATAGTGGTACCCATATCGATCTGTGCGCAAGCGCTGCGTCTGAATATTATCATCACCTTCGGAAGCTTTCAAAACGTTCTCATCCTGCGGAAGCATATCTAGCGAAATCAAATCGGGCCAGCCGTCGTGATTGAGATCAGCCACGTCGCTTCCCATCGAAAAACGGCTGGTGTGGCCAAAATGATTTTTTAAATCTTCGGTAAAAGTGCCATCACCGTTATTGATGTAGTAATAATCATCTTCGTGAAAATCATTACCAATATACAGATCTGGATATCCGTCAAGGTTAAAGTCAGCAACCGCAATTCCTAATCCGTAGCCATTAATTCCACCATAAATTCCTGCTTCTTCACTAACATCGGTAAATGTTCCGCCGTCGTTACGCATCAGGCGATCTCCGGTTTGTTGATTGCGTTCGTAACGTAAATCTGCCTTTCCAAATGAACTCTGTGTATGCACCGCGTGATTGAGAATGTAGATGTCTAGATCGCCATCCAGGTCATAATCTAAAAATGCGGCAGAAGAAGAATAGGTGTCCAGATCAAGACCATATGCTGCAGCGCGTTCGGTAAATGTGCCATCGCCGTTATTGATAAAAAGTTCGTTGTATCCGTCCAATCCATTGAGGCCAACCACCGCACATACATAAATGTCTAGAAAGCCATCACCGTTTACGTCACCCATAACGGCACCGGTGTTCCAATCGCTGTTTCCTGCAACTCCGGCTTTTTCGGTTATATCTTCAAATTTTAGATTTCCCTTGTTCAGATACAGTTGATTTTTAACCTGATTTCCTGAAAAGTAAATATCTGGCAAGCCGTCATTATTGATATCGCCAATTGCGAGTCCGCCGCCATTATAAAAATAGAGGTAGTCCAGAATATTCATATCGTCAGTTGCCTCGAGTGTATTTTTAAATGTCACCCCTGTTTTTTCAGGGCTTGGATTTAAAAATAATTCCGGCTCGTCTTTACAAGAAACCAGCGATAAACCTAAAATGAGCAGTGAGAAAAACTTATTCATTGAGCACAAAGGTTTTTGGTTTTTGATCATTAACCGAAGCGATTAAATAGGTAGTTCCATTTTTATCTTTGAAGGTAGCAAGATGCTTTACTTCTCCTTTTACGAAAAAGCCGCTCTTGTCATAATTCTGCCAAGCATAAGATGCATCACCTTCATTGAGTAATACGTTACCAAAGCTGGCATCTAGCTGAGAATATTGCGGTTTGAACTCAAAGTTGTTGCCCGCCATAATCAAATCGGCTAAACCATCTTTATTAATATCGGTCGCGACAATATCGCAAACGCATGACAATTGCGTTTGATAGGGAAGTGGCTTTAAACTGAAATTACCCTTACCATCATTTACAGCGATCATAGATTGCGCATATTTTACCGATTTTTTAATCGCATTCTGAAGGCTTTCTTTTGAGAAAATCTCGTCAATATAACGGTTTGCATAATCTGAAGCTTTGAGGTTTTGCTTTTTAAGCGAACTCATTTGCGCGGTGATCTCTTTCTTTTGATGTAACGGGTAATCCTTCCCATTTTTATGCATCGTAGTGATTTGCTCGATCGTTCCGTTGTTGTCAAAATCGTTGATGTACATAGACATTGGGCGTTGCTCAGAAGGGAGATAGTGTAGATTTTCTCCTTCATTACCCAATACTAAATCCATATCACCGTCATTGTCGATGTCAACCGCTGCGATAGTGTTCCACCAGCCAGTTTTATCGCTTAAACTTGTTTCTTTTAGCGAAAGTCGTCTTCCTGAATTTTTATATACAAGCGGTGCACCCCATTCTGACACCGTGATCAAATCAGCTTTACCGTCTTCGTCTATATCCAGCCAAAGTGCGTCAGTCACCATTCCTGCATCTTTGGTGTCGTAAGCCAAACGCTCGGTCGCATCTACAAAAACACCATTGCCGGTATTTTCTAAGAAGAGTTGTTTAGGGTCTACCCCATAAACGCCAACCACGCTGCGAGAGCCTATAAACACATCCATATCGCCGTCGCCGTCAAAATCGTAAGGCGCAACAACGCTCATATTTTGAAATGCTGAAGGCAACTCTTCGGGGGCTTTGTTGAAGTTTCCTTTGCCGTCGTTTAAATACAATCTAGGTTTTAATTGTTCTTTTTTACCTACTTCATTTCCGCCGGAAGCAACCATTAAATCCAGATCACCATCACCATCGGCATCAAAAAGGGCAGCAGCGGTGTCTTCATAAAAAGCATCTTCAGTAAATACCGACTGATTTTTGATATTCAGCTTGCCTTTGCCTTGATGTAAATACAGCGTTCCTGCGCTTCCACTAGGAGCTCCCACATAAACATCTTCATTACCATCGCCATCAACATCTCCTATAGCTAGCGCCGGACCTTCCTGCGAAAGTTTTTTAGCGATCAAACCTTCGTAATCAAAGTCGTTATAATTGTTTTCGGTATTTGCTTTGAGCTTCTCGTTGCTTAATTCGGTAAGCAATTGAGCTTGTGGCTGTCGCTTTTTTGGAATGTAGGTTTCCGTAGCATCAGCTTGAGCTAAAGCTAAAGTTTGATCGGTCGCAACTTGGGTTAAAAGCTGTGTTTTATCATTAGGCCATAAAACGCGAAGTGAATCAATAGTTTGCGTAGCGCCTAAACCAATTGTCATTTTATAATCTACAGAAGATTGAAACCCACGCACCGGATACAATTCTTGAAAAATCTCCTGATCATCAAAATACAAACGCACCGAAGCACCCACGGCAAATGGGTTTTGCTCGCCGCCTTTAAAGCTTAGGCTTAAATAATGATTTTGGTTTTGTTGTGCAGCTTCATTGCGGTAAATAAAGGTTTGCATATTTACGTTATTCACGACCAGATCGAGATCCCCATCATTATCCAAATCCCCGTATGCTGAACCGTTGGACATACTTGGCATATCAAGCCCCCATTTTTTACCGGCATCTTCAAAAGTCAAATCTTTTTTATTGCGATACACCGCATTAGGTAGGGGCTTTTTAGGCATTTTGTCAATGATCGAATCAATTGCCTGACGCTTACCGGTCATCGCCATATTTTGAATGATCTCATTGGCAAAAAAGTCGACAAAGTCAAGATCAGTTAAATCGTGGTTGATTCCGTTGGTGACATAAATATCACGATATCCATCATTATCAAGGTCGACAAGGAGTCCGGCCCAGCTCCAGTCGGTTGCATCTACACCACTGTAATAGGCGGTTTCAGAAAAGGTGCCGTTACCGTTATTCACTTGAAGTGTATTCTGAATAAACTGCTGATAAAAATCTTTACTCTGCTTGAGTTTGTACACATTATAATTATCAAACTCCATTACCGATTTTACGCGCTCTTCCGGCTCGGGAAGCATATCAGTAATAAAAATATCTTGCAGTCCATCGTTATTGATATCTGCCATATCAACACCCATCGCAGAAAGGGATAGGTGAGAAGTCCAATTTTTTATTTCTTCTTTAAAGGTGCCATCTTTTTGATTGATGTAGAGGTAATCGCGCTCGTAGAAATCATTGGAAATATAGATATCCGGATACAGGTCATTGTTGATGTCTGTGATCATTACGCCAAGGCCAAAACCAATTAAACTACCATAAATACCGGCTTCTTCACTAACATCGGTAAAGGTTCCGCCGTCGTTACGCATAAGAAGATCGCCTACACCTTTAAAAACATCAGGAACATTCTCCCAGTTTTCTGCCCGCGTATCGCGTTGCTCAGCATATCCCAATCCGCTTACAGGAACGTTGCTGTTATTTAAAATATACACATCAAGGTCACCATCTTTATCATAATCAAAGAAACTCGCTTGCGTAGAAAATCCTGATTTTGCCAGATTGTATTCCTGTGCTTTTTCGGTAAAAGTGAGATCGCCGTTGTTGATGTACAGATCATTGTCGTGATTGTTACCTTTCATATTTCCGGCATTGCTCACATAAATATCCAGCAAACCATCAGCATTTACATCTGCCATCACCACGCCTGTAGACCAAGGCTTGTTTCCGCCTACACCGGCTTTTTCGGTAATGTCTTCAAACTTAAAATCTCCTTTGTTGAGGTAAAGTTTGTTCTGGCCCATATTAGCGGTCAAGTAGATGTCTGCAAGGCCATCATTGTTGATGTCACCAATAGCAACACCACCACCATTATAGAAATTTCGGTATTTAAAAATATTGAAATCGCTCTGATTTTTGATAGCGTTCACAAAGTCGATACCCGTTTTCTCGGTAGACATTGTGGTAAACAAGGTGGGCTCTTGATCAATTGCAGCATCATTTTCTTGCTTATCCTGATCACAAGAAGCGAAAGCTAAACAAATACCGATAAAGTATATTTTCTTAAAACTAATCATGTGCAGTCTCTTTTCTAATAAAAAGCGGTTTATCATTATTACGACCTATGATGTACAGAAGGTCGTCTTTAATCTTCAGTTTTGAGTTGCTGCGAGCAGCACCTCTAAGGTCAATATTGTGGTTGCCGGTATAGTTGAAACCCAATCCTGTGTTCAACAAAAATACACCGTGCGAGGCATCAAGTCTGCCCAACTGGGTGCTGATCTCGCTGTCATTTCCTAAAAGCAAAATATCCAGTAAACCATCGGCATTAAAGTCTTCGGTAATCATTGTTTTTACACTCGAAATCTGTGCCATTTTTGGTAAAGCTTTTGCTTTAAAGGTTAAATTTCCTTGGTTTTCAAAATACGTGGTCTCAAGCGTAAATACTTGCTTTTTTTCAGCTTTTTCAAGTTTTTCTTCAGAAAGTAAATCGGTGATGCCGGCTTTTGCAAAATCGTGATAGCTCAAGAATTTCTTATTCAAGAACGGAAGCTGCTTAACCAACTCATCTTTAGTCGCCAAAACGGTTTCGGTTCCCTTATAGAAATAGGTAGTGATCGGATCTATTTTACCGTTTTTATCAAAATCGAAACGATACAGATTCAAGGGTTTTTCAACAGAAGCGGTCAGGCGGGTATTCAAGCCCCAATTGCCGACAATCAAATCGATATCGCCATCGCCGTCAAAATCTTCAGCACGAATGCTATTCCAGAGGCCGTTTGTGTTGTTAAGACTTTCTGAGTTTAAAAGGCTTAGATTTTTACCCGAATTCATAAAGATCATAACTGGCATCCAGTGGCCGCAGACGATGGCATCTTTAAAACCGTTGTGGTCAAGATCGACCCAGATAAGATCCTTTACATTTCCTGCGGAAGAAAAGTCGGGAGCGTAGCTTGATGTAACATCAGTAAAATTTCCATTACCGTCATTTTTAAGAAGGAATTGCTGCGGAGTAGCACCAAAGTGTTGAGGGACCAAATCGCTGGTTAAAGCAAGATCTGTGTTGCCGTCGTTATCAAAATCTACAGCAGTGATCGCTGAAGCATTAAGCGTCAAGCCTTCAAATGCATTACTCACTTTTGTAAAACCTTCTTCCGAATTTAGGTAAAGGCGAGGCGTGAGTTGTCTTCCGCTGGTAAATTCATTCCCGCCGCTGGCAATGATAATATCGAGGAACTCGTCATTGTTGACATCAACAAGTGTCGCAGTGGTGTCTTCGTTGATCGCGTCTTCTTCACTTTTTGGGAGGAACGCTTCGGTGAAACTTCCGTTTTCTTGCTGGATGAAAATACTTGTTTGTTGCGCTTTGGCACCTAGAATCAAAATATCGTCAAGACCGTCATTATTCAAATCTCCGGTTTCTATTGTCGGACCTGTGTTGGTGCTGGCATAAGGAACCAAAGGATCACGACTGAATTCAATAGCGTTTCCGTCTTTATGTAGAAAGTCAATTTGAGTAGTGTCTTGGACCCAAACAAGATCAGATTTGTAGGCCTTTTCAAGGCTTGATGTTGATGCGTTTTTTTCGTCTAAAACAAGATCAGCCTTCACGTTTTTAATTATTTGAGATGTTCCGGAAGGCCAGAGCACTTCTAACGAGTCTAACTGCGAGGCGTTGCCTAATCCAACAAAAATGAAAGGAGCAACTGCCGACATAAAGCCTCGTGTGGTATAGTTTTCAAAAACCTGAATATTGTCAGAACTATAAGCGGTGACTTTGGCACCAATGCCAAACGTGTTGGGTGCAGTTCCTTTAAAATGAATGGAGATTCCGCTCGTGCCTTCGGCGGTTTCCACAGTGGTGTTTTTTAAAATAGATGCCTGCTGATTGACGTTATTTACGACCAAATCAAGATCGCCGTCATTGTCCAGGTCTCCATAAGCAGCACCATTGCTGAAGGTTTTTTCATTAGAGGTCCATCGTGCGGTAACATCTTCAAAAGTGCCGTTGCCTAAATTTTTATAGGCATAATTGGCTGCATTTATTTCTGGAAGTTTGTTGATGAATTCCATCTCAGCTTCAGACATATTTTTGCCTAAACGTTTTTGAATACTTTCGTTGGAGATGAAATTCACAAAATCCATATCATTTGTAGCGCCTAAAATTCCGTTAGCGATATAAATATCTTTAAAACCGTCATTATCAAAGTCGGCCATTAAAGGACTCCAGGACCATTCGGTTGCAGCGACACCACTTTGAAACGCCGTTTCTGCAAATCTGCCATTGCCTAAATTGAGCTGTAGGGTGTTTTGCATAAATTGGTAATCGTAGCCGTTTCTGATTTGATTTTGATAAATAGGATACGCATATTCATTACCCGATGCTTTCAGAACCTGAAGATCTTCGGGCAACATATCTAGACTTAAGATATCTGCGTTTCCGTCGTTATTGATATCTGCAATGTCGCTTCCCATTGAAAAATGCGAAGTATGCCCAAGTAAATTTTGCGTCGTATTGACTTCAGAAAAGGTGCCATTTTGATTGTTGAGGTAGACGTAGTCGTTCTCAAAAAAATCGTTTGCAATGTAGATGTCGGGATAGCCATCGTTGTTTAAATCTGCTACGGAAACGCCTAAGCCATAACCAATTTTACTGCTGAAGATGCCGGCTTGTTGGGTTATTTCGGTGAAATTCCCATTGTCATTGCGATAGAGTTTGTCCCCGCGAAGACTGTCTGAAACCTTGCGAATCGCGGCTCTACCATAGTTTGAATTGGGGTGAACAGAATGATTGAGCAAATACATGTCAAGGTCGCCATCTTTGTCATAATCAAAAAAACTAGCTTGTGTAGAAAGGCCGGTGAAATCCAGTCCATATTCCGAAGCAGCTTCCTTAAATGTTGGAATTCCGTTGGTGGTTCCTTGATTGATGTAAAGTTTATTGTGGCCTTTTAAATCTAAATGTCCGCTCACAGTACAAACATAAAGGTCTAAAAGTCCGTCTGCATTAATATCAACGGTAGTTACACCTGTATTCCAAGAAGTAGAAGAAGTGTCTATGCCGGCATTGCCGGTAATGTCTTTAAATTGAAAATTACCTTGATTTAGATATAATTTATCTGATACCTGATTTCCGGTAAAATAAATATCTAGTAAACCATCGTTATTAAAGTCGGCTACCGCGGTTCCGGCTCCGTTATAAAAATATAGGTAGTTGAGAATGTTGAGTTGGGGTGTGCTGTTAAGTGTATTGGTGAATGTAATCCCAGAATCTGACACCGACTCAAATTTTGGAGTCTTGGTCTCTGTGCTGCACGATATACTTAAAGCAAGCAATACACTTAAAAGAAAAGGGTACAATCTTGTCATAGGTTTTACGAGCAGTTTAGGGAAAATATGGAGTTTGATTTAAAACTAGGAGACTTCGGTTTAAAACAAAAACTATTTGAGAGATAAAAGTTGGATAAATCGTTTAATTTAAAAGGAGGGTCAAAATAGACCCTCCTTTCTTATTATTTGTGTGCTAAATCTTAAGATTTAGTAACCCGGGTTTTGAGTCAAGTTCGGGTTAAGAATAATCTGTGTATTTGGTATTGGGAAGAGATTCTTTTCATCATTTCCTACGGCAGATGGATCTTTAAACGCCCAATCTTTAGTATACTGACCAAAACGAATCAAATCATTCCTTCTCCAAAATTCGATGTATAATTCACGACCACGCTCATCAATAACATCTTGATCTGTAAGACTGCTTAGCGGTGTAGCCCCTCTCAAAACTCTTAAGGCATTCATAAGCGTTAAGGCATTATCGGTGCTTGTACCGCCATTATGAATCGCCTCAATTTTCATTAAATAGGCATCGGCATATCGAAAGAATATCTCGTGCTCTCTAAAAGCACCATTTCTTGGGTTGTATTTAATTACGCGTATCCCTGTTTGTTCACCATTTTCAATAAGACTTGGTTGACCAGTACCAGCATCTACAAAATCACGTTTGAACTCTAGTGGAACGTTACCTCTGTCAGTAAGTTCTTCTCCATTGAGGCCGTATTGTTGACCGATTAAAAACCCGTATCCAACATTTGACGCATCAGCAAATCCATCATTGTCAATATCACTCATCAAGTCTTGCCCTGTGAATGGGATGCCGCTTTGGGGGACATAACCACGACGCTCTTCTTGACCAGAATTTGGAGTATTTAGATTAGCATCACCTTCAAACATATCATAATATTCAGCTAGTGTTGCAAAACCATTCCAGCCTCCACCTGTGTTGTCAGGGTGGGTAAAGTTGTAATGCAATGTATTCCATATACGATTTCCGGTAGATGTGTTTATATACCAAATCGTTTCGGTATCGCTAGTAGGTTCAAAAACTTCAAAATATCCTTCTTGCAATGCATACCCATCATTTTCGATTTCTTCGATTAGCGTAATTACTTCATTCATATCCGATGAAGACGGGCTTCCCGTTTTTTCATAGATATGTCTGTTTAAGTGTACTTTAGCTAAAAGGTACCGTGCAGCTGCTTTGGTCGCTCGCGGATTATCATCCCCTGCAGAAGAAGCAGGTAATCCTGTTATAGCATTTTGTAAATCTGAAACAATTGCAGCTACTGCATCTGCTCCAGTTAAAACCTCAGGATTTTCCCTAGGATCTGCTGTCGTAGATCTAAAGGGGACCTGTCCAAAATTGTCTAGAATTACAAACATTCCTAAAGCACGTAGGAATGAAGCATGTGCGATTGATTCAGCTGAAGAAGCTGATCTTTCATCGAGCACCGTGCTTGCAGTTAATTGAAGTTCATTCCATTGGTCAAAAACCGTTCTAATATACTGGTGGTCTGCGGTCCAGGTATGCTGGTGTAATTGTCTCCATATCCCGTTGTCACCCCAATCAGAACCTCTTGTAGGTACTAGTTGAGCGTCTGTTGTTACTTCGCTAAGTGCATATAAATTCGCTTGGTCTCCAATATATCCTTGCAGGTTATTATACATACCGCTCACTGTACTAGCAGCCTCTTCAGCAGTAGAAATACCATCAAAACCATCTGTAAGTATTGAATCTGTTTCCTCAATTTCTAAGTCAGTACAGGCAGTTAAAGCCGCTGCTGTTATAAAACTGAGAAAGACCAATTTAATTTTTTTTGTTCTTTTCATCTTATCAATTTTTTTAATTAAAACTTAGCGTTTAGTCCTATTGTTACTGTTGTGGGTCTTGGAAAAGACGTATAGTCAATTCCTGCACTTGGGATACCGCTGCCAAAATCACCTGTAGAGGATGATACCTCGGGATCAAGACCGCTATAACCAGTGATTAGAAATAAATTTTGACCAGTAACATTTACTCTGAGTGACTGAACAATAGATCCTTCGCGCATAGGGATATTATATCCTACAGACGCATTTTGAAGTCTTACAAAATCACCACTCTCTAAGTAAAGCGTAGAAACCTCCTGAGAAACAAGGGCCAATCCGTCTAAAGTGGCATTTCTTGAGGTAAGAAAAGTAGGTCTATTCAGAAACGCATTCGCTGTATTGTTGTATACATAAAAACCAAACTGACCGGTAAAGAAGGTTGAAAAGTCCCAGTTTTTCACACTTAAATTAAGCGACAAACCGGTATTCCAGTCGGGTAAGGCATCCTTTCCAACAAAATCTTTATCATCTGCAGAAAAGTTAGGAGCACCATCAGCATCCTCTGAATATTCAGCCATGTAATATGAGAATAATGATCTTCCTTCTCCAAGTCTTTGTACAAAGGCACCAGTAAGACCAGGACCATTTACCTCGCCAAAATTCGCTACGGTACCATTGAGACCTGTTACTTCATTATGGTTGTATGAGATATTAAATGAAGCTGAAAAATTTACATCTTCTGTTTGAATCAAGTCATAATTTAGAGCTAATTCAACCCCTTTGTTGATTACTTCCCCGTCTTCTAAGTTTACAAATCGGAATGGGTCAAAAGCAGGTGCTGGAGCAGGAGATCTGAATAATAGATCTCTTGTGGCTTTGCGATATAAATCAAGAGAACCATTAAAACGATCATTGTTAAAGCCAAAATCAATACCAAAGTTCAAATCAATTGTGGACTCCCATTTAAGATCTGGATTTTGTACCGCTACAGTTTCTAGACCAGGTCTGTTAACCGTCCCATCGTCAGTAATACTAGGTCCACCAAAACGTTGTCTGTTCAAGTACTGAGCATAACCCAAGCCTTCTTGATTACCGGTAGAACCTGCACCAACACGAAGTTTGAGCGTAGAGAACGAATCACCTATGAAGTCCTCATCACCCAGTTGCCAAGCAAAGGCTGCTGAAGGAAAATAACCATATTTGTTGTTTTCACCAAAGCGAGAAGAGCCATCAGCTCTCATTGTCGCAGTAAGTAAATATTTATCAGCAAAAGTTAACTGAACACGCGCAAAATAAGATTGTAACTCATCGGTATTATCAAAGGTGTCTAACCATAATGATTCATAGACACCATCAAATGAGGGTAAAACCCCAGAATCATCAAATGGCATTAATGAATTTAAGAACGAGTTTGCACCATTAGAATCATATCCAAATTGTTGATAAGGATTGTTAATGATACCCTGTAAATCATTTACGGCACCACGTAAAGCACTCTGCATATCGATCAGGTTTGCAACGGGTGATCCGTAACCCTGAGCATTAAAACCCTGACGTCTGAAATCCTGAAACGAATATCCGGCAAGTGCATCAATTTTAAAATCATCAAAATCTTTGGCATATCGTAGGGTTGTTTCTAGTAATTTGCTGGTATTCTCTAATGTGTTATATGAAGCCTGTCCATTATCAGTAACTCTATTAAAGTTGTTGATATTAGGCGATACAGCAGCCTGAGCTTCTGCATCAGATTTATCGTAACCTAAACTTACTTTACCGGTAATTGCATCGGTAAATTTATATTCAGTTGATAGGTTTAATAAATATCTGTTGGTATTTGTAATTGCATAGTAATTGTTGAGGTAGTTTGCTGGATTTAAAAGGTTTCCGGCAAAGAAAAACTCAGGATCTGCAGGCCACGTTGGATTTGCTGAATAAGCGGCTCCAATAAGGTTACCACTTGCACCTCCTTGCCCACTAATTGGTGGTGCTTCGTCATTTACACGAGAATAAGAAGCTTGTAGTGCAAAACTTAATTTATCATCAAAGAAACGTTGATTTGCGTTTAGACGTGTAGTAATACGTTCTTGAGATGAGTTTTGAATAACACCTTCGATGTTTCCATAGCTTACAGTCGCACGTACATTACCCGAGTTGTAGTTATTAGAATACGACAGGTTATTATTTGTAGATATCGTCGAACGTGTAATATAGTCTTGCCAGTCTGTGTTTGATCCAAAAGCAAGATCATTTGCGATATCCTGACCCCTTAAATCTGCAGTGTTGGCTAGAAACTCCTGAGCATTAAAAAGTTCGTATTCTCTTGCTGGAGCAGAAAAACTCATATTGGTAGACAATTCAAAGACACCTCCCTGAGCCCCACGACCGCTTTTGGTTGTTACGATAACTACACCGTTAGCACCACGAGAACCATAGATTGCTGTAGCAGAGGCATCCTTCAATATAGAAATACTCTCAATATCATTTGGGTTGATAAAGTTTAAAGGGTTTCTGGTAGCGTTTGCTCCATTTATAATATCACCACCTGAAGGGGTTGTTGATTCACCTGAAAGTGGAATACCGTCAACAACAAAGAGAGGATTGTTATTAGAACGAATAGAGTTTGAACCCCTAATTCTTATGTTGTTCCCAGCACCGGGCTCACCACTACTTTGAGAGATGTTGACCCCGGCAGTCTTACCCTGAATCAATTGTTCGGGCGAGGCGATCGCACCTTGATTAAATTCTTCAGACGTAACAGATGACACAGACCCTGTTGCATCTTTAACAGTTGTGGTTCCATAACCAATTACAACTACTTCTTCTAAGGCTGCTGCATCTTCTTGAAGTGTAACGTTAACGGTAGATCTACCATTAACGGCAACTTCTTGAGGAGCAAACCCGACATAACTAAAAACCAGGACGCTTCCTGCAGCTACATCGTTTAAGGTATAATTTCCGTCAAAATCTGTTGTTGTCCCATTGGTAGTTCCTTTTACGAGAACGTTTGCGCCCGGAAGCGGACCATTAGGTTCAGATACTGTTCCGGATACTGTTTGCGCTTGTGCCATACCTGCCAGTAAAAGCGAAGCGAAAAACAACATACTTCTAAGTATTACATGCTTCATAAGTTTGAATTTTAATTGAATTATTTTGGTTTTCCAATAATGTTTCTTGGTGACCAAATTTATATAAATAATTGATTAAACAAGGGTAACTACAACGTTTAAGTAGCGAAATCGATGTAGTTTTGAAAACTGTATTTTATACGCTTATCCGTAAAAATTTATCAAATAATTAATAATATTTGAAAATATAGTGAAAATATTATGGAATATTCATACCTATTCAATTTATTGTAGAAACAGCGCAGTGATTCTCTCAACGTATTTAAGGTGAATATTTTTTTTGAAAAAGGGTAAAATTGTACCAATTTGAGGCAATATTGACCATAGATTATGCAAGTATTTTTCTCAAAAACGTCAATTTTCTTCTTTTGTTAATTAAAGGTTAATTTAACATTTATTCGAAATAAGCTAAATCGATTAAATAATAAAGATGGAAAGCCGATGGTTTAGCTTTAAACGTGAATGAAAGTATCTTTGCGTTATGATTTATGATACGATAATAATTGGTGGAGGTGCAGCAGGTTTTTTTACAGCAATTAATCTGGCAAAACAACGAAGCGATCTTTCTATAATGATCCTAGAGCGTGGTGGGCAGGTTCTCGAGAAAGTAAGGATCTCTGGTGGTGGTCGTTGCAACGTGACACACGCAGAGTTTGACCCAAGGTCGCTCACTTCTTATTATCCTCGGGGTAATCGTGAATTGTTGGGGCCGTTTCACACATTTATGACTGGTGATACCATGGCTTGGTTTGAAGAGCGTGGCGTATCGCTTAAAATAGAAGAGGACGGGCGTATTTTTCCGCAGTCTGATAGCTCACAAAGTATTATAGATTGTTTTCTTAAGGAGGCTGAAAACTTAAATGTAGAGGTAGTAACAAAAACTCCCATTACCGCGATTACACAAACTAATGATAGTTTTTCGATTAGTTCCAAATCACAGACCTACGAAGCTAAAACCCTAGTGATTGCTACCGGAAGTAATCCAAAAATGCTAAAAATTCTTGAAGATTCAGGACTCGATATTGTACCTGCAGTTCCATCTTTATTCACTTTTAATATTAAAGACGAGCGTATCAAAGACCTTGCTGGTTTAGCGACTGAAGCACGCGTTAGGTTGCTCGATGAGCAACAAAATGCATTAAAGGTAAATCATCCTACAATTGACCAGGAGGGAACTCAAGGCCCTGTTTTGATAACGCATTGGGGTATGAGCGGACCCGGTATTTTGAAACTTTCGGCTTGGGGTGCTCATCAATTGAACGCGTGCAACTATACGTTTACTATTGAAGTAGATTGGTTGCCCGAGATGGATAAAAGTACATTTTCAGAACAACTAAAAGAAGACAAGATCAAATATGCAAAACAGAATGTCGCCAAGTGGTCACCTTATGGATTGCCCAAAAGGTTTTGGCAAAGTTTAGTTAAGGCTTCAGGAATACCTCAGGATCTAACTTGGGCAGATTTGAATAAGAAAATGCTTCTTCAGTTAGCCCAACAACTGCGTAGTGGTAGTTTTCGCGTAAGCGGAAAAAGTACTTTTAAAGAAGAGTTTGTTACTGCTGGTGGCGTTAATCTTAAAGAAATTGATTTTAAAACATACCAAAGTAAAAAAATAACCGGACTTTATCTCGCCGGGGAAATACTCGATATAGATGCGATCACAGGAGGTTTTAATTTTCAAAATGCCTGGACAGGAGGCTATATTGTAGCTCAAGACTTAGCAAGACGTCTTTAATTTAAGCGCCAGATCTCAAAATTGAGTGCAGTAGCATAGGCTACCCAAATAAGATAAGGTAGAAGTAGGTATGCTGCTTCAGGTTTAACGACTCTAAACCATTTAAAGGTGAAAAGAAGCAGAATAAATAAGCTTACTATTATAAGAAGTGCAGGCACTACGAGATGCATTCCAAAGAACAGTATAGACCAAGAGGCATTTAAAATGAGCTGAAAGCCAAAGTGATAAAGTGCGGTTTTTACCCATTTATGATAATAGCCTTTATTCCAAACCATTCCCGCTGCGGTTCCCATTAAGATATACAAGACGGTCCAGACCGGTGCAAATAACCAATTGGGCGGAGTAAATATCGGTTTAGTTAGGGTAGGATACCAGGTAGATACGCTGCTCTGTGTGGCAATGGCACTCAAAAAACCTACGATCAAACAGATCGTGATCATTATAAGAATTCGAATCGCTCTTTGTGTAATCATCGTACTAAGCATTGTGACTAATTTAGACAATATTTATGATTTTCAAATTCTAAAAAGTTATGTTAAGGCTTTCAAAACTTTTTAGAGAGGTTATATTTGCAGTATGACAACTACCAAATTTCATCCTGAATCTTATACTCAGGCATTAAAGACACAATCAGTAAGTTATGAATCGCCCAGTAACATAGCTTTAATTAAATATTGGGGAAAGCACGGTGTGCAAATTCCTAAAAATCCTTCTATAAGTTTTACGTTGAACAATTGTAAAACAACTACAAAACTAAGTTTTGAGAAACGCACCAATTTTGATGAGGCGTACGATCTTAAGGTTATTTTAGACGGAAAACATAAACCGGGCTTTGAGCCTAAAATCCATCAGTTTTTTGGGCGGATAGATGAGTATCTTCCATTTATAAAGGAGTATCGTTTTACAATAGATACGACAAATAGTTTTCCGCATAGCTCCGGGATTGCATCCTCAGCGAGTGGTCTTAGCGCCTTGGCCTTATGCCTAATGGAAATGGAACGCGAGATGCAGCCTGAGATGTCTTTGAAGCATTTTAATCAAAAAGCATCGTTTATAGCACGCTTGGGTTCAGGTAGTGGTTGTAGATCATTAGAAGGTCCGTTGGTAGTTTGGGGTGAACACGCAGATATTGAAGGGAGTAGCGATGTATATGGTGTTCAATATCCTTATGAAGTGCATTCGGTATTTGATCATTATCAAGACACTATTTTATTGGTTGATAAGGGGGAGAAGCCAGTCAGCAGCACAGTAGGGCATAATTTGATGCATAATCACGCGTATGCCGCCAGTAGATTTGATCAGGCGGTTGAAAATCTTGCACTTCTGGTGCCTATTTTAAAGGAAGGAAATCTGGACGAATTTGTGAGTTTGGTAGAAAGTGAGGCACTTACATTACACGCGATGATGCTTACGAGTAAGCCTTATTTCATCCTGATGAAACCCAACACCTTAAAGATCATCGATAAGATCTGGGAATATCGCCGCGACACTTCTATTCCTGTTTGTTTTACTCTTGATGCCGGTGCAAATGTTCACGTTTTGTATCCTAAAAAAGATAAGGAAGCGGTTCAGGAATTTATTAAGAATGATTTAAGTATATATTGTCAAGATAATAGGTATATTTTTGACAACGTGGGAAATGGAGCAATTAAATTGTAAATTTGCTCTGGCCTAAAATGGATAGCTTTATGAAAGGACCTTTATTTTATTCAAAAATTTTACTTTTTGGTGAGTACGGAATCATCAAAGATTCAAAAGGTTTATCAATACCTTACAACTTTTATAAAGGTGCTTTGAAGGTTGACGCAAATCCCGATGAGGTTGCGGTTAAATCCAATCAAAGTTTAGGCCGTTTTGCTACATATCTTCAGGAATTGCAAGAGACCCAGCCAGAATTGGTGCAATTTGATATCGAAGCATTACAGGCAGATGTTGCAAAAGGGATGTATTTTGATAGCACCATTCCGCAGGGATATGGTGTAGGAAGTAGTGGAGCGCTGGTAGCTTCGATCTACGATAAATATGCTTTTGACAAAATCACGATTCTTGAAAATCTCACTCGAGAGAAACTGCTTAAGCTTAAAAAAATCTTTGGGGAGATGGAGTCATTCTTCCACGGAAAATCTTCCGGTTTAGATCCGCTTAACAGTTATTTGAGTCTTCCTATACTTATTAATAGTAAAGACGATATTGAACCGGCGGGAATTCCTTCTCAAACTCCAGATGGTAAAGGTGCAGTATTCTTGCTCGACAGCGGTATTGTAGGAGAAACCGCTCCTATGATCAATATTTTTATGGAAAACATGAAGAAAGAAGGTTTCCGTAATATGTTGAAAACGCAATTTGTAAAACATACCGATGCGTGTATTGACGATTTCTTAAAGGGAGATGTAAAATCGCTTTTTGGTAATGTGAAACAGCTTTCTAAAACGGTACTGCGCAATTTTAAACCTATGATTCCTGCGAGTTTTCACGAGCTTTGGCAGCAGGGACTCGAGTCAAATGATTACTATTTAAAACTTTGCGGTTCTGGTGGTGGCGGTTATATTTTAGGATTTACCGAAGACATCGACAAAGCCCGTAAAGCGCTTGCCGGGCACAAAGTAGAGGTGGTCTACAACTTCTAGAATTTTTCTTTTTAAAAATACACGTTTATGTCACGCATAAGCCGAAGAAACAAACTGTTACTTCTTAAATTTCTGAGTTTGTTTTCGGTGGTGCGCGGGTACAATATTCTCATTATTGTTATTGCTCAATATCTGGCTTCTATTTTTATTCTTTCGCCAGATTTACCGGTAAAAGCTGTGCTTTTTGATCTCAATCTTTTTCTGATTGTCGCCGCTACTTCGCTGGTTATCGCAGGTGGTTACATCATTAATAGCTTTTACGATAGTGAGAAAGACTTGATAAACCGTCCTAATAAAACAAAGTTGGATCATTTGGTGAGTCAGAAAAAGATACTATCCCTGTATTTTGTGCTAAACTTTGTGGCTATAATCGTGGCGAGCTATGTTTCGTTCTTTGCTGTGCTGTTTTTTTCTGCTTATATCTTCGGGATTTGGATCTACTCTCATAAACTTAAGAAAGTCTTATTCTTAGGAAACCTTGTCTCGGCATCGCTTGCGCTTACGCCTTTCTTTGCAGTATTTATTTACTACCGAAATTTTGAAAAGGTCATTTTTGTGCACGCTGTGTTTTTAGGTTTGATCATTTTGATGCGTGAACTCATCAAGGATCTAGAAAACTTGAAAGGGGATCTAGCTTTAAATTATAATACGTTTCCCACGGTTTATGGAGAGCGCTCAACCAAAGCTTTGATCTCGCTACTTATAGGTGTTATTGTTATTCCGGCTTTTTTACTTATCAATAAATTTGATGTAGGATTAATGCGGTATTACTTTTATGTAAGCACCTTACTTTTGCTCGTCTTCTTGTATTTGTTGTGGTGGTCAGATGCAAAACTGCATTATCTATTGCTGCACAATATATTGAAATTTATTCTCGTGCTTGGTGTGTTCAGTATTTTGCTCATCGATCCTGATGTGGTGCTTAATCGTATTGTATAAAAAAAAGGCCATCTTTATGATGACCTTCTGGGCTAATTCAAATAAACAATACGGTTTAAAGCTCTTTTACGATCTTATAACTTAGATTGAAAAATCGGTTTCCTGCGATGGCGACTTTTGCTTGTTTATAATTTAATCTGCTTTTGATGTAATTTTCGATCGCTTGATCTTGAGTTTCTACATCAAGTACAACAATGCTGCCTTGAGCAGTTACCATAAAATGAATTTCACTATTCAGGCTGTTTTCTTTTAATTCAAAATCAGGAGTTCCTAAAAGTTTAACTACTTGTTGGCGTAATTGAGCACTTGCAGTCTCAGGTTTTGGGTCTGTGTTGGCGATCAAACTTGTAGTGGTTAGCATTACCAAAAGCGCCGCTAGAATTTGTAATTTTTTCATTTTTCTTTTTTTTTGTGATTGATGATTCAAAAGTAGTAGGAGTTGCTGTTTTAAAGGGTGTTTATAGCGTTACCAAAGCAGGGTGAAATCCTTCAGTTTGTGTAAAATTTAGCTTTGGTTACAATTTCTAAACCTTTCCATTTTAAGTAATTGAAACCGAAAATAACTGTGAGTTTAAGGTCTTTTAACTATGTTTTGGTACAAACTTCTGAGTGAAGCGTGCTATTAATTATTCAGCTGAATAATTTTGAAATCAAGATTTGTGAACTTAAGGTTATGGCAACTTAAATTTTAGCCGGAAGGTGAGCGGTTTTACTTTGATTCTCTAGAGCAAAAACAGGTTTAAAATAGCTGCTGATCATTCAAATTCACGGCCTGTAGGAATTTATTTGTTTCGATTTTTAAATATGTATCTTTGCGCCAAATTTTAGAATTATGAGCAGACATCAAGAGAGTAAGAAGGGCGGGAAAGCGTCTGGTCGTGGAGCAAATAATAATCGTGCAAAAAGTCACGCACGAGGTAATGCGCCAATAAAAAAGAATGCTACGGGAAGTAGCCGTACAGCGACTACGAGTTCTGGAAAAGGCGGTATACGTCTTAATAAATACATTGCAAATAGCGGTATTTGCTCACGTCGTGAAGCCGATTTGTATATAAGTACCGGGCAAGTTACCGTTAACGGGGAGATCATTAATGAGATGGGCTTTAAAGTAAATCTTGATGATGATGTACGTTTTGACGGGCGTCGTATTAATCCTGAGGCAAAAGCATATGTCTTATTGAATAAACCCAAAGGTTTTTCGGTAACCACAAGTAATGCTAAAGGAATGACGGTGATGGATCTTGTGGCAAGCTCTACAAAATCACGTATTCAACCGGTGGGGCGTCTTGGCCGCAATGCAACTGGTTTGTTATTGTTTACCAATGATGATAAGGTGATGAAAAAACTTACCAATTCTAAAACCGGACTTCCTAGACTATTTCATATCGAGCTGGATAAAAACCTAAAGGCCGAAGATCTTGATAAAATCAAGAAGGGTCTTACCGTTGATGGGAAACGTTTAGAAATTGAAGATTTGAGTTATGTTGACGGAGCGCCTAAAAAGGAAGTTGGTCTTAAAATGCGTAACGTAGGTAACAGTATCATACGCAGTATTTTTGAGCATTTAGGTTATCAAGTAGTGCGTGTAGACTGTGTGATTTTGGGTACGTTGACTAAAAAAGATCTACCTCGCGGTAAGTATCGTCACCTCAAAGAGCAAGAAATACACAACTTAATGATGCTGTAACGCAGTTGTTTACGTTTGAAAAGTGATAATTAGCATATTTTTTACATTACCTTAAGAAATGAGGGTATTGTAATTCGAATTCTTTTTTTACATTTCACTTTTCAAACGATTTAATGAATACTAAGTACATCGATCTTATAGATCAATCTTTCTACTTTCCTCAAGAAGAATTTAAACTTGAGGGCAATCAGCTTGAATTTCACGATATAGATTTAATGGCGCTCGTAAAAGAATACGGAGCTCCTTTGAAATTCAGTTATTTACCTAAAATTTCAGAAAATATAAATAGAGCCAAAGGTTGGTTTGCAGATGCTATTGCAAAACACAACTACAAAGGCTCTTACAATTACTGTTATTGTACTAAAAGTTCGCATTTTAAACACGTACTGGATGAGGCGCTTAAAAACGATATTCATATCGAGACCTCTTCTGCTTTTGATATTGATATCGTAAATAAGCTGAAAGAAAACGGTAAAATAACCGAAGATACTTTTGTGATCTGTAACGGGTTTAAGCGCGATCAATACATCAATAATATTGCTGCACTCATCAATGGCGGGCAAAAGAATTGTATTCCTATTATTGATAACTACGAAGAGCTCAACTTGCTTACCGAAGGAATCAAGGGAGATTTCAAAATAGGAATACGTATCGCTTCAGAAGAAGAGCCTAAGTTTGAGTTTTATACCTCAAGGTTAGGAATTGGATATAAAAATATTGTTCCGTTTTACGAAGAGCAAATCAAGAACAACGATCAGGTAGATCTTAAGATGTTGCATTTCTTCATCAATACAGGAATTCGCGATAATGCGTATTACTGGAACGAGTTAAATAAATGTCTTAAAGTATATATTCGTCTTAAGAAAATATGCCCTTCGCTCGACAGTCTAAACATTGGGGGTGGATTTCCTATTAAAAACTCACTGGCTTTTGATTATGATTATGCCTATATGGTAGACGAGATCATCAATCAGATCAAGATCACCTGCGACGAAGCAGAGGTGCCTGTTCCCAATATTTTTACTGAATTTGGAAGTTTTACCGTTGGCGAAAGCGGCGGTGCGATCTATGAAGTGTTGTATCAAAAGCAACAAAACGATCGAGAAAAATGGAATATGATCAACTCATCGTTTATCACCACCTTGCCAGATACTTGGGCAATAAGCAAGCGCTTTATTATGCTTCCGGTAAACCGTTGGGATGAAGAGTATGAGCGTGTTTTGCTAGGCGGTCTTACTTGTGATAGTGATGATTATTACAACAGCGAGCAGCACAGCAACGCGATTTATTTACCAAGATATAAAAAAGATAAACCCTTATACATCGGCTTTTTTAATACCGGTGCATATCAAGAAACCATAGGAGGCTATGGCGGACTTCAACACTGTTTAATCCCACAACCTAAACATATTCTGATAGATAGGGATGAAAATGGTAACTTAACAACCCGTATATTTAATGAACAACAAAAAGCAGAACAATTGCTTAAGATTTTAGGTTATGAGTACAACTAAAAATTATGCTGGCATTCCTGATGA
>Ga0114910_1000342_pt1 | contig 24590 bp, 35 predicted proteins | sample MalvireepMed_908_FD_83500 | JGI IMG/M metagenome (GOLD analysis project Ga0114910, IMG submission 83500) | Marine viral communities from the Global Malaspina Expedition - Malaspina viral metaG DeepMed_908 | ecosystem: Environmental > Aquatic > Marine > Oceanic | place: Mediterranean Sea...
GAATGGTCCATCTTGCTTACATCGGTTATTTGATACACATACAAGATATTTACGGTGGTTGCATCTGAAAGCAGGAGCAGGGTATTTGCGCCGCCCGAATTACCGGCTTCAATCCTGTATTTTGTTAATTCGTCCTCAAGACCGGCGAGCCTCACAAAGTCTGATGGCAGGGCAAACGCGTTATCAAACCCCCATGTTGGAGTATCAGAAAGTGTTGCTAGGGCGGCGCGTTTTATTGCACTGTTCCAGTTATGCGCCCTTAAAACAGAATCTCGCACATCGGCGAGACGGGTATTCATTAGATTGGCACGGTTGTTGTTATCGGTAAGGTCGTTGATTGGCTGTTGCCCTAACATCGTTAAAGCCATATTTGCCAAATCTATTTCTGTTGTGGCTGATGCGGTCATAAATTGTCCTTTGTGGGTAGCGGGGGGGAGGGCGAATGAAACTCCCTGCCCCCCCAATCCCACCTTACAGAAAGTGTTTAGTCAATAGTGTAAGTGACTTGGAATGCACAGGTAAACGCGCCCGAGAATCCAGCTTCGGCAGTTAAACAAATGTCGTAACTACCGCCCGGATTGCTGGTATCACCAGCATTTTCCCAAAGTTTGTCGCCCAGTGTATCGACATCTGCTGCTTGAAAACGAAGTTCAGCACCGTCTGTGGCTTGTCCTGAAGAATCATAATTTTCTGCGTAGAAATTGTCATCCTTCGCTGTATCTGAATCGGTTGGGTAGATACCACAGTCTAGGGTACCTGTTCCGCCTTGGTCATCAGACCACAGTTTGATGCTTAAAATGCGTGCATTGACTGGCAAGCGGCACATCCGGATAATATCACCGTCTGAATCCCAGTCTGCTGATGCCACCTCAAAGTTGTCCATGGCAATTCGGACGCGACCGCCCAAAAGACCAACATCGTTGAATACAGAGGGTACTGCATCCGAGTTTGTAATTAGATTAGATTTGGTTGTAGCCATTTCTAGTCTCCTTAAGAAGCCGAAGCCGCCATCGTGGGGTCAGGTGATGACGTGTTGCTTCTGGTTCAAGTGATTAACCCCATGTCATTTATTCTACTGCTGCAATCTCGACGATTTTTTCTTCTTCGAGACGTGTAGCACCAACAGCCATTGAAAGATACACATACATTGAGAAGGATTTGTCGGGACGTGGGGCAATTTCTGTTACCACGTCTGCGCCAACACCCAACTCCAGCCCTGATTTAGCCCATGCAATACATTGACGATCACCGTTTCCATCAGTGTTTAATCGCTCTGAACGGATGAATTTGAAACCCATAAAGGTATCAACTTCGCCCTGTACCAACGCTTTAACACTGTTAAAATCGCTTGAAGTCACTTCGGTCGATTCTAGCAAATCAGTAATCTGCTTCGCGCTGCACGCGATGAACTTTTCTTCATCTTCTGAAACTTCACTTTCATCCATCAGTTCCTTGGTGCTACGCAATTTTGCAATCGTTAGACCCGCGCTGTTTGCTGCGACCTTTTGACCCGCCGGCAACGCAACGGGTGTTGTACCATCAACGCCCGTATATGCTGTTCCAAGGGCTGCTGAGATAATTTCGTCGTCCATTGCACGACCCATTGCCCATGCAGCATTTCGTGCATACGCGCTTTCTGGGTCAATCAATAGTCGAATCTTGTCCGCATCGTCAATCAAATCGCCCCATTCGTAGTCTACGAGGGTCAATGCTCTGCGGAGGTGTGGTGTGTTCACCAATGGTGAATCACCGTGACGGCTAGTACGCTTAATGGCTTCGGTTGTTCCGACCTGATCTGTAAACTTGCGTTTACCGTTCACATCGCTGTCAACCATAACTGCACCACGTAAACGACTGCCACGCTGTTGAACGATATCCAATACATTTGATTGATATTGCTCAACTTCTGCTGTAGTAATTTGTGAGGACATAATAGTCTCCTGTATATAAAAACACAATAAGACCAGAACCAACATGGTCCTAGTCAAAATACAGGAACGCTACCCAAATCCGGACATTCCCTGACTCATTACGCCCGCTTAGGCGACTGGATTACCAGTATCAAATCAGGCGACTTAAAAACAGCCGTTGTCTAACTAATAATACAATACACAAATACAACACACTATTGCAAGAAATTATCCCTATTTTAACATTTTTTCTGGCAATCTTTACCATCTGGTAAAAATATGCTCAAGTAACAATACACCATAGTAACAAACACTTCGAATAACAAAACGAAGAAGAACCGAGTTACCAAATGAAAATGGTAACTGGAAGTGTCATAATGGTAACGAGTGAAATGGGGCTGGAAAATGTGGAGGTGATATTGTGCGATTCGAGCGTAGCACTTGGGGGGGGTGTACCCCACTATAAACACCGATAAGGGAGATTCCTAGCAAGGGTGAACATTACCCATATGGAGATATATCTTGTTGATACTTCGTGCCTGTTGCTGTCCTTTCTCTTCGAGTTACCGTACTGCTGCTTCATGAGTGTCGAACCGCGAGTGAATGCCGCTGGTCCTTCGTTCTTGTTGCTGTCCTGTCTCTTCGAGGTGGTCCTACGTTCTACTGCTGATCATGGATGGACACGTAACCATTTATGGCTGCCGATGTTAGGGTACTGTTAGGGTATAAAAAAATTTGCTATTTTAGTACTTTACCTGTTGTCATTATGGTAACTTTGGACGATAATACCTCTAGTCAAATGATGGTATTTGGCAACAATATAAGAATGCAACAATGTACAAATATCCAGAAATAGCAGAACATTACAAAGAGTTACTACTTGAGAATGGTCAAGAATGGGCAGAAGAACACAAAGAGGATTTACACCATATCGCATTCAATGAGGAGAAATACATCATCGGTACGCATCGGGCTAAGGAGTGGCTATCCGATAAGGTGTTCGATGTCATCGAGATTGTCAGAGAATATGAGCAAGACAATTTCGGTGAAGTGAATACCGATTTTAGCGATCCCGAAAAGATAGTCAATATGTATGTGTATATTGTTGGGGAGCAAGTAGTACAGGATATTACCTTAGAGGATGTTTTTAGTACCGTTCAATAATCCACCACATGACCGCCTACCTTAGCGGGTAGCGTGGTCGTTTTACTGTTTCAAGTTTTACACAATAACCAGCAATATAAGGATGCAACAATGAAAACACAATACCCAATAGAACGCGACCATCGCTACACAATCAACAAAGAATACACTGGCCACCCATCGGCAAAACCTCAATTCGTTATTCGATTCTGTGGTGATTGGGTTGATTCTCGTCAATCCTATACCAGTGCAGTAGTCAGAGCAGTAGGACATAATGCCGAGCGTATGCGACCTTATTCAGTCATAACAGTAGTCAGTAGTCATTAATTAGTCAGCAACAGCAAAAGGATGCAAACAATGTTTGATGATATTACTTCTGGTCAGATTTTTGGACTGTGGGATAATGGTTTCGTAGTCGTAGGGGTAGTGTTTGGATTGACTTGCCTAGAGAGGTGGATAGCACGTTCAATTCGTGGGTCGGCTAGTCCAAAAGCGTGCCTTATTCTTGGGGCTATTCTTGGTGGTGGTAACGCTAATACAATTTCAGATTTTTTGGGGGCTATGTTTGATCCTGCACTACGACAATATGTAGTCGGTATCACCATAGGTACACAATATATTCTTATACCCTTTTATATCTATTGGGTATACCTGTTTATTCGCGGTCGAGTAGTCAGTAGTCACTAATTAGCCATCTCATTGATGAAACCCCAAGTAAGGAGGACGATGGAATACACCCCTCAGATAGCTAAGCATAATATACAGGCTATGTTGCGTATGTATGTCGCTAAGTATCCCGAACTATCTAGTAAAGAGGTTTGGGAGTTGATGAAAAAGCAGGAAAGTCATTTCTTGGGACTTGACTTGACTGCAGAAGAAATGAAGTCCCTTAGTCGAAAGGAGAGTATCCGAAAGGGTACCTTCTTCAAGAAACGTAAGAAATGATTAGTCAAGTACATACAACAGAATCCCTACAATCCCAAGATGGCGAGTATGAGAATTACCATTATCAACTAGAGGATGGCGAACGGTATCAACTTACCGATGGCGAATTGGGGTGGCTAGCCCATGTAACCCATAAGTACATGATAGCTGACCATATTATCGAGAATATGGAAGATAATATCTACACAGTGGATACCATCGGTCTAGGGCAAGCAATGGACGATGACGGGATGTTCCCTAAGATAGTCATGCTATCTGAAGATAGCGTACTACATCGTATAGCATTTTATTCAGCGTATGAACCAGAGGAGGATCAACAATGACCGATACAGTCAATTACAACCAAAACAAAGTATGGGTGTTAGTCCACTTCAACACTGGACGTATAGAGGCATGGCAGGCAGAGAAGATATTAGAGGATTCTGCTAATGTTTGAACTACATACGAGCGATTTTGACCCTTGCCCCGCCCGCGCCGTGTTGCGTCGGCGGGGTGCTTTTGATGGTGTGGCTGGTACTGCGCTGGTTCGAGGTCTTGCGGCTCACACAGCCCTCGAAAATCTGCACAAGGATACGAGCGAATTAACGAGCGATCTAGTCCAGCACGCACTGGCTAGCACTGTAGATATGCTTGCGAGCGAGGGAAGAGAGGCGAGCGATGCGGTCGAGCGAAATATAGGGAGCATGGCGAGCGAAATTGTGACAATGCTCGAAAGCTACAGGAGAAGGATACTCCCATTAACGAGCAAATGGACTCTACTTGGCACTGAAGTTCCTGTGTACTGGGAATTGCGCGACGATGTTCATTTGTCAAGCCATGTTGATGTGCTGTACATTGATGAAAACGAGCGAGCAATCTGTTGGGACTGGAAGTGGAGGAAGGACGCACTTGCTATATCTGACCTGAGCAGGAACCTGCAACTCGCGTGCTACTGGGGAGCCTTGATCGATGGTGGGCTATTTCAACTCAAGACCAACGAGCGAGCGAGCGGGTGGGATTGCTCAGGCGATGGATGGTATAGCCTTCCCGACGGTTCGAAGGTTCCGTTGGTGTCGTGGGTTGACCTCCCCTCACTAAAGCCATACGCAAGGGCTACAATGGGACAAGATGATAGTGGAAGGGCGATTCAGTACAAGAAGGGTGACGATAGACCTGTGTGCAGGGTAATCCGTACACCAAATTTTCACCCCAAGCAACTGGGCAACATTAAAGATGCAGCACTGGTTCGAGCCGATATGATAATCAACGGAACAGCACCATATATCCCGCAGGGATGTAGCCATTGTGAATGCGAGCCGTGGTGTCCGCGATTTGACATGGCTACGACAAGTGAGTATCATGGTGTAACAACTAAAGGAGATTCAGTATGAAACGATTTTTTAAGGCACTATTCGCAGCCCTTGTGGGTTGTGTAGACCGAGGAGAAATCCTCCCAGACAACAAAAAGGAATAAGATATGACCACAACAAAAAACAGTAAGGTAGCCACCACAAAAACCGACAATCTGGGGTGGGCAGGAATTATGCCTGCGCTACTTAAAGCACAGATAATGGTGGAAAAGGTGGAAAAGGATACACAGGGGTACCAATACAAGTACGCCACAGCAGAATCTATGTATTTGTCTGCAAGGGCGGCACTACATGAGAATAACATTGTTGTTTTTCGAAAATCTTGTGAAATTCTAACGCACATAGACACAGAAGTAACAAAGGGCGACGTGTTGACCGCGAACTATGGTCAAAAGATGATAGTTGTGTACGTGGTGTATTGCGGACAAAGCTGGGTTGAATGCCCAACAGAATATCCCATATGTGTAAAGGGTGGGATGAGTGACAAGGCTCTAAATGCCTCGTTGACCACCTGCCTCGCATACTTCCTGAGAGATTTGCTCCTCATACCTCGCTGTGACGAGGAAGTTGACCAAAGACCAGACACAATAGCGCATTCTGGTACAAGGACCACACCAAAACCAAAGGGTTCTGGCAAGAGCAACAAGCAAACCTTCATGGCAAATGTTGGGCAATGGATAAACCGAGATATTGCCGAATCTGATACAGCCGAGGCTTGTATTATCTTGCTCAAGAAAAACGATTTGCCGGTAGACGGATCGGCTACTTCAAAGCAATTCAAAGAAATTGCTGATATTGTTTCCGGATACATCGACGAAGCTATAGAACCTGCTACCATATTGAGCGATAATGGGTAATTTGCAACCATACTTGTTCAGACCCCTTAGTTCCCGTATCACCATTTACGGGGAAGTTTACTCATTGCTTGGGGTCAGAACTCCTTTATTGTGCGATACCTCGGTCTTTACGGTCGGGGTATCGTTTTAACTTCTCTCTCTTCTGCCCATGGGTGAAAGCCTTTGGGTGGATTTTACAACTCAATCGAGCCGCACCCACCGGTTCATCTGCCTGCGGGCAAGTGGGTACCCTTAGCGACCTTGGGTTCTTTCAGGTCGTAACCGTTCGCTACGAGATGCACTAGTCAAATCTCATAGGGCGAGCGAGTGCCAAGACGCTCAGAATAAGCGTAACCGCAAAATCTTTACCATCTGGTAAAAATCGCGTGGGTAAACTTGGCTTGGGTTGGTGACACGCACTGCCCAAGCGGGGCTTGGCTGGGAAGGTGGAACCTTGGACTCCCATACAGAAGCGACAAGGCGGTGTTGATGGCTCGTCTGTGTATGACAAACCCATCTGGCCTCTAATTGAGACTGATTCTCAACTAGTTTCTTAGGGGTCGGTGCATCTTGGCTGAACTGTGATGACAAGACTAATTCTGTAATTGAGACTGATTCTCAATTAGACAACGCAAGGAGATGATTAAATGACTAACAATATGACGACTGTGAACTATTCCGTTCTTGACGAGGCTCAGGTACGGAAACTCCGAAGGTGTGAGAAGATTGTCAATGAAGGATTGAAAAGATTTATTGAAGTCGGGGCTGCTTTACAGACTATACGAGACGAAAAGCTGTGGCAAGGAAAGTATGATAGTTTCAAGGACTATGTGGACCGCAGATGGGCGTTGTCGCCCGCTCACGTCACAAGGCTTATCCAGGGTAGTGAAGTTGCAACGCGTGTGGCGGGAATACAGAATGAGGCTCAAGCAAGGGTGCTTGTAAATGTTCCGTACACCGAACAACAAACAATAGTGGACCGCGCGGTGGAATTGGCAAGAATCCGCAAAATTCCGCTATCCGCACCCCTTATCAGAGAAGCTGCAAGGCAACCATCCCAAATATCTGCAAGACCAGAACTGCAATCCGACGAGCAACCGTGGGAAGCGGAGGGGTTATCAGATCTGTGGGAGATGGCACAAAACCTAATTCTCGATATGAAAGAAGTCTCAAGAAAACTTGCCCTACACCAACAGGGATGCTGGCTCAAGGGTCACATGGACACCATAGAAGCACGTCTAAAGGATTTGAGCATACTAATCCGGTTCGCAAAACCACACTCGCCCTGCCCCGATTGTGCTGGTGGTATCGTTGCGAACTGTGAAACCTGCAAATCGAGGGGCTGGCTACCAGAATCTCGAGCAGGAGCGTTAAAAAGAAAGAAAACGTATAAAGATATTGACAACTTTGAGACGAAAGACTAAAATGAAGCAAACGTAACCAGATAACAAAAAAGGAATGACCAATGAAACAACAGAATAGAGAGCGTGTAACGGAACGTGCTATACAAATTGTCGAAACGCAAAGAGATATGGGTCGGTGCGCAGAGGAATTCACCCTGTATAATTCAGCGCATCATGCACTTGACGCAAGCCTTCAAATGATACTACTAACCAGTAGTTTGGGCGAGGCGAATTTCGAGAACAGATCAGTCTCATGCCTTAGAACAACGTGTATAACAGAGTCTTGGAGGAGTTGTTGGACTTGCTCCGACATAAGGAAGGCTGTTGCCGATGCCCTAAAACTAGCAAAAAAGGAGTTGTGTAATGAGTGCTGATATATCTGAAAAAGTGAAATTTAGCAAAAGCGTTTCTACAAACATAGTTATTGGTGGGGTCACATTGGATTGTTCTATTGAAGCCGACGTAATAGCCACCGTTGAAACATGGTACGCACATAACATGGGTGGTCGCATGGAAGATGCGGTTCAAGGCGAACAAGAAGTTACACTAGATAGCGTTGAAATGGAAGTGTGTTTAGAAAACAAGGTCACGTTCACATCCACTGACAGGGATTTTTTCGAAGCACACTTTGGGGAAATCGATTGTGACGACGTGGTGGGTCTGCCGTGACGCAAGAAGATATGTTTAATACGAGAACAAGGTCGGGCAAGCAACTGCGACCGTACCAAGAAGAAGCCATACAGTGCGTCGAGGATTCTTTCAAGGATTACCAGAACTGTATTATGATTATGGCAACCGGGCTTGGCAAGACGTTCACCGCAGTAGAAATTGCACGCAGGAGAGGCGGGCGGTTCATGTGGGTTGCTCACCGTGGGGAACTCATAGAACAGGCCGAACACGCTATTGCTGAATTGACCGGAGTAATCCCGCAGATAGAGATGGCAGACCGAACCGCGCGGTCCACGCTCGGATACAATCAGGGCTGTGTGGTCGGTTCTGTCCAAACATTGAACGCCAAGCGAAACGGCGTTCCAAGACTCCACCGATTCGACGCGAACTATTTTAATATGCTTGTCACTGATGAGGCTCACCATGCTGTTGCAGCCACTTGGGTGAAGATAGCCAACCACTTTACAAATAACCAAGATCTAAAACATCTTGGAATGACCGCAACGCCCGACCGTGGTGATGAGGCGGCGTTGGGTCAAATCTACGACACCTGTGCATATAGGTATGACATACAAGACGGTGTTAAAGACGGATGGCTTGTGCCAATTATGATTCAGCGTATTTACATGGACGAAATAAACCTCTCTCGCGTCGATAAACTTGCGGGCGACTTTAATCAAGGTCAACTAGATCACGCAATGAGAAGGGATAAGGCAATGTACGGTGTTTCTGAGGCACTAAAGAGCGAGGTAGGAAGCCGAAAGACACTTGTGTTTTGTGCGTCAATCGAACACGCGCAGGGCTTGACAGATATTCTTAATGCAAACATGCTTGGGTCCGCAGCACTCGTTACAGGAAAAACGCCCAAGCACGAACGAAAGCAACTATTAGACAATTATCGTGCCGGAAACATACAATACCTGTGCAATGTTGGTGTTGCTACCGAGGGATTTGACATCCCCGACATTGGATGTGTGGCAATCGCAAGACCGACCATGAGTCGTGCGCTTTACGCACAAATGATAGGTCGCGGCACAAGACCTCTACCAAACATTGTTGATGGACTCAACCACGCAGAACAGAGATTACAGTCGATACACGATTCGTTGAAACACGATTGCCTCGTGCTTGACTTTGTTGGCAACAGTGGTCAGCACAAACTGGTCAGTGCTGCGGATGTTTTGGGTGGTAACATGGATACTCTTGTTGTTCAAGAAGCAAATAGGCTTGCTCGAAAACAGGGAACACCCGTTGATACACTAGAGCTTCTTATGAGGGCAGAGGCCATTGTACAAGCACGGCTTGAACGAGAAAAGCAAATCAATGAACGAAAGAAAATCAAAGCCAAGGCATCATACCGTAAAAAACCCCTTGATCCGTTTGATGTCCTTGATATAGCACCTGTGCTAGACGACTCTGAGTGGCGGGTAAGCCCACTTACACCAAAACAACTGCTGTTCTTGCAAGAAGCAGACATAGATACCAGCACAATGACCGTTAAGGAACAGCGAAAAGTATTCGCTACGATGATGGAAAGAAAAAACAAGGGATTAGCAACACCTAAACAATTACGGTTGCTAAAGAGATATAAATATGACACGGATGGCATGACAAAAGATAGGGCTAGTGGCATTATTGGTCGTCTCGCCAAGAATAATTGGAAAAAGGTTAAAATTAAGGAGACCTTATTATGATGAAATCAGGAATTGGATTTATTGTAGGAAAATGTATCGATATTGTTAGTGATTCATTCACGGGAAGAGATGGCACAGAAGTAAAAAAACTCTCTGTACTCATCAAGCCCGACGATGAGTCGACACCACTGGAATTGGAGGTGTGGGGTGAACTTGCAGCAAAATTTGAAGCCGACGTAAACATATTAGACGTTCTGGTATTTCAGGTTGGAATGGTTGGGCGCGAGTGGACCAATCAGGAGGGAAAGACATACCGGAACAATTCGCTTCGCATTAAGGAATGGACAGAACTTACGACCTCTCCATCAACAAAAGAAACCGTACCCAAAACCCCGTTTTAAGGAGGATATGATGCACAGATTATGTGACTGTTGTGCTGAGATGTACGATATAAAAACCGGATTGATAATAGAAGATGATTTTGCTTGGTGTGAAGATTGTTACGAACAGCACCAGAACGAACAAGGAAAGGACGATACAAATGAAACTCAAACTTGACAAAGCGCACGCGTCCATGCTAATACCAAACATTGTTGTTGGGATAGCCACCATCAAAGATGCAGAAGAGTCTGAAAAAACAGACAGCGTGGTTTCTGACACGATGACACACCTGCTGGAACACATAATGGATTCAGACTTATATGACAAGTCTATAGAATTGAATAAAAATCAACAGTTGTTTTTATTAACCGTGCTTTGTAGCGGCTTGCATAAGATTATGAGCGACGGAATAGAAAAAACAACAGGTCTTATAGATAAATATTATGGGACGGATCTACTGACGAGACGCGACCCGTGCGAAAGAAGGGCAATATATTTATCCTATTTAATGCTAGAGAAATTTGAGTGCGAGGTGGATTCTGAAGTGTACCGCAAATATGCCCGCGGTAAACTTGAGGACATAAACACGATAATACGTAATATGGCTGACGAAATGGAGGCAATCATTGAAGAAAACAATTAAAAAACAATGCCCGATATGTGGCAACAGCCTAGACGGCGGATGCACAATCACATCAGACAAGTTGCACGTACTATGTAAAAACGATGGAACCGGAACAAAGGTGTTCGAATCATATATGCACGTTATGCCAAAAAGAAAAGCCTCAACTACCAAAGGAAAAACACATGAATTATGATAAAAAGTTCTTGACTGCTATGAAGGTCAAGCTGAACGGTGGAGACTATTCAGAAACTTGGTACAGGAATCATTTTAGGGGAATGATTGATTGTATTGAACAGCACATAGGCGGCGAAGAATACCGAAAGGCATATATAAGAGGCTTGAGGGATGGAGGGGCTGTTGCGGTTGAAGTTGTGAAAAATCATACAAGCCCAGAACCAGAAACAGTGCCAAGGAACATACCAAAAGACATGACCGGAAATTCGGACATTTTTTAATGAGCCAATGGAAACGTGTAACCCGACTCTCGCCCTGCCCTGTCTGCAAAAAGCCCGACTGGTGTCTAATAGCACATGATAGGTCTGCTGCAATCTGCCCAAGAATTGAGCAGGGGTCTGTTCGAAACATTGAGGGTTCTGGGTATCTACATATATTTAAGATCACTAAGGAGTGGGCTAGGGAAGTATATGTACCAGCGAGAGCCAAGCCCCTGCCAGAACACAACGAGGTATTGGCAATAAGGGCTAGACAATGGATACGAGAATGTGAGCCTACCCGCATTGAGGAGTTGGCAGGGATGCTAGGTGTTAGCACGGAAGCACTTAACCTCCTCAATGTAGGGTGGTTCGACAAGAATCAATCTTGGATATTACCAATGATGCGAACCGGAGGCCGACTAATCGGCATAAGGATTCGACCACAAACAGGTAAAAAGTTTGCAATAAAAGGAAGCAAAAATGGGCTTTTTATTCCAAACAATCTGCCAAGCGAGGGCGTTGTCTATGTATGTGAAGGCGAGTCCGACACGGCTGCCATGCTAACGTGCGGTCTAAATGCTGTTGGCAGACCATCTTGCAACAGCGGCGACAGACTATTGAAGGAACTGCTGGAGAACAACGAAGTAATAGTCTGTGCAGACAGAGACGGTGTTGGGCGAAGAGGAGCAGAATCCCTAGTCCAATATCTTAATTTACATGTTTTGGGTGCTACAATGATGTTACCACCAGACAAATACAAGGATATGCGAGATTGGCTACATGGCGAAGGAAAAGAAAAGGTTTATACTGCCTCAAAGCGAGTATCTGAAGAAGCATGGGGACGAGGTGTACATACTGGTAGCGATGCCAGAGTACCTGATTGATGAGATCGATGTCATGAGAGATGCAATAGTTACCTACATCCCCGGCTACGACAGAGAGGATTTCAAAGTCCTCAGAGCTGCGTTGGAATGGATAGAAAACGTAGACCAGTTGCTATGTGTGCAAGAGGAAAAATGAATGAAACCGAAAATCATCGTAGGAAATTGCATAGACAAACTTAAAGAACTACCATCTGGCAGTGTCCATTGTTGCGTTACTTCCCCGCCATATTGGGGCTTGCGTGATTACGGCGAAGATGACCAACTCGGTCTTGAAGAAACGCCAGATGCGTATGTCGAGAACATGGTTCAAGTGTTCAGGGAAGTCCGTAGGGTTTTGCGTGACGATGGAACGCTTTGGCTGAACCTCGGCGATTCTTATGCGGGAGGAAGTAGCGGTGGCACAAAGACGCAAGGCAACCCAGAGTTCAACAAAAACAGACCCAGCCGAGAAGCAACCAAAATACCACCAAAAGCGAAACCAAAAAACCTTAAACAAAAAGACTTGGTTGGAATCCCTTGGCGCGTGGCGTTCGCATTGCAAGCCGATGGTTGGTATCTCAGACAAGACATCATCTGGCACAAGCCAAACCCGATGCCCGAATCAGTAACCGATAGATGTACCAAAGCACATGAATATATTTTCCTATTGAGTAAATCCAAGAAGTATTATTTTGATAATGAAGCGATAAAAGAAGATAGTAAGACAGAAGGCAGTATTCATGTTCATAAAAAAGGCAATAAAGCCGATGAATATGTAAAACAAGGATTGGTTACAAGACCACACAAAAACTATGTAACACCAGAAAAAAGGAACAAACGCTCTGTTTGGAGCGTATGCCCAAAACCCTTCAGGGGCGCACATTTCGCAACATTCCCACCAGACCTAATTGAACCATGTGTTCTTGCAGGTACTTCAGAAAAAGGTTGTTGTCAAATATGCGGTTCACCTTGGGCGAGAGATGTTGAGAGCGAAAGAAAACCAACTCGCCCCAATTTGACATCTAAGGTTGAGGGATTGCCTAGCGAGGTTGTTGGAAACAGAGACACAGAGAGGCATGTTACAACCACAAAGACTGTAGGATGGAGTCCTAGTTGCTCTTGTGGTGCTGATATCATTCCTTGTACTGTACTTGACCCGTTCCTTGGTTCGGGAACAACGCTTACTGTTGGACTGAAACACGGAAGGAACGGCATCGGGATTGAATTGAATCCTGAATATGCTAAACTTGCAGAGAAGCGTATAGAAGATAATCAAAGTTTGTTTACCGTGTGACGCAAAGGAGAACCAGTGACAAAGAAAACAAAACATCCAATGCTCGGCAAGCAAGTTCGTGTATTCACAAGCGATGAAGAACTGGAGTCCTACTACCACCTTGGCGATGCTACGCTAATTCATATCTGCGACAGTCACATCGTTGTCAAGATTGTCGAAGATGGTGGTGATAGTTTCCTTGCGATTCACCCGTGGCATGACATCAAGACGATAGATACACTGTCCGAAATCGTTGGAGGACAATAATGTGGATACTACCCAAACAATTACTCACCTCTCACTATGTGCCGGATACGGAGGCATCGACCTTGGACTTAGAAGCGTTTTGCCAAGCAGACCAGAAGAAGATCAACACTACTGGGAATACCCAAGAACAATCGGAAGTGAGGAAGTTATCACCGCTATGGGTGGCTCAGCTCATGGGATTGCCGATGGCGAACTGGTGCGTAATCAACGTATCGATTCACTGCGCGCCCTTGGAAACGGAGTTGTCCCTGCAACTGCTGCAAGGGCTTTCGTTATACTTATGGACAGGTTAGGAGGAGGTACACTGTGAGTTTGCGAATAATTCCGCTAGACCTAAAAGAGGCAAATGCTATAGTTCAACGATTCCATCGACACCATAAACCGGCGGTAGGTCATCGTTTTTCTTTAGGGGTTATTGATGAGACGGGTAAATTATTAGGGGCAGCGATAGCGGGTCGTCCTATTGCGCGACTCTCGGACCAAAAGTTCATTTTGGAAATAACGAGAGTGGCAACAGACGGTACTAAGAATGCGTGCAGTATTTTGTTGGGAGCGATTGCAAAGTCTGCCAGATGTATGGGATATAGCCTTGTCCAAACTACAACATTGCAGAGGGAGTCTGGGTCAAGTCTGAAAGCGGTGGGCTGGAAATGGCAGAACATAAATACTGATGGAACTGGGTGGGATAGTAGAAAGGGGCGCAATGTAGATTGCAAGAACGATTTGAAAGTCAGATGGTTCTGTGAATTGAGCAGTAAACCTGATTTACAGGAAATACCTACACACAAAAGACTGTATAAAGAAGAAAGTTTCCAGTTGTTTGGAGACGATGGAGGACATGGTGCGTAATCAACGTATCGATTCACTGCGCGCCCTTGGAAACGGAGTTGTCCCTGCAACTGCTGCTAGGGCTTTCGTTATACTTATGGACAGGTTAGGCGAATTATGACTACTTCATACACAATCGTACTCGAATACCAGTTCGAATCTCTTAACATAACGATGAGGCAACACTGGGCTGTACGCAAAAAACGACAAGAAGAACTATTTACCGCAGTAGAATGTGCCGCAGAACAGCCAATACCTACATTCAAGGGTAAATCAGTTGTTACAATTACGAGACAGTGGGGAAAACGGGGTCGTGCGTTTGACCCAGACAACCTTGTAGGTTCAGTAAAGCCCCTTATAGATTGCCTAAAAAAACCAAAAGGCAGACAAAAGAGTGGTCTGGGTATAATTCCAGACGATACACCAGAAGATATTGAACTACGAGTAAAACAAGAAAAATCGCCCGATGGCGTTCATCGGGCTATAATTGAAATAGATACACAAGGAACAAAAGATGTCTGAAGAAAACAACAATCAGGAAACATCAGAGGCGTTTACAGAACTCATGCAAGAATTGCCCGAAGAACTCCGCAACAACCCATCATTGAAAGACTTTAAGAACTTTGAGGGAATGGCAAAATCACACATATCTGCACAAAAAATGGTCGGTGCAGATAAAATCGTTCTGCCACCAAAAGACGCGACCGACGAAGAGCGCAGTGATTTCTTCAACAAACTTGGCAGACCAGAACAACCCGATGGATACGAGGCACCTACAGAAAACATGCCAGATGTAGAACTTGACAAAGATATGCTAAGTGGATTCTTTGACGAGGCGCACCGCATAGGCTTAAACAAACAACAGGCAGCAGCACTCGTTAGATGGCAAGCTCAACAATCCGACAATTTTGTAGCTGAGTCCGTGCAAAACCAAGAAGCGGGTCTTGAGAAAGCCACTGCAGCAATGCGAAAAGAGTTTGGCAGGTCATACGACCAGAAGATGGAGATGGCAACTACGGCACTCAAGCAATTTGGTGGCGACGAACTCGTTGAACTCCTCAACTCCACAGGATTAGGCAATGAGCCAGCAATCATCAAGGCGTTTGCTAACGTGGGTAAGGCTATTGCAAACGATGAGATCGTTGGCGGTGGCGGGCGACAGGGATTCCTGATGTCCCCATCAGAAGCGAAACAAGAAATCGCACAGAAAAAACAAGATCCGAATTTCATGAAGGCGTATCAAGAACGTGACCATGTAGGTCATAAAGAGGCAGTTGCAGATATGCAAAAACTGTTTGCGTCTGCGTACCCAGCAGAGGAAGCGTGAATTTGGCTAGGCGAGTAACCGTACAACAGCAACGCAAGTGGCTACAACAGACCTTAATGGAGGCTGTAAGTCCTGAGGACATGCAGATGGTTGTAATTATGTTGATAAACAGTGCCAGAAGCGGCTCTATATCGGCAGCGAAAGAGTTGTTAGACCGAACCCTAGGCAAGCCAACTCAAGAAATCATAGTAGAGCAACAAGAGCAACGTAGCCCAAGTGAGGTCAGAACACGCTTGGCTGCGCTGTTGCTTGCTCATCCAGAACTACAGTCCGTACTAGAAGATGCCGGTCAAGAAAGGCAACTGGAAGCGATGACACCGGCAGAGAAAATGAAATCGGACATTGTTGGGAAGCCTATATCATCAAAACCAGAGAACTACGAGAACGACACCGTGATTTACGAGAAAACGGATGAGTAATACAATGAACCAAATTAGGATATGTGTTGGGTGTGGCAGAGACACGCGGGATAAGACAGAGATATGTCACAAGTGTAAAATCAAGGGAACAAACACAAAAGTTGGTGCCAAACTGCCAGCCGTAGAAGAACATTACCCAGTAAGTGACGATTATTCTGAGGATTCTAAGCCATAATATTAAAAACCCCGCGCCAATACAAGACTGACGCGGGGCAAAAAAGGAAACCCTGACCAAAGGGTTGACCTTTATCATACAGCCCCATATAACCAAAACACAAAACGAACAAACTATTTTGCTCTAACTATTTCCCAACCAATTTCGTTGTCTGTGGAGTTCTTTACAAAAAACTTGAGCCACGCTGCACCCAGACCCTTCGGTGGTCCGCCCCTCTCAACGTGCCAACCGTCAAACCCATCCACATATTCGTCCTTATATGTTCCACAACGCACATGTGTAACAGAATCCATGCCAACACGACCACTTTGAAACAACTTCTCTCTTGCAATTTCTAAAATCCAATGATCGTGCGTATGACCACTCGCAATGATATTCGCCTGTGGGTATATAACCGCCATCCTGTTTGTCTGAATAACGCCGCGCGTCACCGGTCCACCACCACCAGACCCATGAAAATACTTCAGGTTGCATTGTCTCTTAGACCCTTGGCAACGCACTACGAACCGTACCCATCCCCCATATCCGCCAGAAAAAACCTTTGTTTTTGTTATGGTCGAAATTCGCTCGCACGTTCGCTCACACAAATCTGTCTCATGTCTCTTTTCAATAGAGGTCTCGTGATTACCCTTGCCGATTACAACAAAGTTTTCGGCATAGGGTGCGTAAAACTCTGAGGCACAGTTAACTAGCGAATCAAGATACATGCCCTCTTGTTGTTCGGGACGACAAGCATCAAGGCTTGACCTCTTGTCCCATTTCCCCTGCATGGCACAGTGCATATCACCGATGTCTATAATCCCTGCGCCACGCTTCTTTGCCTCGTCAAGGTGTTTTAGTTCTAGTTCCTGATCTGTGTGCGCATTGTCATGGTGCCTATCCGACGACAGCAAAAACCACTGTTCCCACTTAACGCCCGTGGTTTTCATGCGTACAGTGTGAACATTTCTCGCCTGCTGGGTAACTGTCCAGTTTATTTTAGAGACCACTTATTTTTTCTTTTTTGGCAATGTCCACCAGTTCATTACGTGTCCTACAATCATAAACCAGCCTACTCCACCCACGAGGGTGCTACCAAAAAAGATGTTTCCTAACGCATCTGCTAATAACATAATTATTTCACCTTATATTCAGGGTTAAAATCTGCGTCCCCTACGTGTTTGAGAACGTCTGCTACTTCTAAATTATCTAAATTGACCTTCTTTGCGCCTCGAATAAACTTCTCCCTCGCGTCTACACGCTTCATAATATCTTTCCTACCAAACCAGCGACCGAAAACAATGCCGAGTAGAGCCAGCCCAGCGAGTCCGACAAGTATCGAAATCCATGGTGCGAGTTCTGTTGCAATCCTGTCAACTATTGGAGGAGTCATCGCCAATAGGATGCCAATAACAAGCAGTTTTGCACTTCCTCGTAGGAATACAAGATTTACTATGCCTGCTAGAAGGGCAAGGAACCCAGCAAATGCAATCGGCCACCATAGGTTTGTAGTATTAACGGCAGTAGACACAATGTCCAATGCTTGATTAGCGGTCGGCTTTGGTGCAAATATTGGTTGCAGGAAAGAGCATCCAGAAAGACAGAACAGCATTATCCCTGCTCCTGTAACAACTCTATATCTGTGCCAAAACAACATCATGACTTGCCCATTATGTATGAGGTTACAAGAGCCACAAACCCACCAATTCCTGCCGCCTTTATTTGTAGTATCCATATTTTGTTCTCGATTTTAGCAAGTCTCTTGTTTATCTGCTCCAAAGACTTGTTCATGTGCTTTAGTTGATAACGAATCAGATTCTTATTTACATCCCAGCCATTCTCATCAGACATGTGTGAACTCCTGTACTGGACTGTATTCGATTGTGCCACTGTCTAGTCTATCGTTAATCCACTCTATGTCGCCCCTTTTACCGATTGAATTTAGAATATGCAATATTACATGGCGTTCGCCCTCTCTAAACGCGGTTTCGTAGGGGTCGCCGGGCGAGTGGCTACTTCTGCCCCAATGAAATGTGGTCATAAGGTCTGCTATAACGCGATTTCCAACATCCGAAGAAAAGACAGATACATAGTCTCCCCTTTTTCTAACCTGTCCCTGACCATCGTTTTTCTTTGCCATGTTAGTATTTCCTTATGAAATTTTTACCATCTGGTAATTATTGACCAACCAAACCGAGTTCGCGTGCCGCCGAAGCCCCATCACTCGCTGCAGATGCTGCTGCCTGTATTTGTGATAGTTGAATTGCCTGTTCCTCTTGTTCCTGTTGTTGTTGCCTCAGCTCATCAACCTGTGTCTTGGTACGCAAGAATGATGGGTCTACATTGTTGTTAATCATGAGTGACCTGAATATACCGTCAACATCCAGATTTTGCATAACGGTTGGGTCTACTTGCACCAATGTCTGTGCCGCGCTCATTGCCGTTAGGAACGCCTGAGAGACGCTGGCACGACGACTTACAGCCAGAGGGCTAATATAGTTAATTTTCAACTGAACCCCAGACAGAGCGTCTGGTAGGTCAAATAGCATCTGCCTGCTCAACATCCACTTAAACGTGCGTTGGATGACTGGATTTAACCATTCTGCATACAGACGGGAGAGTATTGGAGAAATAATCAATAGACCCTGTTGTCTACGTTCAATAATTTCCGTTGCGGTCATCCGGTCGTTCTGGGGCAAACTCAACCTGTCTGCAAAAAACGCCTTTTGAATCTTGTCCTCTTCTCTCTCCATCATTTGTTCGCCTATATCTGGTCTAGCACCACTGTTGAATGGCTGTGGAACATCCCTAGTGCCTTGCCTGACATACATAATTGAGCCGGGAGCCGTTCTGATTGGACCCTCCATGGTTCCAGCCGTAACAACAATGGGTGGTCGTACGGACAACTCTGCTGCCTCTAGGATTGTCCTCGCCATCGCGTTGACTACTCGTATTGACGGCAGAACCTCCATTGCTGGACCTCTTCCATACACCTCTTCAGCGGCCTTGCCCCATCTAGCAATAATGTATGGGTTTTCGTCAAACCCGCCCTCTCTTAATAGGTGTTTCGAATTCACTTCGATATATACGGAACCCCAAGACTTATTCGTGCTATCCCGACGCGTCTGATCTCTCTCTACGCGAAGATAAACATTATGGACAAGTTGTATCATTTTGTCTTGTTTATCTGGGCTTTCGGCTAGTTTTCGCGTTTTTTCGCTTACGTTCTGAGTGCCAAACTCTTTTACCACTTCCCATGCGGGCATTTCAAACTCTCTAAAGACATCTGTGAAGGTTCCAGAATCGTCCGCCTTTGCATAAATCCCGCTCAAATCCCTTGCTTGGAACTTGAGCATCCCGTCTTTTTCCTGAACCAGAGTAACCCCAGTTCCGAATGAAACAAGGTCGATAGCCATTTCGTGACCACTAACACTGAATTGGGTGGCGGAATTGTCAAAATAGGCAAGCATTCGGTTCGTTGAATCATAAAGCCATCTTCGAACCTCTTGCCTTTTGTTCAAATCCTCGTCCTCAGTCGTTAATTCAAACCACCGTATACCAGTGTTAAACAACATGCCCTCAAGGGCAGCGGCAAGTTGAATTGCGGCTTCAGGGGCAGTTGTGTTATAGATACGACCACGCCTCTGTGAACCCTTTGCGCGAGTTGTGTTAAAACTACGGCTAGGAAGCACAAAATCAGCCACATCTTGCCAATGGTTGTCCCAATTAGCGCGGTCGCTCTTGGCTTTTTTGAAAGATTTAATAATATGTTCTGGATTAAGAGGCATTATTTTGCTCCCTTTTTACGATTTGTTCGCCTAGATACAGGTCGAAGATTCTTCTTACCATTGCCACCACCTTTGCTCAGGGGCTTCTTGTGGTCAACCTCTTTTCCATCGCCCATCTTCAAGCCAAGCAGGGTACGCGCCTTATTGCGCGCTGCCCTGCGCCTAATTTGTTCGGGCTTGCCATGAAAATCACGGTATTCTTTCTTGTAGTCGCGGAGTTTAGACATTTAACTACCCAAAAGAGTTTTTGTTCCAACAGTACCGCTAGTGCCACCGCCCAAGCGTGTTGTTTTGAATGTATTAGCAAGCAACCGCCTTCGTCGACTTGCAACATCTGCCACGCCCTTTGCTGATTGCCGTATTGCGACAGGGGCAGCTGTTGGCATTGGTGGCGGTGATGGTGCTGGTGGTGTTGGGCGAGGCGAACTTGGGAATAAACCACCCATGATAAACCTCCTTAATAATCTTGCAGAGGACAAAAATCGTTAATAACCCTACTCTGCCTTGGGGTATTACTATCGACATGCGACGTAGCACATCGTAACATCATTACTGCGTAACGCGTTGCTGACTCAATATCATCCCGTTCAGGAACAATTTTGCCATCTCTCCTGTGCAACATGCGTTTTTCTTCGAACCACTCATTTAGGTGGTTAAAAACCTTAAACCGTCCGGTACGCATACGCTCTAAAATATCTATGGTTGCGGGTTCCCGAGGTTGCCCACCACCCTTGTCATCATCATAACGTGCCGAGAAGCCAAGCATGTTGACCCCATGAGCAATATATTGTTCTTTAAGAGCAACACCGCCGCCCTTGTCCCGAATCATGCCATCGTGCGGGAACGAAACAGGAATCCAACTTCCCCGACTCCGAATGGCAGCCGCATGATATGCCGCCGTCTGATTTCGCTCTTTATAGCAATCGTAGACATATATCGTATCAGCATCAGCGTCATACGCAATCCACGCAGCAGCGGCAGGGTGGTCAATACCAAAGTCGATGCCACATATCCGCCTAAAATAATCAGGTATTTCAAACGGTTCGCACATAATCATCCCATCGGGAATGTTGTAGACACCGCCACTACCCATCATGGGAACACCTTTGGACCGCGTGTCTCGTTCATGCTCTGGGTAACTCGATAATAATTGTTCTACCGCGTCTCTATCGAGGTGCGGGGAGTCATCCCACGTTGCATTCTTATACCAAATGCCCTCTCCTCCATCTGTGTAGTGCTTAATTATCTCTGACAATCCAAAAAGCGGGGTACGACTAAACATCACAATACCTCGTTTATCAAATGTTCTGGTGATACATTCTGTGTAAATTTCATAATCTCTTGGTTCTTCGTCAAGCCACACGCCATCAAGGGAAACAGACTGAAACTTAATAGATCCCTGTTCATACGACTTAAATGCTATTGTTGACACAGATCCGGACGAGTGCTTTATACGAATAGTGTCCATGACGTTGCTAACACCGCACTGTCTCCACCCATAATCAAGTATTAGACTTGCTGGTATCCATCCAGTGCCAGAAGGAGCCTTCTCGCCCTCTTTCATTTGACCCACCAAAGCGGTTTGTAGCGTGTTCCTGCACAACTCGTTAGTTGGTGCTGCGACAATCCAGTCGTTTCCAACCGTAAACTGCTTGCCCTTCCACCACGGTGGATATAAGCCAGTAACATGGATTGCAACTTCTGCAGCACACGGTCTTGTCTTGCCACATCTGTTACCAGCAATTATCGCTCTTTCTTTGCAGTCGTATCCACGGTCGTGGAACTCCACTTGCCAATCATACGGACCACCCACCTGTCCCTGCTCATGAGTTCTAAAATAGAGTTCAGACAACTGATTTTCAGAAGAGGCTGTTTCCAGTTCTTCTAGCAATTCCATAAATTCTCGTTCTACTTTACTCATCCGTTGCTCGTTTCTGGATATACAAAATAAGATATATGAGGAAAATCAAACAATCCAGCACCGCCGCTTTGGGTTAAATCTATGTTTAACGAGAAGATAATCACCTGATCGTTTCCATATTGGCACGTTAGGTGCGGACCAATCATTGAGGCGTATGTGTCTGGGTCAGCCACCGTCGAAGCATCTGCCGAAAAGGAACAACTTGATATAGACACATCTGTAGAAAATCCGTGTGGTATATCCTCTAAATTAGAATATGTTATGTGTGGTTGTGTGTTTACTAGTTCGCCACCAGACGGCTGAATTGTTCTCTGTATTGGGTCAGAACCACTCTCTTTCCATTCGAGGGTACGTGCTGGAGCAGATTTAATTTCTATTTTGGGTGGGTTTGCACCTAAATCAGAATCAAACTTTGAACTAACAGTACCCGCCTGTGGGTTATCGCTGTAAATCAATATCCGCAATATGCCCGACCTGTTTTCAATCGCATCTAAGACAAGACCCGTTATGTCTACTGTTGTGTCTCCGCCGCTTCCTATACTCATGGTATAGGTTTCCATATCTAAATCAACATCAGCGAACGCACCAGCTTGCCAATCCCAAGATGTTCCCGATTCATTTTCGTTCCAGGTTACATCGGCTTCAACAAAAGTCGTAATCAGCCTTGCTATTTTTGCCTTCAGTGCTGTTCCACTACCAAGGGCGAGACTTAATTGCATCTCTCCGCTAATAATCGTGTCCCTGTCTACTCCAGTTACACTACTTAAGTCCCATTCTAAGATACCGTGCCGTCTTGCACTGATTCTGTCTTTAACAAAAAACGTTGTTTGGGCAGAAAAGTTTGAGTCTGCCGCTGCCTCTTTCAGGTAGGAAACTTTTGTAGAGAGAACCGATTGGGTCGTAATACTTCCGCCACCAGAAACGCCAAGGACATATTCTCCCTGCGGTGGCACGAATGGCAAAAATCTTTTTTCCCTAAAGGCAACATTGCCAGCAGGTTGCCAAAAGATTGCATCCTTGTGGGTTGTGTTTGTTGTAAATGGAAGAGTATCAATATCCCTCCAAACAAGGGTCGTTCCGTCGGTATCCAGAGATAGATAATAGACGGGTTTGTTCAAGAACACAGGCGCGAAACTTGGGAATACAGTCCATTTAGGAACACCGTCCCAATCTACCGTTAGAAGTCTAAGGGTTCCCGGTGCAGAGGGAACATCAAACACCTCTTTCCAGATAACAGTTGTCGTGCTTTTAGAGTACAGGGCTTTATTGTCATCGGTCCCAGAGACAGGGGAAGCAATTTTACCCTTCTTTGAAAACTCTCTTTGCATGTAATCTACGTTGGCTACATCTTTATCCTGTGTCGGGTCTGCGGTTTCCTGCATTCGCCCACCAGTTAAATCTATGCTCGAACCATCAGATGCTAGTGGCGTATTAGATGTTGCAATAGCAGATTTATCAAACCCAGTTTCCATGTCTTTTGTCTGGAACCCAGTAGATATTGTCTTTGTTTGTGTTGGGATAGAAGCACCGCGATAAATAGTTACAGTGTTGTTCGTAGACCCAACAAGGGTAACAGTGAACTGGTTGGGTGTTGTTCCGGGCAAACCCTCGCCGCTAACTGTGTAGTCGTCTGTTAGTTGCAGCAAATCGCTCCCGTCATACACAACAACGTCTGCTTGTTTTTCGATTGCAAACAGAACTGTAAAAACTTGCCCAGTGGTCCCATCACCAGTAAATGTAGATTTTCGAATTGTTGAATCAATAGTCATTATTTGCCACTCACCATCCAATGTAATTTCACCGTCGCGTTTCCTGTCCACGTAAGGGCGGCTGCCGTTCCATATTCGTTCGCGTTCCACATAACAATCTTGCCCTCTAATCTGGTTGCAGATATTCCCAACGGGTCGCCATCGTGTTGTTCATCTAGGTTATTTAGATATGCTGTGAACACCGGATAATCGTCCGTGTTTACAGTTGGGCATTCAACCTGTAACCAAACCATATCGGGTTTTACTGAAGCTCCAGTATCGTCCACAAGCCCGTGGGCAATCGAAAAAGTGCTGACAGTATCTGTATGCTTGTCGGTACTCGTTGTGCTGGTTTTAGTTAGACTCTCCGTTCCATACACGTACCGCCTTCCATGATTAACACCTGTGCTATCTTGGATAATAAACCTGTCGTCGGCCTGTGCATCGGTGAGTTCGGTTGTCTCTATTACCGGTTGCCAAATGATGTTATCTTGTATGTCTACACCAACTACGGAGTCTATTTCTGCAGGTGGTGCTTGTCCTACTAATGGGTCCGAGTCCGGATCTGGTACTTCCCAAACCTGCCGCCAGTCCATCTTGTCTTTGGTTATTTCTGTCAAAAACTCGTCTGTACCCAGACCGTCAGGAAGCGGCACCCACCTGTGTGTAGACC
>Ga0114910_1000344_pt1 | contig 24559 bp, 23 predicted proteins | sample MalvireepMed_908_FD_83500 | JGI IMG/M metagenome (GOLD analysis project Ga0114910, IMG submission 83500) | Marine viral communities from the Global Malaspina Expedition - Malaspina viral metaG DeepMed_908 | ecosystem: Environmental > Aquatic > Marine > Oceanic | place: Mediterranean Sea...
ACTTGTTTCAGGGTCCAGTCCTCCTCCTCCTTGATGGCCGAAGCCGTTGGCGTACTGGATGCTGAAACAAGTTCAGCATGACGAGAAGGCGAATGGGCGGCCAGGTGCGAGGCCCCCGCATCGTCGGAAAACTCGAAATCCTCGCGGAACATGGTCAGCAGGTGCTCTTCCAGCCCCATGACCAGCGGGTGGACCCAGGTATCGAACAGCACGTTCGCGCCTTCGAACCCCATCTGGGGCGAGTGCCGCGCGGGGAAGTCCTGCACGTGCACCGGGGCGGAGATCACCGCGCAGGGCACGCCCTGTCGCTTGGCAATGTGGCGCTCCATCTGCGTGCCCAGCACCAGTTCGGGCGAGGCCGCGGCAATCGCGTCTTCGACCTCGAGATGATCGTCGGTGATCAGCGGCTCGACACCGTAGAGCTTGGCTGCATCGCGCACTTCGCGGGCGAACTCGCGGTTGTAGCAGCCAAGGCCAACCACCTCGAAACCCAGCTCTTCGTGCGCGACCCGCGCGGCGGCGACTGCATGGGTCGCATCGCCGAACATGAACACGCGCTTGCCCGTCAGGTAGGTCGAGTCGACCGAGCGGCTCCACCACGGCATGCGCGATTCGCCGTCGGCCAGCGCGGGCTCGGGATCGACGCCGGCAAGCGCGGCGACCTCGGTGATGAAGTCGCGCGTCGCGCCCACGCCGATGGGCACGGTTGTGGTGCGCGGCTGCTTGAATTCGCGCTCCAGCCAGCGGGCGGCGCTGTCGCCGATTTCGGGATAGAGCACGATGTTGAAGTCCGCCGCGCCGATGCGGGCTATGTCGGCGGGCGAGGCCCCCAGCGGCGCGACGCAGTTCACGTCGATACCCAGCGTGTTGAGGATACCGCGCACTTCGCGCACATCGTCGCGGTGGCGAAAGCCCAGCGCTGCGGGGCCGAGGATGTTGGCGAGCGGCGCGCGCGCCTCACCATCTTGGGCACGCGGCGCGGGGCGCACATTGCGGTCCGCAATATGGCGCACGATCTGGTAGAAGGTCTCGCCCGCGCCCCAGTTTTCCTTGCGCGAATAGCTGGGCAGTTCGAGCGGGACGACCGGGCACGGCAGGCGCATCGCCTCGGCCATGCCGGCGGGATCGTCCTGAATCAGCTCGGCGGTGCATGACGATCCGACCAGCATCACCTGCGGATCGAACCGCGCGTAGGCCTCGCGCGCCGCGCGCTGGAACAGGTCGGCGGTATCCTTGCCCAGATCGCGCGCCTGGAAGGTGGTGTAGGTGACCGGCGGGCGGGCATTCCGCCGCTCGATCATCGTGAACAGCAGGTCCGCGTAGGTATCGCCCTGTGGTGCGTGGAGCAGATAGTGGACGCCGCGCATCGCTGTCGCGACCCGCATCGCGCCGACATGAGGAGGCCCCTCGTAGGTCCAGACGCTCAGCTGCATCGGCTGTCTCCAGTATCCCCGTTCGTGCTGAGCCTGTCGAAGCACGCTGGCGCAGCACTGACGCCCTTCGACAGGCTCAGGGCGAACGGAGAAGATAGAGATGCGCGCACACTCATACCCGCAGCACATCCCGGCGGCGCAGCGGGCGCGCGAAGAGTTCGGCGAGGTCGCCTGCCTGTTCGAACCCGTGGATGGGCGAGAAGACCAGCTCGATCGCCCACTTGGTCGAAAGCCCTTCGGCCTCCAGCGGGTTGGCGAGGCCGAGGCCGCATACGGTCAGATCGGGCCGGTCGGCGCGCACCCGGTCGAGCTGCCTGTCGACATCCTGTCCTTCGCTGATCCGCGTGGCCTCGGGCAGCCGATCGAGATCGCGGGCGACCAGCTTGCGGTTGAGATAGGGCGTGCCGACCTCGACCGGCTCCATGCCCAGTTCGGTGGCGAGGAACCGTGCGAGCGGCACTTCGAGCTGCGAGTCGGGCAGAAAGGTGATCCGCTTGCCCGCCAGCTTCTCGCGATGATGCTCCAGCGCGCGCCTGGCCCTCTCGCGGCCCGGCGCGATCACGGCATCGGCGTGCGTCTCTTCGATCCCGAAGGCGGCGGCGGCGGCCTTCAGCCAGGCGGTCGTACCCTCCGCACCGAAGGGGAACGGCGCATCGATCCGCTGCGCGCCGCGCCCTTCCAGCGCCTGCGCGGTCTCGCCGAGGAAGGGTTGCGCCAGCAACACGCGGGTGTTCCGGCCGACAGCGGGAAGCCCGTCAGCGGTGCGCGCGGGCAGCACTCCGGCATGCTCGATCCCCAGCTGCGCGAACAGGCGCAAGAACTGGTCCTCGACGATATCGGGCAGCGATCCGACCAGCAGCAGTTCGGGCGCAGCGTCAGGCGCGCTTGCGGGCATTGCGGGGACCAGCGAGGCGAGGCAGGCGTCCTCCCCCTCGGTAAAGGTCGTTTCGATCCCGCTGCCCGAATAGTTGAGAATGCGGACCTGCCCAGCATGCTTTGCGCCGAGTCGCTCGGCCGCCTTGCCAAGGTCCAGCTTGATGACTTCAGACGGGCACGAGCCGACCAGGAACAGCTGCCTGATCTCGGGGCGGCGTGCCAGCAGCCGGTCGACCACGCGGTCCAGCTCTTCGTGGCAATCGGCCATGCCTGCGAGATCGCGTTCCTCGATGATCGCGGTGGCGAAGCGTGGCTCGGCGAAGATCATTACGCCCGCCGCCGACTGCAGCAGATGCGCACAGGTGCGCGAGCCGACCACGAGGAAGAATGCGTCCTGCATCTTGCGGTGCAGCCAGACGATGCCGGTGAGGCCGCAGAACACCTCGCGCTGCCCGCGCTCTCTAAGAACGGGCGCGCGCAGAACTTCGCGTTCCGGGCCACCCGAACATCCGCTCTCGGCGGGAAGCGAGAAGGCTTCCCGCTTCATGCGGGCACCGCCTGGGCAGTGCCCGCGAGCCGCGCCGCGCGCAGTTTCAGCAGGAACTGCCCCGCATTGACGATGTAGGCGGCATAGCCCGCCAGCGCGACGAGCAGCCGCGACTCGACGCTTCCGAACCCGCCCAGCAGCATGACGAGATAGGCGGTGTGCAGGCCGATCACGACCATGCTGAACACGTCTTCCCAGAAGAAAGGCCGCGCGAACAGCCACTTGCCGAAAACGACCTTCTCCCAGATCGAGCCTGTGATCATGATCGCATAGAGCGCCAGCGTCTTCGCGATGATCGAAACGTCGGCGGCAAAGGCCCCCTCCCCCGTCGCGAGCGTGCGCAGAACAAGCACGAGGCTGATCGCGAAGATCACGAACTGCACCGGCGCCAGCACACCCTGAACGATGGTCCAGACGCTCGAGTCGCGGCGCGCACGTTCCTCAGGGGTGTAGAGCGACGCACCGTCACTCACTCGCGCGCCGTAGTGCGCCTGCGCCGCCTTGGGGCCTGGTCCGGGGTGAGCCTTGCTGGTCATCGGGTCGCGATCGACCTCCTCTCTCAGATGGCGCGAGACTACGCCGACCATGGGAGGAGTGTCAATCTTTCGTGACGACAAGCCGAGTGGACACTGCCCGATTTGCGTTGGGTCGATTTAAGGCGTACGCTCCTCTTAGCTCGGGCGGAGTCGCATAAGCAAAAACCGCATGCCCGGGTCGACGCAGTCCGCGCCGCTACCAGACTGGGAGAGTCTGAAAATGGCATCGGTTTTCGGCATTGGGCCCACCGCCCTCCGAAACATTATCGCAAACCCTCTGGGTGCCCGCAGGCGTTTGCCCGGCACGCAGGAGGACGCGTTGGGCGATATTGTGGAACAGCAGATGATCCCGCGCCTGATGCTGGCGCATTCACGCGAACCGCAGGCAAGGATGGCGGCCCCGCTCGATCCGATCGCGCCAGGCTTCGCAGACGATTTCGCGGTCAATCTGCTCGAATGGGATGCCGACCGCGCGCTGCGCGAGGTCGAGGCGCTGATATTGCGCGGCTACGAAATCCAGGCGCTCTATCTTGATCTGCTCGCCCCGGCGGCGCGCAAGCTGGGCGCGCTGTGGGAAGAGGATCGCTGCGATTTCGTCGAAGTGACGATGGGTCTGTGGCGATTGCAGGAAGTGATGCGCGAAGTCGCCGCTTCCACCCCGCCCATGGCCCGCACGCTTCGCGCACCCGCCCGTGCGCTGTTCTCCCCCGTTCCGGGCGACCAGCACGGCTTCGGCGCAGCGATGATCGACGAGGTTTTCGCGCGCGCCGGGTGGGATAGCGAGGCACTGATAGACCCGCAGCGGCGCGAATTGCTGACGATTATCTCGCGGAAATCCTTCGATCTGATAGGATTGACCATCACCAATGATTCACCTAGCAGCGCGATTCAATCCCTGATCCGGGCCATTCGCGCGGTATCGGCCAACCCGGCAATCCGCATCATGATCGGTGGCCGGATGGTCAATGCCAATCCGGACCTCGCGAAGGATGTCGGTGCCGATGGTACGGCGGCGGATGCCTTCGCGGCGCTCGAGATTGCAGAACGAATGGTCGCCGAAGAAGGACTGCTTTTAAACCCCGCACCCTGAAGGGGGCGAGTATCTGATGCTGACCAAGAAGCACGGCAGTGACGCAGACCGATCCTTCGGCGACAGCGCCGGACTGTTCGGCGCGCTCGGCGCAGACGCGGCGCAGCAGCTCGCCATGGCGGCGGGCGATATCGCACTGGTGATCGACGATACGGGCGAGATCCTCGACCTGTCGATCAGCGAACAGCAATTTCCCGAATTCGCCGAATGGGCGGGCGAGAACTGGCTCGATACGGTGACGATCGAGAGCCGGCCCAAGGTCATGGAAATGCTCGCCGCCGCGCGCAAGAAAGAGGCGCATCGCTGGCGCCAGGTGAACCACCCCACCACCGATGGCGACGTGCCGGTGCGCTATACGGTCGTGAGCCTGGGCGATGGCCGCCATATCGCGCTGGGCCGCGACCTGCGCGATGTCGCGCGCACCCAGCAGCGTCTGTTGCAGGTGCAGCAGGCGCTGGAGCGCGACTATATGCACATGCGCCAGCTCGAGGCGCGCTATCGCATCCTGTTCGAACGCTCGGGCGAGGCGGTGCTGATCGTCGAGGCGGATACGCATCGGATTCGCGAGGCCAATCCGGCGGCCTGCCGCCTTGCGGGGGCCCGCGCCGGAAGCCTGCAGGGCAAGAAGCTGGGCGGCCTGTTCGACAGCGCCACCCGCGATTCGCTGACCACCCGGCTGGGCTCCGCGCTGGGTACGGACGCCGCAGCGCCGATTCCCGTCAAGCTGGCACGGGGCGGTCGCGAAGCGAGCGTCGCGGCGACCGGTTTCAGCCAGTCGCGCCGCCAATACCTGCTGCTGGTCGTCACCCCGGCCGACGAAGAGGCCGCGCGGGACGACCATTCGCTGTCCGACATCATCGATACGATGCCCGATGCCTTCGTGATCGCCGATGGCGAGATGCGGATCCTGCGGGCGAATGCCGCCTTCGTCGAACTGGTCGATGCGGCCAGCGAAGAGCAGCTCGGCGGGCACTCGCTGACCCGGTTCCTCGGCCGTCCGGGGATCGATCTCGATCTGATTGCCGGGCAGATGGAGAAGGACGGGGTCGCGCGCAATGTCACCAGCGTGGTCCGCAACCTGAGCGGTACGGCGGAAGAACCGGTCGAGATTTCGGCCGTGGCCACGGGCGACGACAAGCAGGGCGATGCGCGCCACTTCGGCTTCGTCATCCGCCCGGTCGGCCGCCGCCTGCGCGAAGTCGCCGGCGCGGGCGAGGATCTGCCCCGCTCGGTCGAGGAACTCACCGATCTCGTCGGGCGCATGCCCCTGAAGGACATCGTGCGCGAGAGCACCGATCTGATCGAACGCCTGTGCATCGAAGCCGCGCTGCTCTACACCTCGGACAATCGCGCATCGGCGGCCGAAATTCTGGGGCTGAGCCGCCAGAGCCTCTATTCCAAGCTCAACCGCTATGGCCTCGGCAAACAGGGCGAAGACGCGCGTTAGCGTTTGCCTGACAGAATGACTGTCAAAATGGTTTGACGGACCTTGTGCCGAGGCATACCCTGCCCGGCATGGAACGTTCGGCGCCCTTCCCCGAAACGTCGCCGCGATCCGCGGCCCGCCCTTCCGCTCGCGACATTCTTGCGCTGCTCAAGCCCATCACCTGGTTTCCGCCGATGTGGGCCTTCGCGGTCGGCGTCGTGTCGTCGGGCGCGGGCGTGGACGGGCGCTGGTTGCTGCTCGCGGGCGGCGTGCTGCTGGCAGGGCCGGCGGTGTGTGGGACGAGCCAAGCGGTGAACGACTGGTTCGACCGGCACGTGGACGCCATCAACGAGCCCGATCGCCCCATCCCCTCGGGCAGGATACCGGGCCGCTGGGGCCTCTATATCGCGCTGGTCGGAACCGTCCTCTCGCTCATCCTCGCCCTCGCGCTCGGCCCGCTGGTGCTCGGCGCGGCGGCCATCGGGCTCGCGCTCGCTTGGGCCTACAGCGCCCCGCCCTTCCGCCTCAAGCAAAGCGGCTGGTGGGGCCCGGCAACGGTCGGCCTGACCTATGAGGGGTTGAGCTGGTTCACCGGCGCTGCCGTTATGCTGGGCACGATGCCCCGCGCCGAGGTGCTGATCGTGCTGCTGCTCTATTCGCTCGGCGCGCATGGCATCATGACGTTGAACGATTTCAAGGCGGTCGAAGGCGATCGCGCGACCGGGCTGCGCTCGCTCCCCGTCACGATGGGCGTGCGCAATGCCAGCCTGCTGGCCTGCGCCACGATGGCGGCGGCGCAGGGACTCGTCGTCGCGCTGCTGCTGATGTGGAGCCTCTGGCTCTCCGCCGCCATCGTCGCTGCGCTGCTGATCGGCCAGTTCGCGCTGATGCCGCGCCTGATCCGAAATCCGGCGAAGCATGCGCCATGGTACGGCGCGACCGGCGTGACGCTCTATGTGCTGGGGATGCTCGCCGCGGGGCTTGGCCTCGGAGGATATTTCTGATGGGCGATGCCGCACCCAGAGGCCTCGGCTGGCTCGCGATCGCCCGGCTCGGGCTGGTGCAGGCGTCGATCGGAGCGATCGTCATGCTGGCGACATCGCTGCTCAACCGCGTGATGGTGGTCGAATACGCACTTGCCGCCGCGATTCCTGCCGGGCTGGTGGCGTGGCACTATGCCGTGCAGCTCGCACGCCCGCTATGGGGCCACGGATCGGACCGGGGCCGCAGGCGCACGCCGTGGATCGTGGGCGGGATGGCAGTGCTCGCGGGCGGCGCACTGCTGGCGGTGCGCGCGACGATCCTGCTACCGGACTCGCCCCTACCGGGCGCAGCGCTAGCGATCCTCGCCTTCACGATGATCGGCGCAGGCGTGGGCGCAGCGGGGACATCGATGCTCGCGCTGCTGGCGTCGGGCGTCGCACCGACGCGGCGCGCGGCGGCGGCGGCGGTGACCTGGACGATGATGATCGCCGGCATCGTAATCGCCGCAGGCGTCGCCGGAGCACTGCTGGACCCCTTTACAGAAGCGCGTCTGACAGGCGTGGCGAGCGGCGTCGCGCTCAGCGCCTTCGCGCTCGCCTGCCTCGCCATCTGGCGGCTGGAGCCGCGCGCCATGGCGAAGTTCGACACCCGCGATCGCGGCGAGGCCCCCGCCTTTGCCGAGGCGCTGCGCGAGATCATGCAGGAAACCGGCGCGCGCCGCTTCACCGTGCTGATCTTCGTCTCGATGCTCGCCTATTCGATGCAGGATCTGATCCTCGAACCCTTCGCCGGGCTCGTCTTCGGCATGACGCCGGGCGAATCGACCAGCCTTTCCGGGCTGCAGCATTCGGGCGTGCTGCTCGGCATGATCCTCGCCGGGGTCGGCGGCAGCGCCTTTGCCGGGCGTCTGCCGGTGGACCTGCGCGTGTGGATCGTCGCGGGCTGCGCAGGCTCGGGCCTTGCGCTCGCGGGTCTCGCGATGGCGGCGCTCGCCGGGCCGGGCTGGCCGCTTGGCGCCAATGTCTTCGGCCTGGGCTTTTGCAACGGCGTGTTCGCGGTCTCCGCGATCGGCGCGATGATGGGGCTGGCAGGTGCGGGCGAGAAAACGCGCGAGGGCGTGCGGATGGGCGTGTGGGGCGCGGCGCAGGCCATCGCCTTCGGGCTTGGCGGCCTCGGCGGTGCGCTGGGCGTCGACATCGCGCGGCGCGTAGCCGGGCAGGACGGTGCGGCCTTCCAGCTGATCTTCGCGATCGAGGCCTGCCTGTTCATCCTCGCCGCCGCGCTGGCGGTGCAGGCGACACGCACGGCACCGGCACAATCGAGGGGAGTGGCAACGGCATGAACGACGATACGAACGAATCGATCTACGACGCGGTAGTGGTCGGCGGCGGCCCTTCCGGAGCGACCATCGCCAGGGATCTCGCCGCTGCCGGGCGGCGCGTGCTGCTGCTCGACCGGGCGGGCCGGATCAAGCCGTGCGGCGGCGCGGTGCCCCCGCGCCTGCTCAAGGATTTCGAGGTGCCGCATTCGCTGCTGGTCGCCCGCGCCCGCTCGGCCCGAATGATCGCACCGTCGGACCGCAAGGTGGACATGCCGGTGGGCGAAATCGGCTATGTCGGCATGGTCGACCGCGACGTGTTCGACGAATGGCTGCGGGAGCGTGCGGCACAGGCCGGGGCCGAACGGCGCACCGGCACCTTCGAGCGGATCGAGCGCGACGATGCCGGGACCAGCGTCTGCTACAAGCAAAGCCGCGACGGCGAGCTGCAACGCGTGCGCACCCGGCTGGTCATCGGCGCGGACGGCGCGCGATCGAAGGTCGCGGCACAGAACATCGCGGGTGCAGAGCGGATGAAATGCGTCTTCGCCTATCACGAGATCATCAAGTCGCCCGCAAACGATAGCGCCCATCCCGACAGCGACTCCTTCGACGGATCGCGCTGCGACGTGTTCTATCAGGGCCATCTCTCGCCGGATTTCTACGCCTGGGTCTTCCCCCATGGCGAGACCGCCAGCATCGGCGTGGGCAGCGCCAACAAGGGCTTTTCCCTGCGCGGTGCGGTTGCCCGGATGCGCGGTGATCTTGGCCTCGATTCCTGCGAGACGATCCGCCGCGAAGGTGCGCCGATCCCGTTGAAGCCGCTCAAGCGGTGGGACAATGGCGCGGACGTGATCGTCGCGGGCGACGCCGCCGGCGTTGTTGCTCCTGCGAGCGGAGAGGGCATCTACTACGCCATGATGGGCGGGCGCTGCGTGGCCGAAGCGGCCGAGCAGTTTCTCGCCACCGGCCAGCCCGCCGCGCTCAGGCAGGCGCGCCGCAGCTTCATGCGCGAACACGGCAAGGTGTTCTGGATCCTCGGAATGATGCAGCATTTCTGGTATTCGAGCGACAAGCGGCGCGAACGCTTCGTGACCATGTGCGCCGATCGCGACGTGCAGCAGCTGACCTGGGAAGCCTATATGAACAAGCGGCTGGTACGCGCCAAACCTATTGCGCATGTCCGCATTTTCCTGAAGGATTGTGCCCATCTGCTTGGCCTGAAGGCCGCCGCTTGAGGGACGCATATTGATGGCTCGCAGCTGGCTGTTGCCGATGATCGTGGCGGGTATCGCCGCGCTGGGCGTCGCGATGCTGGGGGGCACGATCACCGATCTGGGGCCGTGGTACCAGTCGCTCGCCAAACCCGACTGGACCCCGCCCAATTTCGTCTTCCCCGTCGCATGGACCGCGATCTTCGCGCTGGCGGCGGTCGCGGCGGTCGCCACATGGCGCGCGGCGCCCAATTCTCGGGTAGCCGATGCGGTGATCGGGCTGTTCGCGCTCAACGGCTTCCTCAATATCCTGTGGAGCCTGATCTTCTTCCGCATGCAGCGACCCGACTGGGCCTTTGCCGAGCTGCTGCTCCTGTGGCTCTCGATCGGCGCGCTGATCCTGTTCTGCGGCCGCCATTCGCGCTTCGCCGCGATCGCGCTGGTGCCGTACATCGTGTGGGTGAGCATAGCAGGCGCGCTCAACTGGAGCATCGTCGAGCTCAACGGGCCGTTCTGACGTGTCCGACACGATGGAAGCGCTGTTCGCCAGCGGCCACGCGGCGGACATCGTCATCGCGGTGCTGGCGCTGGAGGCCGCGTGGCTTAAAACCCGTGGGTGGAGCTTCGGTGCGATTGTCGGACTGCTCGGCCCCGCGGCGCTGATGATGCTGGGCCTGCGCGCCGCGCTGACCGGTGCCGAGTGGTACTGGATCGCGCTGCCCGTCGCGCTCGCCTTCCCGCTCCATGTAATGGACCTGCGCAACCGGCTGGCGGGCTAGGTCTAAATTCGTGGCGAAGTGCTCGGAAACCTGACCTTCCGCTAACGACCCCATTGCGGCCCTCACCTAACGTGAACTACTAAGAGCGCATGAGCGCTATCGAATCTGGCCTAATGGTGGCGTTTCTTTTGCCGTCACTCCTTGCGATGTCGTGGGTTCGCGAGGAGTTACGCATGGTCGAACCAGAAGTCCGTTTTAGGTTCGGTATTGCTGCTTTTTTTGGGTCGGCGGCTGTTTTTCTCGTCACGCTCAGATTGCTTCCCGAGCCCGCAGCGATAGAGGGCGATCTGTTTCTCATGACGCTGCTAATGGGTGGAACTTCGGTGTTCGCTTCCGGCTTCGTCCTGTCGATCGTGCTAATTGCCAGCGCCGTCTGGCAAGCGTTCAAGCGCCGGAAGTATTTTCGGAGCAACGTCAGCTAACCACCCCAGGTACAGACACCAGCGCGGCCACTTCAGTCTCCCGATAACTGCACCCCAAAAACGAAAAAGCCCGGCCGCCATGGCCGGGCCTTTCCCTAGTCGTGCTGAACCAGCGGTCAGCGTGGCGGCGCGTAGTGATGCTCCTGCGCCCACAGGTACCAGTTGTCGACCACGGTGCCGGTCAGCAGGATGCCGATGCCGCCGGTCAGCGTGGTCAGGATGGCGAACCACCAGGCCCAGCGATGGATCGATTCCATCGTCGCGTTGAAGCCCATGGTCCAGCGCCAGAACAGTCCCGCGCGCTCCGCAGCCGTGCCGCGATCGGTAATCTGCTCGATCTCACGCTCCCCGCCATAGCGGCCGACTGCAAGGATCGTGGCTCCATGCATCGCGAAGAGCAGCGCCGAGCCGTAGAGAAACGCGATCGAGAGGCAGTGGAACGGGTTGTAGAACAGGTTGCCGTAGACGAGCGAGAAATTGTTGGTCCAGTCGAGGTGCGGGAAGATGCCGAAGGGCACCGCCTCGCTCCAGCTGCCCATCAGGCCGGGGCGGATGAAGCCGAGCACGAGGTAGAGCCAGATCGCGCTCGCGAAAGCCCAGGTGACGTGCAGCCCCATGCCCAGCGCCTTGGCACGGCGATAGGTGCGCAGCCACCACAGCAGGATCGATGTGGTCAGGAAGAACCCGGCCATGATCCACCACCCGCCTTCGGCCAGCGGCACGAAAGGCTGGAAGCCGTATTCGGGCCCCGGCGGATCGAGCGAGAGCCAGAAGAACTCGCGCACGAAAGCCTGCGGGCTCCAGTTGACCGAGGCGAGCAGGTTGAGCCCGATGATCTCGATCGCGATGAAGCCGAACACAAGCGAGGCAAGGCCCAGCCAGCCGAGATAGATCGGCCCGAGCTGCGCCTGGCCAAGCTTGCCGAACCAATAGGCGTTGGAATTAAACGGCAGCCTCGGCTCGTCGGCGAAGGGCAGTGCGATGCCCATCTCTGCCGGGCCTTCCAGCTGCACCTGCGTGAAGATGTTTTGGTAGCGTGGCATTGGCTCGAACCCTCCTCAGGACCAGATCGGGATGCTGCGCCACCAGCTCCACCATTCGGGGAAGCTGCCCTGGTACAGCGGCCCGGCAAGGATCATGCACGCCGCGCTCCAGAACCCGGCGTTCAGTGCCAGGAGGAGCCCCAGCCGGTGGATGCCGACCGTGCCGATCGAATAGCCGATGAAGTCGCGGAAGAAGGTGTCTTCGTACTCGGGCGACTTGACCTCGGTGCCCTTGGGCACGTTGACCGCCGAGAGCACCAGCGCACCATGCAGCGCCAGCGCGAGGCAGGTCGTGAAGAAGAACGTGATCGCGACCATGTGCAGCGGGTTGTAATGGAAATTCACATAGGAATAGCCGGTGTTCGACACCCAATCGAGATGGGTGAAGATGCCGTAGGGAAAGCCATGCCCCCATGCGCCGAGCCAGATCGGGCGGATCACGACCAGCGTGGCATAGGCCAGGATCGCGAAGCTGAAGGCGACCGGCACGTGGTATCCCATGCCCAGCTTGCGGCAGATTTCCACCTGGCGCAGCGCCCATGAAATGAAGGCGATCAGCGCGCACACGGTGATAATCTGCCAGTAGCCCCCGGCATTGAGCGGGGCGGCGGCAAGCCCCGCATCGATGGGTGGCGGATCGATCGAGATCAGCCACGGGTTCCATGTCGGCCCCTGCGAGGCCGAAGCGAAGATCAGCAGCGTGCCCAGCAACGCAGCGATCGCCGCCGTAACGCCGAAGAAGCCCACGTAGAATGGACCGACCCAGAAATCGAACAGGTCGCCACCGATCAGTGTGCCGCCACGCACGCGGTATTTCCGCTCGAAACTCAGGAGCGCCATAGGTCCATCCTTCCCGCCCTAAGCGGCGGGTGTTGCAGGTTCATCCCAGTATCTTGTCGCCGAGGCCGCGGATGCGCGGCGCCGGCTGCGGGGACGGATTGGCCCGCCCCCGTCACGTCGGCGGGATCGCTATCCCGTCGTCGCCGGGCCTTCGACCGCCGCAGCAGTCGTCGCCGGAGCCGCGCTTGCACCATCCAGCCAGTTGTACCGGTTGGTGCTGAGCAGGATGAAGTGGATCAGCAGCGCGAGAACGAAGAGGAAAACGAACAAAGCGACCAGGGCTCTGCGCGGATCGAAAATGAGCCAGATTCTCCACATTTTTCAATTCCTTTCATGTGGTTACGGCAGTTGTCGCCCGCTGGCGCGCGCACGCGCCGGCCAGGCATGGCGGCTCGCTCAGAGCCAGGGTTTGTAGGCCCACAGCGCGATGTGAGCGAGGACGGCGATCCCCGTGAAACCGATGAAGGAGCCCATGAAAATCTTGTGAAATTCCTTGGCTTCTTCCGGAGTCAGGTAGGTCCGCAGACCGAAGCGATCGTCGCCAGGTGTCGGATCGTTCATTGATCAATCTCCAAACTTGCTGGACATAGTGGGGCAATGGCGCCCCGGCGGTATCCGCGTGCGGGCAAGCGCCCTTCCGCGAATTTCGTGCGCCCGTGCCGGGCGGATCGGATGGGACCGTGCGTCACCGGCCCGCCCTTTCGAGCAGGGCGTCGGCAAGACGGTCGGCAGTGACGGTGCCTTCGCCCGCGCGGCGCGCGGCAGCCTCGGCCGCATCGCGCCAGCGTTTGGCAGCGGAGATGCGCACCAGCACGGGCTGCGCCTCGACAATTTCGTCGAGCCGCGCCTTGGCCGCAGGCTCCCAGCATAGCTCAGCCTGGCGGCGGGCAGGCGTCGCCTCGGCCTTGTCCATGTCCGAACCCAGCGGCAGGATATGGAACAGCGCGTCGAACAGCGCATTGCACACCTCCTGCGCGAGGTAGGTCGCGCCCGAATAGCCCATGAAGGGCGTACCGGTATGGCGACGGATCGCGGCGCCGGGGAAGCTGGCGGCGATGAACTGGGCTTGCGGGCCGTGGCCACCACCGGCGGCCTCGGCCATGTACATCCGTTCGTTATAGGAACCGAACACCACCAGCGGCGGGTTGGCGTGGATCGCCGCGCGCACATCCTCGTTCTTCGGCTTCACCCCGGCGCAGCGCCCGAAGGCGAAGTTGCACGGCAGGCCCATATCGTCTTCGAGGAAGTGGCGGATGCCGCGCGCGTAGGTCTCGTTCGCGCAGATTCCGAAATTGGCGGTGCCGAAGAAATCCTGCGTGACCGAGCGCCACAGATCCCACAGCGGCTTGATCGTGGTGTGCTTTTCCTTCTCGATGAAAGGTTCGGGGTCGAGTCCCAGTTCCTCGCCCAGCGCGCGCAGGAACCTGGTGGTCGAGGTCAGCCCGATGGGCGCCTGGAAGAACGGCCGCTCCAGCAGTTCGCACAGATTGCGGCCATATTCGCGGTACATGCAGATATTGGCGTGCGCATTGGCGAGCTTGCGCATGTCCGCCAGATGGCTGCCGAGCGGAAAGGCCAGATTGAGCTCCGCGCCTATCCCTTCGACCAGACGACGGATTTCGGCGAGGTCGCTCGCCATATTGAACATGCCGTAGGCGGGGCCGATAATGTTGACGAGCGGCTTCTCGCCCTCCTTCAGCGCCTTCGCCTTGGGCATCTTCTTCGGCCCGAATTCGGTCCACAGCCAGCTCAGCGCGCGGTCGGCGCTCTCCCACTGATCCTCGTCGATCGTGCGCGGCAGGAAGCGGCGGATCGTGGTGCCTTCGGGCGTCACCCCGCCACCGATCATCTCGGCGATCGAGCCGGTGACCACGACCGAGGGCAGCTCGGGGTCGAGCGTCTTCCACGCGCGCTTCATCGCGGCTTCGGTGCCGGTCTTGCCCAGCTCTTCCTCACCCAGGCCGGTGACGACGATGGGCAGCTCGTGCGGAGGCAGGCCGTCGGTGTAGTGCAGCACGCTGGTCACCGGCAGGTTCTCGCAGCCCACCGGCCCGTCGATGACGACCTGCAGGCCCTTGATCGCGGTAAAGACGTAGACCGCGCCCCAATAGCCGCCGGCCCGATCATGATCGAGGACGAGGGTCATGATCCCACCGCCTCTGCCGCCTTCAGCGCGGCGGCGGTTTGCGCGGCGAATTTCTTCTTGAACTGCGGGCGGTCGACCGGGGTGTCCTGCCAGATCCCCGCATTGTCGTCCGCACCGACGCCTTCGAAGAAGTCGCGCATGCGGTCGAAGCGGGCCTTGTTGCCCAGCGCCGCGTTGACGACCTGCGCCAGGCTACCGGCTCCCGCCGGGCCCATCAGCGGGCGCGCGGAGATGAGGTTGGTGAAATAGAGCGCCGGGGTCGCGCGCTGCTTGGCGTGCTGGACCACCGGCGTCGTGCCGATCGCGAGATCGGGGCCGAACTCCTCGACCGCCGCGATGTCCTCTTCAAGGCTGGCGCGGTAGTTCACCCGCACGCCCTTGGCTTCGAGCCATTCGCGGTCGGGATCGGACCACTTCGTGCGGGGGCATGCCGTGCCGACATAGGGCACATCCGCGCCGCTTTCGATCAGCAGCCGCGCGACCAGCAGTTCGGAGCCTTCGTAGCCCGACACCGTGATCCGTCCGTCGACCGGCATGCCTGCCAGCGCGCCTTCGATGGCAGGCAGAAACGCGTTCTTGGCCGCATCGACCTTCTCTTGCGCGACGCCGCAGGCCGCGCCGATCGCGTCGAGCCATGCTGCCGTGCCGTCACGCCCCACAGGCGCGGAGCCGACCACGCCGCGCCCGGCGGCTTCGAATTCGCGCACGCTGGCGGTGTAGAAGGGATGGATGGCGGCGACGACGCTACAGTCGAGCGCGCTGTACAATTCGCGCCACTCGCGCGTCGGCACCACCGGCCCGGCGGCGAGGCCCAGCGGCTCCAGCATCATCCCGATACCGACCGGATCGGCGGGAAACATCTCGCCCAGCAATGCCACGCTGGGGCGATCCGACGACGGGCGGTCGGGCCGCGCGACCGGGCCTTCCTCGGCCTCCTCGCGCGCATATTTGAGCATTGCGCCTGCCAGCACGTCCTTCGCCTCGGCATGGGTCGGGATGCCGAAGCCGGGCACGTCGATACCGATCACGCGCACGCCGTTGATCTGGTCGGGCAGCAGCCGCAGCGGCACGCCGCTGGCAGTGGGCACGCACAGGTTGGTGACGATGATCGTGTCGTATTGGGCGGGATCGGCGAGCTGCTCGACCGCGTCCTTGATATCCTCGAACAGCTTGCCGGTGACGAGCGTTTCGGAACTGAACGGCACGTAGCCGACCGTGCGCCGCGCGCCGTAGAAATGGCTGGTGAAGGTGAGGCCGTAGACGCAGCAGGCACTGCCCGAGAGCACGGTCGCGGTGCGCTTCATCCGCAGGCCGACGCGCAGCGAACCGAAGGCGGGGCACATGCTTTGCGGCTGATCGTGCGGGCCTTGCTTGGCCTCGTCGAGCGGATAGTCGCGGGCATATTGATCGAGCAGCTCGCCCTGGCCCGCCTTGGCCGCGGCTTCGCGCATGGTGTCCTTGCTCGAACAGCCGCCCGTCTCGGGAGCGCCGAGGTCCAGCGTATCGCGAGTGCGGTTCATATGATCCTCCCCCACCGGGGGAGGGGGACCATGCGCAGCATGGTGGAGGGGCACGGCCCTGAGATCGAGCCAGCGATGGAGGCAGGTCGGCGAGCGGGCCCCTCCACCACCCTTCGGGTGGTTCCCCTCCCCGGTCCGGGGAGGATTGCGCGTCCCTCAAACCTCGTCATAGACCACCTCGAGGCTCGGCTTGGGTTCGAACGTGCCGCCGCGCATGTCTGCCTGGGTGGCGGGGATCAGCTGGACGTTGCCGCCGGTATCCTCGGGGCTGAACAGGTCGAGCAGGCCGTCCCCTTCGAGCGGGGTCGGGCGCTGCGGAGGCGCATTGGCGACGTTGATCGCCAGCTCTTCGAACAGCGATGCCCACTCGCCACCGGGCTTGCCGATAATCTGGTAATTGGCGGACTTGCGGCGGATTTCCTCGTTCGCGGGGATCGCGCAAAGCACCGGAATGTCGACCGCTTTGGCAAAGGCCTGCGCCTCGCCCGTGCCATCATCCTTGTTCACGATCATGCCCGCAACGCCGACATTGCCGCCCATGCTGCGGAAGTATTCGACGGCCTTACAGACGTTGTTGGCGACATAGAGCGATTGCAGGTCGTTGCTGCCGACCACGATCACCTTCTGGCACATGTCGCGCGCGATCGGCAGGCCGAACCCGCCGCACACCACGTCGCCCAGGAAGTCGAGCAGCACGTAGTCGAATCCCCACTCGTGGAAGCCCAGCTTCTCGAGCAGTTCGAACCCGTGGATGATCCCGCGCCCGCCGCAGCCGCGGCCGACTTCCGGGCCGCCCAGCTCCATCGCGAACACACCGTCACGCTGGAAGCAGACATCTTCGATGCTGACCTCTTCGCCCGCGAGCTTTTTCTTGGAGCTGGTTTCGATGATCGTCGGGCAGGCCTTGCCGCCGAACAGCAGGCTGGTGGTATCGCTCTTGGGGTCGCAGCCGATCAGCAGCACGCGCTTGCCCTGCTGCGCCATCATGTAGCTGAGGTTCGACAGCGCGAAGCTCTTGCCGCTGCCGCCCTTGCCGTAGATCGCGATGACCTGGGTTTCCTTGGTAACCTCGCCGTCATGCACCGGATCGGGTCCGATCGCGGCTTCGTCGCGCAAAGCGTCGATGGCAGAGGCGTGGTCGAGATGGGTCATGCACATTCGCTCCAGTCCAGCACCAGCTTGAGGCAGTCGCGGTCCTCGAAGGCGGTCGGGTAGGCGGCGCACGCATCGCTTGCGGCGGCCACGTCGGTGACGAGGCCGGCAAGGTTCAGCGTGCCGGTTTCGAAAAGGGATTGCGTCGCGGCGAGATCGTCGGGCTGCCACTCGGCGGCGATCCGCAGCCGCGCCTCGCGCTGGAAGGCCGGCGCGAAATCGAAGCCAAGCCGGTCGCGATAAAAGCCGGCGAGTACGATCTCCCCGCCCTTGCCGAGCCGCGTGACCAGCGTGTCGAGCAGCGAGGCATCGCCGCTGACATCGTAGATGCTGCGATAGTCGCGCCGCTCGTCCGCCTCGGGATGCAGCACGTCGTAACCTTGCGCACCTTGCATGCGCGCCGGATCGACTTCCCACACCGTGGGTGCCGGCGCACCGCTGGCAATGGCGATCCGCGCGAGCAGCCGTCCGAGTACGCCATGCCCGACGATGAGATCGGGCGCCTTGCCGCCTGCCAGCGCGTGGCGCGCCGTGGCGGCAAGCGCGAAGAGCACGCCTTGCTCTGCGAGCGACTCTGGGATCGGGAGTGCGCGTGCGGCGGGGACGATCAGCGTCTGCGCGGTGCCGCCGAAGAGGCCGCGCGCATCGGTGTAGCAATTGGCGCCGGGCACGAAGACCCACTCGCCGATGCGCGATTGCGCGTCCGCGCCGGCATCGACGATCCGGCCGACCGATTCGTAGCCGGGCACCAGCGGATAGCCCATGCCCGGGAAGGGCGGCATCTCGCCGGTCCACAGCAGCTTCTCGGTCCCGCTGCTGACGCCGCTCCAGTGAATGGACACGACCACATCGGCTGCCTCGACCGCGCGCAACCCGAGCCGCTTGAGCGACAAGCGCCCCGGTCCTTCGAGTGTGACGGCCATTGCATCCATTGCGTCGGTCCCTCTCGTTTATCCGGGCTCTGCCGCACGCGATTGGTGCGACGCCCCACATGTCGGCTACGCCTTACCGGACAAACTGTCAATTCCGAGTGACAGTTTGCTTGTCAGGCTCGGGCGACAATGAGCGAGGCAATCAGCGGCTGGCGCGTCGTGACCGAACGGCTGCGCGCAAACCCCGCATCGCGCAGCATCGCGCGGATCTCTTTGGTGGTGCGGGGGCGGCCCTGGCCCATGGCCCAGAGGTAGAGGCCGAAATAGGCGTCGCCCATTGCTTCGGCGCCGGGAGTCGCGGCCATCGGCTCCGCGATCAGGAGCGTTCCGCCGGGCTTCAGCGCGGCGCGGATGTTGCGCAGGATTTGCAGCGCGGGCTCGTTGTCGTGATCGTGGAGAATGCGAACCAGCGAGGCGCAGTCGTAGCCCCGGGGCAGATCGTCCGAGAGGAAGCTGCCGGCATGCACCGCGACTCGGCCCGGCTCGAGCCGCGCGACGACTTGCGGCAGATCGAACAGGCCGAGTCGCAGCCCGGGATGCGCCTTGCCGACCGCATCCAGAAACGCGCCGTGGCCGCCGCCGACATCGAGCAGCGAGCGGTGGCGGGAGAAATCGTAGGCCGCCAGCACCTCGTCCGAAACCGCCGTTTGCGAGGCTGCCATCAGCTGCGAATAGGCCCCGGCCTCACCCTCTTCCGCCGTTTTCTCGGCCCCGGCATAGGACCAGAAGCGCGACAGCGCGGTCGTTTCGCCGCGATCCTGCCGCAGCAGAGCGAGCGGATCGGCGAGGTCGGCATAGAGCAGCTTGTGGTGGCGAATCATCGCCAGCGCCCCCTCGTTACCATGGAGCGCGGCGCCGTGGCGGCCCAGCATCCACCAGCCGTCCGCGACCTCTTCCGCGATCCCGATCGCAGCCGCCGCGCGCAACAGGCGCAGCGCCGCCTCGGGCGAAAGCCCGGCCAGATCCGCCAGTTCGGCGGTCGACGCAAGGCCCTTCCCCAGCCGCTCCACACAACCGCTCTCAACGGTGCACAAGAGCACCTGAGAATAGGCAAACCCCGCCACCAGGTCGAACAACGCCCCCGCACGCGCTCGCGCGATCGGACGCAGAAACGGATTGGCCGCAGCGTGACGCTGGAAGGCGCGGCTGCCGATAATCCGGTTGCGCCAACCGCGCAGGCGAACCTTCAGCCCATGCGGTTCGACCGGAGATTGCGCTTGACCCGTTTTCATTTGTCCAGTTTGTTGGACAGATGTTATGTAAATAGCAATCGTCTTGTGGGAGAGCACGCGGATGGCCGAGAAGGTCGTCGTCATCGGAGCAGGCATCGGCGGGCTCGTCAGCGCCGCGCTGCTCGCCGCGCGCGGCTGCGATGTGACCGTGATCGAGAAGGAGGCGCAGGTGGGCGGCAAGGCCCGCCGGCTGGAAGTCGATGGCGGCGCGATCGATGCCGGGCCCACCGTGTTCACCCTGCTCGAAGTGTTCGAAGAGATCTTCCGCACCTGCGGCGGCAACCTGCGCGCTGCGATCGACATCAAACCCGCGCAGGTCATCGCGCGCCACGCATGGAGCCCCGAGCAGCGACTCGATCTCTTCGCCGATCCCCAGCGCAGCGAGGACGCGATCGGCGACTTCGCCGGGGCGCAGGCCGCGCGCGGCTATCGCAGCTTCCGCACAGAGGCGCGCCGCATCTACAACATCCTCGATGAAAGCCTGCTGCGACAGGGCAAGGTCTTCTGGCCGCTGCCGCTGATGCAGCGCATCGGCCTTACCCGAGTGGGCGATCTCGCCGCGATCCGGCCTTACGAGAGCCTGTGGAAGGTGTTGGGCGAGCATTTCGCCGACCCGCGCCTGCGCCAGCTGTTCGGCCGCTACACCACCTATTGCGGTTCCTCCCCCTTCGACTCGCCCGCCACGCTGATGCTGATCGCGCATGTCGAGGCGAAGGGCGTGTGGCTGATCGACGGCGGGATGAGCGCGCTGGCCGAAGCGCTCAAGTCGCTGGCCGAGGCGAATGGAGCGACCTTCCGGCTGGGCGAAGGCGTCGCCCGGATCGAGACGGATCGGGCTGGCGTATCCGCCGTCGTCCTTCACCGGAGCGAACGGATCGCGGCCGATGCCGTGCTGTGCAATGCCGATCCCGCCGCGCTCGCGCAGGGCCGCTTCGGCGAGGCGGCGCGGCGCGCGGTCGGCAAGGCGCCGCAGGGCCGCCGATCGCTCTCCGCCCTCGTCTGGCTGGCCCATGCGAAGACCGGGGGCTTTCCGCTCTCGCGCCACAACGTGTTCTTCTCCCCCGACTACGCGGCGGAGTTCCGCGACACCGGCAGCGGCCGGCAGATCGCGGACCCGAGCGTCTATGTCTGCGCGCAGGATCGCGACGCGGACGATGCAGCCGCCGGCATCGACGACACGAAGCGGGAGCGTTTTCAGGTGATCGTCAACGCCCCGGCCAACGGCGATTCCCACATCTTTACCCAACAGGAGCTCGACCAATGCACGCAAGCCATGACGCGCAGCCTCGCCCGCTGCGGGCTGGAGCTGGAGCGCGACTTTCCGCACCGACTGGTCACTCCGGCGGATTTCGAAGCGCTGTTCCCTTCGACGGGTGGGGCCCTTTATGGACGGGCCTCGCACGGATGGGCGGCGTCCTTCCTGCGGCAGGGAGCAGCCACGCGGATCCCTGGGCTCTACTGCGTCGGGGGGAGCACCCATCCCGGCGCGGGCGTGCCGATGGCCGCCTTGTCCGGGCAGATCGGGGCGCGCGCGGCGATGGCGCGCCTCGCTTCGATGCGGCCATCGAACCGGGCGGCTATGGCTGGTGGTACGTCGATGCGATCTCGAAAGACGGCCAGCACGGCCTGACCATCATCGCCTTTCTGGGCAGCGTTTTCTCGCCTTATTACAAGGCGAGCGGGCGCGGCGATCCGCTGAACCATGCTTCGCTCAACGTCGCGCTCTATGGCCCCAAGGCACGCTGGGCGATGACCGAGCGCGGGCACGGCGATGTCGATCAGAGCCGCGATACCCTCGTCCTGGGGCCGAGCAGCGTGCGCTGGACCGGCACTGCGCTGGAGATCGATATAGAGGAGCGCGACAAGCGGCTCGGCGTGCCGTGGCAACGCCGGGTGCGCGGGCGTATCCGCGTGCATCCCGAAGCGCTCAACCCCGTCAGCTTCGCGCTCGATCCGGCGGGCAAGCATATCTGGCACTGCCTCGCCCCGCGCGCGCGGATCGAGGTGGACATGCAGGAGCCCGGCCTGAGCTGGACGGGGCGCGCCTATCTCGATTCGAACTTCGGAGCCGAATCGCTGGAGGATGGCTTCGACGTCTGGCACTGGTCGCGCGCGCATCTGAACGAAGGCGCGGTGGTCTGTTACGAAGGCAAGCGCGCCGACGGATCGCATTTCGCCAGCGCGATCCGTTTCGATGCCTATGGCCTGCCACAGCAGGTGGACCTGCCGCTGGCCGCGCCGCTGCCAAGCACGCGCTGGCAGATGGAGCGCAAGACCCGCGGCGATCGCGGCCATGCGAGCGTCATCAAGACGTGGGAGGATTCGCCTTTCTACGCGCGCTCCACCCTCGCCTCGCGCCTGTTCGGCGAACAGGTGGTGGCGGTGCAGGAAAGCCTCGACCTCAGACGCTTCGCCTCGCCGGTGGTGCAGTTCATGCTGCCCTACCGGATGCCGCGGGTGGTCTAGGAACTACGGCGGCAATCCCGTTACGCGCGCGGGCAATTCAGCGCTTTTCGTCGTCCGCCTTCTTCGCCTTGTCGCGCTCGATCTCGCGGCTGACCGACCAGTATTGCCAGCAGCCGAAGCCCAGCGCGACGGCCCCCGTGAAGACGATCTCGATCCAGCCGAAATGTTCGCCGAACGAATCCATGCCTTCGCCCTTCCCTCTCGCGCCCTCATTCCAGTCTCGTCATTGCGAGGAGCGCAGCGACGCGGCAATCCAGGGCATGCGCGAAACCGCTCTGGATTGCTTCGCTCCGCTCGCAATGACGCGCGTTTCTTGCGGCCCTGCTATCCGACCTCGTGTGCCGAGAGAAACCCCTCGATCAGCCCCGCGATCTCTTCCGGCCGCTCCTCATGCATCAGGTGGCCGAGGCCCGGCAGCACCTCGAGCGTCGCGTGGGGCAGCGCGCGGGCTGCGTCCTCCACTCCGTCGAGCGGGATGGCATTGTCGCCGCGCGCATGGATCAGCAGCACGGGGTTCGCGATGTTCGGCAGCGCGCGTTCGAGCGGTTCGAGATCCCAGTTCGACATCATCGCCAGTGCGCCGCGCGCATGGCGGCTGTTGCCGAGCAGCACGGCGTAACAGCGCGCGCCCTCGCGATCGATCCGCGAGTGGGTCGATCGCTGGATGAAACCCTCGGTATCGCCCGCAAGGCGGCTGATGCCGGAAAAGAGCTTCGGCACCAGCGGATTGAGCGCGAGCAGCCGCGCCATCGCGGGGAAGACCTGCGTGGCGGGCCACGGAAAGGGCGCGATCGCGGGGTTGAGGCCGACAATCGGCGTGTCGGGAAAGCGCTCGCGCGCCAATGTCAGCGCGATGGCGGCGCCTGCCGAGTGACCGATGATCGCCGCCGGCGCGATCTCCAGCGTCTCGATCAGGCCGCCCACCGCCTGCGCCATGCCCGGCAGGCTCATCTGCGCATCGCGCAGCCCGCCGGTGAAGGCGTGGCCCGGCAGGTCCGGCGCGATCACGCGGTGCTTGCGCGCGAGCAGCGGCATCAACCCGCGCCACGAATGGCACGATGCGCCGGTGCCGTGGAGCAGCAGCAGCGGCTCGCGCTCTCCTCGGCTCGGCCCCATCTCCTGCACATGCCACTTGAGCCCGCCGCTCGTCACGAAGCGGCTTGCCTGACGGTGCGGCCAGATGCGCCCGTCGCGCTGCCAGTCCAGCGGTTCGCTCATGCGGCATGTCGCTGGGGCTGGGGCTGCGCGGCCTTGACCGCCGCGTGCAGCTTCGCCGCATCGGCCATCGGCAGCGCGAGGAAGCGGGCGCGCATCGCCTGCGCCAGTTCGCCAGCCTCGGGCGCGGTGCGGGCGGAGATATCTAGCACCAGCGCATCGTGTCCACGCGCCGCGATGGCCTGTGCGGCGGCGAGCGCATCCTCCCGCGCCTGCGGGCGACCGCCCTTGCCGGTTGCGTCGATATTCGCGCGCCCGTCGGTCAGGGTTACCAGATGCGGCGTCTTGCCGCGTGCTGCGACCGCGTCGGCCACCTCGTGGGCCGCCTTCAGGCCCAGCGCCAGCGGCGTGCCGCCCCCGCCGGGCATCGCGGCGAGCGCGCGGCGGGCGCGGGTGAGCGAGCGGGTCGGCGGCAGCAGCAGCTCCGCGCCTTCGCCCCGGAACGCGACCAGCGCAACCTCGCTGCGGGTGACGTAGGCCTGCGCCAGCATCAGCTCGACCGCGCCCTTCGCCTCGGCCAGCCGCGCTGCGGCGGCCGAGCCCGAGGCGTCGACGCAGAAGATGGTGACCCGGCCGCTGCGCTCCTCGAACCGGCGCACGCGCAGGTCGGACTTGCGGATCACGAAGCCGTCATTGGCGGTATCGCCGCGCCGGATCGCCTGCCACGGCACCGCCGCGCGCAGGGTATCGACCAGCGCCAGCCGCGCGCCGCCGCGGGGCATGCCGGGCCGGGCCGAGAGCGGTTTGCCCCGCTGGCCGGAGAGCTTTTTCCGGCCCCCGCCGCTCCCCGCGCTGCGCCGCGAGCGCCCCTCGGCCAGCTGCGCCAGCAGATCGGGCGGAATGCTCGCGAGCGCGGCGTCGAGCACTACGTCCTCGAGCGGGCGCTCGCCCGGCTCCGACGCGTCGTCACGCTCGCCCGCATCGGGTTGCTCGGGTGGAGGAGGCGCATCTTCGGGCGGATCCTCGGGCATCTGCGTGGCGCGCGGGCCCAGCACGAGACGTGAAGCGGCGGCAATGTCCGCCTGTGCCACCGCCCCGCGCCCCTCCAGCGCGGCATGCGCGCGCGCCGCATGGCCCGCGAAATTCAGCGCGCGGACCGAATGCACCCCCAGCGCGGTCGCGGTTGCAGCGAGCGCGTGCAGCGCCTCTTCGTCCAGCGGTGCGACCGCCGCCGCCTCGCCAGACCGCAGACCACCCTCGGGCAGCCGCGCGCGCGTCAGGTCGCAGTGGAACGCCACGCGTTCGCGCAGCGCGGTCGGCGGAGCTTCGTCATCGGTGCCATCGTCGAGCAGGACGAGCCCGAAACGCGTTGCCGCGCCGTCGATCGCCTGCGCCAGCCGCCCGGCCACGCCCGCATCCAGCCGCTCCGCCATCGGCACCACCAGTAC
>Ga0114910_1000347_pt1 | contig 24472 bp, 27 predicted proteins | sample MalvireepMed_908_FD_83500 | JGI IMG/M metagenome (GOLD analysis project Ga0114910, IMG submission 83500) | Marine viral communities from the Global Malaspina Expedition - Malaspina viral metaG DeepMed_908 | ecosystem: Environmental > Aquatic > Marine > Oceanic | place: Mediterranean Sea...
AGCACCGGCCATGCACCGGCGAAGGCGCGCGCGACGGGGGCGAAGATGTCGGCGAGGAATTCTCCGAGGGCGCGCAGCCATGCGGGCGGTTCGGGAATGTCGGGCGGGGGCAGCGGCTCGTACTGGATGTCGGAATCGTCGCGGACCGCGCGCCAGGCCTCCTGTGCCCCCTCATCCGTGCCTGCCCCGATCGTCACGGGTGGCAGGATTGGCATGCGCCAACCCGGCCCGCAACCCGTTCCGTGTGCGCCATGCAGCTTTGGGACTGGTGCGTGGCACTTGCGCATATCCCGAGCGGTGGCTAGATCGCGCGCGCACCCTTTTTCCATTAGACTTGGCCAGGCATATTTCGATGAAAGACGATCGCAACACCGCTTTCGGGTGGATCCTGTTTTCGGGCGTGATCGCCCTTGGCGCCTCGAGCATCAGTTCGATGTACTTCAAGGCCGACGATCATGAACTGCCCGAAGGCGCGCAGCCCGGCTATTTCATCGAAGGCGAAGCGGAAGAGGGCGCGGCCGACAGCGGCCCGCCGCTCGCCAACCTGCTCGCCTCGGGCAGCGCCTCTGCGGGCGAGGGCGTGTTCGCCAAGTGCGTCGCGTGCCACACGATCAACCAGGGCGGGGCGAACGGGATCGGCCCCAATCTCTACGGCGTGATGGGCACGGGAGTCGGACAGCACGCGCCCGGCTTCGCCTATAGCTCGGCCCTGTCGGGCCATGGCGGCGAGTGGAACTTCGAGAATATGGACGCCTGGCTCACCAGCCCGCGCGCCTTTGCCAACGGCACCAAGATGAGCTTCGCGGGCCTTTCGAACCCCGAAGACCGCGCCAACGTGATTCTCTACATGCTCGAAAACGGCGGCGGCCCCCCGCTGCCCGAGCCTGTGGCCGAGGATGCCGGTGAAGAAGAAGGCGATGCCGTCGACGGTGCGGGTGAAGGCCCCGGTCCGGTCGAAGGCGCCCAGTCAGGCGAAGCCGAAGCATCGGGCGCGATGAGCGCGGACCAGCCGGTGCCGGCACGAAATTCCGCCGCCGAAAATTAAGGTCTTTCGCGGGCCGTCTCGCAGAGCCCGGCTCCGCGAGACCTAGCCCTTGAAGCCCTGAGCGACGACATACCACTCGGACGAGCCCTTGCGGCTCGCCGGGGGTTTGGCGTGCTTCACGGTCTTGAAGTTGCGCTTGAGCAGCGCCAGCAGCTCGGTATCGGTGCCCCCGGCCAGCACCTTGGCGAGGAACTGCCCGCCCGGCGTCAGCGTCTGGATCGCGAAGTCCGCTGCGGTTTCGACCAGCCCCATCGTGCGCAGGTGATCGGTCTGCTTGTGGCCCACGGTGTTGGCCGCCATGTCCGACATCACCAAATCGGGCGCGCCGCCCAGATGCTCCATGATTGCATCGGGCGCTTCGTCCGCCATGAAATCCATCTCGAGGATCGTGACGCCCTCGATCGGCTCGGTCGGCAGCAGGTCGATGCCGACGATGCGCGCCTGCGGACGCTGCTTGCGCACCACCTGCGCCCAGCCGCCCGGCGCGATGCCTAGATCGACGATCCGCGTGGCGCCGCGCAGGATGCCGAACTTCTCGTCCAGCTCGATCAGCTTGAAGGCCGCGCGGCTGCGATAGCCGGCCGCCTTGGCCTCCTTCACGTAAGGATCGTTCAGCTGCCGCTCCAGCCAGCGGGTGGATGACGCGGTGCGCCGCTTCGCGGTGCGCACGCGCTTGTCGGGATCGCCCCTCGATCGGCTCATTCTAACGCGCTCCCCCATGCGATGCCGGGCCCGGTGCGGGGCCTGAAAAATCCGCCGCCATCAGGCTGCGCAGGATGCCTTCGCGGATGCCCCGGTCGGCGACGCCCAGCCGGTCGGCGGGCCACAGGTCGAGGATCGATTCGAGGATCGCGCAGCCCGCCACCACCAGTTCCGCCCGATCGTGCCCGATGCACGGCACCCGCCCGCGCTCCTCTAGGCTGAGGCGGGAAAGCCGCGCCGAGATCGCGCGCATCGATGCCGAGGGCACGATCAGCCCGTCGACCGCGCGCCGGTCGTAATGGGGCAGTTCGAGATGCAGGCTGGCCAGCGTGGTCACCGTGCCGCTGGTGCCCAGCAGGCGGATGTCTTCTTCCTGCGCCGCGTCGACGATCCGCTCCGCAAAAGGCGCGAAGCTGTCGTCCACGGTCTGCCGCATCGCGGCGTAGAGCGCGAGCCGGCTCGCCTCGTCCGCAACGCTCTGGCCTTCGCGCATCACCGTGTCGGTCAGCGAGACGACCCCCCACGGCACGCTCTGCCAATCGAGGATGCGCGGGACCGCGCCTTCGCCGGGGCCAACCAGAATGAGTTCGGTCGAGCCGCCGCCGATGTCGAAGATCAGCGCCGGGCCCTCGCCCGCTTCGAGCAGGACGTGGCAGCCGAGCACCGCCAGCCGCGCCTCTTCCTGCGCCGAGATGATGTCGAGCGCGATGCCCGTTTCCTCGCGCACGCGTTCGATGAAGCGTTCGCCGTTGGCGGCCCTGCGGCACGCCTCGGTCGCGACCGAACGGGCGAGGAAGACGTTGCGCCGCCGCAGCTTTTCCGCGCACACGTGCAGCGCGCCCAGCGCGCGGTCCATCGCCTGGTCCGACAGTTTGCCCGACAGCGCGAGCCCTTCGCCTAGCCGCACCACGCGGCTGAAGGCGTCGATCACCGTGAAATCCTGGCCCGAGGGGCGCGCGATCAGCAGGCGGCAATTGTTGGTGCCCAGATCCAGCGCGGCATAGGCCTGCCGCCCGTGGCGCATCGGCTTGCGGCCCGCAGGCTGATGCTTGCTGGCAGGTTGGTGCTTGCTGGCAGCGGGATGCTTGCCGTTTGCCTGATGTTTCGACGCCGGATTGCGCCGCCTGCCCTCGGTGGAACGCGGGCGCCTGCGCGGTTCTGCGGGCTTCGGAGAGTGGAGGTGCCGCTTTTCGGCCACCTCGCCGGACGTATCGCCCTCCGTGTTGCAAGCCCTCTTGCCATCGTCCGGCGGCACGATGTCCGCCATGATCTTCAATCCATTCCTCCCGCAGCGCAAATTCTGCGGGGACCTGGCGCGGATGGTAACCGGCCAGTCGCATTTCGGCAAGGCTGGCGGCAGTTTGAGTGCTTGACGCTGCGCCCCTGGCTTTCTAGATGCGCCGCTCCGCCAGGCCGGAGACTCGCTTTCGCGAAAGCCTCCGCACGGCTCATGCCCCGTCGTCTAATGGTAAGACTACGGACTCTGACTCCGTCAATTGAGGTTCGAATCCTCACGGGGCATCCAGCTTTTCGGTATTTCGGCGCAAACGCACAAAGCCCTTCCTCTTTGCCGTTCGCGCTCCATATCTCCCGTTACGAAAGGGAGTTTAGTATGCCGGATAATAACGAACAGACCGATGGGCTTGCGATCGCGTCCTTCCATCTCGGTCGTGCAATCCTAGAATATCTCGAAACGCAAGATGCAGGATGTACCAACCAGATCGTGACGAATGCCATGCGTCCGCTCATGGAAATCAAACAGGGGGAGCATCCTGACTGGCCGCACATTGGACTCGACCGTGCGCTGTCCGACTTGAGCAAGCTGCGGAACGGCTAGGCCAAGAAATCCGGCTTTCGTGCTGGACAAATCAACGTCGCCAATGCGTTATCGTGTCTTCAATAATATGGAGACAGACAATGGCGCGTAGCGTAGATTTTCCAGAGGCGGACGGGACTGCCAGTTCGGTTTCTGGTTCGGCAGGTGATCTGAGAACCAAGCAATACCCGAACTCTTCGGTGTCCTGCTGGGAGCTTGATGACGAAGAGCTTCAACTGATCAATCAGACCCGGCGTATCTGGGTCCGGACTGATACGTTTGACGAGCTAAAGAAGGCTCCGGACGGTGGGCGCTGGCAGCCGACCATGCGCGTTACCGCTCGCAAGGAACACGCGATCAACGATCAGTGGCGTGAAGACAAAAAGGACGCTGAATAGGTGAAGTGGGACCGGCATGGCCGGTCCCTAACCTTACAGCATCCAGAGCTTGCCCAGCTTTGGTTCGGCCGCGTTTCGGTCACCTTCTTGTTTCGCAGACGTAGCGGCCTCATTCTTCGACGCAACGGGGAGTTCGGTGTGGGTATTCAAGGGGCGGGCGTCACGCACGCGGGGATGCTGCATATCGGTCATAATAGATTCCTTCGGGCACGGCGGTTGGCCGTCCCGGATATATTGAGGGTTTAGGAGAACTCCAATCGAGCACCGCGCGATCGAAGAACGCGACCCTACACTAATTCCGTTGAAAAGTCAAGGTTTGACGCGTAAAAGCACGTCACCTCTCGGGTCTTGAACAGCCCGTTTGGGGCACGACAACACGTGCAGAACACGAGCCTCCGCCTATGTCGGGCGGCTCACGGAATATAACACCCTCACGGGGAATACGTGGGGCGTGCTACCTCGTGTTCGCACGTGTTCAAACGTCCCGGCACCAGCCGGGTGAGCACGAGGAAGTTTCATGCGCAAGGCGATCTTAGGGGCCGTTCTTCTGGCAGCCATAAATTCTGTTTCATACGCTCAAGGTGCTTCGACCGAGCTATGGAACGGCATCCGATCGGGGATGACGCTCGCACAAATTCAAAGCGTGCGACCGGGTTCTCAGATTTCCGAAAACGGCAAAACCGTCCTCGCAGGCAGCGCTGAGATCATCAACACTCCCTTCGACGTGTTCGTGGAAATGAGTGCTGGTCGGGCAACCGAGGTAAGCTTGGTCGGAGATGGCTATCAGGCGACTGATATTCGAGCCGCTCTCACCTCCAAATATGGTGATCCCGTTTCGAAATACCGCTGTAGCGGTTCGGCTCTGCTTCGTATCTGCACCGAAGCATGGGCTGGGAGAAGCGGACTTAAAGTTTCATTGCGTGAGATGACTTCGACTAAGGGCAAGGCACTGACCATCGACTACCGGACCGTCGATGTCAGCAGTCTGTGACTAACCGGCCGCAATCGCACACTGAATGCGGTTCGTCGCCACCATCACTCGCCGACAGACACCTTCCTCATCGGGCTCCGTCATGTGGCCCGATAAGAAGCGCGAATGGCCGGCTTGCTCGATGAGGGCGTCCATGTCGGCGCAGGGTAAGTCGAGCGTGATGGGCTGGTTCTGACCCATCAGGTGAATGGTGAAGGTCGCCACTACGCGGCCTCCTTCTTACGCTGCCACTTTCCTACCATCCGCTTTGAGCGCGGGTGATGGAGGCCGGCCGTCACAAGCTGGAGGAATTGTTCGCCATTCGAGAGACGGCGCATATCTTCGCGCCACGTCATCTCATCGGCATAGCCCTCCAGATAGTCGCCAGCGATGTGATGGTGGACGCCCATTTGAGAACGCTTGATCCGCGAGTGAGCCGATTCCGCCCAGTTCGTGCTTACACCGTCGCGCGCATAGGCGGCTTCACCGTAGTTCTTCACGTCGTTACCGTCGTGGTTGATCCGCTGCACGTCAAAGAGGGCGTCCAGCCCGTCGAATGCTTTTGACTCATCGAAAAACAGAGTGCTGCCAGCCTCCACAATGTCACGCATCATTTGGGCGGTCTGCTTCTCGGTTTTCACGAAGGCGCGCGTTCGCCCATTACGTTCCCTAAGAACGGTGATCGCCTGCTTCTTCCCTGAGAGGTTTGCTGTCCTGCGCCGATCTCGACGATGCTTCTTGAAGTTTGAGGGCTTCACATAGCCGCCCACATAGGTCGCATCGCCTTCGACCTCTCCTTTCAGCTTCACCGAGTGCTGGATGCTGCCGATCACCTCGCGAAGCTTTTGCTCGATCACAAAGGCGGATTTGACGTTTATGTCCATCTGCCGGGCCAGTTCCAGCGCGGCCTTGCCTTTGGCACCGTTGATCCAGAGTGCGATCCCAAAGAGGATATCGCGATGCTCTAGCTTCCTGCCATGGAAGATCGTGCCCGAGGTAGGCGAGAATTGGTGAGTGCAATCGACGCAGGTGTATTTGCGGCTCGTCCTCGTCACCTCGCCAGTGCGTCGATTCTTAATTTTGCGGTTTACCCGGTAAGTCGCCTGACATCCGCACTTGGGACAATATGGCTCGCCGCCCGTCTCCGTGTAGCGAAGCGCAACGAACACATCGATCGCCTCCTCCTCGGACATGCGAGCTATGCGCTTGGGATCAAGCGTCCTTGCTCTTGCCGAGGTGAGAAAATGTTGCGACTTATCCTCCGATGCAGTGAGATTGCATCGAATTTGATGAATAAGTCCGGCGCTGTCAAGTGACTTTTCACCATATACGGTGATAAACCTTCGGAGGAGATGGTATGGAGCGAGATTGGAACCGATACGCCAAGGGTGTGCTCCAAGCCGAAATGGCTCGTGCTCAGATCAAAGCGCCTGAATTGGCTCGCCGATTGGAGGAGCTAGGAGTCGAGGACAACGCGAGGAATGTAGCCAACAAGATTGCCCGAGGGAGCTTTTCTGCGGCTTTCTTCCTGCAATGCCTCGCCGCGATGGAGGTGCGAAACCTACACCTCGGCGAGGTTGAATAACTGTCTGGACTCCATAATATGAGTCATGTATAGCGTAATAACGCGCAGTTGATCTGCACGGGACACCCCCTTTCTCGCATAAAGGCTGGTGTTGAACGGGGCCGTAAGCACTGGCAGGTGCTTGCGGCTCCATCCCGTTTTAGGATGGAGTCCGCAGATATAGCGCTCGGTTGCGCGCTTGTAAATACCATATATTTCAAACGCTTATGTAAACCCAAAGTATACATTCACCGCAAGCTATCTTTTACATCAAGGATCGAACTCGATCTCAGGTTTGTTGATGGCGCGCCATTGCTTTGGGTACGCACCTGAGGATTCGACCGTCCGGCCGTCGAATTTACGGAATGATGCTTCGATTGCATTCTGAACACGGCGAAGGATTTCCTTCTCAGGTTCAGGGACGCCCGCTTCGGTCAGCACGATCTTCGCAACCTGCCGAACGTTGAGCGGCTTATTCGCCTCACGCAGAGCTTTGTGTCCCCGCCTCCCACATTGCCCAAAGGGGATCGGGATGTGGTGCGTCCACGGCTTGAGACCTTCCACGTGATCCGGGTCCCATTCAGGATCGTTGTCCCGGAGGATCAGTTCGGCGGCATTCATCAGATGGCCGATCTCGCTGACCTCTTCCTCCAAATCGTCTAGGCGCTCGTAGTCCTGCCGAACCTGCTCAATCCTGCGTTCGAGATCGTCACGCTGGCCCTTCAATTGCGAATATCTTTTGCGAAGAGAATGTCTGAGATTGGTTTGGCCCATGGCCCACTCCTTGCTGTTTCAAATCAGCTAAGAAGATAGATTTTGGGAGGGCTCGGCGGCTAGACGGCGCTTTGTGCGTTTGCGCCGAAATACCGCAGCTTTTCACTGCCAAAGCAAAGACTTACAAAGACTCTCCCGCGCGAGGGACGAGTTCGGGCTAGTTCGCCGGATTACCGCGAATTTCCGCAGGTTGCTGGCGGGTCTCGGCGGCTCCTTGCAACATGCATGCGGCATGCAGCTTGTATACCGGTGGGTCGAGATACGGCGAGCACCTGCCCACTGCGCTGATAGATCAGAACCACGCACGCAGCCCGATGACGGCCTTCAACCCATCAGGATCCTCACCGTTCGCGCGGGCGATGTCCGCGGTCTCCCCCAGCTTCGCTTCGTATTCGATGCCTATGTAAGGCGCGAATTCGCGGACGATCTCGTAGCGCAGTCGCAGCCCCGGTTCGACCTTGCTGATTCCTGCGCCGATCTCGCGCTCGGGGATGTCTTGGGCGGAAAACTCCGCCTCGATGCGGGGCTGGAGGATCAGGCGTTGGGTGATTTTCTGGTCGTATTCGGCTTTAACCCGCGCGGTCAGGTCGCCCCGGTCGGACAGGAACAGCGCCCCGTCGACATGAAACATATAGGGCGCAAGACCCTGTACGCCGACGACGATATGCGTGCGGCTGTCGGGTTCGGGATCGAACCGAACGCCAGCCTGCAAATCGAAGAACGGCCCGATGGCGCGGCTGTAGAGGGCCTGGATCTCGGCGTCTTCCAGCGCGCCGCCGAACGTGCCTTCGCCTTCGGTCTTGAGGACGAAGCGGTTGATGTCGCCGCCATACCAGCCCTGCGCGTCCCACACGTAGCCGTCTTCTCCTCCATCGGTCGCGATGCGCGCTTCCAGCCGTTCGATCAGGACCATGCCCGTCGTCATGCCGCCGTTCTCGCGCGCCAGCTGCTTGCGCGACGGCTCCATTGCTTCGCGGCCCCAGATGGCATCGGCAGCGTGGCGCGGCCCTTCGAAAGCGCGCGCGGGCACAGCATCCTCCGGCGCAGCACCGGGAGCGGACTTGTCGCTCATCCCGCCGTGCGCGCCATGATCCATGCCGTCCATCGGCATTGCTTCCTCGGGAGTATCCTTGGGCGGACATTGCTCGGGCGGGCGGTGCCCCATCGCGCAGTGATCCATCTCCGGTTCCGGCGCGGGTTGCGGCTCGTCCCTTGGCGGGCACTTTTCGGGCGGCAGGTGGCCCATGGCGCAGTGGTCCATTTCCGGCTGTGCGGCAGGCTTATCCCCGTGCGCCGAATGGTCCTGCGCGGCGAGGGGACTGGTGGCCAGGATCGATCCGGCAAGCAGGGCGACGCGGATCATGCTGCGCCTCCCTCGGGGAACGGCCGCACCGTCACCACCTGCATCATGCCTGCGTGCATGTGGTAGAGCAGGTGGCAGTGGAAGGCCCAGTCGCCGGATTCGTTCGCGGTCAGGTCGAATGTGGCGGTGCCGCCCGGTTGCACGATCACCGTGTGCTTGAGCGGCTGGTGCATATGGTCCGCACCGTTGACGAGCTCGAAGAAGTGGCCGTGCAGGTGGATCGGGTGGGCCATCATGGTCTGGTTGACCAGCTTGACGCGAACCCGCTCGTCATAGCCGAAGCGGATCGGATCGTCGGTTACGGCAGTGAATTTCTTGCCGTCGAAGGACCACATGTAGCGTTCCATGTTCCCGGTGAGGTGGATCTCCATCTCGCGCTCGACCATCCGGTGCGGGTTCATCCGCTTGGCCTTGAGGTCCGTGTAGCGCAGCACGCGGTGGTCTACCTTGTCGAGGCCGAGGCCGGGAAAGTGCATCCGGTCCATCGGCATCGGCGCGATCATGTCCACTCCAGGGCCGACTTTGACATCCTCGGGCACGAGCGATTTGTCCCGCATCGAGTGGTCCATGCCGCCCATGCCTTCCATCCCGGCCATGCCACCGTGATCCATCATGCCCATATCGACCATGGTCAGCGTCGGGATTTCACGCAGCGGCGGCGGGGTGGCGAGATGGCCCTTGTGGCTGGTGAGGCTGGCGACACCCATGCCGCTGCGATCCATCGCCTCGGCAACGATGGCGTGGCTGCCATCGGGCGGGGTCACGATCACGTCGTAAGTCTCGGCCACGCCGATCTGGAACTCGTCCACCTGCACCTCGTCCACGTCCTGCCCGTCGGCCTGGATCACCGTCATCGGCACGCCGGGGATGCGCACGTTGAAGAAGGTCATCGCCGACCCGTTGATGACGCGAAGGCGCACCCGCTCGCCCGGCGCGAACGCCAGTTGCAGGTCGTCCTGCGGCCCGTGGCCATTGATCATGAAAGTATAGGTGCTGCCCGTCACATCGGAGATGTCGCGCGGGTTCATGCGCATCTTGCCCCACATGCGCCGCATTGCGCCCGACATATCCCCGTTGGTCGCGGTCAGCATATCGCGCTGGAAATAGTGCTCGCCCACCTTCAGCTTCCGCATGATCTCGTGCGGGTGCATCGGCGTGAATTCGGACAGCAGAACCACATAGTCGCGGTCGTAGCGCGGATCGGGCTCTGCGCTTTCGATGATGATCGGGCCGTAATGCCCCGCCTGCTCCTGCAAGCCGGAGTGTGAGTGCCACCAGTAGGTGCCGCTCTGACGGATCGGGAACTCGTAGGTGAATGTCTCGCCCGGCTTGATGCCGGGGAAGCTGACGCCGGGCACCCCGTCGAACTGGAAGGGCAGTAGAAGCCCGTGCCAGTGGATTGAGCTGTCTTCGTCGAGATTGTTGGTGACGTGCAGCCGCACATCCTGCCCCTCGCGCAGCCGCACAAGCGGACCGGGCACAGTGCCATTTACCGCGACTGCGTGGCCCGAGCGTGATCCTGTCGTGAAGTGGTGGTTGGCGATCGCCAGTTTGATGTCCTCGCCCGAAACCTCGCCGAAGCCGTTCTTCGCATGGGTAAGCGATTGTCCTCGCGCCCAAGCCGGCATGGGGAGCGCACTGACAGCAGCGAGCGCGGCAGTGCTGCGGATCAGATTTCGGCGGGAGAATGAGACCATGGGGCAAGCTTCCGATTGAACTTCTGCGCTAGGCTCTATATACCCCCACCGGGTATTTCAATCGGACTTTGGACCATGGCAGACGCGAAGACCGCGAAAATCAACCGGCTCAACCGGATCGAAGGGCAGGTGCGCGGCGTGGCGCAGATGATCGAGGACGATCGCTACTGTATCGACATCCTCCACCAGATTCAGGCGATCCGCTCGGCACTCGGCAAGGTCGAGACGCAGGTGCTGAAGGATCACGCTGCGTGCTGTGTGGCCGAAGCCATCGCGAGTGGTGACGAGGCCGAACAGCGCGAGAAGTTCGAGGAGCTGGTGACGCTGTTCGAGAAGGCGAAGCGGTAGAAGCCGCATCGCCCGTGCCGATGCCAACCCAAGATCAAAACCTTTTTCCATCGAGGAGACTGCGATGACTTCCCTGCTCCGTTCGGCCATTGCTCGCCGCACGCTGGCCGGCTCGCTCTTTTTGGGCACAGCGCTGACGGCCTGCGCCGCGCAAGCGGCCAGCTTCACCATGTATCGCGACGCGAATTGCGGCTGCTGCCTCGCATGGGCTCAGCATGTCGAAGGCAGCGACGGGCACGATGTAAATGCGGTCGATCATCCCGACATGGCGTCGGTAAAGGCTGAGAACGGTGTGCCGGGCGATCTGCAATCGTGCCACACCGCGATCGTCGAAGGCTATGTTATCGAGGGCCATGTGCCCGTCGCCGATATCGAGCGGCTACTCGCCGAACGTCCGGCTGGCGTGAAGGGCCTTGCGGTCGCTGGGATGCCGATGGGCTCGCCGGGAATGGAGCACGGCAACCACCGCCAGGCATTCCAGGTCATCGCTTTCGGCCCCGAGGGTCGCAGCGTCTGGGCCAGCTATGCTGCGAGCCACTGATGAGCACCAAGCAAGCCACCGTCTATCGCATGGTCATGCCGGGCCATATCTGCCCCTACGGCCTCAAAACCGTCGATCTGCTGAAACGCGAAGGCTTCGCGATCGAGGATCACCACCTCGAAACGCGCGAACAGACCGACGCATTCAAGGAAGAGCACGGCGTCGAAACGACGCCGCAGACCTTCATCGATGGCAAGCGGATCGGGGGCTACGACGACCTTCGCGAATTTTTCGGCAAGTCGCGCAGCCAGGCGCAGGATGGCGAGACGAGCTACCAGCCGGTCATCGCGATCTTCGGCGTCGCCCTGCTGCTCGCGCTCGCGATCAGCTGGTACGTGTTCGACTCGATCGTCACGGTGCAGGCGGCCGAGTGGTTCGTCAGCATTTCGATGGCGCTGCTCGCGATCCAGAAGCTGCAGGACGTGCGCAGCTTTTCGACCATGTTCCTCAACTACGATCTGCTGGCGCGGCGCTGGGTGCCCTACGGGTTCGTCTATCCGTTCGGCGAAGCGCTGGCCGGGGTGCTGATGGTCGCGCATGCCCTGCCGATTATCTCGGTCCCCGTAGCGCTGTTCATCGGTACGATCGGCGCGGTCAGCGTGTTCAAGGCGGTCTATATCGACAAGCGCGAGCTCAAATGCGCCTGCGTGGGCGGCGACAGCAATGTGCCGCTGGGCTTCGTTTCGCTGACGGAGAACCTGTTCATGATCGGCATGGGCCTGTGGATGGGTGCGAAGGCGCTGGGCTGGATCGCGATTTGACCGGCGGCGCGAGCCTGCTTGTCGGCGTCCGCCGCGCGTGCATGTGGAACGCGATTTCCTGCCGCCGGGGGAGCATGCCGCGCTGCTTGCCGAAACTCTCGACGCGCAGGCGCTCTATCAGTCCAGCACTATCTCGCGATACGAAGACGACATGACGCGCATTGGCGGCGCGGTCGATCCGAAGGTGCGCAATTCGCATGTGCGCTAGCTCCCCAAGCCGCGTTCGAAGACAAGCTGATCTTGCTCCAGGGCACGATGGAGCGCGTGACGGGCGTCGAGTTTCCCGCCGAGCGGCGGGTCGAGATGGAGACGGTTCTTAGCTACGATGGCGCGCTGTTCACCGCGCATATCGACACCAATCAATGGTCGGGTGCGCCGCAACGACTAGCCGGGGGCGCGTCGCCGGGTACGCTCAATCGGTCGCGAAGCAGCGCACCACGGTATATTGCGAGATCGCGCCGCCCCCGCACACCGGCAGGTCGCCCGCCATCACCCAGGCATGGGCATCCATGGCGGCGTCGCTGTGCGCCCGGCGCAGACCGAACAGCACCGCGTGCGGCACGCCCAGCATGCGCAGCAGCACATGCGCGACCAGCGCCTGGGGATAGCAATCGTCGCCGACCCCGCTGTAGCGCGCGGCGATTCCCATTGCCCTGCGCATGCGCACCGCCCGGCGGCGCTGAGCGGCGTCGATTTGCGTGCTCAGGGCGCTCAAACCGCGATCCGTGCCGAGCACGCCCGAGAGCCTGCGGATCGGCACGACCATCACGATGAGGCGCGCGGGCCACAGGAGGCACCAGGCGATCATCGCGAGCGCGATCGAGCGGGCCGGAAGCCCCGACACTGCTTTCAGCTTGCGTAACATTGCCTGGGTCACGTTTCGTCTCGCTGGCCCTTTGTGCGTGTGATAGTCACGCGGCAAGGATCGGCATAGGGCCTTGTTTCGCAAGGTCTGCCGCTTCGGTCATCCTGTCATAAAAGCGAGCCGTTTCCCACCTTCCATGCCATCCTCGCCACTCTTACCGGACATTGTCGGACAGGTTTACGGCCTTGCCGTGGCAAGCGATATCGCCCTGCCCGAACTTGCCGGCACGCAGGCGCGCGGGGCGGCGGACATCACGATCCGGCAGGGCCCGGTGGCCGCGTCGACCGGCGGCGATCCCGCCGATGTCGCCACCTACGTGCGCGGTTCGTGGGGCGAGCTGTGGCTCGATATTCCGGGCGCGCTGGCGATGCGGATCAGCGGCGGGCAGACGATCGCCTATCGGCCGCACCCGGGCGTCCATGACGACGAGTTGCGGCTGTTCCTGCTCGGCTCGGGGCTGGCGGCGGTCATGATGCAGCGCGGATTTCTGGTCCTCCACGCCAATGCGGTCGTGCCGCGGGGCAGCGACACGGCGATCGCCTGCATCGGCGATTCGGGGGCGGGCAAGTCGACCATGGCGGTGGCGATGATGCTGCGCGGCCATCGCTGCCTGGCAGACGATGTCTGCCCGATCGGGGACGGGAACGCGATCCTGCCCGGCCTCGCCCGTGCGAAATTGTGGGACGATTCTGCGCGGCATCTGGGTATCGATACCGCACCGCTGTCGCGCGTGCGCCCGCAGGATGCGAAGTGGAACCTGCCGCTTGCCGGCCACGATGACGCGGCGCCCGCCCGCATCGGCCTGCTGGTGCAGCTGGCAGCCTCGGACGGGGGCGAGCAGACGCCGGCCGATATCACCGGAGCGGATCGCTTCACCGTCCTGCGCAACAACGTGTTTCGACCCCAATATTACGCGACGATGGGGATCGAACCGCAGCTGATCGGTCGGATCGCCGAACTTGCCTCGACCACGCCGATGGTCCGGCTGACTCGCCCCGCGAAAGGTTTCGAGATAGACAGCCAGATCGACAAGGTGCTTGCGCTCCACGCGGCTATCGCCGAGCGGGAGCGGGGTAGCGAGCAGCGCCAGACCGAAGGATCGCAGACCCACGATGAGTGACACGATGATTGCGCCCGATCGGAAATTCATCCGTACGAAGGATGTCGTCACCGCCGATATGGATGGCGAACTGGTGATGATGCATGTCGAAAAGGGGGCCTACTTCGCGATCGGCGGTTCGGGCGGGCATTTGTGGGCGCAGCTGGCGCAGCCGCGGACGATGCCCGAACTCGTCGCCTCGATCGAAGAGGAATTCGAGACGGGCGAGGTCGAGGATCTCGAGGGAACGGTCTCGTGCTTCCTGTCCGACATGCTGGCGCAGGGCCTCGTCGTCGCTGCCGACTGACCGGCCATGTTCGCCGCGATCATAGCACGAAAGCCCCCGGCGGCGCCGCGCGATCTGGCCGATCCCGATGCGCTGCTGGCCGCGCTGACGCCGTTTGCGCCCGCCGATGTCGCCGGGTTCTGGGAGAACGAGCGCGCGCTGATCTGCCACGCGGTGCATCACAACACGGGCAGCTCGTTCCACGAGGCTGCGCCCGAGATCTGCGGGCGGACGGGGCGCGTGATCGCCGGCTGGGTCCGGCTCGACAATCGCGAGCACCTATGCGCGACGCTTCGCCTGCCCGCGCGGCCCGAGACGACCGATCCGCAGATCATCCTCGCCGCCCATGCGCAGTGGGGCGCAGACTGTGCGGGCAAGCTGGAAGGCGATTTCAGCTTCATCATCTTCGATCCGCGCAATGGGCAGACCTTCTGCGCGCGCGACAGCATGGGCGCAAAGCCGTTCTTCTACGCGGTGACCGAGCGCCACCTGATGGTGGCCAGCACGGCTGCCGCGATGCGCGCCGCACACGGGCTGGACCTGACGCCGAGCGCGCAGTGGATGGCGCTGGTCGTCTCGTATTTCAATTACGCCGACGATCAATCGGCATTCGAAGAGGTGCGCAAGCTACCCCGAGCCCACCGCATGACGATGTCGGCGGACGGCGCAATCGATCGGCAGCGCTATTTCGATTTCGACCTTGCGGCACCGCATGCGAGCACGCGCGATCCCGTCTGGGTCGAACGCTATCGCGAGGCCTTCGACCGCGCGGTGGAGGTGCGCGCCCACAGCAGCTTCCTGATCGGGGCGGAAAGTTCGGGGGGGCTCGATTCTTCGTCGATCGTCGCGCGCCTCGCACAGGTGCTCCCGTACGATCGGGCCGACTTCCATACATTCGCGCTGATTACGAACGCGGACGAGCCCGGGCAGCTTCGGGCCCTGTCCGCCATGTGCGATGTGCAGCACCCCCACGTGCTCCTGCGGCCCAGGATGCTCGCGATAGACGCCGCTTTCGACAGGGCGCTCAAGGTGCTCGGCCATCCGCCCGAGCATGCGCAGTCGCTGATCTATCCGGCATTCTATGGCCAGGCGCAGGCGCTGGGCATCCGCACGATCCTCTCCGGCTTCGGGGGCGACGAAATAGTGACGAACCCGGCGAAACATCTCGCCGACGAGCTGCACCGCCGGCGCGACTATCGCGCCCTTTTCGCTGAAACCGAAGGGGCTTTCCCGCGCAACGCCGTCCGCTTCGCAAGGCGGATCGCGCGCGGTGTCGCCGATCCTGACATCGCGGCGCGCCGGATGACGCAGCGCAAGCTGGCGATCGGCTGCCTGAGGCGCGACTTTCTGGAGGATACGGGGCTTGGCGATCGGATCGATCAGTGGATTTGCCCCGATCGCGGCGATCTCACGCTCAATACGATGGCCGCGCTAGAGCCCGGCTTTCGCCATGCGACGCCCGGCCGGCTGGAAGCATGCGGCAATTTCGCGGCGAGTTACGGCATCGAATACCGTTACCCCCTGCTCGACCGGCAGCTGGTGGCGCAATATCTCGCGACGCCATCGATCGAGAAGCGGCATCGCGCGATGGGGCGTTTTCTCCACCGGCGTGCGATGCAGGGTCGGCTGCCCGACAGTATCGTGTGGCAGCGGACGAAGGCGATGGGGCGGTTCATCGGCGGGAATCTTGCATACGATACGACCGATTCGATTGCGTTCGAGGATCTGGCGCGGCCTCTGCGCGACATCATTGATCGAGCCGCTTTCGAGCGGGCGGTGGCGCTCCGCGGCGAGGGTATGCGCGAACATGATGCAGGCGCGGCTCTGACCCTCTTTTTCCTTTGGCAGGTGCGAATGGTGAACGCCTGGCTTCTGAACGGAGCAGCATAGATTTGCCGTTTGACAATCTGCACTTCCAAGGGCAGTGAGATTGCTTAAATTAAAGCTAATTGGGTGCTTTTATGCCGATTGAAAAGCGTGATGCGAAGAAGGCCTTTGTGGCGCCGCGGCTCGAAATGCTCGAAGTGAAGGGCACGGCGACCGGCCCGGAGCCGGACCCGTTCGAGACTACCCCGTTCCTTCAGCTATCCTGAAACAGGTCGCGGCTCGTCATTTAGTTTGACGTCGGAGTGAGTCTCCGCATGATCGCGAAACTGGCCATCCCGCAGCACATAGTGGAAAAAGAGCTGCCTGTGGGAGCCGCCTGATAGTCGCTCGGGCCAGTGCTTCACCTTCGACCCCTGATAGACCAATCCCGATCCCGGCAGGATCGTGACCGACACCTCGTTGCCGTGCAGGTGTTCGAGGAAGATCGGCCATTCCTGCCCCTCCGGCTCGCTCGCGATCGTCAGCGTCGCGCTGATCTCGCACGCGTCGCCCGATCACCGATTCGATCATGGGGCGGCAATGGCGGAGCAGGACTTCGCCGAAAACCGGCGAATATTCGTCGTCTGCAAGGTCGAGAAACGCGTCGGCGCGCCTGCGCATCGCCCCCTGACTGTCCGAAGCGTCGATCGCGCGGGTGGCAAAACGCAGCTTTGCATCGTCCGGCAAACCATCGACGAGGGCATAGCCGCGATCCCAGAATTGCGACGTTTGTGTCGGTCCTCCATCGGCAATGGTCATGCGCGTCGACATCCTTCCCGGCTAGGTCGCATGTAACTTCCGCAAGCGGGTTCGCGGAGCAAGCGGTCGGCGTTGCATCCCGCCTTTCCTCGTGGCTTTATGCAGGTGGGGAGGGGATGGCGTGGCGATTCGGCTGACGGCTTCGGAACAAGCGGCGGTTCTCTCCGCCTCCGGCGTGTTCATCGCGGTGTTCAGCCATTTTTTCGCGTGGGCCGTCGCGGTGGCGCTGACCGATCCCTCGCTCCCATGGTCGCTGCTGCTCGCCTTCAATCTCGTGCTCGTGTGGCTTTGCGCGGTGCTGGGCCGCAGAGCGGGCATCGAACACGGGCAGGGCGTGCGATCCGAAGGTGTTGCCCAGAGTATCGCGACGCTGGCTCCGGTCGCCGCGCAGGCCCTGATCATCGGACTTTTGCTGATACTCGACCGGCCGGTGGGCGAGCAGATGTCCTCGGTCGCGGGCAATCTGATCCTCGATCTCAGTCCGACGCGCGAGGTGGCGGCCGCGATCTATCTCTCGCTGCTGATTGGCTGCGCATTCGCGAGTGTCCTCACCGCGCTTTTCCTGCCGAGCATGGGGCGCTGGAAGCCGCTCACCATCTCGGTCCCGATCCTGTTGCTGACCGCATCGAACCTGCTGCTCATCCCCTGGCTGGACGATGGTTTTGCGGTGTCGAACGTGGTGCTGCTCGTCCTTCTCGTGGTCGGCCTCGCCTTTGTCCTGTCGCACCTGCGGTTCGTCGTCTGGCGGCTGGTGCGTTTCTGGCGTGACGGCGATCTGGACGGGCGATGCGGCCCCTTGGCGTTCGCCGGGCTGGCGGGCGGGTTCTTCGCGGTCGGGCTGGTCTATCCGCTGATCGCGGGGCTGGCCGAGGTTTTGCAGTTTCCCGCGGGGCTCGCGGCGATCGCAGGGTTGGCGAGGGTTCTGGCCTTGGTCTCGGGCGCGACCCTCGGCCTGGGTGCGCTGTGGTTCGCCGGGGTCGCGGGGGGCGGATCGTGCAGCGGATGATCGGCCTGTGGACGGGCTGGCGTGACGGACCTGAAGGCAAGGACATGGGCGTGGATGAGGGCGAGGAGATCGCAGCCGATCCACCCTCCCGCAATGAGGCCGAAGACAACCCCGGCCGTTCGACGCGCGTGGCCTTCGCGCTTCTGGCGAGCCTTCTCGCGGTCCTGGTCGCGCGGCTGCTGATGCATCTGCCGCCACCCGAGCGGCAGCCGGGGCCGCCCACGGTCGAAGGACAGGTCACGCCGGTGCCGGATGTCGAAGCACCCGTCCGCTTCCGCGAAGTTCCGGTCTCGTGCGCGGGCATGCTCTGGGTCTACGGGAACGAGGAGCGGGTGCAGGGCCGGGTGGAAAGTTGCCGGGCACCGCTGGCAGGAGAGATCGTGGTGGTTGTCGGCAGCGCGTCGTCGGAAGGCCCGCGGCCTGCCGAAGAAGCGCGGGCCGCGCGCCGCGCGGTGGCGCTGGCCGAGGCGATCGCCACCGGCCAGGCGGGCGACGCCAGCCCCGCCATCTACACGCTCAACCTCGGGCAGGAGATCGCACCGCGTGTGCGAAACCCCCGCAGCGGACCAGAATTGCGCGTCTTGCGGAGCGAAACGTCCACCGGACGGGTGCGACCGGGCTGGCGCGACGATCTCGCCCGCGATGTCGGCCTGCTTTTCCCCGAACATTCGACCTGCCAGCTGCGCCGCCTCGACCGAAGCGAAACCGAGCCGCTCGACTGCTGGTGAACGGCGGACGTCTTCAAGGAGCGTCGGACCGCGCCAGCCAGTCCTTCAGCTGCAGGTCGGCATCGGCCTGTGCCGTCCGCTCCGCATCCGCGCCGCCCTTGGCCAGATGCCATGCCCGGTCGATCAGCCACAGCGGATAGCCCAGCAGCACGAAGCGCGAATCGGGCCCTGCGCCGGTCGCCACCGCGATCTTGGCCCGGGTCGGACGGATCGCATGGCGCAGCATGGCCAGCAGCTTGGTGCCGAGCGGCCTGCCCTGCCGCAGGTTGCGCACCAGCTTGCGATTGCGCACCGCCTCGGATGGCAGGGCGAGCAGGGCGGTGGCATGATCGACCAGCCGATCGGGCACGCGCTGCGGCGCGCGATCGGCATCGGCCCGCGAAAGCGCGCCGTGCCGCGCAAGGATCGCCGTGAAGAGCGCATGGCTCCGCTCCAGCCCGAATTCCCGCGCAACCTCCCCGAACCGTGCGCCTTGCGACGGGTCGTGCGCATGCAGGAGCGTGATATCCGCCATCACCAGCGGCCCGCAATCGAAGGTCGACTTGAGCCCGGCGTGGAGCAGCAGGTGGCAATAGAGCGCGCCGGGTTCGGCCAGCAGGACGGGCCGGTTCGCGATCGTGTGCTCCCGCGCGCTCGCAAGCAGGTGGCGGGCGAGCGGCGCCGGATCGTAGGCGAGGCCCGACGCGAGCGAGCGATGCACCTCCACCGCCACCATCGTGCCGGGATGCTGCAACGCCGGGAGCTGGTAATGGCCCCCCTTTGGCTTGGCCGAGCGACCGGGCAGCGGGTGATAGCCCATCTCGCCGAGCAGACCTTGCGCCTCGACAGCCCGCGTCTCCTCGACCAGGATGTCGAGATCGCGCAGCGGGCGCAGCGCAGGTTCGGGATAGACCGTGCTGGCGAGCGTCGCTCCCTTCAGGAAGACATGCCCGATGCCGGCCTCGGTCAGGCGCGTGCCGATCTGGCGCATTGCGGCCTGCAGCGTCAGCCAGCGCAGCGACGCCATGCGGTACGTCGCCTCGGCTTCCTCGATCAGCCCGGCGGGCCACAGGTCAGGCGGGCCGGCGCGTGCAGCGGCGTGCAGCAGCGGGAGCAGGCGGTGATCGCGCGCGGTCCGGGCGATCCATCGCCACTGGGCCTCGGACAGGTCTTTACGCAAGGGAGCGGGGCCCGGCGCGCGGCAGAGCAGATCGAACAGCACGCTGCGCGCTTCGACCCTCTCCGCGTCGTCGATCGCAAGCTCTTTGCCGGTCACGCGTCGTGGCCTGTCGCGGTCATCTCGACCACCTGATCGGCAAAGGCGAGCCCCTGGCTGCGATGGGTGACGAAGATCACCGTCGGGCGATGCGCCCATTGGGAAAGCGCCCTCATGATCGCATCCGCGCGGCGTTCCTCGACCGCGCTCAGCGCCTCGTCGAGGATCAGCAATCGCGGCCGGGCGAGCAATGCGCGCGCGAGGCACAGACGCTGGCGCTCCCCGCCCGAGAGGAGCTGGCCGCGCTCGCCGACCCGCGTGTCGAGGCCGTCGGGCAGGGCGGCCACCTTGTCTGCGATGTCGGCAAGCCGCAGGGCGTCTCGCAGCTCGGCTTGCGCGAAATCGCTGGTGAACCAGCGCAGGTTTTCTCCGATAGAGGCGTCGAACAGGAACGGGTCCTGCGGCAGGTACGCGATCTCGCCCCGCCACTGCCGCCAGTCGGCGGGGCTTTGCAGCACCTGCCCGTCGACCCGCACGATCCCGCGCGCGGGCGGCAGCAACCCTGTTGCAATGTCGAGCAGCGTCGTCTTGCCCGTGCCCGATCGGCCGACCAGCGCCACGAACTCGCCCGGCTGCGCGCGCAGCGCCAGCGCCTCGATCGTCCAGGCGGCGTCGCTGTAGCGGAACCAGATATCTTCCAGCTCGAGGCTCGCGGGCCCCTCCCGCCGCGGGCGCGGTTGCTGGGACGCTGCATCGTCGAAGGCCTCGGTCCCGCTGCCGGAGAGCGCGGCGATGGTCGCGCGCATCGCGGCGAGCGCGGGCAGCATGTTCGCGGTCGACTGCGCGGTCTGGAGGATCTGCTGGCCCGCGCCCGCGATCCGCACGACGATCACCACCACCACCAGCAGGACAGGCAGCGACAGGGCCATCGCGAAATAGCCGAACAGCAAGGTCGCGGAGACGGCGGCGGCGGAAACGATCTGCAGCGCACCCCGGGTGGAAGACTGGATGCGCATGAAGTCGAGCTGGTTCGCACGCATGTGTTCGGCCGCCTGCCTCATCTGCCGGTTGAAAGCGGCTTGCGCATTGTGGAGCCGCGCCAATTTCTGCCCGGTCAGCAGATTGGTCAGCGTCTGGTGCAGGGTGCGGCCGCGCCCCGTCATCTCCGCCCCGCGCCGTTCGGAGCGGCGCAGAAGCGGCACGCCGAGCAGGCAGAAAGCGGCCATCAGCAGCATCACGAAAACCAGCATCGCGGGCGACAGCGCGGCCAGCACCGCAAGCTGGGCGACAATGATCGCGACCGTAGCGGTTCCGCGCAGCAGGCGGTCGCTTCCCACCGAAAGGCGCGCGACATCGATCAGCACGGTGTGTTCCAGATCGGCCCTGCGCTGGGCCACGATCGTCTTCCACGGCGCATCGCGGATCGCGCCGAGCACGCTCTGCCGCCATCTGTCGACATATTCGAGCGCGAGCTGCTGGAGGTAGACGTCGCGGTGATAGAGCACGAGTGCGCGCAGCGCGATCAGCGCGACGAAGAGCGCGGTGACCAGCAGCGCCCTGCCGAAAGCGCTCTGGATGCCGACCAGCAGGAACAGCCGATCGACCTCCACGCCGCCCCATTCGCCGCCTCCGCCCACCACGAAGGAGAACAGCGGGACGAGCGCGACGATGCCGACCGCTTCGAGCATCGCGCCACCCCCGACAAGCGCGGCCGAAACCCACAGGCGCACCCCGGAAAATGCGTAGAAATCCCTGAGGTAGAAGATGAACTGGTCGCGCATGAAGCTCCGCCGTCTCGCGCCATGCGGGGTAGCCCAAATGCGGGGCGGGTCAAGCAGCCTCGGCGGGGCGAGAGCGGCAGGCTTGCACGGTGGATCACGGAGGCGCTGCGCGCGGTTCGAGGTGCTGAAGAGGCACCGCCCAGGCAAGCGCTGTTGGAAGAAAGCCTGGGTTCATGATTCGATTTCTATGCCAGCACGATGACATTTACTCGCATGACGCGGATTTTACGGGCACCGGTCTTGTCGTCCGCTCTGTTTCTGGCGCATACCGGCTGCGTGACGAGCAATATAGAAAACACCTGCACGATCGAGGGGGCCGACCTGCTGCCGGGCAATCTCGATTCGCGGCGGGCCTGCGAAATCTTCGAGCAAAACCTGGCCGCCGCGCTCGCGGAGGCCGGCGTTGCAGATGATTCGCGCGATTATTCGGTAGCGATTTCAATCGCGAAGCGTGGTACGCTCGATGCGCAACTCGTGGAGCGGCTGTCCGGCGGCGAAACGAAAAGCTACCCGGTGGTGGCGATCGATGTTATGGATCGACCGATGCAGCAAGACGATCTGGGCCGGTTGGCACGGGGCGTCGCGGGGATCTTGGGATCATGAAGCAATGCCGCACTGGATAGGCGGACTTGCAGACGAAGTAGACGGGTGGGAACATTATGACGATGATGCAGGCGATCGTGGCGCGCGATGAGTTTTTCTGGGATTCGCGGGGCCTGAACGGGCTTTTCGGAAATGCGATCGTCGATAATGGTGGGAAAGATCCCCTCCATGTCGATGGGTGTTCGTGCACCGGCTGCATGGCGCATGACGACGGCAAGCAATTCCAGCCCGGCGGCGGCTCGACCGGTGCCGAGGATACGATCCCCGGAAGCACCGACACCACGGCGACGCTTACCCCCGGCGGCACCGCGCTAAGCGCGATCGATACGCCGGGCGACAGCGACTGGTTCCGGATCGACCTGACCGCCGGGCAGACCTACACCTTCAGCACTTCCCTCCCCGGTGGTGGGCTGCGCGACAGCGTCCTCACGCTGCGCAATGCGAGCGGCAACGTCGTCACTTCGAACGACGATGCCAATCTCAATCTCGGCCTCTTGTGGTCCGAGATCACCTTCACGGCCACGACGACCGGCACCTACTACCTCGACGTGACCGGCTTCGGCCAGAACACCGGCGAGTACTATCTCTCCAGCTCGCGTCCGCTGGCCGATTCGGTGGCGGGCGACGCCTCGACCAACGCAAGCCTCACGCTGGGTGCCGAAGCGACTGCGGGCGTGTTGGAGCAGACCGGCGACCGGGACTGGTATGCGGTAACGCTGGAGGCGGGCGAGACCTACGAATTCGTCACGTTGCCGATCGCGGGCTACCCTAATGACCCAGATACGACGCTGAGCCTGCGCAACGCATCGGGCAGCCTTGTCGCCTTCAACGACGACAGCAACCAAACCTATTCGCGCATCCGGTTCGTCGCCGAAACCAGCGGCACCTACTATCTCGACGTGGGCGGCTGGGTGAATTCGCAAGCCGGCGATTATCTGGTTCAGGCGAGCGTTGCCGAGCCCCTGCCGCTCTTCACGAACGACCAGATCGCCGACCAGCTTCTGAACGGTTACTGGGGCGGCCCGGAGGGCGCGCGAAGCTTCGACGTGGGGCCGGGCGGCACGATTTCCTTCAACGTTTCCGCGCTGACCGCACCCGCGCAGTTCCTCGCCCGCGAAGCGCTCAATCTGTGGAGCGATGTGCTCGGCGTCACCTTCAACGAAGTGACCTCGGGCGCGCAGATCGTGTTCGACGACACCGAAGACGGCGCATACGCGTCCGTTACGCGCGTCGGCGGCAACATTACGCTGGCCGAGATCAACATTTCGGAAGCCTGGCTGGAAAATTCGGGCACCACGCTCGACAGCTATTCCTTCCAGACCTTCATCCACGAGATCGGGCACGCGCTTGGCCTGGGCCATGGCGGCAATTACAATTCGACCGCCGATTACATCCAGGACGCGTCTTATCTGAACGATGCCTGGGTCACCACGGTGATGTCCTATTTCGACCAGAGCGAGAACGGCTACTTCGGCGAACTGGGCTATAGCCGGGTGTTCTCGATCACGCCGCGCGGGGCGGACGTCGTGGCGATCCAGACGGCCTATGGCGTCGCGACCACCACCCGCACCGACGACACGGTCTACGGCGTCGGCAACACTTCGGGTCGTGCGGTCTACGGGATCGGACCCGAGGCGACGAACGGGGCGGGCAACCTGCTGGGCTTCACGATCGTCGATCACGGCGGCAACGACACGGTCGACTATTCGTTCTTCTCCAGCGCGCAGTACATCAACCTGAATGCCGAAACCTTCTCGAATGTCGGGGGCAGCATCGGCAACATGTCGATCGCGCGGGGCACCATTATCGAAAACGCGGTTGGCGGCAGTGGCAGCGACACGCTGATCGGCAACGATGTCGCGAACATCCTCACCGGCGGTCGCGGCAACGACATCATCGACGGCGGTGCCGAGGTCGACACGGCGATCGTGCGAGGGAACCGTTCGCAATATACCGTGACGCAGACCGCGCTGGGCGTGTTCGAGATCGTCGGACCTGACGGCACCGACACGCTGACCAACGTCGAATATCTCCAGTTCGACGATCAGACGATCCAGCTGCTCCGGGGCACCGGAATCACCGTGAACTTCGCGAATCCCGGCTCTTACCAGGCGGCGATGGAGAATATCCGCGATTTCGACGGCAACGATCTGGGCGGCGATGGCAGCTGGGTCCGCATCGGCAGCGCGGATGTGGACGGCGACGGCGATATCGACCAGTTCCTCGTCAACGCGGAAATCGGGCGCTTCGCCACGGTCGGTGCGGCCAGTGACGGTCTCTACTACTTCAACGATCACAGCTGGGG
>Ga0114910_1000350_pt1 | contig 24345 bp, 35 predicted proteins | sample MalvireepMed_908_FD_83500 | JGI IMG/M metagenome (GOLD analysis project Ga0114910, IMG submission 83500) | Marine viral communities from the Global Malaspina Expedition - Malaspina viral metaG DeepMed_908 | ecosystem: Environmental > Aquatic > Marine > Oceanic | place: Mediterranean Sea...
AGTCATCCCAGCTGTCTGCCACGAGCTCGAGTATTTCGCCACGGTGCGCATATATCGGAATCATTCCCATAGGGTCATGCCCGATAGGGGCCGTGCACGTCACGGTTATCCCCACATTATCCCTGAACCAAGCCTCTACGGCCGCAGAGGTTCTACGTGCGTGCAGTGCCGGTTCGTCTAACGGGGCCGGTTCGTCTCTCATGATCGTCCACCTTGGCAGTGCTGGCATACCCCAGCGTCACACACGTGGGTGTCTTGCTCTGGGCGTTCCGGCCGGTACCCGGTACCTTTGCAGAACCAGCAGCGGTCACGGTCGCAGATAAAACAGGAGAAGCTATCGCACGCTAACGGGTCATGGTCACTCATTGTCTCGTCTCCTTTGGTCGCTGTATTCGAGTCGCCACCGTCGCTTACCTTTACACCCTTGGGTCATCGGGCATCGCCGGACGTTGATCGAGGGGACCCTACCGGCTTTGATGACCGTCAGTTCCCCGCACTCTTCGCACATCGCCCAACAGGCTGTGAGCTCTGGCGATAGTCCCTCGTAGAGTCCCGCCTTGTAGGCCACCGGTGCGATATCCTCGAGCTCCTCGTGGGTCACTGTCCGCCCCATAGCGTCCTCTGTGGCCTGTAGCCTGCGTAGCGTCATCCTCGACGCCAAGGGCCGATGACTTGCCGTGCACGCCTACGGACGTGCCTTAGAACCGTGGTGCCGCCCATCCCGGTCATCATCGACATCTCACGGGTGCTGTAGCCCTGCATCCGCATGATTACTAGGCGGTCTACCTCTTCGGGGGTGACGTGGGCTGGTAGACCGGTCCTCGGGCTTTTCCTTCTAGGTGTCTGTTCCATTGTCCCTGTCCATTCCGATCATGTCCTGCATTATGGATAGGCCGAAGTGTTGCAGTACCTCGTTTATGTCCTTGTCATGCTCTTTGGCGAGCACGCTAAACCCTGCAGCAGCTAGGCCGGTTAGCGCCAAGATGACCTCTCGGTCAACTGTTGCGGCCATCTCCCGTGCTGCTGTACCGCCTTCGCAGTCGTCGTGGATCCATGCCGTCAGCAGCGCCACAGCTTCGAGGTCGTGCTGTTTATTGGGTAGAGGAATCATCGTTTTGTACCTTCTTCCAGAGGGTCCATCGGTTTTTGTTGGATGGGCACCGGTGGCCTATCTCCGCCGATTCTGTCGCTTTCATTGTTCGCCCGCACTTACACACGTAGGCGTGTAGGGCACGGTATGCGTCTTTCGGGATCATGGCTTCTTGTTTGGGTGGTAGGTAGGTTGTTGCCTGCCCATAGCTATCTGGGTGGCCAGAATGACTTGTTGATGCCAGTACCGTAGCGCTTTCCTAACCATCTTGGTCTGCCTTTCTTGTTGGTTGTTTCGAGCCCCGAAGCGGATTCGAACCGCTGACCTCCTGCTTACCATGCAAGCGCTCTACCGACTGAGCTATCAGGGCGGGTATGCTCCCGAGCTACGGTTTGGCGTCGTCGATGAAGGCCTGAGCGATCGTGCGCCAGATAATGTTCGAGGTGCCGTGGGCGCTCATGTCGCTGAACGCTTTTCTAGCGCTCCGCAGGGCTGCAGTGCCCTTCTCCGCCTCGTAAGCCTCGGGCTCATGCAAGGCGTCCTTCAGGTCCGGTATGATGGTCGTCCGCATGTCCTCACCCAGCGAAAGGGCGTTCAGGGCACCAGTTGCGTGCTGAACCCACTCGGTGTACAGGGCCTCGTCGTTCAGCATGATCACAGCGGCGGCGTGCGTGGCTGCTTGTTCGGCTTCGGTTCGGTCGGTGGTCATCGTCGTTCCATCCTTGCTGGTTGCTTCGTTCTGATGGTTTCTTCCTGGTGACAGGTTAGGCACCGGTATTCGTGGTTTATTCGTGCTTCAAACTTTCCGCATCCGTGGCACCGGTGGATTCCCTCGCATTCGCAGGGGTCCGCCTGTTCGACGGGGGTTCGTGAGAAGAGCACGTCCACTAGTGAATCACACGTTGTGAACGTCTGCAACCTCGGTTGCAAGGTTTCTTATATCCAACATGAAATCCGTCACCGCATCAACCGACACCAGACTCCTACCCTCCCCACAATTCTCGGCCATGAAATCATCCACGAGTTCCAAAACCCTGTCCATACCCCAAGGTCCCATAAGACAAACCTCCTCTAGAAAGCGGAGAGGGGGGCCGGTCGGTCCCCCTCGCTCCGCACCTACATTCCTTAGACAACATCCCCGACAGGGGCAGCATCACCAAGAGTGACCTTGAAGAGTTTCATGTTGCGGAACTCCTCAGCCACACCAGTGAACTCAATCGTGATCTTCTGACCGACCTTCGGGGCTGACTCACGCAGCACCGTCTGTAGGTTCTTCTGGCCAGCGGTAAGCGTCTTGGCTTCGCCGTCAACGTCGATGATCAACTCTGGGCAATCCTCGTCGTTGAAGTCCTTACCGACTCCCAGACGAGTGACAACACCCGTGACCTTGTCGCCCACATTCTTCCACGAAATATAGGATCCCGTAGCCGACTGGAATTCTGGTTTGCCCCAGTATTCATCTGACATATGCATTCTCTCTTTCTGTTTGGTTTACTGATTGATTTTCTACGCTACAGCTTGGCGGTCCGGGGACTCCCACCGGCACTCGCCAACCGTAGGTTGACGCAAAGCCTTCACGAGCGACACAACAAGTACCACCCTGAAGGCATAATCCACCAACACCGTCGCCGGAGCGAGCGGGACAAGTCGCCAATTCCTCGTGGCGATAGCTCCCACAACAGCCCAAGCAAAGAACCCCAGAGCCCACACAGCCAAAGCCCAAGGGCCGTTCGCCACCACCGCCCACACCAGCAAGGCGGGGAACACCACAACATACAGCAGCCAATCGACGATCATGCCGAGGTAACACAACCCAAACCTCGAAGACCACAGGGAGCGCATCTTGTTGATGCCCTGGAAAGTCCCCCACATCCAACGGGTTTGCTGCTTAAACCACTGGTCAGGACGTGCGACGTTCTGAGTGAAAGCAACAGCATGAGGGGCATGTCTCACCCTGCCTTTACCTTCGAGCCTCAGGAACGCCATCCATGCCGTGTCATCCACGATCAGGTCATTGGGTTGGTTCAAAGCCTCATGAAGGAACTCAGAGGTATATACGCTGTTGCTGCCCGAGATAACGGTCATGACGTTAAGGGCAGACTGTCCACGACGAGTCAACCACCCATAGCGGACTTGCGCCCAAGCCATAGAAGCCTGAATGGGGTTCCAAGGGTTAGCCCCCTTAGCTCCCCGAGTCTCGCCGACCACAACAGCTGTATCATCATCGAACCGGGCCAGAGCGTACCCCAAAAACCCCTCTTCTAGGATAGTGTCATCGTCGATGACCGAAACGTGCTCATAGCGGCCAAGGTCGAAGTGATGGAAACACTTCTTTAGTGCCGTGGGTTTCCCGACGTTATCCGCCAACGCCAACACACCAGTAGCCCCAGCCTTCCTGGCTGCAGCAGCGGTCTGCGAAAACGGTCCATCGACCACGACAAACACTTCCACGCCTTGCGCCAAAGCCGAACGGACCGTGGCCCCGACCGTAGCCGCACCCTTATAGGAAGAGAGTAGGAACGCTTGGCGTCCATGCTCCGGGGCAACCCAAAGAGTTTTCCGCCCCAACCTCACAAGGAACCATCCGACAAGAGCGCTGATGAGCCCTATGGCCCCTAAAGCGAACGTCATAGGCCCCGAGCCAGTCACCGGCAACATATCTGTTTGAGTAGTGTTACTCATCTTCCGATCTCTCTATCTTGGTCACGGACCCGCTTAGGGTCCTCGTTCTCCACGGGGAAAGACACCCCGTGCAACGCTTCCACTGCAGCTATGGTCGTGAATATCTTATCCAGATCCTCGCCGGTCTGCTCATCCGACTCTCTCAACGTCGGGACACCCTCCGGCCAACGGACCTGAAGGTCCTCGCCGTACCCCGCCGCTACAAGACCCTTAGCACGCTCCACAGCGGCCGCTCGTCGCTTAGGACTAATAGGTCGCTGTATCAGTGCCGGAGTTTGGTCTATCGCCTTCCTGGCCATCTGTTGAGCTAGCTTCTTCGCACGCCAACAGTCCACCGCCTCGAACGCTCCGTTGGCTGTGGCGTCCAAACTGATATTAAAAACCTCGTATGTCATCGCTGCATCTCTTCCTCTAGTAGCTGTTCAAACTCGAGCTGATGATTTTCAATCAATCGCTTGATGGCAGCCCACCGAGCTGACCGGGATTCCTTCTCCCGTTCCGAAGCTTCCGAGTTCTGGTCCTTCCTCCACTGCCGCATGTACTGAGCGTGGCGTTCTTTACGGTGGCACGTATGGCACGTAGCCTCCCAAATATCGCCGTCAAGGCGGTTATAGGAGTGGAAATCCCATTCGTTTGCTTCAACCCCGCACCTTTGGCATTCTGCCTTCTTACTCATGGCTTAATGCTCACAATCAGACCGCCGTCGATATCGGGGAGCGGACGTCGGACAGCTTCGCCGTCCACCTCAGTGATTAGATACCCGTTGTCACCTTGGCAAGCAGCGTAGGCACCCAACTGCATAGCCTCCTCAGGGTAGGCACCGTGCTTAGAATCAGCGCCCCGACTCTTCCAGTCGATCAGGTACGTGCCCCCATCCAGACCATCAACCTCACAGATAGCGTCGAACGTCCCGGCATAGCCAATCTCACGGTTGAAAACACAGTGTTCGAGATAGATGGGGGTCAACTGTAGCTCTTCTAGCATCCGGTCAGCAGTGGCGAGATACGGTTGGGCTTCAACGGGGGTCATCCCCGGCAAAGGGTCCCGACCCAAAATACGGTCCTCAATATACTGATGCACCCCAGATCCTCGCTTACCAGCGGACCGCAGTGCGCCACCGGCCTTGTTAGCGATGAACTCCACACCGTCTTCCTCGTCCTGGTCCGCCAACCAGTCCACGTGCCCCATAGCCACTTGACCGGCCCTGACGGCATCGAGAGGGTAGACGTTACCCGAGGGAAGCTTCTTGCGGAACTCCTTGTTCATCGCCCCCTTAATGGTCGTCACGCTAGGGTACCGCTCGGTATCTTGCGGCCAAACCTCGTCGTCGGGGAGGTGGTCCACGTAATATCTGGCCCCGTAGTAGGTGGTACGCAACTTATTCGGGTGAGCTGGAGAATCTGCCGTCAAATACATCATTGTGGTGCACCAGCCTTTTTGATCGTCGCAGTCACACTGCCACCGTTCTGTTTATGGTGAGCCCTTGGTTTAGGAGAGATCTTGTCTTCCTCCTCTTCCCGGACCTTGTAGTACTCCTCACGGGTCATCGCCCCCTCAAGGGCATAGTTAGAAGTCCACTTAGTAGCGGTCATACGTTCGGCTTCCTGTTCTTACGATTCTGGCCCTTAGTGATCAGAGCCCTAACGGAATGGTCATCGTCGTGCAACGGCCACAAATACTGTTGTATCTCGTCGGGGGTATACCCCTGTTCATACCATCCAGACACAAGGTCTACTTTAAGCCAACCATTATATTTCACGTAAGTTCTGCGTTCGACGGGGCTCATGCCCCCATACAGTCCGGTACCGTCCATGACCTGAAAGGTTCCGAACTCAAGACACTTGTCCCGGACAGGGCACAGAGCACAATAGGCTTTGCCTTTCGCCCAATCGTCCTTCCCGAGCCTCCTACCGGCTTCGGGGAAGAACAGCGACAGGGGAGCCTTCTTAGTGTGGCAAGCCCCCTGCTCTCGCCATGCATGCAACTTAGGAAGCGTCATCATCCAGACCTTCCCGGTGTCGTGCGATGTATTCGAGTTCTTCAAGTTCCCTCGGATCCCCGCTAGGTCCCCCGACAGGTCCCCGAGCCCAATCATGGAAGTTGTGCAGTTTCCGTGCACCCCATAAAGCGCCACTAGCCAAGATGGCCAGCACGATGATAAATATTTCCATTGGTCTGCCTTTCTTTGAGAAACTGTGAGCACACCACACTACTCACAACCGGTGAGGAATGCAACTTGCCCCGAGACAATAAAAGACCCCCCCACCAGCAGGCAAGGGGATTAGCCTACGGAAGGGGGGTCTAAACTTTTAGGTGTTATTTAGTGACCAGTTTGTTGGCGTTCCAACTCCCGAGCAGTCAGCCCAGAAGCGGGAGTTTCCACAACAACCCCGGACCGAGTGGGCTTAGGTCCCTTGGCGAAGATCACGCCTAGTGCGAACCAAGCGAGAACCATTGCCGTGAGGATTAGTGCGAAGATCATAGTTTCTTTGTATACGCAGAACGCCACCCTGTCAAGGATTATTCAAACTTTGCGGTCTTCGGGTCACCGACACGGGAAGCCGCAACACCCTTCAGGACCGCAAGTGCAGCAGGAACGGCCGCAACCGCAGCAGACTGCAACACCGAAAGGTCAAGGGCACCGTCGGCGAACATGCCGGACGCCAACAGCAGACCCAGGAACGTCTGCACGTAAGTCCAGACGACCCGCTCGGAAATATCTTTAATCAGTTTCATACATCAACCCTATCGTTAGTGCGTACCCAGCTATATCAACTAGGGTGTCTCGTTTATATCCATTACATTGCCTGCTGACCTTCATCAAGACCATGCACAAGGCGACCTGTTCGGCGGACACGTCAACCCCGAGAACCACAGACCACAACCTAGCGACCCTAGCCATGTTCTCGCCAGGATCCCCGTAGCCATCCATACGATCGCCAAGCACCAGCCTCTGAGCTTCCTCAAGGATGGACTCATCCATCACTTAGACACCTTCGCAACCCACTTCGGCAGAGACATCCCCGCATACTTGCGACACAAGTAATCCAGAGAAACAGTGCAGATATCGAAGCCACCTTCGCCGTCGCACTCGTTCAGAACAACAACGCCATTCCAGTGGCCTGGACGTTGCGGATCTGACAGCCCCGCCTGGGGTCCCCGGTACTCGGCTTGCGAATGGAAGGGATAGCAAGACCCAGCAACCAGAAAGTTTTGGTTCCGCCCACCGGTGTATCTAGTCGCCCACTGCAGCCCCTGCTCGTGGCCCTGCACGGCACTAAAACCCAGATGGCGCAGACGAAGATCGGGGGAACCAGAATATGGCCTACCCGACATCGGACGATACCAAAAGTGTGCATAGTGAACTCCGTCCACCACAACCGGTTCGAGGAAGGGATGGACCTCCCAGTCCCTGGAGTCGAGATCGTCGAGCGAAACGACACCCTCCAGCTGTTGCGGGTTAGCGTCGATGGCCCTGGTCAGTCGATGCTCGTGGTTGCCGTGCAAAAAGATTTTGCGTGGCGACCACGAACGCTTACGGGAAATAGGATCATCCAACAAACGAAAAGCCTCGTCACCCGCCTCGATATCGTCCCAAAGTCGAAGGTTCTCCATAGCCTTTGAACCTCGACCGTCATAAGACGATAAGGAGGGAAAATCCCAGTGGTCGCCAAGGTTCACGATCACATCAGGACGAGAGTCGCACGCATACTCAGATATCCAACTGACCCACTCTAGGGAAGGTAGACCGGGGCGGACCTGAAGGTCGGGGATTACAAGGTGTCTGCTCAAGGGTGGGTTTCCAGATGTTGCCGGACACGAATAATGAACTCCCCGCATTCCTCCTCAGTTCCGCCACCACAAACAGTGCGCAACTGCTCAGAAACGTCAAGAGAGTCCGCTTGCGTATAGTCTACAACCCCCAAAGCTAGAACAGCGGAAGCTAAAGCAATCATCACGTACACGGCCCAAGCCGGGCACTGTTTAGTCACGACGAAGCCTGAACGACCAAGTTAATCGCCAACATGATCGCAGAGGTTGTGATAGCGATAAGGACCCCTATTAGGACCTTCTGGAAACTGTCGACCCTATCAGTCAACTTATCCACCGACGAAACGATCTGGGTTTCCACATCGTCTATCTCGGTGGCTAACCAGACCGCACGGTCATCCTCTTTGATTCTCTGAACCTCAACCGCCCGCATCATTCCCCCGCAGCGTTCATATACCGGACCCAAGCCCACGTGGCCCTAGCAGTCTCCTCATCCCACTTGCCGGTCTGGGGTAGAGAAAGGAACTCCTGCCACTTCTTAGCAGCATCAGCCACCGACTGATCGTAGACACCCTCGTTGTCTCCGTCCCAGAGCTTCAAGCCCCGGAGGGTGTTCTGTACAGATGAAACGTGGCCGGGATTGTTCTCCGCACCAACCTCAAGGACCTTGAAGGGTGGCTTCTTAGTCTGTTCGGCTACCGCCTCTAGGAACTGGCCCCACTGAACGGTTTTGATGATCGTGTCCATCGTCCAGTCACCGTTACCGTCCTTAATGTCCATGTAGCAGTGCTTCCAGATATGCGCACCGTGATTAGTGACAGGACCGTAGATCCCGTCGATGTCGCCATCGTATAGGCCTACTCCCTGCAAGAACTTCTGGATGCGCTTCACAGCCTCCGGGTCATTGTTCCCGCCAAGACGGATCGGGGTAGGTCCACCGGAAGCTTCCGCAAGGTAACGCATGAATACATCGGTTGGCCACGAATGTCCGGGGTCCCAGTGACCGCCACCAGCAGCGTCAGACAAAGTTTTATGAAACGTGATACCGGAACGGTTACCGGCCTTCAGGTCGGCAACCGAAAGGATCCGGTGGGGGATACCGTGCTCTTTGCACAGTTCAGCCACCAGCTTAGCCAACACCCTCAAAGTGTCGTGGCCATACGGAGTCAACCATTGGTCACGGTTATACTCCGCATAACCCGGCTGTTCGATATGCAGTCCATCAGCGTTACTGCCGAACCCGGCACCGAAAGGCGTTTGGGAGTCAATGCGGAGACTCTGCCACACTTCCCGGTTATCCACACAGAACTGGGTAGATGCAGCACGGTTCGTGGTAGCAAAATATCCGGCCACTCCCTTAGCCCGCCCGTTGGTCTGCGGAGCCTGCATACAATGAATAACAACCATCGTCTTACGACGAGTGCCATAGCGGTAATGCTTCGCCTGAATATATCCCGTGATAGTGGGCATGAAATAACTCCTAAGAGAGAAAGCGACCTATAGCCGCTAACGGATCAAATTTAGATAACCAACCGGGCAACCCCAACACCGGGGCATGCAGATGTAGGAACAGGTACCCCCACAAAGCGAACAGCAACCAACGCCAATGAGAGTCCGCAGCTTCGCCATACGCTTTCGTCAACGAATCATGTCCCCTAGAGATCAAGATACCGTCCACCACCAACACGGCAGCGCCACCAGCGATCCAAGTCCACCCAGCAGGAGTCATACCTCTCACGTCCCCAGATACCACGTGGCCCCACCGGGGGCCCCTTTATCAACCCACCACATCGGTGAGGAACCGAACACCATCGCCACAGAACCAAAGTCGGAACCAGCAGACGAACCATAAGGTTCACCGCCCCAATAGCCCGATATGCCATCGTTCTGCCGGTAAGCGAGACTAGAGCGGTACGTAGTCCCCCAAGCCTCCGCATCGCCCTGCTGGCGGTTATACACCACCGTCCAACTAGTAGACCCCTGAACCCACTCGGTAGCAGGATCATACGAACCGCTCTCATACATCGTGACAATCGCATGGAAAGCGTCAGCATCCACGAACACACCGGGTGTATCAAACACCGTAGCGTTCTCCTGCGCACGAGCGTTACCGGGGGGCAACAGACCAGCAGTGCCGAAAGAGATAAACCCCGAAGTAGTGAACGGCCTATCCCCCGCCACGTTCCGCTTATAAACGTCCTGCTCGGTCCCGTCGTGCTGACGCCAACCAACCCAGACCCCCGCAGCGTTCTCTATACGGCCACTATTGTAATGAGCGAAATCGTCCAAAACATCTGAGTCGATGACAGTGGATTGCCCGGCACGCTGCCAGTAACAAACCCAATCGCCAACAGCTAAAGAGGTCGAAGGGTAAGACTCGCCAGTCGCCAAAGCAGTCAACGTCTTAGTCGAGGTAGTGTCAGGCGGACCCCCGGAGTGGACCACCTCGAAACCAACACCGGCATAGTCCGCCGAAGACGTCGAACCGTACTCCTCGCCACCAACCTCAACCCCCCTCGTGACAGTAGTCATATAACCGCCAACAAAGTGAGGGGAAGCAGGAGTGGAGAACAGAGCCGTATAGGCCCCCGGTAGGTCATCTTGAGCGTTCGCCAACCGAGTTTCCTGCAAGAAACAAAAGATCGAGTCCCTAGCGCAACACAGCCTGGGAGCGAGAAGGTCGAAAGCGGAAGAAGCCTCGCCACGTTCAGCGCTCGAGTTTTCGACTAAAGAAGCGTTGCGGAACACAATAAACCCGTAAGCGTCCGCATACGATGCAGACTCGGTCCCGTCATGTATCCGTTGACCAACCCAAATACCCTCGTTATTCCAATAAGCGTTTTGGACCACAGTAAAGTCGACATCGAGAGCGGACGGGGTAGGAGTCGACTGAGTAGACCTACCCCAACCAATAACAAGATCGCCGTTAGAAGCCGAAGGATACGAAGTCGTATAAGTCGAAGAGATAAAGGTTGGGACGGTCACGGATCCGGGGACCAAGCCAAAGCGTTGAAAGTGCCCACCCCAAGACGCACCGACAAATTCACCCAATAGGCAGCACCCGCACCGTTGTCCGTCACATCCACCGAGAAAACATCTTGGTTCTGGTCAACCGCAACCCTCGGGTTAATGATCGCCTGCCACGGACTCGTATCGGTAGGGGAAAGCGTCCAAGTCTGCGAACTAACCCCGTTCTTCAACAGATCAATAGTCACATCATTAGTGCCGACAGACTCAAACGTAATCATGCAAGACACGAGCTGGCCGGTCTGAGGAGGAACCACCGGGATACTTGTCCCCGCCTGCAAAAACCCCGGCTGGGAAATCCAATAGTAAAGGACATCCCCCGGCCACTCGTTAGTGGTCCTCGGGGTAGTGTCCACCCTAGTGAACTCGTCCTGAGACTGGACGTCGAGATCGGCCAGTTCCCTACCCAGAACAGGAACGTCACGGCCCTCGTTTTTTCTCATGGTTCCAAACTCAATCCATAAACGTCAGAGACATGGGTAACCAGATCATCCCACCCCGGATCGTCCCGTACATCGCCGTCGTAGATTCCAACCGCTGTAACAACGTAGTTTAGTCGAGTGGAGTAGGCTGGCTGCCCGCCGCCGAGGCGAAGTGTGTCCATCTTACTGGTGCCGGACGACGAGATGGGGTAGTCTGTGCCGTCGATATACAGCTCGGCACTGGTGCCGTACTTGGCGAAGATGGCAGTATGGTCGTTAGTCACATCAGAGGTCGCCGTCCCGAAAGCACCGGAGTAGAGAGAGAAGTCATTGCCGGAACTCAACACCCATATTTCTTGCCTTTTGCTTGTGGCTCCCGAGCCAACTATCAAGTTGTTGCCCGTCAAGGGCACAGTCTCGAGCACCTGAACGATAGCCACTTGGGTCGACCCAGTGGGTATATCGGCAGCGAAGGTAGATGTCTCCATGAAGTCATCGACACCGTCAAACGTCACACCCGGAGTGCCGTTAGCACCCGAAGTGCGGGACGCCGTGGGGAATGTAGTGTCGGCTGTCAAGACAGCAGAGCTAGTCCCCGACTCCCACGTTTCGACATCGCCAACGTAGAGCTCAGAAGCGTCCCACGAATGCGCCCAACCGACCAGACCGTGGATAGTAGGTTGAGGGTCCGGTATCGTCACCGCACCGAACTGTTGAACGTTGAAAGTGAACGTGGCCTGATCGTCGGCAGGGCGGACACTCTTAGACACGACACGCCACCGAGTGGGATCCGTCGCCGTATATTCCCCGCCGTAGTCGTCAACGTCAGAGGCGAACGCATCGACCTTCAACCCACCGAAATCAACCGCCAAAGTCGTCGTGTCAGACACTTGCAGCCCCGTCACCCTCCGGTCACCCGGACTGCAATCAATCTTCACTATCTGTTCAGCGACCGACACCGAAAGATACCGGTCCGCAAAGGTTTGCAAGGCGGGACCGTAAACCTGGTCGCCCGCCTTCACTACCTCCTCAAGAATCAAACCACCATAGGCATCAGCGTCTTGCGCATGAGCCTGCTCACGCCAAGGGCCCACAGTGCGACCTTGAGCAGCCACAGAGTTCGAGCTAGTGCTCCGCATCCGATCCGAATGCGCAGACTCAGCGTTGCCCCTACCGTCAGCACCCAGACGAAACCCTAGGGAAGGCTTCCACTGAACCGTGTCAGCGACATCCACAACCAGTTCCCTAGTCGCAGTAGCAGGAGCCACCGTCTGCCTCATCCGGTACTCACACCAACCGTTCGAAGCGAAACTAGCCAACGTCCGCCCGATATTGTCGTGGCGGAAGTACGAATACACCCAGTCACCCGGCACGCCAAGGTCCGGGGAGTCAACCGTTATGTTTAGGTCAGACTTACCGACAGTAACGTCTTGAGCGTGAGTCACCAAAGCCGAAATATTGTCAGACAAATCACCGTTAGTCGAAACAAGATCCTCGATAACCAGACTAGGTGACGAGAAATATTGGACACCCGGACCCGACCAAAGCATCACCTTATAGATACCCGAATAGTTAGCGGGCACATCAACAGCGCAAGCCAACAGACGCCACTCGCCGTGACGGTCATTCGATCGAACCATCGAGGTTGTCCAATAGTCGAGATCGTTCTCGGTATATATAGAGAACCAATTGTTCTGCTTCCAAGTACTACGCTCCGGCATCAAGTTAAGAGAGATACCGGTACCGTGCCAAGTGTCATCAGTCAAAGAATCGACATAGATCCAAGCAGACAAGACCGCCCGCCGATCATACGCAACGGAATCGAACGTAACCAACTGGACGAGCAGGGGGATACCGTCGGTATCGTACACTGCCGGACCGTTCATCTGCATCGAGGAACCGGCCCCCGGCAACACAACGGTAGTGTTGTTGTGGTCGATATCTGCAGCCAAAGGTGGCCGGAAGAACGGGACAGGGTGAATTTGGAACTGTCTCGTATAACACCAACGGTTATCCTGCAACGTCAACGGACTATCAGAAGCGGCCATAAACAGAGGGGGTCTAGAGAAATCCGGTTCGGGAAGGATGTTTGGCGGTTCGGAAAGATCCCCAACCACACGACGATCGAAGTACCACCACGGCTCAATAGCATGGCCGGTCATCATCGAACCGTCAGCATCAATGTTTATCACCGGACCGGCGAACATCAACAGACCGTCACGGAACACGTGCAACTCGATCTCGTCGCTTGAAGCGTCCATAATGTCGGAAGCGGTCTGCTCTGACACCGGGAGAGTAAACCCGCAAGTGGCCGGAGCGTTCCGACTCTCATTGATAGGCTCGAGTGCAGCAGTGGGGATACCAGCAACCAACGTACCGTCTGGGGCCGTAACCCGAGCAGACCACAAGCCAACAGCAGGGGAACCGGTAACCGGCCACGACCGGTCAACTAGAACACCGAAAGAAGACTTGCCGACGAAAGTAACGGCACCAGCCAAATAGGCCGGTACCGACATGTCCCCATGTTCTATTATCGGCTGTTGAGTAAGCTTCGGTCCCGAAACTGCAGCAACAAGACCAACGGCCGTAACCGCCATTATTCGTCAATCACCATCGACACGGAAGCGTCACACGTAGTCGCACCCGAAGAGGAAGTGATCTTGATGCCGATAGCCTCACCGTTCTGTGCGATAGGACCCTCACCGGGGACATAAGCCTCGCTGTAGGTGCCACCATTAGGCGTCAGATAGAAAGACTGGATAACTCCGTTAGTGGTCGGCTCGACAGTGTAAGTATGGTGCGCAGTAGCGTCAAGGGCATCGTTACCGGTGTCCAAGCTGTACTCGGTAACGTCAGACTTGGTGCCGGTCTGCCCCTGGTTGCATACCTCGACAAGGAACGGTTCATCTGCAGCGGTAGTCCCGTTGAAGGAAACTGTGAACCGTCGCAGTTCAAACGTCCTGCCGTTCTGTCGCCAATTAAGAAGAGTGTCGCCACCGTTAGCAGCAGCGACCACAATCTCAGAAGCTTGAGCTCCGTATAATGCCATCGTTAAATATCCTTTGGTTTAGAAGAATTCGATCTCAAGGTCACCGGAAGCCATCACGATAGTCACCGCATTAACTGTGGGGATACCGTTACGTTCCGCAGTCGGAGTGGTCATAAGTAAGTTACCGCTACTGGCAGCGTCCCAGATCTCCCACGTCACACCAGTATCTGTAGCGTTACCAGTGAACGTCAAATCTGTATCAGAAGCAGCAGCGCCACCAGACCCAGCAGTCAACGATATCTGTACACGGTCAGTTACCTCAGTGCCGGAAGCGTTAGCTAACGTCATGTAGGTAGTGTCAATAGTGTTGTCGAGAATGTCGTTACCTAGTGCCGATTCTGTAGCCATACCCTACGAACTCCAAGCCGAACGAAACGAGAAATCAACGTCTGTTGCACCCGCAATAGTGAACGAGTTACCGCCAGACAGAAGCCGGGGCCAAGAAGCCGAAAGAGTAACCTCGCTCAACTTATTCAACCCAGAACCATCAACGACAGTTTGTTCCCTGAAGTCTATCACCCTAGTGCCAGCAGCAACGTTAGCGGTCCAAGTAACAGCCCTAGACTCACCGTTGTGGGTCAGTACGGGAGTGGTACCCCCCGCAAGGTTGATAGTCGCAGTGCAACGATCCGAAGCGATGTTGCCCTGATTAGTCACCGTGAACGTCCCGGTGTTAGCGTCATCCGCCTCAGCGGTACCGTTGTAGGCCAACGGGTCCAAAGCCTCGAAAGTCAGCAGGAAAGACAGGACGTCCGTCCCGTAGTGCGAAACATCAATCTCCGCAACCTCGGTGGGCTGCCCATAAAACCTGTTCTCCGTGACCGTAGACCCAGGCAACTGCACATCAAGGTACTTATCTGAGGTGGACAACACCCAAGCATCGAGCAGAGTCTGAGCAGTCGAGCGGACATCAGAAGGGGAAGAACCCAAGACCATCACAGGGATAGTGATCAACCGAGTCGTGTACGTGGCGAGGTTACCGACTTGGCCCATACCGTATCCACGCTGTTTCAACGTCTGGACCTTCTTGGCGGTACCCAGCAGCCCCTTAGGTCCGGGAGTGTTAAGAACCGTGTAGTTCGTCGAGTCCCCGATGGTCACATCGCCGTTTAGGTCAAACTGCCAATCTGCCATCTTACCGCAGCCCCGCTAGCTCTATCGCCATCTTACGTTGCGCTTTCTCTAGACCCAACTCAATATCGTCTTGTGCGTAAATCGTTTGGTTGATCGTAACCCCACCGGCAACACCGGGAGCGTTCCGGCTAGAACTCAGAGGGATAACCGCCTCCGGTCCAGCCTCACCGATAACCGCCAACGTGGGACGAGTCACGATGCCACCCTCCGCCAACCTCGGTATCTGAGGAACCCCGATATCCATCGACTGGTCGCCGGGGACCAAAGGAATGTCGGGAGTGCGGAACCGCAAACCGTTCCACATATCAATCACGTAGTTGATGGAAGCCCGGAAGCCTTCCGAAATAAAGTTCCACATACCAGCAGCAGCGGAAGCAAGATCACCCGGAAGCCTCATAAAGGACTCAACAAGATAGTTCTTGACCCTATCCACTGTCTGCCAAAAATCCATCAGAGCATTAATGAAGAACTCGAAGAACGAATATACGGAGTCCCATCCATCTATGAAAGCCTCTACCGCTTCCAATATCTGGCCCCAGACAACATCTAGACCCGCAGCGAAATCAGTCCATCCACGCTGGAAAGAAGCCCACCAACGCTGAACTTTCTCCTCGAAAGCGTCGAGCCATCCGCCGATGCGCTCAAGTCCACGACCGAAACGTGCCCAGAACGGATCCCAGCTTTCAGACACACCATCGGCGATCCCTTGGAAATACTCCCGGATCTTAGTGCCGGTATCGCTGTTGGCGAAGTCCCGCATAGCGTCATCAATCTTGGACAGTCCGTCCTTGAAACGTTCGGTCCACCCCGGCAACTCGTTAGCAACCCAATCCATCAAGGGCACAAGAATCTCGTTTAGCGAACGGCCAATCTCTTCCTTGGCGTCATCCCAAGCAATCTTCATCTTGTCGGCAGCAGTAGCGCTAGCAGCCGCAGCACCCTCGGTCTGCACGGCCAACTCGTCAAGGATGATCTTTTGGGCACCGAGGATATCCCCCGACTCGACCATCTGCTTAATCATATCTTTTTGGTCTTCGGTAAACTGGATACCGGACCGAGAGAGCGCAGTGATGCCCGCAATAGGATCGTTTAGCGCCTTACCGAGCTGGATAGCCGCAGACTTACCGTCCGTCTCGAACGCTGCGGCCATGTTTTGCACGGTCGCAGTCGCACGGTTAAAGATGTCGTTACCCTCACCGACCTCGTTCTTGATATTCGTAAAGGTTAAGAGTAGGTTGCTGCCCTCCTGGATAGTGTCATCAGACACATGCAAGAACTCCTGCAAGACATCTGAAAGGCGTTGCACCTCGTCGGCAGTGACGTTAGCAGCCCCGCCAGTAGACTCAATCAGAGCCTCAGTAGATGCGTTGATGGCGTCCGCTTCCTCCGCAAGTCTACTTGCCTCTCCGGCGAAATCGACGATTTTGCGAACAGCGAAAGCGCCAGCGAACAGCCCGCCAAGCTTCTTGACGGAGCCGCCAAGCTTCCCCATCTTAGTGTCGATCTTATCGACGGACTTATTGAACTTCTTACTGTCACCAACGATCTCGATAACAATAGGCTTAGTGGCCACGCTTACCGCTTCCTCATCTCAGCGAACTTTCGTTCTCGTTCCTGCTGCTTGTCCCGGTCATCAACCAGACTGATTATCTGGTTGAACTCGCCAAGAGTCAACTGATGCAACTCACCCCAACCAAACCCGAACTCGGACATTAACCGCAGCTTAGCTATCAGCTTGCTGCGTTGGTAGGGTCCAGTTCTTCCACCTCGTCGTCGGAAATCATCGCCACGGCATCGGCCATCTTCACGGAACCGGCCTGCATCCAAGCTTCATCGTCGGCCAACCCCGAGTCACCACGGAGCAGAGAAACAAAAGCGATACCCCTAGCCAGCTTGGCTATAGACCGCTCCTGAATGAGGTTGAAAGCAACCCCTGTCCTGTCCTCAATCTTCTCGATCTCATCAAGCGTAAGGTCGTTGATGTCAATTTGCATAGTCTGCTCTTTCTTTAGCTGGATAGCTGTTTAGCAACTTTCGATATCTCCCGCTCAAACACCTTCCGAGCTTTACCTAGATGGGTCTGTATCGCTCGGGTCACGAACGGGTTAGGTTGTATGTTTCGTTTCTTCCAACCCCAATGGATAGCACCAGCGTAGGGAACAGATTTGGCCGTACCGACCTTCACCGTTCCCGCACGCTGCGTACCTCTACCCTTAATCGACTTCCTTAGTTTCCCGGTAGCACCCTCGGGAGCGTTAAGCCTCGCCTGTTCGGCGATAACTTCCGACGCCTTCTGGTACGAATCACGGTTCGCTTTACGCAGTTCTTTGTTCTCCGCACCCCGTAACCGAGAGCGAAGTTCACGACCGTTCTTAACTCGGACTTGGAAGTCACGATTCGCCATCTATCAAGAAGTGGCTCTGGTGATAGTCCCCGTGGTGGGCCAAGTAACCGAGAGCGTGGCGAGATCGCCAACACCGTTAGCTACAGGGCTGTAGTCGTTGATGAGAACGCTACCGGTATATTTAGGGTTGGTAGCGCTAGCAGCATCAGAGTCGGGGCGAATCTCGAAAGTTACGACAGTGCCGAGGATCGAGAAGAACGAAGCGTCAGCTTCGCCCGCAGCAAAATCCTGATTGAACTCAATGGAGATCGAACCGTCCAGAAGTCCACCAATCTTTGACCGGTAGGTGTCACCCATAGCGGTATCGTCCAACTCTTCCGCAGTAGTTTGCAGAGTAACCGAGCGAACATGGTCGCTATGGTCAACGCTGTTGACTTCAACGTAAGCGTCAGTGAAGGCGAATGTAGCCATTGTCATTTATCCTTTGGGTAGAGCTACGCAGGAATGCGTAGGATAGATATAGCGGGGATTGTGTAATCTCCGGTAGTGCCAACCGTCACAGTGACTCGCCAGTACCGTTCTGTAGTCCCAGCAGTGCCGAGGCTAAACAGTTCCGAAGTGGTGGATGTATAGTTCCTCGTCGTATGGGTAGTGGCGGAAGTGAACGAACTATTGTCATCATGTTCCACAACCACATCGCAAGTGTCTGCAGTGTTCGCCAACAAACTAGTTGCGATATACATCGTGTCACCGGAAGCGACCGAAACGAAATCACAAGCGTTGGCGGAAGCGGTAGCGCCAACCGTCACGTTGCCGGTGTCACGGTAAGCGAGCTTACCGGTCACCAGACCAACCGAGGAAGTGCCAGACACAAGACCCGTTGCCGACATGATGTCCCCAACGGTCCCCCCGATGGTGTAATCCAACCGTTGGCCGTTGAAACCATAAGCGGTATCGCCATCGGTCGAAGTAGGGGCTACCTGGACGACCGTAGTCGTAGCCAAGTCTGCGAACGCATACCGGTCTACCCGGTTAGCGGCCACGTTGAAGAATCCCTCATGCGTCATCTCGACAGTCTTTAAACCACCGATCTTTGACCGGTAGGTGCTACCAAACGTCGTAGAGTCCAGTTCATCGGCAGTAGCGTTCAACGCCACACTACTGGAGTCGCCGGTAAGGTCGTTCTCATCAATCGTTATCACTGCATCAGTGAGTGCAAACGTTGTCATGTAGTCCTCTCTTAAGTCCCTACAGCCCAAACACGAACATGTAAGATACCGCCCCAATATCCGATGGATGATTGAGTTCCAACATCGAAGGGCTCGAAGCGGTCAACGATAGAAGCATCGACCACCGACCCTAAAGTCTGATCGGCTTCAACCACTGCCTTAAGGCTAGTGGTCGCACCAGCAGACGAAACCAAATCCTCGAGCTTGCCTTGTGCCTCAATATCGTCCGCACGTCCCACAAGGACATATACCGGGATCTCATACTGCACTAGACCATTGCCCATAGCCTCGTGGTACCCGATTGAGGGGAAACCAACAACAGCAGCGGGGCCGTTAGCATTCCCCGGAATGGTGGGGTAAACCTCAACCGAAGAAACGTCGTCCAGAGCTTCCGCCAAAGCCTCTCGAACTTGCTGTATGGACGGCATCAGACCAACTGCAGTCTTCGGTAGGGATGCAGCAGACGAGCAGCCCTGGCAGTTATCTGCTTACCGAGCCGAAGAGCGCCATACTCGCCAATAGAATCCGTGATACCCAACGGGGCTTCCGCAGTCTTGAACAGTTCAGCTGCAACGATCAAAGTCGCTTGACGGACTGCATCAGGGGTATTCGGCCACCCCCACCGTGCAGTCACGTGCACAGTCGGAACGCCAGCAACCAGCGGCCAAGCAGTGCCACCAGAATACTTAGCTAGAGCGGTAGTCGGCCAACCAGTGAGCCCATCCATAGCTCCGTTAGTCGGAATCGTCTGGTAGCTAGTGATAGTAGAGGTAGCAGTACCATCACCGTTAGTGTCGGTCTGCACAGAAGTAATAGAAGCCGCATCGTCGATAGCCACAAGATAGCCATCGGTCGCCGTGAACTGTCGAGCGGATGCGGAAAGATCAAGAGTGAACGTGCGTCGGCACCAACCGTCAATCTCACGACAAGCCGCTTTTATAGCGCCATCAAGAGAGTCATCGTCGGTGGTCCGGGTCATACCGCCAAGGTAGGTCTTAAGTTCTGCAATAGTTACGTAATCAGCCACATTGGCCTTTCTTGTTGGTAGGTATCTCGGGGCCGGTCAGCAGACCAATACCCCGGCCCCGAGTACCTAAACCGTTGTTTACCGTCTCCTAAACTTTAGGATCAGGTGACGTTAAGCAGCGAGAAAGCTGCAGGGTTTACAACGTCGGCACCGAAACGATGCTTCACGTAGAAACCAACAGCGCCAATGGGTCGACCATTGGCACCGGCAACTGTCGGGATGAACTTAACAGTGCTACCGATAGCGGTAGCGATGTAGTACTGGCTCATATCGCCATAAACGAGAACGTAGTTCTCGCCAGCACCATAGGTGCCGTCCATGTTGGAAGCCTCAGCAATAGTCGAGCCGAGAAGCTTAAGCGGGGTACCGTCGCCAATGCGAGCGATCAGGTCCGAACCGTCTGCAGTAGCAAACTGACGAATCTCATCGATGATCGCAATATTAGCGGCCCAAGTCGCACGGCCAGCCTGTCGAACTCTCGGGGGCAGAGCCTCAAAAGTCGCATACAGGTCAGCAGCTGCGAAGGTGTCAGCGGTAGCGGAAGTCACTACGTTGTCAGCGCTAGCGGTAAGGCTAACGATAAGTCCCGTAGGTTGTCCCGAACCGGTACCAGTCGCAACAGCAGCAGCAACCAAGTCTTCATGACCAGCGTTAAGCACCTTGCCAACAACCTCAGTGACAGAAGAAGCCGACTGAGCGACCAATTCATCTGACACGGGGATGAAAGCGTTAGCGGAATAAAGCGGGATATCCAACTCTGTGAACGTAGTGGTATCGTCGCTAACCTCTGCTAGCTCGGAATCCCACGACCACGATGCGTTAGTGCTCGTAACCGTCCGGTAGTTATTGCTCATAGTGGTGACCTTGGTCGCACCAGCCGAAATCGGGTCAGCATTACCATCCGAAGACAGTCGAATGCCAGGCTCGAGATCGGTAGGGATAACAAGGTCGCCACCGTCCGCACCAGTACCAACCGACATACCACGAACGGTCTGAACCGCAGCAGCTTCCTCAGTGGTCATAGTGTGTTGTTCTTGCTTAGCAAGCTTCGCAAACGCACGTTTGTACGCTGGTGAAGTGGTAGCAAGAACCAAACGGGAGAGCTGACCGTTGCCGTCAAGTTCACCCAAACGCTGGGTGAGTCCTTCACGTGCACCGTCATCGGCACCCGGAGTGGTTTCAGCAGCGGACAACGCACGTGAGTGCAGTTCCGCAACGTTACCCTCCGCAGCTGCACGGGTTACCGCAGCAGCATCCCAAGGATTGCTAGTGCTATCAGCGTCAACAGTGACACCAGTCGCACGATCAACAGTCTCAACCTTCGAGGGAGAAAGATCAAACGACTTGAGCCGTGAAATCTGGTCAACCTTCTCTTGGGCTTCAACACGCTGGGTTTCGAGCTCTTCAAGGTCAGCAACGCCAGCCCTAAGAGTCTCTGCTTGTTCTTCGGAGAGCTCATCGGCGGGCATCTCAGCCAACGTCAACATCTCATCCCGAAGAGTGGCCATACGAGCCACAATCTTTTCGATACTCATTGTTTATCAATTCCTTTGATGACGAGCAGTGCCCGGTATTGGGCTAGCTCTGTGTCTGTCATTGCCAACACCGAATGCTGGGGATCAACCAACGGGTCAGTGTTTCTATCCTGCTCGCCATCTTCGGTGGCAGGGTTAGATCTCACTCCTACTAGTTCAGCCTCTCTGTAGGCCGGGAATACGGCCGGACCGAACTCGTTCAATGCGAACTCTTGACGGTGGATGGTGTCGATGCCAGCACCGGGCATAGGGTCCCTACGCTCGGACTTGATCGACTGAGCGCTAAACGAAAACCCTTGCAGTGCACCGTCCTTAGCCAACTGCAAAACCTCGTCACCAAGATCAGTCTCGGAAGCTCTCGTCGTGGTCAGAAGGCCATAGGCGTCCACCTTGGCGTCCTGCACAACCCCATACGGCATCGAGAAACGATCAGAAGGGGTACCGTGCAAACTCATCCCGTGATTGAACAACGCACGAAACGTGCCCGGCTTATTATCAGCGAGCGTCCGGTTAAACGCAGTCGGGTCAATAGTCTCGTTGTAGTGACCGTCGTGGTCACGGATCTCCGCAGGAGTGTTGAAGACCGCAGCGTATGCCACGATAGTCCTACCGTCACCCTCGGAACGAACCGTCAAATCTGAAAGATCAAAGGTCCTCGTTATCATTAGAGCCCTCTTCCTCTACTATCTCGACCGTTTCGGTCGTTTCGACATCAACAACGGGCAGGACCGGATCTTCTGCCGGTTCGCCCTCCAATTCCTGCAGACCGTCCGGCAACAGCTCTATACCAGCCTCTGCCAACAACAGCCTCGCTTCCTCAGTAGTGACCGCAGCACCCACCCCGAGGTAAACCTTTTGAATAACCTCAGCACGTTGGCGGGCTTCCGCTATCGGATCCGCCTCGTCAGCGGCTCGAGCCTCCGGTTCGGAACTGTCCGCAACCGGTTGACCGTCGTCCGGACCGACCAACTGGACCGAGGTAAGCCCCGAGTGATGCCCAACCACCGTGTTAATAAGACCCGTGCTGGCAGCTTGGGCTGCAGCATCAGGATCGAAACCAGCGTTCACCAACGTACTAACGGTCGTCGCCTTAGTCTGGGCTATGTTCGCAGCGTCTTGCGCATCCTCCTGCAGTGCAGCCACGTACCGATCGTCGTACCAAAGGCGAGCATCCGAGGGAGACTTGACGAGCGTAGCGAGAGCACCCGCCGCCATGCGCCACAACGGCCGGACCGTAAGGTCCAAGAACCGCCTACGTGCCTGCCCATAGTTGCTATAGGTCGCAGCGTCCAAGCCAGCTTTAAGACCAGCGATGATACCGGGCACACCAGCTGCAGACGTTATGCGGTTTTCCCCAGCGGACTGCACAGAAACGAAAGCGGTAGAAAGATCAGAACCCACAACAGTAGCGTCAGCGCCACCCTCAAGGAGCATCGTCTTATAGGCGTTCCGTGACCCCTCATGTTTGGCGGACATCCGCCGTTCAAAAAGGTTCCGCTGCTCTTCCGTGAGGTTCTGACCGGTCTTAACGATCATGTTCGGAGTGGCAGCGTTTTGGAAAAAGTTGTTCCGATGTTCCACCATTAGTTGATCGGCTGACACTTCCCGTATGACCGGCTGTAGCCACGACATGCCACGAGCGTAAGCGTTCGGATCCGGAATAGGCGCATAGTGCGCAACCTCGCCCGGAGCCAGCAGAACACCATCGTTCTTACCGCCAAGACCGTTGTCCCTACCGTCAGGGTAGTAGACATACCCAGCCACCTCAGCGCCAAGAGCGGTTGAGGGAACCTGATTCCCCGAAGAGTCACCAATCAGGATATCTACAAGGTCAGGGCGCAAACGTTGCAGTCGGTCCCCGTCCCTCCAGATATAGGCGTTACCGGCGAAGGATGCGTCCAATTCCATCCACGCCAACAGATCGCCGGTGGTCCCGTTGATCCACGGAGTTTCAAGAATATCTAACTCCTTGGTGCCAAACAGCTTCCCCGGCTGGCCGTCAGACTGGATACCTAACCACTGGAAATACACTTCGGAGAACGCCAGCAACCGAGTCTGGACGACAGTGTACACAATGGGATCACTTTGCCACATCGCCACGTTACGGTCGTAGTCCATGCGGGGAGGTTCAATCCCAATACCGTTCGTGTCATAGGTCTGGTATGCGCCCAAGGGGTTACCGTTAAAGGTCGCACCAACGTCCTGCACGTACTGAGTCAGGGAATACCTACTCACCAACCGCTTACCTAGTTTCATTGGACACCCGACCCGTCATCGACGTTCAAAGCACCAGCACCTATCAAGAACGCACCAGCGACAATGAAAGCGCTAGGGGGATGAATCAGGGCAACACCGGCCACAACAGCCGACACCCCCATCCCAACTAGTACCGCTACAAGAATAGACACAAGAACTAACTCCTAAAGGAAAGATATATTTAGCTGCGGTTCGGGCGGTTCATCGCCAACCACACAAGCTTCGTTGTAGGCCACAACAGCGGCCACCGCCGCATCAATCTTCTTCGACGTGACATCCTTAACGATCAGCGTCCCTTGCGGGGTATCTTTCGTTACGCAATTGTCAAGATGTCTAGACAGCGACGGGTCGTGGTCGTGCGCAATCTCACCCAAAGAAACTGATGTAAAGAACCGAGAACAAGCTTCTGCCATACGCTTACGCACGTTCGTAGCCCAATGAATTACGACAGTCTCACCGTAGGTGTCTGCCCACTCATCAATTTCACGATGCCAGCCAGGGGGATCGCAAGCCATCACTCTGACGTTAAAGCGTCGGAATGCGTAAGCAACAGCTTTTGACACTCCTTCCCGTGGTACAACCCACCCCTCTCTAGCTTCCTCAGGACGCTCCCAAAGGCCAAGCAGTACCACACAAGGGTCTTCAACGCTGCAAGCAACAAGAGCAGTCGAATCACCCGAATAGGACCCGTCGAAGCCAAGGACGATATCCTCGCCCCCGGCGAGGGTTTTAGTCGGCAGCGCATCCCACAAGCCAGCGGGCAACCATCGGTCTGTAGA
>Ga0114910_1000359_pt1 | contig 24076 bp, 22 predicted proteins | sample MalvireepMed_908_FD_83500 | JGI IMG/M metagenome (GOLD analysis project Ga0114910, IMG submission 83500) | Marine viral communities from the Global Malaspina Expedition - Malaspina viral metaG DeepMed_908 | ecosystem: Environmental > Aquatic > Marine > Oceanic | place: Mediterranean Sea...
AACTACCACAATATTTACTGGCAGGAGTCTCCCCAAGATAAAAGTATAAAGAGGTGGGGCTGGTGGAGTGACCAGGCGAGTAAACCCCGCATGATAAGCGAGATGAAGGTGGCGATCAATTCGGGCGCGTTCGTCACGTGGGATGAGAAGCTCCTTGGGGAGTGTCGAATTTTCAGCAAGCTCACCCCAACGAAGGTTGGGGCCTTGCCCGGGGGACATGATGACTTGGTGATGGCAGCGGGAGTTGCGATTGCCGTTAGGAATGAAGCACCCGTGCTCGATGGCGGGTTGCTAATTACGAGGCGCTAATGAACGAGAAGATTTTATCTGAGGTGGCGAGTGTTCAGAATTTCTGGCGTGGGCGAAATACCCGGATTGACGCCCTCCAGCAACTCGTTATTGATTCGAGGGGGAGTCCCGGCACACCCGCCGCGACTAATGCCAACGTGGAGGTATTTACTGGGAATGACCCCGCAACGGACATGAGTTTAGCAGTCCATCTCCTCTCGAGTATTCCGCTGCGCCATCGCATTCATGTTGACCCGGAGGATAATAACGAGCAGGATATGGCGGGGGTCTCCCAACGCACCCTAATTTCCCTCTGGGAGGAGCTTGATGACGCGAGGCTGGAGGCGGGGCGAGACTCTTGGCTACGAGAGTTGGCATTCTGGCTGGCACTTACCGGCTGGTATGCGGTTATGCCGAGGCTCGAGTGGGATGGGGTGAAACCCATCGGGATGGCGGAGATTTTCGAACCCAAGACAATTTATCCGAAATATGGCGAGAAGGGTCTCTCCTTCCTAGCGCACATTTACACGACGACGCTTGAGATTGCGCGGGAGAAAGCGGAGACGTTCGGGCAGAAGATCATAGGGAGAGAGAGCCCCCAGACCACCGCCACTATCGCCAATGTGTGGAAAAGGGTTGATGGGGAGATTACGAATCAGATAATTCTCCTATCACACAAACAGATGATACGGGCTGAAGAGAAAATGCCAATGAAGCATATTCCCTTCTTGACGGGACCGAGTGGGGGATTCCCCAGATACGCCTCAATCCCCAGCGAGTATACGACTTCGGGCTCCCTCCTCTGGGCAAATGAACGGGTATACCGGGAGCTTGATCGGTGGAGGTCCTTCGAGAAGCAACTTGTGCGGGATCACGCCCAAGCGCCCTATATTGCCTCGGGGATAAACCCCGATCCAGAGGATAATCGCAAGCCAGACCTCTTTTCCCAACCGAGTATCTTGTGGACGCCCAATCCCAACGCGAGGATGTCACGAGTGAATGTTGGGGGGATGCCCGTGGACATACAGGTTATTGACGCCCAGTATGAGGCGATGAAGCAGCGGGGAACCTTCTCGAGTTTGCTCTTTGGGGATACGGCTCGGGACCTTGCGGGCTTTACCGTTCAGCAGTTGCTCGGAAATGCGTATCACCGCCTTGGCCCCTTCAAGCGGGTGATTGAAAGGGTTGTGGCGAAGATTAACCGCGAGTGGCTGGAGGGACTCGGTCGTAAGAAGACCAAAATTGGTATCTCCGGTAAACTCGAACACAAGTATTTTAGGCAGGAGGTTAACACGGGGGATTTGCCCGAGGCTTATGATCTGAGTGTTGAGTTGAAACTGGCATTGCCTAATGACCTCATAACGCGCATCACCATTGCGCGGAATGCTCGTGGAGGGAATGATCCCCTACTTGACCTCGATACAATTCTCGATGAGATTCTCGAGATGCAAGACCCCGAGTTGGTTAAGAGGAGGATTGCTGAGGATATGGCTGAGGCCGACCCCACAATGCTCCAGTTAAAGAAGATTATTAGTTTCAAGAAACGGGCGAATGAGCTTCGGGCCGAGGGCAAAACTGACATCGCGGATATTCTCGATGAGTTAACAAATTCGATGCTCCAGCAGGCGAGTGGGCAAAATAAGGGAGCCCAGCCGAGGGGTGCCCAAGGGGTCTCGCCTGAGGTTCTCCCACCCGAGGCCCAGGGAATCTCCCCCGACCTCGCTCAAGCCATAACGAGTAACACCCAAACACCCTCGAACGTGCCAGCATGAAACTTGACGAATTAATCGCATATCTCTGGAAGGAAATACACGGGGAGGACATTCCCTCCGATGTTCTTCAAGAGTTGATTAGCCTCACGAGTATGATCTACATGGGGACGGCTTCCCTGTCTGTCGTAAGGGAGATTTTACAAGAGAAGAAGGCCGAGCAGGAAGTTGCGGGATTGGACCCGAGAGAGACCGACGAAGGTCTCATGTTCCACTTCCTCGATGAAACCTTACCGTATTTGGTCATGAGTGTGTACACAAATACGGATGTCGAGCCGAATTTACTTGAGCCAATTGGGTTCGTACCAACGCGAGAACAGATGGCCGATGCGTTGGGTCTGCCCGTGGAGGCTGTGGAGTATGGGGAGGAGGATATTGAGCGCTTCACTGAGAAGCTCCCCCCAGCGCAATCGGAAGTGGTTGCTGGGGTGGATGTGGCCCAGGGACAAGTTATTACTCCCAATGCCTTTGAGGACTTGACAAGGCAATTCCACGCGTGGTTGAATGTGATGTATGGGATGGCGGAACTCCCCGCCGAGCATCAAGACCTCGCACAGTTGAGGTCCTACCTATCGGAGAAGGATGAACTCCCCTCAATTGACAGTCTCGAGGCAATCGAACTTATCAACGCGATGAATAGTGGGGATTTGGAATTCACGAGTCCGAGATTGAACCTCTTCATGCGAACATTGGGGTTTCCCGTCGCCCCGGGGAGTGATGTCCTTGAGGCTGGGTTTGAAGATGTGATCAATCGCCTGAGGGCGCAGGGGACGCCTCGCGTATTTGTAAATTATGTCAAGGAGCATAAGCAAGATTTACTCCAAGAGTGGAAAATAATTGCGCGGGCTGACCCCACATTGCTTCTCGTGGGGACACCTGGTTTTGTGAACTACTTTTTTGGGGTGGAGAATCAGCCGGGTCTCCTAGATACAACCTTTCGGCCCCAATTCCAGGCGGAACTCAATGAGACAATTGCCCGATTGCAGGAGACTCAAGCCAAGGAACAGGCCGAGGTATTTAAGCGGCATGAGGCTGAGCAAGAGGCGCTCCGCCAGATTGAGACTCGAGAGACTGAACGGCGCATTGCCCAAAATGTCCCCACGAGGCTTGAGGTATTTAAGATTTTGGGTGGGGATGCAACTCGCCTCTCAATGCAAGACCCCTATGATCTAACCTTGTGGGATATTTCGAATGCCCTGACGCTTGAGGCGGTGAGTCTCTATGAGGATGACCCCGAGACGTTTAACCTCGTGAGCTATACGAGCAATGTTTTTACGGAGGAGCAACTACCCACTCGGGAACAATTTACCACTATTCGTGCGGGGGAGGAGGAGACACCCACTCAGCTAACGCCCCAGGAAACTCAGCAACTCTTGAGTACACGCCTACGGGCAGAGTTGTCGGTTGCGCCACCACGCGCCCAGGCGGATGTTGCCGCGCAGCTTGAACAGCAAGGGGCACAGGCCCTTGCCGAATTCCAGTCCAGCCAGCGGGATATCGAAAGGCAACTCCTCGTCCTTGAGCAAGAGCAGAAGAAATTTGAGGAAACGTCCCCTCTTGGGATTACCGGCGAGGCGTTATCCCCACCGGATGAAGCTCGTATACGCTTTGGTCTGAGTACGCAGATGGAGGCTCAACGGAGTGCCCTTTTGAGAAATCTCGGAACCTTCGAGGAGTTCCTCCGCAAGCGTAAGTTTGATGTCACGATTGCACCCAAGGCCCAACGAACAATTATGGTGTTTTGATGCCAGACCCAATTGATAAGATTCTCGAAGAAAATATACGATCATTGGATGACCGTCCGCAGGCTCCCAAGCCTACGGCAACGCCCCTACCCAAACAATCTCAGAATCTCCTACCAAAACTCCTGGGGGATGAGGACCCCGACAAGCTGTCTCGTGACTTGTTTATGCGGCGGCTTCTCTCGGAGGATGGGCTGGAGACTTTTGAGGGGGACTTCACCTCCTCGGATCGTTCTATTTGGAGTAAAATTGGGGGGGATCTAGCGTCCAGGGGTAAAAGCACCGGCGAGTCTCTCCTCGCGCCGATAAAGGAGGGGTATAGGCTCTTCCGTGGAACTGAGGACATCTTCACGGGTTTGGGGATGATCGGTGGAAGGATGTTGAAGGGAGTTGCTGGGGCACCCGTGGGCCTAGGGAGAATGGCACTAGGCCAGGATGATCCGCTCGGGGGAACTAAGCGTGATTTTACCCAAGCCCTAGAGTGGACGGCGGCGTACCGGAGCGCCCTGGCGGAGGGGTTCTCCCTTGGCGGCACGAAGGACTTCTTCGCGGGAAATTCCCAATTCCTCAATGAGAAGCTCGCTCGGGCGATGGAGTCAGAGCCGAGCGCCTTTTGGGGCGAGAAGTTCGTCGCGAGTTTGGTTCATCCGGTGAATCTTGTGGGGTGGGGTACGGGTAGTGCTGTTGGCCGCATCGGTACGAGAACCCTCCTCGGGCGTACCCCCTTCATTGGAAAGATTATAGAGCCCTATGACTTGGGGTATATCACCTTTACAAATAAGACAATCGACCTCGCGTTGAGGCCACTGGGAAGCCTCCTCCGTACGACCACATCCCCAGCCCTCCAAGCAGTAAGCCGCGCACCCCAACCCGTCATCGTTAAGACGACCGTACTGAAGAATGGCCTTCTCAATTACGGACGGATGTTCTTTGGGGAGGCGATAAACTCCTCGCAACCCGCCGTTACCGCGCAATACATTGGGAAGTTGCTCCGCCGGTCGAAACATGCAATTGAGGCGAGAGGTACCCCTCAGGATATAAGTATTCGGGGGGCGCTCGATATGCTCCGCCCAGTCACCCCCGATGAGTTATTCACTAGAGTTGGGAAGGTTGAAACGGGTCTCCTCCCAACGTTACTCGGTGATACGAAGAACCTCACCCCCAAACAACGAAGCGCTTGGATGAAGACACTCCGCAATGATCACAATTTCGTCTGGTCTATGAATTCACTCCTGGATGATCTAAGCACGAATATTGACACTTCCGAGACGACTATCGGGGTATTTGCGGATAGGATTGCCCGCCTCGTTGGGAACTCCTGGGATACAAAACAGACTTCCCGCCTACGTGCATGGGCGAACGCTCGCCTGGTCGAACGTAAGAGCTACATTGAGAAGGTGAAGCGACTCACCCCTCAACAAGCCCACGAGGACATTGCCAATCACGCCGCCGAGCTTTACGGTACGCGCATTCGTATGGGGAATGAGCGCATCACGTACATGCAGGGGCTTGTTGGCGGCATCATGGATAAGATTGACCCCATATATCAGACTGTCTGGCGGAAGGGCATCGAGAGGTATCTGGCGAGACCGAGTGTTGAGTTTATTCTCAATTTTGGATTATACCCCGTGGGGAATGCCCTGGAGGAATCCTTCTTGGCGGTCGCTGGGGGGACTGTCCCCGGAATGACAGATAGGGTAGCCCTCAACCGCATGATGGCGGGGTTGCCGCTCGCCGACCCTACCCTCGGAACCGACGTGGGGATGGCCATCGTGGAGCGTCTCATGGCGGGGAGTCAGCGCTTGCCGAGCCCTCGCTCTGTTGGGAAAATGAGGAAAATTAAGGCCCCCGTGCAATTCCTCAAGCGTGGGTTTATTGAAATTAGTAATGGGTGGTCACAGGCGATTAGGAGAAATGCCCTCGGGAAGTTCTTCCTCCAGGAACTCGCGAGTGATTATCCAGTCCTTGCGGGGGCAAACCCCCCACTCGCCCAGGTACTCGAGAGGGTGCCCGCTGTTCCCCACCAGGAGCAACTCTTCGAGAAGGCACTCGCTGAGGTGGTTAAGGGGGGTGACAGCCAGCTTGCAGCCCTAAAGCGTGAGTTCACCCACAAGGCCATTAGTCGTGGCAAGATGGAATCGATTGCCGCAATTGGCGACAACCTCGATCGTAGTACAAAGGAGCTATTTAAGCAGCGGATACGTTCGGAGAAAATTCCCGACCCCACAGAACTCTTCGAGGATATGATTAAGAATGAGCGTGATGCGATGTTGCGCCATCCGGAGATGCTTGAGGAGGCATTTGAGGGGTTGATTAAGGAACTCGAGAACTTCAAGGTGACGAACTTAGAGGACTTCCGACTTGTCGATGCGGCCCTGGAGTCATGGCAGAAGCGACTCTCCGAAAGTATGCACGATATTATGACAAGTTCTGCTGAGGTTGCCACGAGAGTCTCGCAAGAATTGCGTGAACGTGGCGAGGGGGAAGTTCATGAGATTTGGGTTGAGAACCTCAATATTATCGGGCGGGCAATCGAGTTCGCGGAGAATGTCGCAAGGCACACCTCGGAGGATGTCCTTCGGAAGCTTGCGAAAGACGCTGGGGTGGAGAGTGGCGCAGCGCTCGACTGGGCTATCGCCCGGACGAAGGAATTCGACTTCTGGACACAAATCTGGCGTAAGGACCTGGAGATACGCACCGCACTGGTGAATCGTGGAGCAAGGCCTTGGGAAATTAGGGGTGCCCGCGCCGTCCACTGGAATGAAGTAAACTCCGAATGGGCGAGGCTCGAGGGTGAGAAACTCTTCTTCAAAACGAAGGCGATGAACCCCTCTGCGGCGATCCCCTTCGAGATGATGCCGGATGTGCAGCGCCTCGCCGAGACGGAAATTTGGAAGACCGAGTGGGGTAAGCGGATGGCGCAGATGGAAGAGATGCGTCAGATGATGAATAAGGAGATGACAAATCCCCTCTTCACAATCGCACATGAGGAGGAAGTGGCCGAGTGGATAAGGGAACTCGCCAAGCACGTAGGCCCGAATCCCGCCATCTCCAAGATGCGGATGGAAGCGGGGGCTCGTGCCAATAAGAGGTTCAAGCGGGCGTTCGTTGACTTCAACCACGATGACGCGATTATTTATGCCTTGAGGCATATCTATCCCTTTGCCCTATATGAGACACTCATCTGGGCAAAGATGGTACGATTGGGCATTCAACACCCCGCACTTATGAATATCTATGGCCCGGAGGGAGCCTACTGGACGGAGACGGACACTGGCTACATAAATATGGCGAGTATGCCGACACAGGTGAGCCCCGCCCGCCTCTTCGGGTTCAACCGGATACGCAGGAGTTTCTTCACGCCTAGTAATATCCCACTGAGTAATGTGGGTGTTGCGGGGAAGGTCGAGAAATTCATGAAGATGGGAGAAAGGGGTGGATTCTACCCCGGGTGGACCTTCCTGTTGCCGTTCGAAGCCGCCACCGGAATGCAAGACGTTGGGAAGTTTATGCCGAGTACAATGGGGTCATTGTTCTATGGCCTCGTGGGAACGGGTCTCTACGCGGGGATGCCCGGAGCCCAGAAAATCTTCGAGAAGATGCCCGATGACTTCAAAGATTATTATACAAATGTAATGCTCTTTGCCAATGGGGTTGATTTACAAACGGCCACCCCCGAGCAACGGCGAGAAGCCCAAAAGCAGGTCTCGCAATTTCTCTTCGCCGAAAACTTCATGAGTATGTTTAGACTCCGACCCAATCGTGTCACTGAGGTGCGTGAGATGGCGAGGGTTCTTGTTGCCGCCGTTGGGGGCATAACAATCGAAGAACTCCGCCAAATTGAGGAGAGTGGGAGAAGTATCTATGAGGTGGTGCAGTTGGGTCCGAGGCAACGTGAACTCTTGAGTCGGAGCATTGGGCAATATGAAGACTTATTTTTGCTGACGTTGCCTCTGCGGGCGGAAGATGCCAAAGATGCGATGATACGCGACTTGGAATTCTGGAAGCTCATCGAGCAAGCGCGTGATACCAAGTCTGATACCCTCAATATGGCAAATGTGGGACTAGAGGGTGGGCAGATGCATCCAGATTTTTGGAAGCGCATACGCAAGGAGGCAATTACGAGGTTCCAAGGCGTTTGGGAAAACATGGAAGCGCGTACTCTCGATCCCAAAGATCGGTTCTTTGGGGTACCCCTCACCCTTGAGCAGCGGGAACGCCAACGGGAGAAGCTCAAACAACGGACTCTCTCCCTATCCCCAGTGGACGAGGCCCTCTACTTCATGTTCAATGAGGTGGAGATCGAATCCTTCACCCACGAGGCTACGGGTCAGGTGGACTGGAATGGATACGCTCGTGCCCAGGATGTGGTGCTCAATCGCTACCCCCCACACATCCAAAGCGAAGTCCATAGCTACCTCCGCTCACGCAAGACCTCCACCGAACGAGAGTTCGAACAAGGGCATGAAGAATGGGGCTACTTCGACACGAGCAGGGCGATTGATTGGGCCGAGAAGCACCTCGGGTTCTCTCGGGAGCAACTCGAACGAGCGGATAAGTCGCTTAATGATCGGAAGCTCCAGGAATACCTAGAGATACGTGCTGGGGCGAATGTTGATTTGGCCCGCCTCACCACGAGTGGTGACCCGCTCCTACGGATTCTTGCTAGTGCTACCCAGCAATATCGCCAGTCGCTCAAACTCACAAAGGAACCCAAACTCGATGCATGGCTGAGGAAATTCTATCCGGCGAGTGCTGGGGGAGGGCTCCAAGTGACCCACCCAGTCTTGCAATCACTCTCGGAAACTGGTACTTGACATACGCGAGTAGGTATGTTATGATGTATTCACTGGTGAAGCTATAAGAGCTATCTGGTGGCTTATAGGCGGCTAGGAGGAAAGATGGAAGAGGAACCGGGAGGCGACTCCCAAACGGTATCAATGGAGGATTTCAACAAACTAAAGTCCAAATTGGATTCGCGGGTTGCAGAATTGGAGAAGGCTGTTCAGGCCAAGGAAGAGCAAATTGCTAACCTTGATCCCGCTACAGATGATCTTGGGGTGCAGAAGCAACTCGAGAAGTTTAAGCAGGATCAAGAAGCCTGGGTGCTTGAGCAGAAGTCTCGTGAGGACAAATTCGCGCAGGATCAACTCGAGTGGGCAAGGAATAGAATCTCACACGAGTACAAGGTCCCTTTGGAAGAGTTGAAAGATTTCTCCGATGCACAAGCAATGGAAATTTACGCCCTAAAGAACAAGAAAGAAATCGTAGACAAGACTCCCGACACCACGAATGTTCGGGGCTCGGATCGCCTACGTACTGGTCTTGAAAAATCTTGGGGGCCTCTTTTCCAAATAAAATAAAGGATAAAACATGGCTGCTCTAACGCTAAGCGAAGCTCAGAAGCTTGACCAGAATGATCTGCAAGCTGGCGTAATTGAGAGTCTAGTCACTCGTTCAATGGTCCTGGAAAGACTGCCCTTCGCAGGCTTCACCGGGGATAACTTCGAGTTCAACAGGGAGAACAAACGGCCCGCCTCTGCGTGGGCTGACCCCGACGAGGTGTTGGGGACCGATGGCGCGACGTTCACCAACGTGACCGTGGCGATGCGGTATCTCTACCAGCAGGTGGATGTACCTACTCCGCTGCGCCTTGGGTTGAGTTCCCTGGTGGATCAGGTTGCCGTTCAGATGAACGAGGCTAGCCTTGCAATGCGCGACGACTTTCTGGATGCCTTTTGGTACGGGGATAACTCTACCAATAGCAAGCACCCGGATGGTCTTCACTACCTAATCGACAACATCACGGTTCCGACTGGGGCGTCCCGCCCGCGTGTGAACGAGGGCGCTAGCTCTGCTGCCGGAACACTCAACCTCACGAGCGTGGATAATATGCTCTATTCGCTGATGAAGCGGGGGGTTGACCTCATGGCGATGCATAGTACGATCTTCCGGCTGTTCCAGGCCGCAAGTCGAACTACCTCAGTTTCGGGCACTGTGAACTTCGTACCTAATGACATGGGTGCGTACATCCCGACTTATGCGGGCATTCCTCTCAGTATCGACGATAGTATCAGGATTACGGAGACTGTCTCCACGGCTGCTTACGGGGTGGCGACTGGTGGCTCCGCCACCACGATCTTCTTCCTGAAATTTGGAGAGGATTTCCTTCATGGCCTCCAGCAAACCTCCGGCCCGACCGTCGAGGGACCTTTCCCGCTCCCCGACAAAGACACTTGGCGGATGCGACTCAAGTGGTACGTAGTGCCTGCGGTACTACGCTCCCTCTACTCCGCTGGCAAAATTGACGGCATCGACGATGCCACCGCAATTGCGGCTTAAGGAGAATCATGGCTGAACCACGAGTAGCAGAAGTTTTTGGCCCCGTCTTCAATCTGGAGGTCGGGGAAAATGTCCAGGAGTGTGAACTCCTAACGTACAGCGCGAGCAATAATGACTGGCGACTTGCCGATGCAGATGCAGAGGCGACCTACGCCCAGGCAATCGTTGTGAGCGCAAGGCTCAATAACGGTGATGGTAGCACGGTGAGTGCATGTAAGGAGTGCCTCATCGTTGACACTGACACGAGCACCTTCTCCGAGAGTGGGAGGTTGTACCTGAGTACCACGGCGGGTGCCTATACGGAGACCCGTCCCACGGGTGTTGACGACCTTGTGCAGGTTGTCGGGGAGATTGTAAACTCCTTTGGCTGGGGTGCTCCCGCCACCGACAAGGCGATGGTTGCACACCTGACCATTCGTGAGCCTCATGAAGAGACTCACTACTACCCCCTTATTCATGCGGTTACGGGCACGGGCATTGACCGCGATGGAGACTTTGGGGGTGTGGGCCTGCTCGCCGAGAATGACGAGGTGAGCGCGACGGGAGTTGTTCCCAAGAATGCTATCGCAACGGTTGCCGCACAGCTTTTCTGGACGGGAACGGGTGTGGCACTCGATACCTCTGACACCTACACAATTGACGTAACGGGTGGGGTGGATGACGAGACCACCTCCGCCAATGCAGATGGAAATGCGGCTGCGGCCCTGACCGTCGCTGCGAATGACATCGCTAGTGCTGATGTCATTGGGGCCTTCACCGACGCGACCATCGGCTTCGAGCCTGGTGCCGTCCTCGGCATCATGATTAAGAAGGCGGCGGAAGGCACCGGTGGTGACGACCCCATTATGCTTGGGGTGGCCGTCACCTACGAGTGCGTGTAATGGAGTTGCGGTTCAACCACGCGCCCATTGTGTACCATAGTACGGGTGAGGTACAAATTGGGGAAACCCTCCTCACACGCGAGGAGTTTGAGGACATCGACGCCCGGATACACACGATGAGGAAACGGGGGGGCCTTGAAAGCTCCCCCCAACCCTCAATGTCCTTGGTAAAACGCGCCCCCTGGTGGATACGGTTCCTCTCGAGAGGGAAAATCCTCCAGCTACCCACCTACCAACCAAGTAAACTACTTAAAGGGATGTAAGAGAGATGGCAATCCCGCTAAAAGTTACCAACCTTGTCTTCAATGCGGCGGCGGCTGACGCCACCACAACGCTAAAGTCCCTCAATACGGAATTTCCCAAGGCCCTGTCAATCATCCTTGATATTAAGACGACGGCCTTTTCGGGGACGCTCGACTTCCAGGGGCGAGAATCTGCCTCCCAGACGATGCAAAATTTGGGCTGGCAAATAATTGATAATGAGGCCAGTGCAAGCCTCGCCGTCACGAATAATCAAATTAGCTACACCACCGACACTGCCAACTACCGTGTGTTAATTCCCCTCGCCTCATCCGATACCCAAATCGTTATGACGAGGACTGCCGGAAGCATTACCATCACCGCAACGGGGGTGGGCGAGAAGCTACAGAGCCCTTTTAGCTCTGGAGTACGCCTGAGTGATGATGTGGAGTTGGGCCTGGGGACGGGTTCCCCTGCGGTCCTCCTCTGGGAAACCGCTGACGCGAATGCGAATGTGGCGCTCCTAGCTTTGCCAGAGGGTGGTGCAACGGACGTTCCCGTGTTTGCAGTGGGGGATGCCTCCGCCAAGAATGTCGATTTGGGGATGTTCGATGGGTTGACCGAACCCATGCTTGCGGTCATTGATGATGATCAGGATAGTTACATCGGTCTAACCTACTCGGGGGATGACGCCGCAATCCTTAAGATGCGTCTCGGCTCCGGTGGAACCGTCCGGAATCACACAATCCCAGACGTAGCCAGTGATACATTTATGACGCTGGGTGCGGCACAAACTGTCACCGGAATAATTACCCATAATGCTGACTTGATTGTTAGTGATGGCAGTGGTGTGCTCGTGGGTAATGCAACAAGGGTGACGGGAGCATCAGCGATGGAGACCCAACTACTAGGGACTGCCGAGGCTGATAGTGTTGCGTTACTTGGGCGTTGGAGCGCCGATGCTGCTGCGCCGGGTGTGGATTTTGTCAAGTCTCGTAATGCGACTATCGGCTCCTTCACCATTGTCAATGATAATGATGTTGTCGGGGCGCTAAGGTGGTTCCCGGATGACGGTGTAGATTACGCAACTGAAGCTGCAAGCTTCCATGCTGAGGTGGATGATGGGAGTGCGGCGGCTGGGGATGTGGGGATGGCGTTCGTCTGGAAGCACATGGCGGGGGGCGGAGCGGCACTGGCTGAATCAATGCGCCTAAGCGCCAGTGGTATTTTGCAATTCGGCTCTGGACAGGAATTTGGTATCCAGCGCACGAGCGCTACGCAGTGGAAGTTCCTCTTTGGTGCGGCTACAATTCTCGACTTCCTCGAGACCACAAGCACCAATGCTGTTCGTGAATGGCGCTTCTGGAATAGCGTCGCGAGTACTGGCGCGGACCAATCTCCCATAATTAACATGTACAATGACAAGGCGGGTGAGGTCGCCTTCCGTATGAACCACGCCGACGACGACACAGGCAGCGGTGCCCTCCTTTCAAATCCTTGGGTGATTCACATTCCCCCAAGCCTAGTCGCCGGGGACTTCCATCTCAACATTACCCGAGATGGCTTGGGAAATTACATGTCCTTCGACTCCAATGGGAAGGTGTCAGTCGGCTTCGCCATCGGGAATACTACCAATGGCATCGCGCGATTTGCTGTTGTGGGTGGAGAGGATGATGTCCAGGCGATTATCAAAGGTCATAGTACCCAAACGAACAATATCTTCGATGTCCAGAAGTCAGATGCAACCTCCCTCCTCAAGGTTGACAACGCCAATGTTATCATCAGCGGAGAGCTTAACGTGGGGGATGGCGCTGATGGCAACCCATCCATCAACTTCGCCAGCAGCACGACGACAGGACTTAGGTTTATCGGCGCTGGGCAGGTTGGCGTTGAGGCTAACCTACGTGTAGATATGAGCCTCGCGTTGGGAATGAATGCCTCGGGCACGGCTGGATACTTCGACCTCGTAAACGGCGGGGCAATTCGCCTCGGCGGAACCGCTGCCCACGTTACCACAACCGGCACGAACTACCTTAGCATCTTCGACGGGACCGCTCCGGTAGGCACACTAGCGAATGGTGTCTCCCTGTACTCGGCGGCGGGGGAATTGTATGCCATCGATGCAGCCGGTAATACCACCCTGAATTCACCTCATAACAAACTAGGTGAGTGGATATTCTACTCGCGCAATACTGAAACTGCGAGAGAAATTACTGTAAACATGGAGCAGTTTTTCCAGTGGGTGGACGAAACTTTCGGCACACACTGGTTCCACGAAAACAAATCTTTATAGGAGGGTACTGAGAGAGATGAAGTACCTGGAAAATAGTTCCCGAGAGAGTAAGGTGTATGGCGAGACCTCACTACAAGCACTCCTTCTCGTCGTCATGAATGCGTACATGCCAATGCAAGGAAAGTCTCTAACTATTCAAGAGTTGCGTCAGTACAATAAGGCATTCGATATCTTGGAACGGGATCATGAAGGAGTGATTCCTTTGGAAGATGGCGAGCTTGCTGTTGTAAAGAAGGTAGTGGGGTGGATGTCACCACTCATTCCAGCGGTTATGAGAGATGCACCCTTTTTGGAGGATATGCTCAATGGAGCAAGAGATACTGCGTCGGATGACTCATAACGAGAAGTCGATTGCAAATCTCCACGAACGTATCGCGGCAAGGCTTGTTAGACTAGAATTCTCGGTGTACCTCATTGTGGGATTTCTAGCGGGCGCGGGCATTAAGGAGTTCTTCATTGGCGGATAGGGGTACAATACGTACTGAGGTTGCGGAAGCGGCAGGAGCCCTTGTGTATAGCGGGACGGCTGACTCCGCCACGAGCTCAACTCTCGTGGATACAGAACTCACATTCGCCACAGATGATGACCTTAAGGGGTTTGAGGTAAGAATCAAGACGGGCACGGGAATAAACCAGGTGCGCCGCATCACAGCGAGTAGTGCCTCATCTAACAATATAACCGTCTCGCCAAACTTCTCACCCACTCCCGCCGCCAATGACACGTATGATATATACGAGCCGAGACGAGCCCGGGAGCGCCTCCTCACGGATGCAATTACCTCTGGCGTCCGTATGGCCAAGAACCGGGGGCATGTTCTCGAGAAGGTAGACTCACGCCTCATCACGCAGGATATTCTCCAGGGCCAAGGTTCCTTCCAGCAACCATTCACCTCCGGTGTTCCGGATGGAGATTGGGCAAAAGATGCGAATAGTACCGCCGCCAAGGAAACCACCATCATCTACCAAATTACCAAGGAAGACCTCGCAAGTGCGAAGCTCACCTCCGATGGCACCAATGAAGGGTATCTCGAATTTACCATCCCCGACTGGGCACTCTACGCGGGGAAGAGCATCACCGTACGTGGGTGGATATATACGGATACCGCCTCCCGCGTAAGACTACGCCTGCTCGATGGAGTAGACACGGGCCAAACTGATCAAGTCACCACGGCAAACAAATGGGTGGAGGTGAGTTCCTCCCTCACGGTGAACGCGGCCCCCACCAAACTCACAGTGCAATGTTATATTAGCTCTGGTGCCGCCGTCGTTGCCTACTTCCACCACATAAAGGCAATCACGAGTGAGCCCCTATACGAATTCCCTATCCCAGTGGATAGTACTGCCAATTTCGCCTGGATACATCGTGTGGATGTGGAGACGGGCACTCCAGGGGTCTTCCGGCGATTACGTAACGTTGACTGGGCAATCCAGCGAGGAGGTACACCCACCCTCCAAATATACAGGGTAGGATTCTCCCCCGGTGGTATCAACACCGACAACGCCCTCACACTCCTCCCGAGTAATAGGAAAATTAGGATTTTTGGCGCGGCATTTCCAACTATCCCCACGAGCGACACCACAGACCTCGACCCCCTCGACGAGTTCATTAAGGCATATGCCATTTGGTATGTGTTGAGTCTCCAACGGATCAAAGCAAGTGAGGGTGAATCACACGCCAACAAGATGTTTGTATGGGAGCGTGTGTGGAAGCAGTTTACGCCTCCTGTCCCCCTACAAGCGGACTCTCGCCAAGTCCAGCGGGGTGTCTAATGCTGCGGTATCATGTGACTAAGCGGGGAGAGACGCCCACCCACACGCAACTCACACTTGTAATAAGAGATAGTGGGGATAAGATAACCTTGGGGGGGAGAAACTTTGATCTCGAGAAGGGAACAAGCCTCCCAATACTCAAAACCGCGATCAAAAATGTGGAGAAATCTATCATTGATAATGTGCCTATGGAGGTGCGTATTAGGCTTATCCTCCAGGGGGAGATATAATGCCTAGTGAAATTATTCTCAATGGGCAGCGTTACGTCACCACGGAGGTGCAGCGGGAACTCCTCGCGGAATTTAACAACCCCTTCCGCACAACGGGAACACAGAAACGCGCCGATAGGACCCTCCTTAGCTCCTACGAGTATCGGCCCAAGCTCAAGGGTTTCGGGCGCAAGGTTTCGAATCTCGAGGACCCGGAATCCCTCCTTCGCTTTTGGGATAGCCGCGTAGAGACACGCTTCCCCGGAGCGGTGGTCTTACCCATCCTTAATGAATCTGTCACAATTTCTTCTCCAGAAGACTTTGCACGAGTGGCAGTACACTTTAAGGGAAAACTTTGGGTAGCCTTCGAGAAATTATACTCTAGTGCGAATATAACGAGTGTCGCCTCCAGAACCTTCGATGCTGCCACCCCCGGGTGGACTGGTGGGGGTACACGAGTGAGTGATGCCAACTCTGGGGGGATGCGGGTATTCGATATGGTAGTTCATAAGGGTAAACTAGTATTTATTGGCACTTCTAGTGTCTCGGCTGACTTCGGTAACCCCCGCACTTACTCAAGCTCGACAGGAACCTCTTGGTCTGAGAACTCGGATACGGGATTATTGTCCTCATCAATTTGGGCTGAACAAGGAGTGCGAAATCTACATGGGGACCAACTGGCCAAGCTCGTGAGCTTTGGCAATACCCTCGTACTAGCCCTCAATGAAATTGATGTTACATCAGTGTGGAAGAGTACAGACGCCGCTGCAAACTGGACGCAAATAGCTAACGACCTGTCGAGTGCGGGGGATATCAATGGTAAGGCATCCTATTTTGACCAGGCTAATGCTACCGCACCAGTATTTGCCACCGAGAATGCACTGTACGCTGTTGACATCACCAACAATGAAATTGATATCCTAATAGACTACTCCCACCGTAGTCACTCTGAAAATGGCCGGGGGATGGTTCTCCACAACTCCCGCCTCTATATTCCAATGGGAGACGGCGGCGTTCTCGAGTACTTCTGGGTGGGCGACCATGCCGAAGTCCGGGAGGTTGGACCAAATCGTGATGACGGGCTTCCGGCAGCACGGCGAGGCCATGCCCTCAGTGGTGTTGGGATTGACAGGTGGGTATTCTTCACCTATGGGGGACATACTGCAACCACCAACGCGAGTATCCTTGCACTTGACTTGGAGGATTACTCATGGCATAGTATTTACTATGAGAGTGATGCCAATGTAGAGTTGCCATTCATCACGGGTAGTTCCGAGAATGATGATGTGGTGAGACTTATCTTCACTGAGGAAGCGATTAGCCCTACATCTAATCCTATGCACATGCTTACGGAAATCCTAGCGAGTCCAGACAGTGGCGTCACGATTAAACGCCAGAGTAGCGGTGTCTTACAACTACCCACATTTGATGGGGGGATGCCGGAAGTCCCCACGAACTTCCTCGAGGTGGTACTTGAGGCGGAGAGTCTCAGTGCAACAACCTCTGGCGAGTGGATTGACTACGATTACGGGACGAACGGCGCAGCCTACACCACGACAGATTTGGGAGACTTCCTGAGTGGAGACAAGGACTTAACCTTTGGGAGCGGCCTAGGCATTTCCGCCAAGACGCTCAACCAACAACTCACACTCCATCGCGGGAGCACAAACACCAACACTCCCCTCCTACGAAACCTAGTGTTGAATTATCTCAAGGTTCCCGCAACCCGTTACATCTATCGTATTGTGATTGACCTAGAGGAAACCGCTCGAACCTACCAGATAACCCCCGAGGACGTTATAACGAATCTTCAAACGGTCCAAGATAGCGTTACGATGGTCTCGTTCAAGTACTCGAGAGCCGCCGCTGTGAATGTGAAGGCCCTACCCGAGTGGGCATGGCGTTTCGCCATCGGGGAAGCTAACTACGAGCACGAGGGGATGCGCGAGGGGGAACTAGCGCTCGTTCTGGTAAAGCTTCTGTAACGAGTAGTCCAGCTACGACATTTAGTCCGGACTCTAGTGACCCAACCCGAAATCCCGCACACTCAAGCACCATCGGATGCTCATAAATTGAGTCTTCTTTGAGAATAAGTACTAGCGGTTTGCGATAGGCCCATGCCCACGCAATCTCCATGATAGTGCCTATGGTGGGTCGATCTGGGTATTCTCTTGCATGTTCAAGATTAGCCAGCACCACATCACACCGCATCACATCCCAGTGATCACGTGTGTTGATGCCCTTTTGGGATGAGAGGGCCTCGTCCTCATAACTTCCCTCGATACGTGCTACCCCCGCGAGATGCTCCTTTGAGCGCATAGGGTCTAAACAGGTAATCCCCTTAGATGCTAGGTATTTAATCGCCTCTTGCCGCCAGTCGGTACTTTCATCGTAGCTCAAGCCAGCAATCGGCCCCGCCAAGTAAACACTCTTCATAGTTCCTCTACCAAGTCTTCCTTTCGCTCACAGTCAATACACTCCCACGAGAGACGAAACTTCCCATCCCCCGTCCGGGAGATTGTCTCAGTACGATGGCCCTGGTCCGCATGTATGCCCAATCTCAAAAAGAACAAGCGCCGGGTCGTCTTTTGATCCTCACTAAGCATCAATGATCACCCGCTGCATCGCTCCACCAGGCCATGTTGGGGTGGGAGCCACGCCTCCAAACCTCAGATGTGCCACAATACTCTCAAACCAATTGAGCCTAAACCACACACCCTTATGGAGCATGTTGTCGGTATGGCTCTGGCGGTACGGCTCCCGCATCTTGGCTAATGTTTGAATCTCAACACGCCGAAGCGTCCGGAGTAAATCCACCAGGCCCATCCGGTCGGCCCAGTCCAGGCAATTCGCCCTCAAGCGTTCCTGGAGGAGTCGGTTCCCCTTCGTCAACTCTAGGAGTGTCCGTTGTTCCTGTAAACCTAACACGTGTCACCTTCTGTGGTATTTCTAAAATTAGAGATGGGGAGTACCTCAACTCTTCCACAATCTCAAATACACTTGGGATACGTATCGTGAGGATTGTGGTTTTGGACCCCCGCTTCACCCGTGTAATTCTTCCGGGGAAGCGTCTAACCGAGTGGGTCGTCATGTATTTCCTCCGAGAATGTGATCGTATCCACGTGGACGTTTCGAAGGGTACGTAAAACCCTTGGGGGCTGCTCTTGCATCGTGGGGGCCTGTCCGGGAGCTACCAGCGGCATACTCGCACCCTCCACCGTAATTTCTAACTGGAGTGTGTTGTAATTCATCTCCGCATGAATAATATTAAGCTCGGGTAGGCCCAAGAAGTGTAGCAACTTCTTCGAATCCACTCGATACTTCCCAACTCGTCTACCCTCCATAGAGTTTGCCCCCGTACATAAATTTCCCACCAATTATGGGAATCTGTTCCGCGTGAAACCTATCTCTATCCACATGCACGAGTGTGAAGCCGTGTTGCCAGTCGGGATAGGCAGTCCACCCAGGTTCAAGCAAACACAAACACCCATTCTCAAGCCAGACCTTTGGCCCAGTCACATCCCTCCGGTAATATGTTCCAAGGCGATGCGTATGACCATTGATTCCACTCACGCCAAACCGATCCATCATTGCGCGGGCGGTGTAGGCACTGTGACGTCGTGCTACATCCCCATGCATCAGGAAGAAACTCTCGTACTTATTGTGAAATTTGCCATAGGGATAAGCTACATGCTCAAATCCAAGCTCAGATAGATGGAGTAACTCGGGAATGGTCAATCCCCCAATGTCCTTGAGTTCGGGGGCGGTGTGCCAGAGATAACGCCTGAGGCGATCCTCATGATTCCCCTCGATGAATATCCTCTTCGCGTTAGGAATCACCTTGACAAATTTTTCAAGCTCCCCCACTTGCTCCTTGATTTCTTCACTCAACTTGGAAACTCTCGAGGGGTCTCGTGCATGGGAACTAATCGCGTAGAAGTCTCCCCAGTCTCCAATTATATACAGGTGGGTTGGCTGTATCCCCCTAATGAACTCCCGTGTAATCTTTAAGGCAGATTCATCTTGGAAGGGTATCTGCGTATCGCTAATGATTGCGAGTAAATCCATTATCTACACCCACTCAACACGCACATGAGACATAGGGTTCGTCCCCATAAGTCAAATTGCAAATCTACTTCACAGTCACAACATTGGCAGGCTGGTCGAGAATCGTCGTGAGACTCTCCCACATTGGATTCTCCAACATAATTGTGAGTAGGCGCTCCTGCTCGATTCCGAAGTATTGACAGAACGCAACTACCCATTCGCTTGTGTTTAACCACTCGAGTGCTTCCTCCTTGAGTCTTGCTGGATCCCTTTGGGACACATGAAACATTGACATAGAGGGACTATGCAAGTCTTTCCATGCCTCCATGATTATCCCAACAGCTAGTCGTTCATACGCTCTTGGGTTCATAATCCTCCATACTTCCCCACTTTTTCCCCACCTTCACATGCACCTCGGCTGGGATATCTAACTCCACAGCTTCAACCATTATAGCAGTTAAGGTTCTGGCTGTCAAGTCTAGGTGGGTCTCATTTACCTCGACAATTAACTCATCATGAATTTGGAGAATAAGAGGAAGCTTTGCCTCATCACACCTTACCATCGCCAACTTCATGAAGTCTGCTGCTGTACCTTGGATTGGATGGTTGATTGCCTGACGAAATCCTCGCTCACCATCTCCCGCAGGAATGTAACGTCGTCGCCCCCATAAGGTAGAAATGAAACCATCTCGCTGCCAGGAAATACGAGTATCTTCCATGTATTCAGCAATTCCAGGAAAGCGCGAGAGGTATGTCTCGATAATTTGAGCTGCCTCAGCCTCTCCCATACTCGCTCGTTTGGACAGACCATGAGCTGTGAGCCCATAGTTCGTACCCAGAAGTACCCATTTAGCCGTATCGTACATGGGGGTGCCCCGCCGAATTTCTTGTTCGTCCATATTGAACACCAACATTCCAACGTAGGTGTAGGGTGAGATTCCTTGTCTAAAGGCATTGAGTAGCCCATCCTCCTTGGCAATATGTGCCATTATGCGTGGTTCAATTTGGGAATAGTCTGCCGCTACGAAGATGTTCCCGGGCCTTGCGATGAAGGCATCACGGAGCGAGGGGGTGATTTGTTGGAGGTTAGGGCTACTACTCGAAAGGCGTCCTGTGGCGGTCGCCCCCTCAGCGTCATCTTCTTCACCCCCCCTCGTCTGGTTGAAACTCGGATGCACCCTATCGCCATAAGCTCGTAGCTTCTTGGTGTAGGAAAGTTCCGTCTCGAGTTTCCGATAGGATTGTATGAGGGGTACAACCTCATGCTCATGTGCTAGGGCTTGGAGTGCGGTCTTACTTACAGCGGGTTTCTTTTTCGTGGTCCTTTCATGAATAGGTAAGTGAAGATCATTATATAGAAGCTTAGCTAATTGCGGGCCGCTACTGAGATTCAACTCGGGGGGTGCCCCGCTCACCCGTTGAATCTCCCCCCGCCGCTCACTCAGATCTAGCTCAAGAACTCCCTGTCGCTTAAGTAACCAAGATTGATCGAGTCCAATACCCCTCCGCTCCATTCGAAGAATCGCGGGGACGAGTGGCCCCTCAATATTAAAGAGGAGATGCTGCTCCTGTGTTGTCATTACGGGGAGGGCAATTTCTAGCGCATACCTTCGAGTAAAGTCCGCATCCTCTCCCGCATACTGGATGAGTTGCTCCCGTGGAAGATCGCTTATTTGTGGGTCGGGCATCGGCCCAAGTTCCCCCTCAAGATATGCTCGAAGAGCGGGCCTCCGCTTGATTGTCTCATAGGGATTACTTGGTAAGGTGGCGAGACTCTTCGCCCACTTTTTACTAGGGGTGAACCCCTGCATCCATTCTTCCACTTGCCGCCACCGCTCTTCACTAAGCATCTTGTCAAGTCTGTCCATGTCCTTGCCGAAGTGCTTGAGTACGAGGAGTTTCAAGCCAAGGCGGGACTCCCCCAAGATATACGCCGCAAGCATTGTATCGAGAAGTCTATCATACTCGAGGGTAATCCCCGCCCTCTCGAGTACATCTAGGTCATACTTAGCATTATGCATAATGAGCGTTGAGGTACGTATACATTCGGGGATGCCCCAAGCTGCCTCATGAGGTGATACCGAGATGGATACCCCAATGAGACGCCTGTCCTCTAAGGAGATTGTTTCCGTATCCACGGCCATGAAGCTAGCTTCTATGGAGGGGTGTTCCCCCAAGCCGACCGTCGTTGGTGCATTCTGGATACCCCTATATAGCTTATTAGGCAACTCTCTCCAATCTCGCTCGATGACACTCCGGAGATTGGGATTATGCATACAGGCTGCTGGGTGATACATCGGAACAAACATCCTCCCATCACGTTCCCGGGGAAACCCATGAACCATTCCAACGGGCTCCCCTGGGAAGAACACTTGGATGGCAGTATCTCCCAAGAGTATAATAACCCTCGGGTCAACGCACTCAATCTCACTAAGAAGCTCTGGCAAGGCACGTACAATCTCCAGCTTTGTGGGCTTGCGATTATTAGGGGGGCGCTGCTTGAAGACGTTCGTAAAATAGGTCTCGCCTTCATTCACCCCCGCTAACGGCATGAGTGTTTGGCGGAGGAGCTTCCCAGTGGGGCCAATTAGGGGCACCCCGAACTTGTCCTCTTGGGCACCCGGAGCCTCCGCAATACACATCCATTCAGCCTTACTTGGACCGTCTCCCGGAACATACCTACCTAGCATTTTTACCTCGTAGAAAGGAGAATAATCTTTTGGCCCTCATCGTACCAAGCCCCGGCACCTTTATCAAGTCGGCTAGTTTTGCCGCACACAATTGTCTCATTGTAGGATAACACTCATACAACGCCGCTGCAAGCTTAGGCCCGATGCCTTCAAACCCCCTATATGCCTGTTGTGTAGGAGGAACTCGGTCGCTCACCCACTGATTGGGCAATAAGCCTCCCCAGGTAAAACTTTCCTTCTGGGAACTTCGCCACGCCGCATCGAGTAGGCAAGCCGTCTGGAAGGCATCACCCGTAAAGAGAGGAATTACCCCCGCACCATAAATGATACTCCATTGGAGTCCAAGTACCGAGGCGATACCCCAACGTGTCTTGCGATAGGGCATGAGCACTGTATCCATACGATACTTCCGAGCACCCCCGCTCAATGCCACCTTCCCATCAATTACGAGGGGAAAACCCTCGAGAAGCATAAACGCCACATCGGATGCCTCGCGTAGGGATTCGACTGAGGCGAGTCTACCATCTCGGGCGGAACTTAGAAAATCTCCCGTACTCTTACGTTCAATGAGAAGATATCGCCCAGCCTTATCATACCATGCGTAGTCGCCGTGGGTGAGGCGTTGCACCGTATGGGGTGAACGCAACATCTCGGGGATGCCACTAGGTACTTCTCTATCATCACAAAGAATCATAATAACGATCTATAACTATAGTTACCCCCACAAATATAGCTAATGCTACGGCACTCAAAACTGCTGTTAATGCTAATTCAATCATGCTACTCCTTTCAACATGCCTAACGTTTCGCCAATGTCAGCCTGGTATATCGCCGCCCGTTGATCAAGGCTAAACCACTTGGGATTGAACCTACTAGCCTTGTATATATCGGATATCACCTTCTTAACAAGCTCCCGAAGGGACTCCTTTGCCCCCTCAAGCACCCTCACTATCACACTCTGGCAGATATCCTCACGAAGGTCTGGTGGGAGGCTACTCGGCACCTCCGCCACTACCCTCAACGTAAGTTCATCCTCAGTCCCATAGGGATAAAACTCAAGTATGGGAACGGGTTTGGGTCTTGGATAATACCTTGCAAGTTTATTCGCCCGGGCTCTCCGACTCGACCAATTGAGATAATAGTGGTAGCTACGAGACGCCTTACGCTCGGGCGTCTTATAGTAATTTGGGTGGCGCTTCTTAAACCTTTCACGCCGTCGCTTTGCACTGAGTCGTTTCTTCTCTGGATCAATCACTACAATCTCTCGTGAACCCACAATTCCAACACTGACGCTTGCAATGTATTTCATGAAGCATATGGCCACATCGTGGACACGTACAATCAGGACAAGTTTTAATCATCACGGGACTCCTCTCTGAACCTATGCCACGCTGCTCCTCTTGGATAGCCTGGTTCCTCATAACCTGGGCACATTAGGCAAACTTCCCGTCGTGAGCAACAATTATACATGTTATGAAATTTGCGAGTGTAAATGGGCTGGCCGAGAACACGGGCCGCGATAAAGCGATGCCGTGGTACGAATGTGTAACTTCTATCTTCCAGGCGAGACAGGATGAACCGCTCCAACACAGTCCCTGTGTAATTAGCGCGTCCCGCCCTGGACAGGCTGAGTCATGGAGAATAGTTCGTGACTATGAGTTCGCTTACTGCCCCCCTTATGCCATATCGGGCCGGTGTAGAGACTACGAATTAGAGGTGTGTCAGAGTTGGAGAGCATGACATTAATGCCTTGTCGATGTAGTTTGAGGGCGAAGTCCCGCAGCCGCTCTTGTTCTCTTTCACCG
>Ga0114910_1000370_pt1 | contig 23345 bp, 24 predicted proteins | sample MalvireepMed_908_FD_83500 | JGI IMG/M metagenome (GOLD analysis project Ga0114910, IMG submission 83500) | Marine viral communities from the Global Malaspina Expedition - Malaspina viral metaG DeepMed_908 | ecosystem: Environmental > Aquatic > Marine > Oceanic | place: Mediterranean Sea...
AACCAAGAAGAGATCCATCGAGATTTAGTGATACAGAGATTCTTAAAGGAAAAATTCCTGGTCAGGAACAATCTTCATATAAATATCCTGGTTTTTGGGCAGGAGAAGATAAATTAGAGCAACCTTTTCCAGAACTTAGACCTATAAGAGATATAATTGATGAAATACCTTCAGAAGCTAGATATACTAAAGGGGAAGCTTTACGTAGAACAAATGAATTAGCACGATTGGGAGGCTCTACCATAGATCCTAGTAGATTTAGTGAAGAAGAGAGAGAGATATTAGGGCTTTCATCATCTGGTAATCTGCCTCGTACTGCATGGAAAAGGTTTTGGGCAAAAGAACAAGAAAGAGGATTTTTACCTGAAGATGATACAAACCTTCTTGATAAGATAGTTAATTTTATTTCAAAAGAACCAGAAAATAATAATAATAATAAACTTACAAGAAGAAAAGGAAGTCCCTTTAAAAAGGGAGGTCGTGTAAAACGTCGTACTAACAAAATTATGAAACAGTATGCTAAAGGTAGCTCTGTTCGTAAACCTAAAAGAGCTTAGAAGGAGAAATATATTATGCCTTATCTAAAACCCTATACCGCTAAAGATTTTGAAGGAATGGCTGAGAAGCAGGGAGATATGAATCCTGTTCCTGATGGAATGCTCTATCGTGATCCTATGGAACCTGATCTTATGGGTCCAACGGATGTGAACTTTAAGCAGTCTGCTGATGTTCCTTCAGAATCTGGTAAGAAGATGATGACTGTTGACTTTATGAAGGATGATGATTCACTTTATGGCTGATCCACAAAATCCTGAAGCTGTAGAGGTAGAAGCAGAAGAAATACCCGGCCTTATAGGCTTTATTAAAAGTAAATTCTTGGATGCTGAGACTGGTCGTCTCTCAGATGAAAGGCGTTGGTTATCTGCATACAAGAACTATAGAGGTATTTACGATACTGCTTCAACATACAGATCGTCAGAGAAGTCTAAAGTATTTGTAAGAATTACTAAAGTCAAGGTTCTTGCAGCTTTCGGACAAATCTCTGATATTCTGTTTGCCAATAACAAGTTCCCTATTACTGTTTCCAGTACACCTATCCCAGAAGGTATAGCAGAGTTTGCTCATCTTGCTACACCTGAAGAGAAACAGGTTATGGAACAAGCAAGAGATATTCCTTTAGATAAACTTGATGACTTCTTGGGTGGACTAAAGGAAAAGTATATGAATGCTTCAAGCTTAATAGAGGGTCCAAGTATTATTCCAGGTTCTCCTCAGATAGAGCCAGCAGAAATTGCTGCAAGGAATATGGAAAAGCAAATTCATGATCAACTTGTAAATACAAATGCTACGAATGTTATGAGACATGCAATTTTTGAGTCTGCATTGCTCGGCACTGGAATTGTTAAAGGACCATTTAATTTTGAGAAGGTAGTTAATAACTGGAAGATGGAGAATGGTGAAAAAGTATTTGAGCCATATACAAAGATTGTTCCAAAGGTTGAAGCTGTTTCTTGTTGGAATTTTTATCCTGATCCTTCAGCTACAAGCATAGATGATGCTGAGTATGTCATACAAAGACATCGGTATAATCGTGAACAGTTAAGAGATCTTATTAATAGACCTTATTTTAATTTTGATGCTATAGAGAGATCATTGGAACATGGTCCTCAATATGAAGAAAGATACTTTGAGAATACTATCTATTCAGAGAATGAAGATCCTTTATATTCTGAAAGCAGATATGAAGTCTTTGAATATTGGGGAACACTAGATCTATTCTTGGCAAATGAATTAGGACTTAATCTTCCAGATAATATTAGTCATCTAGATTCTATACAAATTAATGCATGGATTGTTAATAACGAAGTTATTCGTTGTATTCTAAATCCATTTGTTCCTGCTCGTATTCCATATCAAGCTTTTCCTTATGAATTAAATCCATATCAGTTCTTTGGGGTAGGTGTAGCAGAGAATATGAATGATGCCCAACTTCTTATGAATGGTCATATGAGAATGGCTATTGATAATTTGGCGTTGGCTGGCAATATGGTATTTGATATAGATGAAACACAGCTTGTGCCTGGACAGAATATGGAAGTCTATCCAGGTAAAATCTTTAGACGGCAATCAGGTGTTACTGGAACTGCTGTTAACGGACTAAAGTTTCCCAATACAGCCCCTGAGAATCTTCAGATGTATCAGGCTGCACGACAGCTTGCAGATGAAGAAACAGGTATTCCTTCCATTGTACATGGTCAAACAGGAGTAACAGGGACAGGTAGGACTGCTGCTGGTCTATCTATGATTATGGGATCAGCAGGATTATCTATTAAGACTGTTATCAAGAATATAGATGACTTTCTTTTAAGACCTTTAGGAGAATCTTTCTTCCAATGGAATATGCAATTCAATGATGATAATGCAGAGATCTTGGGTGATCTAGAGATTAAACCTAAAGGTATTGCATCGGTAATGCAGAAGGAAGTTAGAACTCAGAGATTAATTACTTTACTACAAACAATTGCTAATCCTATGCTTGCTCCGTTTATTAAGATTCCAAATCTAATGAAGGAACTAGCAATTTCTCAGGATATAGATCCTGATCAACTTGTTAATGATACGGATGAAGCTGCAATCTTTGCAGATATATTGAGAGGTCTGAATGAACGAACAAATAGCCCAGAAGTTGCACCCCCTGGTCAACAGCCCGGACCTATGGGAGCCAATGGAAGCGTACCTGTCGGAGCAAATGCAATGGATGTATCAGGCGTTGGCGGTGGAAACATCGGAGTTGGAACTTCGCCGCTTGCAGGGGAAGCTGGCTTTACTGGAAACATTGAAGAACCTCAAGGGCGTGGTTAAGTCTTCAATAGAAAATGCTAGAATAGAAAAAGAACAGAATTATGATTAATCCTTTGACTGATATGTATCGAAAGTATGTAGAATCAACTACAAATGTACCAATTACTTCTTCTATGTTAGAAACTCTTTATGAGGAAGAAAGTATTCCTGAAGTACAACCTACTATTCCTACTGAAGTACAACCCACTATTACTGCTCAAGAAGGAGGACCAATTGAGAATGCTGAAACAGATTTGGAAACAAGGGTTGGTCCTATGGGGGTCATTAATGATCGTGCTGGTGACCCTGGACCCTCTCTAGGCGGGGAGGGAATATCCGATGATCTAACAATGGAAGTACCTGAAGGCTCCTATATTCTTAATGCAGATGCAGTTTCCTTGATAGGTATTTCAGATATAAATGAAGTTATTAGAGATGCATATACTATTGCTGCTGCTCTTGGACAAGAACTTCCCGCCGATTACGATCCACAAAATAAAGTACCTATTAGAATTTCTAATGGAGAAGCCGTTATTCCAGCACCTCTAGTTGGAGTTATTGGACTTGATAGGCTTGAACGATGGAATACAAAAGGGTTAGAAATTAGACGACAAAAAGAAGAAGTAGAGAAAGCACAAGCTGAAGCACAAGCTGCACAACCAGTAACTGAAGCTCCACCTGTCCAACCACAGTCTCCCATGCAAGCTCAGATGGGTGGACTTATGGGATATAATGAAGGAGACGAGGTAGATTTAATTGGTAGAATAATAAGATTTATTACAGGTCATGATGATCTTAATATTGAAAAAGAAGAAAAAGAGTATATTACGAATGTAATTCGAGAAGCATTAAAAGAAACTGGTACTACATTACCAGAAGTTATCGAAGAAATGGAAACTTTCCAGGAAGGAGCAGAATATCCGTATCAAAGAAGTAAAGTATTCCATCCCGATCCAACTGCTAAAGAAATGGAAAGACGTGCTGAAGAAAGAAAAAACCAAGAATCTTCTAAAGCTAAAGGTGGTACAATTCAAAGTTTTAAAGAAGGTGGATTTTTTGATTATATAGGAAAAGTATTAGGAGAGGTAGCAGAAGACGTAACAAGTTGGATGTTTACTGAAAAAGGAGATTATTTTAAGTATAGATCTGGTTTACCAAAAGAAATAAATGATTATTTATCATCTGTAAAGATAGAAGATACAATAAATATGGATAATGCAATAGTACTAGCAAAAATTATTGCTAGTATAGAAAGTAATTCTGATCCTAATGCAATACAAGATAATGATGAAAGCAAGCCTGGAAGAGGACTTTTTCAATTTGAAAGAAATTTTTCAAAACGAAATCAGGGAGCAGAAACAGCAATAAATAGAGCTAGAAATTTTAATCCTGATATATCTTGGTTATCTAAATTTGAAAATGATACTGTTTTTGATGTGACAAAATTAACAGGTCCAGAACAAGTAGAGTTATTTATTATTAATAATATAGTTGGACCAGGAAAGTTTTTAGAAACACTTAATAATTTTGATGCTAATAAAGCATATCAATTTTGGAGACAAACACATTATGCAGGTGAAGAACCACCAAGTAAGGAGAGAATAACAGAATTTTATAATACATTTGATGAATTTAAAAAAGATTAATTCGGATACCCGATTTATTGGCCCCGAATACAACACCAAATAGGGACACCCAAGTTTTCTTGGCCCCCATAGGAGGTACACGACATGACTGATATTACAGAAAGTGAGTCATTAGAGCCTACCCCATACGAGAATGCCTATAGGAGATCACTTATGGATGAAGATCCATCTCCTGAAACACCAGATCCTGAGATTCTTGACATACCAGACGGTGATACTCAAGACGTTGAAGGACTGATTAAGGCACAGGATGCAAAGGAGCACGATTGGAAAAAGCGTTATAGCGATCTAAAGAGTTATCATGATCGTAAGAATAACGAATGGCTCCAACAGAATGAACTTACAGAAGCAAAGCTAAAGTTGGCAGAGCAGAAAGTTTCGGCTCCACAAAATCTTCCTAAGTCACAAGAAGAGTTGGAAGAGTTTAAGAAAGAATATCCTGATGTTTATGATGTAGTAGAAACCGTATCTAGGCTTCAAGCCAATGCCAGTGTTAAAGAAGTAGAGGATAGAATTGAATCTCTTCGGAAGGCAGAACGAGAAGCACAGATTAGAACTGCTGAAAAGGAACTTCTTTCAGTCCATCCAGATTTTCTAGAAATCAAAAGTGATTCTGAATTTCTGTCATGGTTGGAAGAACAACCCAAAAGTATTTCAGATGGTGTCTACAAAAACAGAACAGATTCTAAATGGGCTGCTAGAGTGATTGACTTATATAAATCTGATAAGAATATTAGTCAGAAAAAAAGAGGAAGACCAAGTAAAGCTAATATGTCTGCTGCTCAAGCTGTAACTAGAACAGAACGAGTAGTAACACATACTAGTGATGGAGAAAAGAAAGTTTGGTCTTCTTCAGAAATTGCCCGGTTAAAGCCACATGAATTTGAGTCTCTTGAGAAAGAGCTTGATAAGGCAAATCGGGAAGGAAGAATTATACCATAACTAAACATAAGGAGAATTAATCATGGCTGAATTTGGTTTAGCTGCTGGTTATCAGAACCTTCCTTCTGGTAACTGGGTTCCAGCAATTTACAGTCAAAAAGTTCTCAAATTCTTCCGGCGTTCTTCGGTTGCAGAAGCTGTAACCAATACCGACTATGCTGGAGATATTGAAAACTTTGGTGATACTGTAAAGATTATTAAAGAGCCATCAGTTACTGTGTCGTCCTATTCAAGGGGTGCCGTTGTAAACACTCAGAATCTTGCTGACAATCAGATTACTCTGACCGTTGATCAGGGTAACTATTTTGCCTTCAAGGTTGATGATGTTGAGGAACGGCAGAGTCACGTAAACTGGGAAGCTCTATCTACTTCTTCAGGTGCTTATAGCTTGAAGAAGGCTTACGATTATAATGTCTTGAAGGTAATTAGCGATAATGCTTCAACTGACACTACCAATCTTGGTGCTGCTGGTTCGGCTATTTCGTGTAATACGGGTAACGAGTGTGCAAACTATCTTAGCACTTTTGCTCGTCTTCTGGACGAGGCTGATGTTCCTGAAGATAATCGTTGGATTGTGGCCCCGCCACAGTTCTATGAGATTCTTCGGCAGGCTGATGCTAAGTTAATGGACTCAAGCGTAACTGGTGAAGATGCATCTGCTCTTTTGAACGGTGCAGTTACCAGTCGTAAGGTTCATGGTTTTAGTTTATATCAGACTAATGCAATTACTGTTGGTACTGCTGGTGTTGCTGCCAGTCATACTTTTGGGCCATCCACTACAAGTGGTGAGACGATTGTTCTTGGTGGTCATAAGAGTTCGACTTGTACGGCTTCGGCAATTGCCAAGACTGAAGTTATTCGTGATCCCGATTCGTTTGCTGATATCGTTCGTGGTCTGCATGTCTTTGGTCGTAAGGTAATTCGTGCATCTGGTACAGGATTCACGGGTGCTTACAAAGGCATCCCTGATCTGAACACTTAGAGGAGGATTGACATATGGCTACTCATGATAAGACGGGTGCAGGCGGTACGTCAGGACATCCTTCAACGGGTGGGCGACGGCCTTACTTAGTAGAAAATACTGCTGACTTTTCAGACTTTGATCCTGCGGCAGCGGATATCGTTCAAATGGTTGATATCCCTGCTGAGACTGTTGTTATGGCGGCTGGCATAGAAGTTCTAACAGCTTCCTCGACTTCAGTTGTTATGGATCTAGGAATCACTGGTGTTGATCCTGATATCTTTGTAGATGCACATGACTGTACATCTACGGGACATGCTCAGTTTGACGCTGTTGATGCAACGGCAATGTTAACTAGAGGATCTGCCGATACACTTGATATTCTTGTAGCTGGTGCACAAGACACCGCTGGGAAAATCAGGGTATGGGCAGTTATGTGTGACATTTCTGGTGTTGATGAGACAGACAATAACTAAGATGTATTGGGGAGAGCCTTCGGGTTCTCCCCTTTACTACAGGAGAAATTAATGACTATGGAAAAATTAAGTATTTCTGAGATTGATAAACATAAGGGATATAGAGATACTATTAAATCTGGAAATATAGTTTGGAATGCAAGAAGTACTCAGAAAATTAATAAAAACGATAATGATTATGACAGTACAAATTCTTTGAGAATTAAAAGTTTAGAAAATAAAGTAGATCTTTTACAAAATACTTTAGAAAAAGTTTTAGATAATATATCACTAATTAAAAATGATTGGAAATAACATGTGTCCTTTATGCAATACTGGAATATTTATTTTAGGAATTTTAGTAACTCTTATTGTTTTTAAATATAAATGGATTATAAGAAAAATTAAATCATTATTTAATAGATGATAAAGATAAAAATTCTATTTATACTTTTTTGTTTATTTAGTATAGTATCTTGTAGTGTACATATAGAGTTTTTAAAAATTCCCCTATAAGAATAATTATGACAGAAATATTAAAATTAACAGAAGATGCTAAAGACTATATGATAGATATATGTAATAATGAAAATAAAAAGTATATACATTTATCTGTAGTTGGAGGAGGGTGTGCTGGGTTTTCTTATAAATGGAATTTTGTAGATTCATTAGAAGACAATGATGAGGTTATCCTTATTGAAGATAATAAAAAATTAGTCATAGATAATATATCTGTGATGTATTTAATGGGAATGCAAATAGATTATAAGAGAGATATTTTTGGTTCTATTTTACACATAGATAACCCTAATGTAACTTCTAGTTGTGGATGTGGAGAATCTTTTAATATTCAATAATTTATAAATGATGATAATCTTATAAAATTAGGAATTAGTATATAATGGCAACATATTTAACTTTATCAAATAGAGTTTTAGAATCTCTTAATGAAGTTACTTTTTCTACTACAGATTCAGGAACAGAATTTAATGCATCTAGAGGTATTCAGACTGCTATAAAGACTTTTGTAAATCAATCAATAAACGATATTTATAATTCAGAGTTACAATGGTCTTTCCTACATTCAGATGGAACACAAGCAACTACAGCAGGTACGGCTGAATATAGTCTTCCTTCTGATTTTAGGCATGTAGATTATGATACTTTTATTATAACACCTACTCAACTTGTATCTACAAATACTTTTGCAGCAGATTCAAACTGGACTCATTCTAGTAGTTCTATTAGTGGTGGGTTTCTTGTACTTGATCAGAACGATTCGGCTCAACAGACTATTACAACTTTTGTAGATAATAGACAATATAAAGTTACATTTAGAATTACAGGAAGTACGGTTACTCTAAAAGTAGGAACAAGTTCAGGTGGAACTGAAATTAAAAGTGAAGATTTTACGATAGCTAATACAGGTGAAGGTCAAGTACATACTACAACCTTTGGAGCAACTGCTTCCACTCTATATATAACTTTAACAAATACTACAAGTACTCAAGCAAAAGTAGATTTTATTAATATTACAGAAGATGTAAGTCCTAAAAGACTTCAGTATATTACTTATGAACAATTTGCTAGAGACTATAGAGAAACAGATGCTTCTATTGATTCTAGTAGTTATGGTACACCAGAATATGTGTATCCTACTCAAGATGGTAAGTTCGGATTACATCCCATACCAGATAGAGGGAACTATACAGTACTGTTTGAATATTGGACTACTCATACAGAGCTTTCTGCTTATGATGATACTCCTACAGTTGCTACTAGATATCAAGATATTATCGTCAGTAAATCAAAATACTATACGTATATGTTGAGAGGAGATATTCAAATAGCTCAGATGTGTTTACAAGAATATCTTAAAGGTATTGAACGAATGAGAATTGAATTAATCAATAGAGATGAAGTTATGAGGTATGTATAATGTATGTAAATCCAGATGATGATAAAGTAAAACAATTACATGCTGACATTGGAAAAACTTTACCAGAACAGATTAAGCTTACTAAAGGAACTCCAAGTTTATATGGTGGTGGTAAGATTAAGAAGAAGTATAGCTACCGTAGAGGTGGAATGACAACTTTAAGAAAACCTAAGAGGAGTTAAGATAATGACACAAAATATTCCTAGACCACCAAGAGATAAAGGAAATCCTTATCCTACTCTTGAAGAGAGTGATTGGAATGCACGTAAGTATTTTGAATCGATAGTAAGATGGGCAAGAGACAATAAGAAAAAAGCAAGAGAAATGGAACTAAATTTACCAGAGATTGAAAAAACTTTAAAAGATCTTATGAAAGAACAAAAATCAGGAAAATCAATAGCCCCAATGGTTCCAAAAAGTAAACCTCAACCAGGGGGAAAAAAACAGTACCAATTACCAGGAGTATATATAGATCCAGAAACTGGAGCAGTACTACGTGAAGCTGCTAAAGGTGGTAAAGTCTATGGTAACTCTACTAGAAAATCTAAGTATAGTACAGGTTAATGGCTACTAGAATTATTAATGCTGCTGCTTCTTTAGGAGATACAAGTTTAACGAATATCTATACTTGTCCTACTAATTATAAAGCAGTTGTAAAGGAGCTTTGGCTAACAAATGTAGATGGTACAAATGCTGTTGATGTTACAGTTAAGTGGACAGATACTTCAGCAAGTGCAACGTATGCAATTATAAGTACCAAGTCTGTAGCAGCAGATAGTTATCTTAGAATTGATAGTGCTAATATAGTTCTTGAGGAAGCAGATATTCTGAAGGTACAGGCAGGAGCAGCTAATGATTTGACTGTATCGGCTTTTGTAGAAGAGATTTATACACCAACGTAAAGGTAAATTATGGCTAGTAATGTACAAGCATCAGCTATAGCAACAGATGGAGGTCTGGTTCTAGATAGAGATCCATTCTCTATTCCTCCTGGTTCTGCTGTAATTCTGGATAACTTTGAAGCAGATGCTGATGGTGGGTATAGTCGTATCAAGGGTACAGTAAAGTATGATACGAATGAACTTAGTGAAGCTACCATAGCTGGTGCTGGTTCTAGTGATATGCTTATGACAGCATTATTCACAACTACAGCTACAACTCCTGTTAACATGGTTCTGGCAGGACGAGGAACTATCATAGCAAAGAGTATTGGAAGTGGATGGACTTCTGTACAAACAGGTAGAACAAGTGCAGAGAAATATTCCTTTGCATTATATAATTTTAATGGAACAAATAAGATTATAGTAGCTGATGGTGCCAATGCTGCAATGTCTTATGACGGATCTACGGCTACAGCAATTACAGCAAGTGGAGCACCTTCTGATCCAGAAGTTGTAGAGGTATTCAAGAATCACATCTTCTTTGCTGGAATGGCAAGCAATAAACAAGAGGTAGTATTTGCAGCACCTTTTGCTGAGAATGATTTTACTGCTGCAAACGGAGCAGGATCAATTAAAGTTGATAGCCCGGTTGTAGGACTAAAAACATTTCGTGATAAACTTATTGTATTTGCACAAGATGAGATCTATCAGATTCTAGGTACAAGTGGTGCAGACTTTCAAATGAATCCTATCACAAGAAAACTTGGTTGTCTAGATAGAGGGACGATACAAGAAGTGGGTGGTGATATTATCTTCCTAGCTCCTGATGGATTAAGAACAATTGCCGGTACGGAAAGAATTGGGGATATTGAATTAGGCACAGTTTCTAAGACTATACAAAAAAGAATTAATGAGATTAATTTTGATAATCTTAATTCTTTAGTAATAAGAGAAAAAAGTCAATATCGTTTATTCTATCCAGATGATGATAACGTAGAGACAGTTTGTAAAGGAATTATAGGAACACTCAAAAGAAACTTGGAAGGAACTGTAGGTTGGCAATGGTCTGATATTATAGGTATTAAACCTACTTGTACAGATTCAAAGTATTTCGGATCTACTGAATATATTGTTCATGGAGATAACAATGGATTTGTATATCGTCAAGAACAATCAAATAGATTTAATGGAAGTACAACAAATAGTTCTACTGGAACAACCATATCAGCAGCATATAAAAGTCCAGATATAACTTTTGGAGATTCAGGTGTTAGAAAAAGTATGCAAAGAATTTTACTTAATATTGAATCAGAAGGAGATTTAGATTTTAGTCTTCTAATGAGATACAATTATAATAACTCTGATACACCACAACCTTCTGCAATTTCTATATCTGAAACATCTGGTGTTGCTGTTTTTGGCAATGCTTTATCTACATTCGGAACAGCAGTTTTTGGTTCTTTTGGTTCTCCTTTAATTAGAAAATCAATTGAAGGATCGGGTTTTTCATCTGCTGTTCATATTATAGATACTGCTAGTAAACCACCATATTCTATTAGAGGATTTCAATTAGAGTATACTCCTGGAGGAAGATATTAATGGCTATTCAAGGGTACGATAAAACTTCTACATATAGTAATTTAGCTACTGGTAATGTAATTGAGGCAGCATATTTTACAAATGAATATGCAGAAATCTTTGATGCTTTTAAGGCAACAACCAGTACAACTGCCAGTGGTCATAGGCATGACGGTGGTGATGCAATGGGAGGATATGTTGCATTACTTTCTGATAGTGATAACGATACTAAAATTACTGTAGAAACTATAAGTATTTCTAGTGGAGCACCTAGTTATACAGACTCAGATACTATTACGATTATAGCAGGTAGTGCTACAATTGCAACTATTGATTCAGGAGATATTAAAGTAGCAGCAAATAAAGGGATAACCTTTGGTGATGCAGCAGAGAAGATTGAGGGTGATGGAACAGATCTAACTATTTCCGGTAATAATATTAAGCTCACAGCAACTGCCGATGTTATAATTCCTGCTGATGTAGGCATCACGTTCGGTACTGGTGAGAAAATTGAAGGGGATAGTACGGATTTAACAGTTACGTCTGGAGGAAAAATTAATCTTACAGCTACAAGTGATGTAGTTATTCCTGCTGATGTAGGTATTACATTTGGCACTGGTGAAAAGATTGAAGGTAATAATACAGATATCACTGTAACATCAGGAGCAGACATTAATCTTACGGCTACTTCAGATGTAAATATTCCTAGTGGTGTTGGTGTAACTTTTGGTGATGATGGAGAGAAAATTGAGGGTAATGGCACCGACTTGACAATTAGTGCAAGTGCCGATCTTAACCTTACAGCTACTACCGATATTAATATTCCTGCCAATGTAGGACTTACTTTTGGTGATGATGCCGAAAAGATTGAGGGTGACGGAACGGACCTTACAATCTCAGGAAATAATATTAATCTAACTGCTACGGCTGATGTCAACATTCCTAGTGGTGTTGGCCTTACATTTGCTACCACTGAAAAGATTGAGTCAGATGGAACAGATTTAAGTGTTACTGTAGGTTCTGGCGGCGATATTAATGTTCCTGCAAGTATTGGTATTACTTTTGGTGACGATGGCGAAAAGATAGAGGGAGATGGCACTGATCTTACGATATCTTCTTCTGCTCTAGCTACAGTTGATGCTGGTACGGATATTGTTCTTGATGCTGGTGGTGGTGATATCTTCTTTAAAGATGATGGTACTACTTTTGGGTCTGCAACTAATACTAGTGGTGATCTTATAATTAAATCTGGTACTACTACTGCCCTTACTTTTAGCGGTGCAAATGTTACAGGTTCAGGTACATTTGAAGCTACTACAATTACAGCAAGTACTTCTATAGTTCCTGATGCTTCTGGTGGAGCAGATATAGGTAGTACAAGTGCAGAATGGGGCGATATTTATATTGCTGATGACAAAAAGATTAAATTTGGATCAGGCCAAGATGTTACTATAGAGTATGATGAAGATGGTACTGATACTCTTTTGGTTGCTGGAGGTAGTGTAACAATATCAGATGACTTAAAGTTAAACTTTGGTACTGGTAAAGATTTTTCTATAGAATATGATGAAGATGGTAATGATACTACAGTAGCAGTAGGTTCTGGAGGATTTTCTTTTGGTCCACATGGAACTTCTACTGGTAATACTACTTCTATACAATTTCAGGAACTTGCTGCTAATGGAGCACATTACGTGGGCTTTAAGGCAGCAGATAGTATATCTGCTAATGTTATATGGACATTACCTAATGCTGATGGTTCAGCAAATCAAATTATAAAAACAGATGGTAGTGGAGCATTGAGTTGGACAACTCCTTCTACTGGTGCTGTTACAGCAATTAATAATGCTACTGCAAATGAACTAGTAACAATTGGTTCGACAACGACAGAGCTTGATGCAGAAGGTAATCTTACTTTTGATGGCTCTACATTAGCTTTGACAGGTGATGCAACTATTAGTGATGATTTAGGTTTAGTTTCTGATGCTGCTCTATTAACTTTCGGTGCTAATTCAGAAGTTACTCTAACTCATGTTCATGATACTGGGTTACTACTTAATAGTACTATGCAGTTACAATTTAATGATGCATCACAGTTTATTAATGCACCAAGTGCAACCATTCTTGATATAAATGCAACGGATGAAATAGAGTTAAATGCTACAGCAGTAGACTTAAATGGTACTTTAGATGTTTCTGGAACAGCACAAGTTAATGGTGTTCTTACTGCTGCTGCTAAACTTGATATGAATGGTACTGAACTTATACTTGATGCTAATGCTGATACTTCTATAACTGCTGATACAGATGATCAAATAGATATTAATATAGGTGGAACAGATGTTGTTACTCTAACAAATAGTAGTCTTGTTCTTAAAGGTACTACACCTACTTTAACTATTGGAGATGCAGGGGCTGAAGATACTAAGATTGTATTTGATGGTAATGCTCAAGACTTTCATATTGGTTTAGACGATACTGCTGACGATCTTGTTATAGGACTAGGATCAACATTAGGTACTACTACTCATATGGCTTTTGATGAAGCGGGTACTGTGATCAAGCCGCTTCAACCAGCTTTTTCAGCTGGCCCTGCATCACAGCAAGTTAATTTCGCTGTTACCTCTGATGTAGATATAGCATTTGGAACAGAAATATTTGATGTCAATGCAGATTTTGCATCTAATACTTTTACCGCTCCTGTTACTGGAAAGTATTTGCTAACATATATGATTATGCTGCTCAATCTAGATAGTGCATCGGCCTATTATAGAATAAGATTGGTAACAAGTAATAGAAACTATGACAACTTAAATGACACAGATTTTGGTCAAGATGCTGTGTATTGGACGATATCATCGAGTTTTGTAGTAGATATGGATGCTGGGGATACTGCCTCTGTTCAAGTTCGACAAGCAGGTGGAACGGTGCAATCAGATGTCGAAACAGATTCTCGTTTTACTGGTTGTCTATTAGCATAAAGGAATAATAAAATGGCATTAACAGTTACAGTTGAGATCAATGATATTAATGAGAAAATTCTTTTAAACGATTTACTTGATATTGATGATTGGGTACAGAAGGCAGTTGTAGGAAAAATTAACAAATGCAAAACACGAATGGCAGATAATGCATCGGCAATATTGAAAGCAGATGCATCTGTTGAAACTATGCCAGCTACCGATGATGGTTTAATTGAAGCTCTTCTTGCTAGGTCTGATTATAAGAATAGAGCAGCCAGAGACGCTTAATAAAGTCTTATAGAAATGAAAATACTATGGAAACAGGCATGGCTGTTGTTGATTAGCTTTAGTATAATCTTTTTTTCAGGAATACTGACAACACAAGCATTTGCACAAACTAAATTATCTCCTAACCTTTGTCTTCCCATGGAAAAAAAAGATATAATTTTAAGTAATATTTTAAAGCAATTTAAAGAAAAACAAGTACTAACAGGAGTATCTGTTAAAGGTCATCTTCTTAATGTTTATGTAAATATAGAAACAGGAACATGGACAGTGGTAGGATTTGCTCCTACTAATCATCTATGTATTTTAGATACAGGATCAGGTTTAGAGGTTTATCCTGAAAGTATAGTATTAGGAACTGGCACGTAGCACTGTTGACGAAGCTTATAACGTAAAGGTGGAATAGAATGGCAGACAAAAATAAAACTCCTGCTTATGTAGATAAAGCAATTAAATGGCTGGAAAGTAGATCTCCAGAGGGAGAGAGCTTGGCCTTTATTAATCCTGAAGAGGCCAGACTTCTCAAAGAAGCAGGAGGTAGTGGTGAGAAAGCTGTGGGTGGCATTCGTAGTTATCAAGGAAAAGCACCCGGAGGTTTTACTAATTGGTATGGACTGAGTCAGCAGAAGAAACAACAAGCTGCACTGAAACAAGCTCAAGAGGATAAAGATTTTATTGCACAGTTAAAAGCAGAAGCACAGGAAGCTCAGGCTGAAGCTGCTCCTTCTCCGTTTACAGGTGGTGCTGCTACTTTAAGTGGTGCAGAAGCATTGGGTGCTTTTCCTTCTCCTGTTCCTACAACTCCTGCTGTTCCTAAATTAGAAGTTCCAACTTTATCTCCTGGAGTTCCTGGACAAGAATTAATTAAAGAAGAAGGTCTTGAAATAGGAGAACAACCTACTGTTCTTCCTCCAGCAATAGTTCCAGAAACTGGAGTAGCACAACCCAGTCCTACAAGAGTTCCGTCTGCTGTAACTGAAGCAGCTAAAGTAGCAGATACAGGAGCAGCGGCTGCTGCTGCACAAGCCGCTCCTACTAGAGTTATTGGTGATATTCAGGAAGCTATTCCAACAGAAGAATTAGCAGAGGCTGCTACAGCAGACCTTGATCCGAAAGCTACATTACAATTTCAACTGGGAGAAATTACTTCTTCCATTAAAGAAGGACAGCCTCTACCTTTATGGGCTGCTCCTGCTGCTAGAAATGCTGATTCTGTTATGCTACAGAGGGGGCTTGGAGCTTCTTCCATGGCAGCTTCAGCTAGAACACAAGCCTTATTAGAGGCTGGTCTACCAATAGCTAGTGCAGATGCACAGGCATATGGAAGAATACAATTACAGAATTTGAATAATAAACAAGCAACAGCATTACAGAATTCTAACAATCTTGCTGCCATGAGAACTCAGAATTTGAATGCAAGATTAACAGGTGCTGTAAATAATGCACAAAATTTCTTAGCAATTGATACAGCTAACCTAACAAATCAACAGGCAGCTAATACTCTTAGTTATAATGCTTTTACACAAGGTTTGTTTACTGATCAAGCAGCAGAGAATGCATCAAGACAATTCAATGCTACCACAGAAAATCAAGTAGAACAATTCTTTTCTACTCTAGAAACTTCGGTAGAAGAATCAAATGCAAATAGACTTACGGCAGTAAGACAGTTTAATGCAGGTGAAGTAAATGCTCATGAACAATTTTATGAAAATCAAAAGTTAGCCAGAGAGACTTTTAATTCTAATATGGAAGCATCCGTTAGAGCAGCTAACGCTAATTGGCAGAGATCAGTTTCTACAATTAATAATGCTAATCAATTAATGTCTAATACTTTTGCTTCTCAGGCTGCTCTTGGTCTTAGTGAACGAGAATATCAATTCTTATGGCAAAGACATAGAGATGATGCTAGTTATATATTTCAGAGTACTGAAGCTGGTCTTGATAGAGATGCACAAACTGCCGCTCTTGCACAACAAGCCGCTATTGCTACAGGAAATCAAAATGCCTCGAAGAAAGGTAAACTATTTGATGCAATAGGAGCAATAATTGGTGGGATGTTTGCTAAGTCTTAGTTTCTAAAGGATATGATGGTTATTATACAGTAAATTATTCTAGATTAGTTTAAGAGAGGTTAAGTAATATGGCAGAACAAGTACCAGCTATTCTTGAGGGACAAGATATGAGTTTTCTTGAAATGCAAGGAGATGCACCCCCTATTCCTGTAGAGCAAAGTGAAAAGGATATGCTATTAGGTCAGGGTATGAAACAGTTAAATGATGTTATGATCCATGTTATTTCTAGATATGAAGGTGGTGTAGAAGAAATTATTAGTCTTATAGAAAATGATAAAGAGGCTATTAAATCTTTTAAAGATTCAGATAAGAAATATGATGGTATGCTTGATGATTTAGATTTACCAGAAGGAGATGAGAGTAATGTAGCTTCTTTTGTAGCTTCTAGTGTTCCAGGAGGAAGTCTCACAGGAGATTTACAAGATAATGAAAAAGGAACATTAGGGAAATATCCTTGGGAGACTCCTCCAGAAATGGCTTCTATGACTGAAGCTTTTGATTTTATTCTTAATCAAAAAGATACTTCTTCCAATAAAACTAATATGACTAAATTAATGTATGCCGGTGTTCCTGCTGAATCCTTAGCTAGAACAATTACTTTTAGAGGATTTTTAGAAGGACTGTGGACTCCTGATATAGAAGAACTACTAGTTATTCCTGTCATATTTGAATTAGTAGCTGATGCACAAGATGAAGGAATTACTTCAAGAATTTTTAATGATTTTTCAGATGATGCTATTAGTGAAGAGACTGTTTTAGATGTTATGGAGAATTTAAATCCAGAAGAATTTCAAAGTCTTAAAAGTCAGGCTGATTTTGAAAGTAGAATGCCTGTTATGACAGAACCGGAAGAGCCTATCATGGGCAGTTTTTTAGATATGGAAGGTGAATAAGATGGTTAGTGATGCACTTGCAGGTTTTGCTTCAGGGTTTTCTAGGGTTTTTCTTGAGAATATGAAAGAGCAAGGTGCAATAAAGGATAAGCAAAAAGAGTATTCAGAACTTATTATTGGTACAGCAATCTTACCAGAAGATACAACTCCTGAAGAACTTGATGCTTATAAATTAGATTTAATGGGTTTTCCTCCTAAAATTTTAGAAACTATTTATGGTCGAAGACTTATTCATGGAGATAGTATTAAAATAGATAGAGAGTATGAACCAGGAAAAGGAACAGGGTTTAAATTAGGATCAAATACTCTTTCTATTATTACAGATACTACTCCAAGAGCAGAAACACAAGACCAATATAAAAGAAGAGTAACAAAAGAATTTTTAGCTAACTTTAATTCTGAATATCAAAAAGGTGGAACGACACAAGATGCCCTTAGAAAAACTTTAGATAGTTTAGCAAGAACTCCTGATGGTCTATCTATAAGAGCTATTCTAATTGATGGTGGATTTAAAAGTACTGAATATTCTTTTAGAACAACTCTTGCAGAGAAACAAGGTTTTTTAAATAGAGTCAAGTCTTTTGAAATAGGGGAAGCACCTAGATTTGCTATTACAGAGAACGGTTTTAAAGAATTAGATAGACTTGGATTTCATCCAGGGAATGAAGACAAACAAAGAATTGAAGGTTGGTCTGAACTCCTTTATAATCCTACCGGAGAAGTACAACAAGCATTCATAAGAAATTTACAAGCCTATTTAATAAAAGGAAAACTTCCAGACCAAATAGAACAAGAAGGTATAGTATCAGAACAGGTTGAAAAAGAAAGTCAGATAGTTGCAGATAATAGTATAACTGCAATTGGTCCTGTTATATCAGAAGAAGAACCATCAGAGGGTGTTATACCACCTTCAGTACTAAGTAATTTATCTAGGTATGAAAGTAAGGTGCCTGTTGGTGATGAATACATTTCTGCATTAACTAATACAATAAGGCAACTTGGAAGTGGAGTTACTGCATCACAATTTATAGAGGATCAAGCTATAAAAATAACACTAAAGTATCCTCAGTGGTATGAGGAAGTTTCAAGAAGATTGACTGAACTTTATGAAAAAGAACGTGGTGGTTAAATGGCTAACTTAGATGAACAACTAGAGGCTCTTCGTGTTCCTCCTATAGTTACTGTTTCTCCTTTAGGAGAATCTTTAGAGGATATTGAACAACGTATTTTAGCTAATAAGCCAAAGAGTTCTCTTCTAGGTGATTATAAGACCCTGGATCAAGAAGTGGCTGAGTGGGATAAAGATGAGGCTATAGCTTGGGCTGCATGGATGGGTACTCTAGATACTGTTAGAGGAGTTAAACAGCTTGTTGGTTGGGGAGAAGAACAAGAAGATGCAGATCAAAGATTGCTAAATAAGCTTATGGAACACCCTGAATGGGGAGGTGCTGTTAAAGGTGCTTGGTTTGCTGGTATGCTTGTTGATCCTGTTGGGTGGGTAGTTCCTGTAGCAAAAGCAAGAACTATAGGTAAGATGGCTTGGCAAGGAGCAAAATGGGGTGGAGTTGCTGGTTACTTAGGATATGTTGATGAGAATACTTCAGATAGGTGGGTACAAGCAGCAGGAGGTATGGTTGGAGGAGCTTTCGTTGCTCCTATTATTGGTAAGGGAGGTCAAGTAATAAAAGACTTTGTTTCTAATAGATCAGCTAGAGAATTAACATCCAATCCTGAAGATACTATAAAAAGTTTTACTGGTAGTCAAGCAGAAACTATTACTAGTAAAGTTAAAAAATTCTTTGTAGAACCTTATCAAACATCCGTCAAAAGATATTATGATTTTACTCATAAAAGATTATATCAACCTATATTTGATAATCCTATTCCTTCTATTGCTGGTGGTGCTGGAGCTTATTTAGGATTTACAATAGGGGATGACCCTATACAGTCTACTATTGATAGACATGAACTAGAAAATGATATAGATACAGGTAGTCTTTCTCAAGCTCTAATAGGTGTTACAGGTATTTTATCGGCTCTCATTGCTGGTAAAGGAACCAAGAAACTTATGCAATTACCACAAGGAGAAAGAGTTGCTAATTGGTTCGGACGTGTATTTTTAGATGCATACAATCTTCCTGCTGAGTATACAAACATAATAGAAAAAGTAGGGATTGATATTTCTTCAAAAGAACAAGAATTTATGAGGATAGCTGTTACTTTAGCTGAACAGTCTCCTTCTGTAAAACGTATTGTTTATGAATTTTTGGATGGAAGAAGGCAAAGTCTCGATCATCTAGTAGATCCAACTGGTAAAACACATATCAGTAAAGAAGTTCATCAACTTTCTCTTGATGCACAAAAACTTATTAGAGATTTAGGACAGGATATGGTTGATGCTGGTCTTATCACTAAGAAAGTTTGGGAACAAAATAAAAATGCATATATTCATAGGACATATATAGCAAAAGAATTAAAATCTTTTTCTGGTGATATAGCTGAGAAAGATTTCATTAAAGCTAAAGAAAATTTAGGAGTTATTGGTGTTACTTCAATGGATCGAGGTCATAGATTTGTTGTTAGAGAAACAGATTTTAATAAGATAAAAGAAATAGAAGGTAAAGGATTTGTGAGAGCACATTCTTATATTCATGGTAAAAAGAAGATTAAATATCTTGTATACCGAAAACCATTAAGTTTAATGCAAAGACGAAAACTAGGTGAAGTAGAAGATGCTGCATTTGCTATTGCATCTACAGGAAAGTTAATGCTTAATGATTATTCTGTTTATAAAATTTATAACGGTATTAATGAAAAATTCGGTTTATCTCTAGAAGATTTTCAGCGTTTATCTCCAGTAGATAGAGATACTTATCGTTTAGTCAAACAAGAGTTTGTTAAAAATACAGATAATCAATTAGAAAAATTTGGTAATTTAACTGATAGATATATTCCTAAAGATATCTATGATGATTTAATTACACAAAGATACTTTAAAGATCTGATGGTTGATCATAAAGCATTAGGTACAGTCTTTAAGACTTATCGTAATTTAAATAGAAAATGGAAAAGAGTTGTAACTACTTGGAATCCAACTGTTCATGTTAATAATACTATGTCTAATTTTGTTTTATTAGATTTGCATGATGTTCCTGTTACTAATTTATTTAAATATGGTAGAAAGATATGGACAGAGGCAGGACAAAAATCTTTAAATTCAGATTTTGCTGATCTAGGTCCGATCTATGATGATCTAATTCGTTTTAATGTTTTTGATGCAGGTCTTCTAAAAGGTGAATTAGGCATGAGTAGGAAAGATTTTATTAAAACTTATGCAGATGAATTTCTTAATTTAAAAATAGGAGATAACCATTCTTCAGCAATTGAAGCTTCTACTAATATTGCAGGAAAAATATGGGAAACTTTAGGTAAGAAGGTTGGTGGACTAGATAGACTACAAGGACAGATTTATCAAAATGAAGATTCAATGTTTAGGGTTGCACATTATGTTCATAATTTACAACAACGTGTAATAAAATTACAAAAACAAGGATTGAAAAAAGGAACTACAGAATATAAAGAAGCATTTGAAATGGCAAAGGGAGAAGCAGCAAAAGCTGCAAAGAAAGGTTTTATTGATTATAATATAACAGCACCAGGAGTTCAAGTTTTAAGAGAGACGGCTGTTCCTTTTATTGCATATGCTTGGAGAATTATTCCAATTCTTGCAGAGGCTGCTACAAAGAAACCACATAAGTTTATGAAGTGGGCTACTATAGGATATGCTTTAAATTATGCAGGTAATGAAAATTCAGGTAGAGATGAGAAGTATGAACGACATTTGATGGAAAAAGAAAAGATGAGTAGGCTTTTTGGTATACCTTTTATTATGCCTTACACATATCTAAAAGTTCCTAATCTTTTTTCAAGTGTAGAAAATGTTGTTAATAAAAGATTAGATGCAGAATTAGATTTTAATATTAATGATGAAAGATCTATTTACTGGAATGTTAGAAGATGGATTCCAGGAGGCGATACTCTTGGTCATCCAGAAGTAGGAGACGGATGGTTACCAGGATTACCTGCTCCTCTTCAACCTTCTTTTGGTCTTCTAGGAGCACTTGCAGCACCTATTCTTTTTAATAGAGATCCTTTTACAATGGAACCTATTGATAGGAGTAAGACTACTGATGAGTTTGCTTCATGGTGGACACAGATGGTAGATAGGAGAATAGTTCCTGCTCTAACAAGACTTGTTCCAAACAATCCTTTATTTGGTAGTTATGGCATAGGTCAGTTACCTATACCTGGAACAGATGAGTATATTAGATTAGATGCTTTCAATTCTTGGTCACATAAAAAGATACTTAATTCTTTAGAACAAAGAAGACATTCTAGTATTACTCGACCGGATATACCAGTTTGGATGGCAATTGCTCAAAGTTTCTCAGTTAAACTTTGGCCTTGGGATGAAAATATTGAAAAGAATTTATTTTCTATAAGAACTAGAGGAGCTATCAATAAACGACTAAGTGAAATAACGAGAATATGGGATAATCTTTATTATAAGTATAAAGATACAGATGTCTTCCCAGAAAAAAGAAGAGAAGCTGAAAGACAGATTAAACAAATATATAATCAGATGGATGAAATTGTTTTAGAACAGCAACGAGAACGGTTTCTAGCTAGACGAAGACCTCCCGGTAAAAGATAATGGATGATAAAGATAACCTCGTACAAAAAGATTTTTATCTTATCTTAGGTAGGCTGGAAGGAAAACTTGATTCTGTTATGACTATTACAGAAAAACAATGGTCTTCTATAGAATATCATGATAAAAGACTAGTAAAATTAGAACGAGATAGATCAATGGTATATGGTGCTGCTGCTGTTTTAGGTGTAGTAGGATCTATAGTTATATGGATCATATCAAAATTTATAGGGAGTAATTAGATGGCAACTAGAAGAATTACTTATCTTGACCCATCTCCTAAATATATGAGGACACGATCCTCTAGCACTGCAAGTATTATGAGTACTAGGAGATTTTTAGGATCTCCTGGTACGAAGCTTACTCCAGAGCCAAATTATATTTCTGAATCAGCACAAAGAGTTCGTATTCCAACCGCTCCTTTACCTTCTAATATAACACAGTTACAAGACTTACCTCGTTATAGATTACAGGGTATTCGTACTATTGATACTAGTGCAGGAACAGGTGCTTACGGTCCTACTACTCAAGAGGGTACAGATGCTTTTGAGCTTATAGGAAAAAAAATAGGAAAGACATTTTTTCCTAAAAAAGATAAATCAACTCAACAGGGATATGGGTGACGAAAATAATATACTTTTTCTTTCTGATATTATTAAACAAAAAACTAGAAAACAAAATGAGTTAGAATATTATGAACAAGAATTAGAAAAACTAAAAATAAAGATGATGTTTTTGAAAGAAGAAATAAAATTAACAAATATTATTATACATGTTGTTACAACTGAAAAAATAATAGACATACAAAAGTATATAGAAAACGAGTCTGAGGATAAATAATGGAATTAGTTACTACATTATTGGGTGGATCAATAATAGGATTTGTTACTACTTTAATTGGTCAGATTGTAAAAGCAAAAGCAGAACAACAAAAATTAATGATATCGGCTCTTAATGCTAAACATGCAGTTTTACAAGATGTTAGGAAGCATGGTTTAAAAGATAGGCATTTTGCATGGACACGTAGGATCATAGCATTAACTTGTGTAGCTTGTATTGTTGTTATTCCTTTTATTGCACCTTTCCTTGACATTTCTGTTCTTGTTTCTCATGTTGAAAAGGGAGGCTTCTCAATTCCTTTTATCTGGCAATCTCCAGATAAGATTAAATGGGAAGCC
>Ga0114910_1000372_pt1 | contig 23291 bp, 24 predicted proteins | sample MalvireepMed_908_FD_83500 | JGI IMG/M metagenome (GOLD analysis project Ga0114910, IMG submission 83500) | Marine viral communities from the Global Malaspina Expedition - Malaspina viral metaG DeepMed_908 | ecosystem: Environmental > Aquatic > Marine > Oceanic | place: Mediterranean Sea...
GGTCAGCGGGTCGGCGTGGGGGCTGGCATATTTCGCCACGATCCAGCCGGTTGACCAGAGCAATACGAACAGCGCCGGAGCAATGCGGTCAAGTGTCATGATTGCTCCAGCCAGTTTTCACGCCATGATTCCCGCCGCCAATGGCAGAACCTGCCGCAGCGATAGACCCGGCAAGGCACAGACGCAAGCCCGGCCCGAAAGGGGCCGCGAAATCCATTGTATTGACGGTGCTGACCGCTGTCCTAGGTTGAAGATATCGAAGAAAAGATAGAATTTTCCGGCAATATCGGAAATCGCGCATGGTTCTTGCTTTCTATTCCATGATGCGATCTTATGACCTCAAAAGGGGAGCACCAAACACGTGCCTTTCGATGAAATGCTGACTGCGGACAGCCTGCCGCGAGCACCCTACAAGGGGTACTTCAACTGGCATTCGGAACAGAAGACGTCTGATCTGATCAAGAAATCCCGCGACGCGGAGAACATCTTCCGCAAGACCGGCATTACATTTGCGGTTTACGGCAAGGAAGATGCATCAGAACGGCTGATTCCGTTTGATATTGTGCCGCGCATCATCTCCGGTTCTGAGTGGCGAAAGCTGGCGCAGGGGATCGAACAGCGCGTCATGGCGCTCAACGCTTTTCTGGACGACATCTATCACAAGCAGGAAATCATCAAGGCCGGACGCGTGCCACGCGCTCTGATCGAAAAGAATGATGCATTTTTGCCCGAAATGATCGGCATGCGGCCTCCGGGTGGCGTTTACACGCACATTATCGGCACCGATATTGTTCGCACCGGTGAAGGCCAGTTCTACGTTCTGGAGGACAATGCGCGGACGCCGTCTGGCGTGTCGTACATGCTTGAGAACCGCGAAACCATGATGCAGATGTTTCCCGAACTGTTTCACCTCAACAAGGTGCGGCCGGTCGAGAACTATCCGAAACTTCTGCGCCAAAGCCTGGCTGCGGTGGCGCCTCCGGGATGCACCGGCAAGCCGCGCATTGCCGTGCTGACACCCGGAATTTTCAATTCGGCCTTCTATGAGCATGCCTACCTGGCCGACCAGATGGGCGTCGAGCTGGTGGAAGGCTCCGACCTGCGCATCATGGACGGCAAGGTGGTGATGCGGACGACGCAGGGCTACGAGGCCATCGACGTTCTTTACCGCCGGGTCGATGACGATTTCCTTGATCCGCTGAGCTTCCGCCCGGACTCGACGCTCGGCGTGCCCGGCATCATGGATGTCTATCGGGCCGGCAACATCACCATCGCCAATGCTCCCGGCACCGGCATCGCCGATGACAAGGCGATCTATTCCTACATGCCGGAAATCGTGGAATTTTACACTGGCCAGAAGCCTATTCTCGAAAACGTTCCCACCTATCGCTGTTCCGAGCCCGATACACTGGCATATGTGCTGGAAAACCTGCCGGAACTGGTGGTCAAGGAAGTCCACGGATCCGGCGGTTACGGCATGCTGGTAGGGCCGGCAGCAAGCAAACGCGAATGCAGGGAGTTCGCCGAGAAGCTCAAGGCCCGGCCTGGCAACTACATCGCGCAGCCGACCCTGTCGCTCTCCACAGTGCCGATCCTGGTCAAAAAGGGTCTGGCGCCCCGCCATGTGGATTTGAGGCCGTTCGTGCTTGTGTCCAACAAGATCCAGATCATTCCCGGGGGCCTGACACGTGTGGCGCTGAAGGAAGGATCACTGGTGGTCAACTCCAGCCAGGGAGGCGGCACCAAGGATACCTGGGTGCTGGAGGACTGAACATGCTGGGAAGAACCGCAAATGGCCTGTTCTGGATGTTCCGCTATATCGAGCGCGCCGAGAACACTGCACGCCTGATCGATGCCGGGCTGCGCATGTCGCTTACCCGCATGCACGGGCACGAAGAAGAGTGGGAATCGGTGCTGCGCAGTTCCGGCGTATTCAGCGCCTATTGCGAGACCAACGCCGAAGTGACCTCATCGGATGCCGTCAACTATCTGCTGCGCGACAAAACCAATCCGTCGAGCATTCTCTCTGCCATTGAAGCAGCCCGCAACAATGGCCGGATGGTGCGCACAGCGCTGACGCGCGAGGCCTGGGAAGCAACCAACGAGTGCTATCTCGACATCAAATCGCAGCTGGCGCGCAAACCGTCCAACGCCGACCTTCCGGGAATCATCGACAATATCAAGCAGCGGACCGGACTGATCCGGGGCGCTTTTCATGGCACCATGCTGCGCAACGAGATCTATAATTTCTCCCGCATAGGGACTTTCATAGAGCGCGCCGACAACACCTCGCGCATCCTCGATGTCAAATATTACGTGCTGCTGCCGGCGGCCTCCTATGTCGGCTCGTCGCTCGACAATGTGCAGTGGGAATCCATTCTCCGCTCGGTCTCTGCCCACCGCTCCTACGGCTGGGTCTATGATGATGACTACAAGCCGGCCAATATCGCCGACTTTCTCATTCTCAACGGACGCATGCCTCGTTCGCTGGCCTATTGCTACGACAAGATCAACGCGAACCTGTCATATCTTGAGCGGGAATACGGCAAGCGCGACGCCTGCCACGAAACCGCCAAGGCGACACTCGGGATGCTGCGCGAACGGGAGATACAGGCAATCATGGACACAGGACTGCACGAATTTCTCCAGGGTTTCATCAGCCAGAATAGCCGGGTTGCTGCCGAGATCTCCGAAGCCTACCGGTTCTACCAGGACTGATTTCATGCAGCTGAAAATCTCCCATGTGACAGAATATGCCTATGCCCAACCTGTGCGGTATGCACTGCAGCGCCTGAGGCTGACACCGCAGAGCAGCCAGTTGCAGACCGTGCATTCCTGGACGACGGAAGTTGAGGGCGGCGCGGTGGAGGCACGCTATATCGACCACTTCGGCAATATCGTCGAACTGGTCAGCGCAAGCCGTGACACCGAAGCCATCAGGGTGGTGGCGACCGGTCTGGTGGAAACCAGCGACAAGACCGGCGTGTCCGGCCCACATAGGGCCTATATGCCGCTGTGGCTCTACCAGCGGGAATCGGAACTGACCAAGCCGGGCAAGATGATCCGGGAAATGGCCCGTGGTATTGGCAAGGGCGAACCGCTTGAACAATTGCATGGCTTGATGGGCGCCCTGAACAAGGCGATGGCCTATGTCCCGGGCGCGACACAGACCAAGACACTAGCCGAAGACGCACTGGCAGCGGGCAAAGGCGTCTGTCAGGACCACGCCCAGGCATTCGTGGCTGCCGCCCGGGTGATGGGATACCCGGCGCGTTACATCTCGGGATACCTGATGATGGAAGAAACCCCCGACCAGGCGGCAAGCCATGCTTGGGCCGAAGCCCATGTCGACGGTCTGGGCTGGGTCGGGTTCGACCCCGCAAACGACATGTCCCCCGATGACCGCTATGTGCACATTGCCTATGGCCTCGACTACAAGGACGCCGCCCCGATTTCAGGCATCCGCACCGGCACCGGGGAAGAACAGCTTGCAGTCCGCATCACAGTCGAGCAATAAGCGGATCTGACAAGATTCAAAGGCTGATTCGCAGACAATGACCTATTGCGTCGGGCTACGCCTCAACCGAGGCCTGATCTTCATGTCCGATACCAGGACAAATGCGGGCGTCGACAACATTTCGACCTTTCGCAAGATGTATACATGGAGCGCACCCGGCGACCGTTTGATGACCTTGCTGTCGGCAGGCAATCTGGCGACCACGCAAACCGTTGTCAGCATGCTGGAAGAGCACTCCAAGGCAGTTGAAGACCGGCAACCCGACATCATGAAGGTGCCTTCGATGTTCGAGGCGGCACGGCTGATCGGGCAGACAGTGCGGGAAGTCATCAAGACCGCATCGGATGGCGGGCACCAGAGCGAATCCGGGTTCGGCGCAACATTCATTCTCGGTGGCCAGGTTGCCGGCGGTGCAATGCGCATGTTCCTGATCTATCCGGAAGGCAATTTTATCGAGGCCACCGAAGACAATCCGTTTTTCCAGATCGGGGAGCACAAGTATGGAAAGCCCATTCTGGTGCGCGCCTACGATCCGGAGATGAGTTTCGAGATGGCCACCAAGCTGCTCTACGTCTCCTTCGACTCAACCCTCAAGTCGAACCTCTCGGTGGGTCTGCCGCTGGATCTGCAGTTTTATGAAGTCGACAGCCTGACGAAGGGCTATGAGCGCCGCATCCAGGCGACCGATCCCTATTACCGCAAGATCTCCGACGGATGGTCGGATGCGCTTCGTTCGGCTTTCAACAGCCTGCCGGATTTCGAGCGCGACTGAGACTGCCATTCCGGTTTATTGCGCAGCTGTAGCTGCTTGCAATCCACCAGCCTCCTCGATGAACGCCACCACGTCCTCAATGCCAGCGCCGCGGCGCATGTCGGTGAACAAATGCGGACGGCCCTTGCGGCCTGCAGATGCATCGCGTTCCATGACCGAAAGATCGGCACCGACATGAGGAGCGAGGTCCATCTTGTTGATGATGAGCAGGTCAGAGCGGGTAATTGCCGGACCACCCTTGCGCGGAATTTCCTCGCCCTGGCAGACCGAGATCACATAGATCGTCAAATCTGCAAGGTCCGGCGAAAACGTGGCGGCAAGATTGTCACCGCCCGATTCAATGAAAATGACATCAAGACCGGGGTGACGCTCATTGAGCGCATCGATGGCGCGCAGATTGAGCGAGGCATCCTCGCGGATGGCCGTGTGCGGACATCCTCCGGTTTCGACACCCACCACGCGGTCAGACGGCAACGCCTGCATGCGGACCAGCGCCTCGGCGTCCTCGCGGGTGTAGATGTCATTGGTGATCACCGCGATGGAGTAGGATTCACGCATCGCCTTGCAAAGCTTGTCGGTGAGTGCGGTCTTGCCCGAGCCGACAGGACCACCGATTCCAATGCGTAAGGGGCCATTTGCTGAGGTCATGAGAGGAACAACCGTGGTTCGAGGATTTCGTGATTCATCGAGGCAATATCGGCGATAAAAGATGCCCCGCCAAGATCTTCCAGCGTGGAATCCGCGGCGCGAACAGCCGTCTGGTCTATGAGCAACTCAAGACCGGCAAGGGTTTTGGCTGCTCCATCCTGACCGGTTATCGACAGTCTGATGGCACATTGCAGCTGATTGGAAACAAAGGCATGCAGATATGCGCCGACGGTTGGCCCAGACCCTATATGTTCCACGCCAGAGGCGATGCCGATTGCAACCGGCAGAGGGGTCATCGGATCGGGAAAATGCTGCGCCGGCACCCAATGGGACACGGCCTGGAGAAACGAAGTCCCCTGCCCCCTGATCTCGTTGAGACGCTGCTGGCCGACACAAAGGGCCATGGCGAGATCCGACAGCTCGGCAAGCCTGTCCATATCCTCAGCACAGCGATGGGCTTCAACGAGAAGGACAGCGTCGTTCCACTGCGCGCCTTGCGTCATCTGAACGCTGATCCAGTCGGCAAGCGACTTCTGGCCACTGACGTGCCCGTCATGGACCGCCTGCTCCAAGCCTGCGGAATAGGCGAAACCGCCGATCGGAAACACGGGCGACAGCCAGCTCATCAACTTCAGAAGATGTGCTGTATCCATCATTTCGCCTGCTCGCGGCGCACCCATTCGGCGACAGCCTCCGCCATGGTTGATCCCTGATGCGACCTCATCCAAGCCATGAAGGGACGGTCGAACTTGAAGTGGTCGCCAATCGCTGACTTGAAAAAACGGCGGACATTTTGTGTGTTGCGGTAGCCAGCATCGATCACTGTAGCTTCCGTGATCGGATCGGCATGCCAGTCACGCATTTCAGTCATGGGTATGCCCGTGTTCGTGCCCATGATCATGCGTGTGGGTGTGATCTTCGTGGTGATGGTGAGCTTCGTGCGCGCCTCCATAGGCGCCGCCTTCAGGGTCGAACGGCGCTTCGATGTCCTGCACGGACGCACCGAGACCGATGAGCATTTCGTGGATCACATGATCCCGCCTGATCCGGATCGCCTGTTCGGTGATTTCCGCGGCAAGATGGCGGTTGCCGATCTGCCAGGCGAGCGACAGCAGATGCCGCGGATCCTTGCCCCTGATCTCCATCAGAGCCTCGGGTTCGGCACAAACCTTGATGATGCGCCCGTCGTCAAGCACCAGCCCGTCGCCGTGCCGCAGAAGCCTGGCCTGCGGCAGATCGAGCAGAAAAGCGATTGTTGATCCGTTCGCCAACCGGTCAGAGACCATCCGCACCCGTCGGCGATGCCGCGCCGTTTCATCAAGCGTGATGGTGGCGGCGCAATCCGCGGCATTCCGGATGATTTTTCTGGCTGTCGGCAGGGTCATGCTGGTCTTGTCCTCGATCAGCACGGACGGCTTCCGCACCAGTTTCACAACGGTCGGAGAAGACTACCAAAATTCAGGACTTGTGGTCCAGATCCACAACAGAAAATCTGACCAGCCAGGATAGTTCCTGGAGTGAGGCCGACCGGAAAAACGCAGGAACGCATCGCACTGCAACGGATCCCGATGACCGCGGTCTGATCGTTAAAGGTCGTTCAGGAGATTGCGAATTGCGGCATCACGCGTTGTGCCGCGAGCCTTGAAAACATGATCAGGCGTGTTTGCCAGGTTTCTTGCTTCCGATGCAAAGAGAATGCTCCGCGCTGCGTTGTCAAAAAACCGACCCGCTGGCGAAAACACTGAACGAAGGTTCCGATTTATCCGTGACATGGCGTTGTCTCCATAACTAACAGAGACATCATACACCCATGCTGCATCGCAACAATTGCGATAAACCTCTATCTTCCCTGCACTGAGAGCATAGCTCGCAGAGCCAAGGCATGCTCATCTGCGGCCAAGCGCCCAGCCTAACGTGTCCAACGCCATCACCTGGCCGCATACCGGGGCGATATGCGCGACAGCGACCCAAAAGCCTGAGGATCAGAACAGGAAATACCTCTGCGCCATTGGCAGCACGGTCGCCGGTTCACAGGTCAGCAATTCACCATCGGCCCGCACCTCATAGGTTTCCGGATCGACTTCGATATGCGGCAGCGCATCGTTGAGCAGCATCGAGGACTTGGAAATGCCGCCGCGGGTGTTCTCCACCGCGCACAACTGCTTTGCAGTACCGAGCTTGTGAGCCAGCCCGTCCTCAATCGCCGCCTGACTAACGAAGGTGATGGATGATTCCGTGCGTGCCTTGCCGTATGCACCGAACATCATCCGGTAATGCACCGGCTGCGGGGTCGGAATTGAAGCGTTGGGATCACCCATCGGGGCTGCGGCGATCATGCCCCCGAGCAGAACCATGTCTGGTTTGACGCCAAAAAAGGCCGGGTTCCACAGCACCAGATCAGCGCGTTTGCCAACCTCGATCGAGCCGATATGCCTGGACACGCCCTGGGCGACGGCGGGATTGATGGTGTATTTGGCAATGTAGCGGCGAACACGGAAGTTGTCGTTTTCGCCGGTTTCCTGCGGCAAACGCCCGCGCTGGCGCTTCATCTTGTCGGCCGTCTGCCAGGTGCGGATGATCACCTCGCCGACGCGGCCCATGGCCTGACTGTCCGAGGCGATAATGGAGAACGCGCCGATGTCGTGCAGGATGTCTTCGGCTGCAATGGTCTCCTTGCGGATACGGCTTTCGGCGAAGGCAATGTCCTCGGGAATGGCGCTGTCGAGATGGTGGCAGACCATCAGCATGTCGAGGTGCTCGGCGATGGTGTTGACGGTGTAGGGCCTGGTCGGGTTTGTTGACGACGGAATGACGTTGGGCAGGCCGCAAACCTTGATGATGTCGGGTGCATGGCCGCCGCCGGCGCCTTCCGTGTGGAAGGCATGGATGGTGCGGCCCTTGATGGCCCCGACCGTGCCTTCAACAAAACCGCTTTCATTGAGCGTGTCGGTGTGGATCATCACCTGGACGTCGTACTCGTCGGCAACCGCCAGACAATTGTCGATTGCGCCCGGTGTCGTGCCCCAATCCTCATGCAGTTTGAGCGCACAGGCGCCGCCGAGGATCATCTCTTCAAGCGCCCGCGGCTTGGAGGCGTTGCCCTTGCCAGAAAGGCCGATATTCATCGGAAATGCATCCATGGCCTGGATCATGCGGCCGATGTGCCAGGGACCGGGCGTGCAGGTGGTGGCCAGTGTGCCGTGAGCAGGCCCGGTACCGCCGCCAAGCATGGTGGTCAGCCCGCTCATCAGCGCTTCCTCGATCTGCTGCGGGCAGATGAAATGAATATGGCTGTCAAAACCGCCGGCGGTGAGAATCTTGCCCTCTCCGGCAATGACTTCCGTGCCGGGACCGACGATGATGTCGACACCGGGCTGGGTATCGGGGTTGCCGGCCTTGCCGATGGCTGCGATGCGCCCATCCTTCAGCCCGATATCAGCCTTGAAGATACCGGTGTGATCAACCACCAGCGCATTGGTGATGACCGTATCTACAGCGCCATCCGCGCGGGTGACCTGGCTTTGCCCCATGCCGTCGCGGATCACCTTGCCGCCACCGAACTTGACCTCCTCTCCATAGGTGGTGAAGTCCTTCTCCACCTCGATGAAGAGTTCCGTGTCGGCTAGCCGAACCTTGTCGCCGACTGTGGGACCGTACATCGCGGCATAGGAAGAGCGGGAGATTTTGGCGGGCATCGGAAATCCTCGGTTCGTTCAAGACTCACAGGCTATACAAGCAAAAAGCGCGCCATCAGCGTGTCTCAAGTGCATAAGAGAGAACCTGGATGCGCTCGCGCGTCAGCCGCGCAAGGCAGAGGCTGCCAACCATCGGCTGGGCAGTCCCGCCAAACACTTCATAGGCCTCGTATTCACATTGCGCATCGCGGAACTTGATCCAGGCCCGTTGCGCGGTGCGCAGCGCCTCAAGCGTCGTCGGCACGCCACGATCACGCGCCATGTCGGCAACATATTCATCGTTGGATTTAGCCGCAGCAACCACATCGGGCCACATCGCATTGAGATCAGCATCGGCCTTTTCGTAGTCAACGCCCGCGCAATAGGTCATTTCCATCTGGCTCTGCGGATCGATGCAGTTTGGCTGATCATCGGCAAGCGCTGCCGTGGCAAGCAGGCTTGCAAGGCAAAAACCCAGAGCTGTGCGCGCAATCATCATCTCACCCTCATGTTTTCTTGCGGCGCGACACCGCCTTTGCAACGAGCCGTTTTCTGTTGGCGCGCGCTGTTCGGGTCAACGGTTTGACGGCAGCCGTCAGGATTTGCTCCGGACGACCGCCGGAAGCGGCCTTCTTGACCGCTGCAGTCGCGGCTCTGGCGAATGCCGGCGGTTTTTCCGCCAGCATTTTCCGGTTCTCGTTCTTCCCGACCGGCCAGACGCCATTCATGCCCAGCACCCGCATGCCGATCACGGCCTGGGCTTCCAGGGCAAGCATGCCGAGGCCGGCATAGGCTTGCCAGATCTGCACAGGATTGACGGGTTTGCGGGCCATGAAATATTTGCTCCTAGATCATCGCCATGACGCGGGCCGGGCCGCCGGTGCCGTTGCGGTGCTTGGGCGCGCCGACAAACAGGGTGGCTCCGGCAGGAGGCAATGCATCGAGATTTGCAATATTCTCGATGCCGAACCGCCCGCTTGGCAGCCAGGAGTAATGCACGGCGAAATCAGCCGAATTGCCCGGATCCAGCGACAGGGTGTCCACAGCGATGGAAGCCGCGCCCATTTCGGCCAGCATATCTGTCGCAGCCTTGGAAAATCCGGGGAATGCGAAGTTGCCTTCCGCATTGTTGCGGTAGCTTGCATCGCCAAGCTTGTCCTGCCAGCCGGAATTCATCGCCACACAGGCACCTTGCGGGATGTCGCCGTGAGCACTGACATAAGCTTCGACATCCTCCGGCTCGAGCATGGAATTGGGTTCGTCCGCAGCCTTGCTCTTGATGTCGATGATGCAGAGCGGACAGATCAGGCTCTGCGGATCGAGTTCGTCAACGGATGTACCGTCCTTGGAAAAATGCAGCGGCGCATCGATATGGGTGCCGGAATGCTCGAAAATGGTCAGTTCCCACAGCTGGTAGCCCGAGGCATCGAAATTGACGTTTTCGGTGTAGAGAATGCCCGGCTTGCCGTCGAAAGTCGGGAAATCCCCATCAAATGTATGGGTCAGATCGACAACCGTTGCCTGCGCGAGCGCGGGCCGTGCAGAGACAGCGCCGGCTGCGGTTGCGGCGAAACCGGCAGCGGCCGACTTTCGGAAAAAATCACGTCGCGACAGCATTGAGGATTTTACATTGTTGATCACACAGACATGGCACATGCGGATTCCCCTTCTCTTGGTTGACGTGATGCGAATCTTCAGAGCTTTCCCATCACCTTCTGTTGAAAACCGTAGACCTCACGGCCACCGCACAGCGGCACCAGCGTTACGTCGCGTTCCTGGCCGGGCTCGAATCGGACGGCAGTGCCTGCCGCAATGTCCAGTCGCTGACCGCGTGCCGCGTCGCGGTCGAACCGCAACGCTTCGTTGGTTTCGAAGAAATGATAATGACTGCCGACCTGGACCGGACGGTCGCCGGTATTGGCGACCTTGATGGTCGTGGAGGGCGCACCGGCATTGAGCTCGATGTCGCCGTTTGTCGTGAGAACTTCACCGGGAATCATGGGCACGCCCTCCTTGATCGGTTTCAGATTAGCCGGCAAACGCCAGGAAAAGACCGGCAGCCGCAGTTCCGGCGCCTACGGCGCGGGTAAACCAGGACTTGCCATCTCCGCCCTGCAATTTGGCAAAGGCAATACCAAGGCCGATACCGCACGCATGCAGCACCGCAGTGGCGATCATGAACCCGATTGCAAAGCCGGCAGCGCCCGCCTCGCCCAGTTCGCCGCCATGAGCGTGGCCGTGGAAAAAGGCGAAGAACGCAACCGCGGCAGCCATTCCCGCAGTTGAAAACGGCAGCGCCAGCGCAACCATGATGCCGATGAAGATGATGGACGCAAGGATTACCGGCTCTACGAAAGGCAGCGGCACACCGGCTGTCGCGGCTAGGAAACCCAGGCCCATCGTGCCGACGAAGGCTGCCGGGACAGCCAGCAGCGCGCGGCCCCTCAGCGTCGCAGCCCAAAGGCCGACCGCGACCATGACGAGGATGTGGTCGAGTCCGAAGAGCGGATGGGAGAAGCCCGCAGCGAATGAGCCATGCTCCGACGGGTCGAGATGGGCAAAGGCAGGCGCGGTGGCGAGGCCAAGGGCGGCAGCGGAAATCAATAGTCGTCTGATCATCGTGAAAGTCCTTCTTTGGTCAACACGGCGCCCTCAATTGGTCGCGCCGTCAGGATGAATGCACCAATGTGCCTTGTGAGTATTGCCTTTGCGAGAAGGCCGCGTCGAGGGCCATGTTGCATCGTGACCATGATTATTACCGGATCGGTTCATGCACGGTGACAAGCTTGGTGCCGTCAGGGAAAGTGGCCTCGACCTGGATGTCGTGGATCATCTCGGCGATACCGTCCATCACCTGGTCGCGTGTGATCACGTGAGCGCCAGCCTCCATCAGCTCGGCAACAGCCCGGCCGTCACGGGCGCCTTCAACGACAAAGTCGGTGATCAGCGCGATGGCTTCGGGATGGTTGAGCTTGACGCCCCGCTCCAGCCGTTTTCGCGCCACGATGGCAGCCATGGCGACGAGCAGTTTGTCTTTTTCTCTCGGGGTCAGGTTCATGGCGTCTCTTTCATATCGACCAGACTTTCGGCATACCGCCCAGCGGATTGAGCAGGCGGATCAATGGTACAAGCACTTTGCGCAATTCATAGCTGTCCCTGGCAACAATCCGAGCAAGAAGCTTGCCAGTTTCGTTCATCGTAGCGCCAGGGGAGCGCATCAAGACATGGCTGGCACCGCCGGATTCGCCAATCAACCGGCGGGCAGCGTCCAGCCTGGCCTCGGCCTCCGGCGCGATCAGCAGCACCGTGGCCACGGCCAGTCCACCACCGGCAACCGCGCTGCGCGTCAGGCTATCGGCAATATGCGGACCCAGCTTCATATTCTCGGCATGGAGGAGCTGCCCATCCTGCCGGATTCGCCAACAATCGCGGAAATGCCCCTCGACCACGGCTTCATCCATGGCAAGACGGCCAAAAACCAGCGGCTCGACCATCAACAGCCTGGAACCGGGAACCATGTCAACTTCGATGCTACGTGCGAGACGCGCCCGGTCAAACAGAATGGTTTCCTGCGGCAGCCAGGCCAGCGAACTTTCCGCATTGAGTTTCAACTGCACCGAAACCCGGGCCTCGCTTGTGCCGTGCGCCTTGTAGGTTTTCTCGCACGCCTGGGTGGCCAGCGTCATGGAGGCACCGGCACCCGCCTCGAAACTCCAGTCCATGCGGTCGCCGCCGGTCAGGCCACCGGCCGTATTGATCAGCACAGCCTCCAGCGGATAGCCGCGCGGGACCCGCGGGATTCGGATACGGGCGGACCCTTCCTGAAACAACCGGTCGATGCGGCTTTCACCGGCTGACTGCTTGACCGAAAGACGGCCACCGCCACGGGTGCGCTGCATGGCAACGCAGCTCTCGGGAGTGGGTAGCGGAAACAAGGAAGTCATAGGCGTCCTTCAGACTGTCAGACCCGATCATCGGAAATGCGATGCACACAAGCAAGAGATTTTGCATCGTGTCCGGTGCAATCCGATACAGGGTCTGCATGGTGATGAATGCGCAGGCAGTTTGCATATTTTTCGCGCATGAGCGGACGATTCGCCATTCAAGCGGACGCTGGCATCACTGCCGTTCTCTGGCGCTCGGCCCCACCGGGTTCAAAATTTTGAATTATTTTTGCAACCCCAGGAAACCAAATCGCCAGCTGCGGCGTTGAACAGGCGAAACAACCGATTATTGATGCGAAAGGACTGACCATGTTGATTTCAACGCTCGCACTTGCGATGAGCATTGCCATGATGGTGTCTGCCATCATTATCCTGTATAACGAAACAGTTGCGCGGAAGCACACATCCTCGTTCGAGTGAGTTTGCCTCCGTTTATGATTAGCACCCCATCATGGAGCCTTTGATGACCAGACTCGTCCTTTCAACCCTCGCAGCGGTTTCCCTTCTTGCCGCCGCCGGCTGCACAACAACTGAAAAGCGGGCCGGAACCGGCGCTGCTGTTGGCGCAGGCACAGGCGCATTGATCGCCGCAGCTACCGGAAGCAGCGGACGTGGCGTCGCGACTGGTGCCCTGATTGGTGGCGCGGCTGGCGCTCTGATCGGCGCAGCGACAACTCAGGGCATGTGCCGCTACCGTGACGCATATGGCCGCGTTTACGAAGCTGCCTGCTGACCCGCCGAATACGTAAAGTTATAATCAGTCCCCGGACATTATCCGGGGACTTTTTTTGTTTTGCATCGGCTGACACTATGAGTGCGCCCGAAACTCAGTCCCGCTTCTCTACCCGGCAAGAAAAGCCGGATCGTATTTCAGGGCTCTGATTTTCCCGTCCTGAAATTTCAAAGACAGGGCGCTGTCTTCCTCATGAAGATCGTTTAACGCCCCCTCACCCGGCTGTCGGTCACAGGCGCCGATAACCTGGCGAAGAGTGACGCGCCTTTCTTCGCCGAGCAGGAACGCGGTGGGAATTCCGCGGCGGGTCAGTTCATTGTCTGCGCACGAGGCAGCGTGCCCGAGCGGCGACGCCCTGGCATCTTCTATGCCGAGTACGCCGGTATGGCTGCCGCTCCACGGCGCGTAGTCCCGCCCCCCGTTGCTCATCCACAGCATGGTGACAGGCAGCACGCCGGGCCGTTTAAGGACAAGGATCCGGTCCTGTTCAGCAGTCCGGCTGACCGCACTCCAGCCAAGGGAACGAGCCGGCGCTTCCAGCAGAGTCAGAAAATCTTCGTGGCACTCGCCGACAGGGTAGCGGGTCAGATCCGCCGTGCCGCCATCAGCTAGGGGAAATGCAGCCAGATTTTCCGTGTGCGCTGGATAGGCAAGAACCGAACGTCCACGCTCTGGATCCGTCTCGAGAGCTTCGGGCGGGGTCTGCGCGGCTTGCTTCGGCGAAAAAGCCAGATCGCCGCCCTCCGCCATATGCACCATGACATGATGCGCGGCCGATATTGCGCCGGCGCCGCCAATGAAGCTGTGCTCCTGATAGATGAATGGATGACCGGCGATCAGGGTGATGCGCTTTTCGACCGTGGCTCCCATCACGAGACGCTGAAGCCGGAAGCTGGCCGTGAGACGATCATCCTGCCTGCTGGTTTCGACATGGTCCCAGGCGCTGTTGGCAGGCCATCCATGCGACGGCCCCTCCTCCACATCGTTGCGCCCGAATGGCGCGCAGAAGAAGTCTCCCGACAGCCGCTTCACATTTGGTGGAGTACCATCCGGAAAGACAGCATCCGGGTCATCCACCCATGATGCCTGGTGCAAGGGTGTGAGAGTCCGCTGACTGTCTCGGATTTTCAGTTCGGCGATGTGGCCGACGCTCAAGTCAATGCTCAGCGAGACGGGATCGAGGTCAAACGAATAGATGGTCATGGTCAATTCCGGTGAGCGCTGCATCTTTCCTACAGGCCCTCATGCGCTGCTGGCAATGGATGTCTGAACCTGCCGGCCGGGCTTTGTCGCAGGCGTTCATTCTGATAGAGCATCGTCCGATCCCAAACACAGCGGCCAGTGAACAGACCTGGCCTCTACCCGGAGACAGCATGCCAAGCATCACCAAAACAGATGTCGTCGTCCTGGGTGCAGGCGCAGCGGGCATGATGTGCGCCATCGAAGCTGGCCGGCGCGGCAGGTCCGTCGTCGTCATTGACCACGCCAGGGCGCCAGGCGAGAAGATCCGCATTTCCGGTGGCGGCCGCTGCAACTTCACCAACATGCACTGCACTCCGGCGAATTTCCTGTCCGAAAACAAGCATTTTGCAATATCGGCGCTCAAATCTTTCACCCAGCACGATTTCATTGACAGGGTGAAAGCCCGCGGCATCGCCTTTCATGAAAAAACGCTGGGACAATTGTTCTGTGACGGATCGGCGCGCGAAATCATCGCCATGCTGACCGATGACATGCGCGACGCCGGGGCCAGGCTGGAGCTGGCCACCGACATTCAGGAAGTTGGTCAGCTCCAGGGCGGCTTCGAGACGCGGACCAGCGGCGGAACCTGGCAGTCGCAATCCCTGGTGATCGCCACCGGCGGTAAGTCCATCCCCAAAATGGGCGCCACCGGGCTCGGCTATGACATTGCCCGCCAGTTCGGTCATTCGGTGACTGAAATCCGGGCCGGGTTGGTGCCGTTCACCTGGGCGTCAAACATGCATGAGAGCTGGGGGGGCCTGTCCGGGGCCTCTCTCGACGTTCATGCATCGTGCAACGGCGCAGCGTTTAATGAGGCAATGCTTTTCACCCACCGCGGCCTGTCCGGTCCGGCCATGCTGCAGGTTTCATCCTATTGGCGCGAGGGTGACAGCGTCACTATCGATCTCGCGCCCGGATCCGATCTGGCAGCGCATATAAAAGCGGAGCGCGGCATACGCCCGAAAGTGTCGGTCTGGACGGTGATCGGCGAGGTGATCCCCAAGCGGCTGGCACAGCAGCTCGGGCAAGCCGCCGGGGACAAGGTTTCGCGGCTGGCGGACTTGAGCAATGCGGCGATAGACGAGATAGTGGCCGGAATTCACAGCTTCAGCCTGGTGCCCGGCGGCACCGAGGGCTACCGCACCGCCGAGGTGACGCTGGGCGGCGTCGATACGGCCGGTATCAATCAGAAGACAATGGAAAGCCGTTTGGTTCCCGGACTGCATTTCATCGGCGAAGTGATGGATGTGACCGGCCATCTCGGCGGGCACAATTTTCAGTGGGCCTGGTCGTCAGGGGTTGCCGCAGGACGTAGTACCTGAGGCCTGACGTTACGGCTCAAACAAGGAGGAAACAGAAATGCGGATATTGTTCACCGGAGGCTCCGGCAAAGCCGGACGTCATGTCATCCCCTATCTGGTCGATCAGGGCCATCACGTGGTCAATGTCGACCTGACGCCGCTCGATCACCCGGGCGTCGACAACCTGACCGCCGACATCACCGATTCAGGACAGATGTTCAATGTCATGTCGAGCTATGCCAATTTCGATGAGCTGGAGCCGGGAACCGGCGTGCCGAAATTCGACGCGGTGGTGCATTTCGCGGCTGTGCCGCGCATTCTGATCCGGCCGGACAACGAGACCTTCCGGGTCAACACGATCGGCACCTACAATGTCATCGAAGCCGCGGTAAAGCTCGGCATTGGCAAAATCATCGTCGCCTCATCGGAGACCACCTACGGCGTCTGCTTCGCCGATGGCGAGGTCAGCCCGAACTCGCTGCCGGTGGAAGAGGACATGGATGTCAATCCAATGGACTCCTACGGCATGTCGAAGGTCATCAACGAGCAGACCGCACGCGGCTTCCAGCGCCGTTCGGGTGCTGATATCTACGCGCTTCGGATCGGCAATGTCATGGAGCCGGACGAGTATGACCGCTTCCCCGGTTTCTTCGCCGACCCCGGCGTGCGCCGCCGCAACATCTTCTGCTACATCGACGCGCGCGATCTCGGTCAGATAGTAGACCGGTGCCTGACTACTGACGGGCTCGGGTTTCAGGTCTTCAATGCCGGCAACGACACCAATTCGGTCGACATGCCGACCGCAAAAATCGCCGAGCAGTTCTTCCCCGGCGTGCCGTTCAGCCGCGACATGGGCGAGCATGAAGCGCTTTACTCAAACCGGAAGATCCGCGAGATGCTGGGCTTCAAGGAAGAGCACAACTGGCGCAAATATGTGAAATAACGCCCAAACCAGAGCGCACTGCGCTCAAGGCAGGGGAACGCCCAGTGCAAATCGGAACAGGGCGTAGAACCCGGCCATTATAAAGACACCGGAAGCCGCGAACACAATCGCGCTTCTGGCATCCCATCCCTCATGCCGGGCGGCCACAAGGCCACCGGCAAACGCAATCACCGTTGCAGGAAGAAACCCGGCAAAGGGCATAACAAGACAAGCCCCCAGCATGGTGACAACCAGCAACAGGCGGCGCCACCACGTGCCATCACCGAAACCGCTGTCCGGGTTCGGGCGGAGCCAAGAATAGATGATCACCAGCACAGAACAGAAGATCAGCGCATAGGCGACAAAGGTCGGGAACACCACGGAATCGCTGTCGGAATAGGTCGTCACATCGTAAAGCGTGAGCAAGCCCAGGCCGATAAACAGGCTGGCGATCGCCAGGGTCCCCAGGTCTTTTCTGCCGGATGTCGTTGCTGCATCAGTCATTGGAATTGGCCTGCAAATTGAGAAGTCGTCTGGTTCGTCTGCTCTGGATCACCGGATAGAGCAGCGACAGGATGGTGAAGGCGATGATCGCCAAGGAGATCGGCCGTCCGAAGAACATTCCCGCGAGATTGCCGGTCGCATCCCCGATAATCCAGGCCTGCACGAAGCCCTGCTCGGCAATCGGCCCGAGAATGAGCCCCAGCACAATCGGCGACGCCGCAAAACCAAAGCGAGACAAGACCCAGCCAACAGACCCGAGCGAAATCATGATGATGACATCGGAGATCGAGTTGCGGATCGCGAAGGTGCCGATGATGGTCATGAAACCAACTGCGGGCACAAGAATGGTCTTGGGGATGGTGACGATGGTCTTGTAGGCATAGCGCCCGATCAAGAGACCTGTCGGCAGCATCAGGATGGTGGCGATGAACAGACCGAAAATGAAGGTATAGACAATGGAACCGCCGCCTTCGAACAGGGTCGGCCCCGTTCTCACGCCCTGCACCAGCAAGGCACCGAGAATAACCGCGTCCGGTGGCGTTCCCGGAATGCCGAGCACCAGAGTGGGAATGAAACCGCCGCCGACCGTGGCGTTGTTGGCGGCTTCGGTCGCCATGATGCCGTCGGGTTCCCCTTCGCCGAATTTCTGATCCGGTCTCGCCGTGCGCTTGGCCTCGGAATAGGCGACCAGGCCCGCGACGGAACCGCCGGCACCGGGAAGAATGCCGATCACCGTGCCGATGACCGAAGATCGCAACAGGTTGATGCGCGAGCGCCAGGCGATGGCAGCAGCTTCGCGGAAACGAACCTCACGGCCACCCTGCTCGACCTTGAGATGGCGCTCCGGCGTGGCAACCAGATCAATCAGCACGGGAATGCAGTACAGTCCGATCAGCGCGCCCACCACTTCGATGCCACCAATCATGGTGGAGCTGCCGAAGGTCAGCCGGATGTCCGCTGATATTTCAGCCACGCCGACACAGGACAGAAGCAAACCCAGAGCGCCTCCGGCGAGCCCCTTGAGGACATTGCCGGTCGACAGCGAGGCAATCAGAGACAGGCCGAAGATCGACAGCCAGAGATACTCCACCGGGCCGAAGGCAAGCGCCACGGATGACAGCGGCGGGGCCAGCAACAACAGCGCCAAGGCCCCGACCATGCCGCCAAACACGCTGGCATAACAGGCAATCGCCACGGCAAGATCACCGTCGCCGCGCTTTGCCATCGGATAGCCGTCGAAAGTGGTCCCGATGGCCGAGGGCGTGCCGGGAGTGTTGAGAAGAATGGCGGAATAGGCGCCACCATAGATCGCGCCGGTATAGATCGCGCCAAGCAGGATCAGGGCTGATGCCGGAGCCATCGAAAAGGTGATCGGAACCAGCACGGCGACAGCCATGGTTGCCGACAATCCCGGAATCGAGCCGATGACCGTTCCTGCAACAACACCAAACAGCGCCAGCGCCAGATTGGTCAACGTCAGCGCATTTGCCAGATGTTCGAAATCCATGTCGGAAAGTCCGTTATGCTGGGGTGCAGATTGCCACAAGCGCCCTTCCGCAAGCGGTGCTTCGGGGCAAGGATCGCTCTACACTTTGTCGGGGGAGCGCCCAGGCCGGATGGGGCCCGGGCGCGATGCCGTGGATCAGTTGAGCAGGCCGGCCTCGGTCGCCGCCTCGATATACTCTTCCTTGCGAGCCTTCATGAAATCGGCCATGCCGTCGATGCCAACATCAAGAAGCGCAAATCCACCGTCCAGCATCTGCTTGCGGAAGGCCTCGTCGGCGTTGATCTCCCCGAATGCGTCGGACAGAGCCTTGGTGGTTTCGGCAGGCGTGTCCTTGGGAACAGCCATGCCGCGATAGGCACCGCCAACCATGTCATAACCGAGTTCCTTGAAGGTCGGGACGTCGGGAAACAGCGGATGGCGTTCTTCCATGGCTACCGCCAGAAGACGCACGGCATCGCCCTGGGCTGCGCCAACCGTGGTGTAGCCCCATTGCGCCTTGACCTGTTTGCCAAGCGCAGCAGTGGTTGACGCACCGGTCCCCTTGAACGGCACATAGGTGGTCTTGATGCCCGCCATCTTGTCGAAACGGATCTGGGCAAGATGGTTGGCCGTGGCCTTCCCCGAACCGGACATGGTCAGTGCGCCCGGATTGGCCTTGGCGTCCGCAATGAGATCATCCAGCGTCTTGTAGGGGCTGTCAGCGGTAACCACGATCGCGTCGGGCGTATAGTGGAACATATAAAACGCATGAATATCATCGGTGGTGTAGCCGACATCCTTCTGCGCAGGCTGAATCACAATATGCGGCAGGTTGATGCCCATGATTGTATAACCGTCGCCGGCCATCGAATTGAGTTGCGCCCAACCGACCGCACCGCCGCCGCCGGGCTTGTAGGACACAACGAGATCCTGGCCAAATTTTTCCTTGAAAAAGGGTTGCTGGAAGCGCGCGGAAATATCAGATTCGCCGCCGGGGCCAAACGGAATGATGTATTCGACCGATTTGTCCGGAAACGCCAGAGCGCCAGTCGCCGCCGTTAACGAGATCGCGGACGCGATCACCAACGTTTTGACGGATTTCAATTTCAGCATGCTTTCCTCCCAGAAAATCAAAATATGCAAGCGCTTTCATAAGCGCACGTAACGAGGCCGCGAGATCCCCTCTTCACTCCTTCTCCCGGACAGGGGCGCACGTCAGCCAGTTCATTTAATCACCTGCCCGCCGGTTTGTCATGTGGTTAGCAAAACAGATTATTGCCTGAAACCGGAAGGTTGCGTCTGGTTTTAGCCAAATCGGTCGTGATCAGCCCCCCGGCAGCGGCAAAAGATGCATGAGGATAGGTGTTTGTTGCTGAAACGGACAAAACAACGCGACGTTGATGATCAACGATCCGCCGGAAATTTGGCACAACACTTTTTTTTCGGCTTTCCTTAGGCATTTATTACAGTTTTCTGAAATAGCATTGCTGCAAGTTGATGTCAGTTCCAGCACGAGCCGCCAGTGGTTCGTGGAGCTTTCCATTGGTCTTGTGGGTCGCAATGTCGAAAAAATTCAAACCTAACTCAAAATCAGGTCATCTGCTCTCTCGGCCGAGCGTTGTTGCAGGTGTCATTGCGCTTGCGGTCACGGTCGCCACCGGCTTTTTTGCCGAATACCAGAACCGGATTGTCCATCACCAGAGTGAAATGGCAAAGGTCAGCGAGCAACTCGGTTTGGTAAGGGCCAAGCTGGAAGGCAACATCACAAGCAATATTCATCTTGTTCGCGGGCTGGTTTCAGTCATTGCCGTTCACCCGAACATGGATCAGACGCATTTCAGCAGGATTGCCGCGGGATTGCTTGGCAAACACTCACAGTTGCGCAACATCGCCGGAGCACCGAACCTGGTGGTAAGCCTGATGTATCCGATTGAAGGCAACAGGCAGGCCATCGGTCTCGATTACCGCCAGAATGAAGTTCAGCGTGACGCGGCATTGCGCGCAGTTGCCTCCGAGCAGATGATCCTGGCCGGTCCGGTCAACCTGCTTCAGGGCGGCCAGGGATTTATCGGCCGTTTTCCCGTGTTTATCGAAAATGATGGGGGCCGAGAATTGTGGGGCCTGGTTTCCGCCGTTATCGATACCGAAAGGCTCTATGCTGCCAGTGGCCTGACAGCATCAGACCTGCCACTCAAGATTGCCATTCGCGGCCGCGACGCCACCGGCGAAAAGGGTGAGGTTTTCTTTGGCGAAGCGGGAATTTTCGCAGACGATCCGGTGATCTCGCAAGTCTCCCTGCCAAGCGGCAGCTGGCAGATTGCGGCAACCCCGGCAAACGGATGGACGAGCACGCCGGAAAACGCCTGGCAGCTGCGATTTCTGATTCTGCTGGCCGGCCTTTTGGTGATCCTGCCGATCTTCATCGCCGGGCATCTGAACGAGCTTCGCCAGACCCATATGCAGGAGATCAACCGCCGGCAGCGCCAGCTGCACCGGCTTTCGCAACGCCACAAGCTCGCCCTTGAAACATCAAGAATCGGCGTATGGGAAATCGATCTCGACACGTGGGAGATTAGCTGGGACACCCGCATGCGAGAACTCTACGGCATTGATGACGACACCATACCGATCACAGAGGATACTTGGAGGCAACGGCTGCACCCTGAAGATGAGCAGCAGGCCTCCCAGGAATATGAAACGGCGATTGCAACAAACGGCAGCTATCATTCGGACTTCCGCATCTGTACCAGCGAGACCACGACACGCTGGGTCCGCTCGATCGGCGCCGTGCATACCGGCAATGATGGCTCGCGGTTTCTGGTCGGCGTGATCTGGGATGTGTCGGCTGATATCGAACTCAATGCAAACCTGCTCGCGGCGAAGCAGCACGCCGAGCTGCGCAATCACGAGCTTGAAGAAGCGCGTGCGCAGATGGAGCGCAACTCGCTGCATGACAGCCTCACAGGCCTTCCAAACCGGCGGTTTCTTGATGAGAAGCTCATAGACAACCCCAGCGGACATCCAGTCAGCGCCTTGCTTCACATCGATCTGGACCGCTTCAAACAGATCAATGACACATTGGGGCATGCTGCGGGTGACGCCATGCTCATTCATGCTGCTTCGGTGCTGACCGCAAGCACCCGGGCCGACGACTATGTCGCGCGTATCGGCGGGGATGAGTTCATCATCGCCACCACATCCCCGGTGAACGAGCAACAGCTGGCATCGCTTGCCGGTCGGATCATCGCGAAAATGCGCGAGCCGGTGCCTTACGAAGGGCATGAGTGCCGGTTTGGAGTGAGCATCGGCATTGCGATGGCCGACGCCGACAAGACCGCCTGCGGCAAGCGTCTGTTGATTGATGCAGATATTGCGCTCTACCGGGCCAAGAGCAACGGCCGCAACAGATACGAGTTTTTCAACGCATCGCTGAAAGCCGAGATCACCCGAACAAAGCGCATCGCCGATGACATTCTCAACGGTCTCGACCGGAACGAATTCATTCCGTATTTCCAGCCCCAATTCGATGCGAAGACACTCGACATCGTCGGTGTTGAGGCTCTGGCGCGATGGATCCATCCGAGCGAAGGCGTGCTCGCGCCGGACGCATTTCTCAAAACCGCGGGCGAGTTGAATGTTGTGCCGCAGATCGACCGCGCCATTCTCGAACAAACCCTGTGGCACTCCACCCACTGGAAGGCTGCCGGGATCCTGATTCCGAAAACGTCCGTCAATGTGTCTGCCGGGCGGCTGTATGATGATGACCTCATCGAAAGCCTCAATGGCCTTGCGTTCGATCGTGGCTCGTTGTCTTTCGAGCTGCTCGAATCGATCTTCCTGGACGACAACAACGAAACCATCGTCGCCAATATTGCGCGGCTCAAGGCGCTTGGCATCGACGTTGAAATCGACGATTTCGGCACCGGCTATGCTTCAATCGTCAGTCTCTTGCAGGTCAAGCCGGCACGTCTGAAAATTGACCGGCAACTGATTGCGCCGGTGGTCGAATCCCAAAGCCAGCGCAACCTCGTGGCCTCGATTATCGACATCGGCCAATCCCTGGGCATCAAGGTGGTTGCCGAAGGCATCGAAACGATGAAACATGCCGCCATCCTGCGCGATATCGGCTGCGACACGCTTCAGGGCTATGCCCTGGCTCGTCCGATGACTTCACAAGAGCTGATAACCTTCGTTCGCGACGAACGGTGGCGCGAAGTGGCCTGACCGTTGGCCGGTTTGGCCGCCATGGCATCAACAGCCGGTACGTGAAAGGATCGCCTTGCTGCCGCCCGGTGCAAAAACGCTGCGCCCCGGCATGCACGCCAGCGCCCACGCGACACGATTGGACCCGTGCCCCCTGCCATCCGAATTCGGACCGGAGAACGCATTTTCGGCGTTGATGCGCAGCACCGGATCGGCTAGAAGACCGGACATCAGCTGCTTTGCGCCGCGAAAGTCAACCCGTTTGCCGGATTGACCCCACCGCCCGCCAAGCGCCACGGATGCACCCGTAGCTCAGCTGGATAGAGTGCTGCCCTCCGAAGTGAC